>Ga0079037_100001214_pt1 | contig 13128 bp, 15 predicted proteins | sample Mud3Dept4metaG_FD_71479 | JGI IMG/M metagenome (GOLD analysis project Ga0079037, IMG submission 71479) | Freshwater wetland microbial communities from Ohio, USA, analyzing the effect of biotic and abiotic controls - Mud 3 Core 4 Depth 4 metaG | ecosystem: Environmental > Aquatic > Freshwater >... | reverse complement strand
CTCGCGCGCGGTGTCGTAGAGTTCTACCGCCTGAGCTTTACGCTCAAGCAGATCGGCTCTGTCCGCGCCCACGAAAGCATGAATTTCAGAGACAGCGATGCGGATTTCGTCAGCTAATGTATTCATTTCACCTCTTTTCATGTTATTCGCTTCCTCGATCACGAGGTTTTGTTCGTTCGGTACTTCTTTTCTTTTTCTAGCCACAGCATTTCTCCTTTTACTAAGATTTGTGCCCTAAAGAGCACAAAGCCACCCACCAAGACTTGCCCCCTCGCCCTGGCGTGTGGTTGGTTGTGCGCCCTAGTTATTCTCTAGTGACGATTTTGGTGCTCTCGCCCTTGTGTCCACCATTGGTTCTCACCGCAGGTGGTTTGGACTCGCTCGGTTTATCTGCGACTTTGCTACCATCTCTGATAACAATAGTTCGCTCGTTGCCGTGTTTGTCCTGCACAATAGCGATTGCGGGTCTTTCTGGCATACTGGTCTCCTTTCTGTTCTCTGGTCCCTTCTATCGGCGGTGTGCTAAAAGCATCGAACGCGGTGCTGCCTGCATCAGATATTTGTCAATGATGTTCTGGTATTCCTTTTGCAGATCAGTTATGCGTATGTGCCAGCTAATCATGTTCAGGTTGGCTAACTCCTCTTTTGAGAGGTAGAGATGCAGGTTTGTCATTTCGCTGATCTCCTGCTGAATCTCCCGGAGCCTGATAGCGTCGGGGTGATCCGGTGGCAATCCGCAATGAATAGGTACACCCATACCAAAACTCCTTAAATAAAAAGCCCGCCTTGCGGCGGGCTAGTCTTGTAGAACACGGGTTATTAGCTCAAGGGATAGCACTGCGGTGCTACTGCAACAGATTGCTTGGGCAGGGTAGCGATCAGGTGCGCAACGAACTGCTTGTATGTTACTTCGCTGTAGTTCAGGAAGTAACGCGGCCCTACACGTGGAAATGCCTTTACCCATAAACCGGGTTTGGCAACCTGATTGTTTACCTGTGCGGTACGTACTCGCGCATTAAGCTGCTCTTTTGTGCGTTTCATCATGTTCTCCTTTCTTTGATATAACTGTCCTAAAGGACAGAAAAACCCCCACTAGCATGTAGCTAATGGGGGCTCTTTCTGTGGGTTAGGGTTGTGATATGAGACGGATTTCGTTTTCTAGCCAAGAGGCCAGAAACTTGAGACTGCTGATGCCCAAGCGATGTGTTCCCGTAATTGCAATAACTTGTTCGTCATCTTGAATCACAGACACACATTCCCAATCTATTAGAGTGCCATCTCTTGCTGGCCACTCTCCTAGATCTTCAGGCAGAGTCTTTAAGTTGGCAATAAGCTGATCTTTTGTATTGGACACTGTGTTATTCCTTTCTTATCTATTCCAGTAGGGATCGCGCCACAAGCGTAAGCGCCATCTTGTTGCTCGTGGTTGTTGTGGACTACGGGGATAGTACACCATCAGGACGAATGGCCCTATTTGCCACTCGTAGGCAATACCACCCTTGAAAGGACTGCGTATTAGTCGCATTTCTATTTCCTTTCGCGTTTTGCCTTTAGTTTGGCGATGTTCTCGCGGAACTCAATAGATGAGCACTCATCACATCGACCATCTACTACTTGTTGACCATGCTTTGGGCATTCGCCAAAGGTATGCTGCCTCACAGGGTAGCCCTCTGCCCTGCCCCATTCTTCGGCTACTACTTGAGCTTCTGCTGGTGTCTTGTGACCACCGAAGGACGTGCATTCTGGGCCATTAGGTCCCATTAACACGGCCTTCCACCCGCATATGGGGCGGTATACTGTCACGTAGTATTCACTGTCATCGTCTTTCATGTGTTACTCCTTTCTTAAGATATCTGTCCTAAAGGACAGGCAGACCCCATCTAATATCCAGTTAGATAGGGCTATGTCTGTTATTTAGGTTGATAATATAGGATGCCAAACAATAGTTGGTCTGGGCACAATTGCTGACGCAACAGTAGTAACATATTGGTCATGCACTACTACTAAGTCAACTGTATTATGCAGGTCGATGAAGAAGGGTTTGTTATCGCCGGACAACTGCACATTGAATTTGTGTCCACTGCCATCTTCTCTCTCAATCATATTGGGTATGCCTTTATGCCCGTTGAGAGTAATGGCATAACCTCCTGCCATTGCTTGCAATAAAATATATAGAATGTTCATGTGTTACTCCTTTTTTGTGTATATATCTGCCATAAGGCATAAGGATACCCACTAGCAATTACACTGCTAATGGGTATGGCTTATAACTTACGGCTTGTGAATATGTACCTGGTTTGCGCCAGCATCGAGAAGGGCATACGCAAGGCCAAAGGCATCATAGTAACTGATAAGCATGGTCATCTTATAGCGTTTCCCAACAGTCTGTGTTTCTGGCACAGTAGAGAGTTGTCCCATGCTATATGCTGCATATGAGTCAAATTCAGCTTTTAGGGCGTCCTTATTGTCATCGCTAGCGGTTACAGTGACAAAGATATATTCTGGTATCATGATCTGTTCCTTTCTTGTGTATATATCTGTCCTAAAGGACATACATCAGGGCTCAGAGTATTGCTACTCATGCCCTAGGGTATACCCATTAGTGTTGTTCATATATCCCCCCACCCCCTACCCCTCCCCCCCCCTACCGTGGGGGAGGTACCTCCAACGTTTTGAAATGAGGCCCACTCCCCGGACTACTATGCACGTGCAACCCGGACAGAGTGTAGATATTATTATTTATGTAAAGGCCTCCCCCTGTTCACTTTGAGCATTTCACCTATTCTCCTATTACCCCCTCTCATTTCCGCGGGGAAAAACTGGAAGCGGGTAATAGGAGGAAGGGGGTAGAAAACAGGGTACTTGCGTAAACGTAGGAAGTGTGTAAAATAGTAGTTGAACAGAGAGGAAGGGACCAATGTACACATTTGATGAAAGTCGATGGGGGTTATTGTCGCGAGGGGGTGACGAATGACGATATGGGCATATATGAGGATGTACCACAAGTGTATGGGCACAGGGAATATTGCGCCGCGGATCAGGGAGATATTGAGGAATTTGAGTGAGAATTATCCCTGGAGGAAGATAACGCTGTATGTATTGTGTCCTGATGAGGCGTATGTACAGCGGAAGGGCAGGGAAGTATATGAGATATTGACGGGGGATGGGACGCGCGAGAGGTTCGATGAGTTGGATGGACCGGCGGGGTTGTGGATAAAGAGCGAGAATATACTGATCCAGTTCGTGAGATACACAGAGGATAAGGATATCGCCTTTGATCCCGCAGATGAGGAGGTTGTTTACTGGTTTGACAGTGCATTCCCCGAGTATTTCCCAACATTAGAGCGCAGGACTGAGCAAAAGAAGCGCAAGAAGTCTCCGGTAATTTATTTATATCCACGATATACGTTTGCGTGGATGTGGCAGATGAGTATGGTTGTTGTGGCATTGGCCGCAGCCACGTTCGCGGCTATGGCGTGGTTGTGGATTTGGATATTCAATATGACACGTTAGAAAATCACATATACAAAATTGGAGATCTCATGAACATAATATGATTCTGAGCAAAACAAGGTTGTACAAATGGACACGAACACAACTGAAATAACCACTCGTGATATGAAGTTGATGGTCACACTACACACATTGGGACACAAGATACTGCGGGTGTTCTATGAGGATCGGGCACTCTTTTATGTATTTGATGCCGAAGATGTGAGAGAGGATTTGGGGAAGATCGAGCTCGGGGAAATAATCACGGTGCCAATGCACCAGGTATGGCGAGCACTAGACACATTCAAATCAAATCTGCGCCGATTTCGTACCATTGGGGTTGAGGAATAACTATTGAAGCGCCCATATAAACTCACGCCAAACGAGGTGGAAATCCTCAAGTTGGGCGAGAGTGATCCTAATATTGTTCTGGACTATTGGTTTTGTCCAGAGGGATCAGCCGAGGGTTGGAAGTTCGATCAGAACTTCAATCCCGAAGGTGCATGGCAAAAGATCGTCTGTATGGCCGAGCAAACAGATATTACGGTTATCGGGGGTTTTGCGTCAGGCAAGACTGGTGGCATTGGTATGGCTGCCTGTTATTGGGCACTGGAATTACCCTGGTTCAAGTTTCTGAACACAGCCGAGAAGCAATATCATGCCAAGCAGATGTATGACTATATCCTGCTAAATTCATATGGTACCCCATTCAATCGGCTGATTTGGGAAAGGCCAAGACGGCCATACCCCAAAATTGTGTTGAAATACCAGATTGGGGATGCCATCTATGAGTCAAGTATGGAGTTTATCTCCGTTGACGAGGATGCAACTGGTGTCTTATCATGGGAAGGCGACTGGATCAATGTCGAGGAAGCCGGATTACTGGACAACCTTGAGGAGATCGTGACAAATGTGGGTTCCCGTCTGCGTGGATCTGTGCGAGGAAGGCCGCGCCTGGGACGTTTGTCCATGATTTCTAACTCCTGGGAGAATACATATCTCTGGTATTACTTCGACCAGGCCGACCTTGAACCCGATGATTACCTGAGTATAGTCGTTGCAACCCATCACAACCGCAATGTCACGCCAAAACAACTCGCGAAAATGCTCAAACGCGTTCCAGAAGATGAAAGACCACGTTGGTTTGAGGGTTTAAGACCCGAGGGTAAGGGTAGATACTTCAATAAACAGAAGATTTATGACTGTGAAGATCAACTTTCGGGCGAATTTATCGCGCAAAAGGCAAAAGAAGGCGCAGATGGCTATCTTGTTGAGAATTTGCATGGTGCTGGCGTAGTTGGTTTCATGACTCCACCCAAAAAAGAGGCGATTTACATCGAATTGGGTGATCCTGGCACTGAGGCGGCGCCTTCGCGCAACTCTCCGGTGATTATGATTTGGGAAGTACCCCCTGATTTCCCCGTAAAGAGTGCAAAACTGGCTTGTTTGTGGTGGGGAAATGGTCGTGGAGCGATTTCGCCATGGGTTTATAAGCTTTTGGAGCTGCGAGAGTTGTACAATCCCGTGTTTTGTGGTGTTGATTCGACTGGTCCGCAGAAAAACACAGCCGAAGTTATAAATGTGCAGTATTTGGGGTTACCAGAACCCAATGACGAAACTCCAACAGTTGGAGTTTCTGGACTGGATTTCTCCGGCACAAAGAAGTCGGGTTACCTGGTGGTGGCCAGGATGTTCATAGAGAGTGCTTTGCTGTCATGGCCTAAATTTGTGGTGGGTATGCGGGCACAACTCTCAAATTACGACCCAATAAACGACAAAAAGCTGGCTCAAGACCTTGTAGCGACTATTGCGATGAGTGCTTGGGCTATGAGAGGGCTATTCAATGTTGATCTCGGTAATCTCAAGGATAAAAAACGCGCTGACGAGGTTGAGGAAGAAGATTTGTGGATCAAACGACAGTCAGACGACATCAGAAACAGACGTATCGCCAATAGATCGGTACGAGCGGAATAGAATTGAGCGAAAAACAGCCTACTTGACACGAATTAGGTAATATGCTAACATTTTAGTGTTGAATTCCCTTTCTGAGAAAGGGGATTGAACTTTCTTCGCCGTGGCATTATTTGGAGCCAGCCAAATAGTGCCAGGAATTATAACCCACACATGATATGTAAATGTGTGGGCGTTTTGTTTTAACCGGGGAGAGACTATGGCCGATGTCAAGAGTGTGATCGAAAATATAGTGGGACGTGCTACCGGGAAAGGTTTTACGTTAAGAGACCTTGAGGATTTCCCCTATTCTGACTATGCAACGCGGTTGACTGTTTATGAAGAATTGGGTAAGTGGTTTACCGGAGAAATTCTGGAAGATTATGTCAAAGTTGGCAAGAAAAAGATTGATATGTACCCAATTCGGCTCAATCCGATCTATGGTGCGTGTCTAAAACATGCTTATGCGCTCTTTGGCGAGTTCCCGGATGATATTGACAGCTCATTGGTGCAACCGCGGGTCAAAAACACCGAATCATTGACTGATGAGCGCACAAAAGTTGCTCAACAAGCACTTATCAACATGTGGGCCGAGAATAATGGGCCCGCGTTGCAAATTGAAGCAGGTATTGCGAGTCAGATCTATGGTGGGGTTGCTTTTAGGCTGGCTTATGACCCATTTGCCCTTTATCGCGAAATGCCGATACGGATTGAGTTATTAAAAGCGTCCGAGTTCTTTGCGATACCGCGAGATGGTGATCCCTGGACGTTGAAAGAGGCATGGTTGATTCGGGAGATAACCCGAAAGACTGCTGCGGAGTTAGGAGTGATGCTCAACCGCGATACAGGTTACTACGTTGAGCATTGGACACCCACGAATTACACAATAACTGTGGATGAAGTGCCGATCGGTTTCGTTGTGGGAAATGAGGTCTATCGCGTCGGCGGGGAAAACCCCTATAACTTTGTACCATTTGTCTATATTCCGCACATCAGAGTTGGAGATTTTTGGGGCAATTCTATTATTCAAGCATCGGTGAAGGGACTCACCAGAGAGATCAATGCACGTATGGCAGATGCCGGAGATGCGGTCTCGGACGACACACATATCGTTGGAGTGATGAGAAATGTGCGTGGAGCTTTGAGAGTTGTTGAACCAGTGCCAGGATTGAAGTTATTAGACCTTGGCTCAGCACAAACGTTTACTGGAGGTGAGGCAGAACCTAACATTGAGTTCCCAAACGTCAAAAGAATGTCTGAACCCGTGTTAAAGCTCATCAAGGAACTTTATGATGAGTTTAGACGCGAGGTTTATGTCCCCGCAGTTGCCGAGGGCGAGGATGAGGGTAGCCAGCGCTCATCTGCGACTTTGACAACTCGAATGTGGCCGCTTGTGTCACATATTCGCCAGGAACGGGTCTTGTGGTCAACAGGAATGCGAAAAATGCACAAAATGGCGCTGGCAATGATGAAAGTGAAGAAATTAGGCGGTATTACCGAAGAACATCTTAAATTGCGCCTAAAAAACCGCTGGTATCCGATATTACCGCGGGATCGACAGAATCTTATTGATGAATTGGCAATTCGAGCTGCAAATCGGATTGGCTCATGGGAACATCTGCTTGAATTGGCAGGAGATATCGAAAATGTGCCTCAAGAGTTAACAAGGATCATGCAGCAGATGGAATTTGAGGCAAAACTCAAAACATTGGCAAGACCAGCTCCGCAGGAGGGGCGATCAGATGCAAATGCAAAAGCAAATGCAGCAAGACCAAAAAGAACAGAAAATAGCGATTAAATGGCGGGAATTTAGCTCGTAAGAGCACAATCTTTTTTGGAGGGACCAGCAAATGGCTAAGTATCAAAACGATCTGATGTTGGACGCGGCTCTGAACTACATTAAGGACAACTGTGTCCTCATGGTAGTTTGCTCAACCCAGCCAACAACCTACGCCGAGGCAACGTCAACTTATGACCTGGCCGATGTCGTGATGGCTTCGGGCGACTTCACACTCGCCAATGGTGATACCAATGGGCGAAAAGTCACTGTTGCGGCAAAGAACACGGTTTCGATTGACCATGATGGTAATGCTCAACATATTGCGCTGTGTTCGGGTGCTGCGTTGCTTTATGTAACAACCTGCACAGCTCAACAGTTGTACCAGGGCAATACCGTCAATATCCCGGCCTGGGACATCGAAATCGCTGACGCTGCGTAATAACCTGGCGGCTAATAACCGCCAGGACAATTGAATAAGGAGTTTATTATGGCTTACGCTCGAACAGGCACGTGTAATCGCTGTGGAGAATGTTGCGGCTATCCCCGCACGACTGATGGTGGCCAGAATAACCCATGGCCTTTGTCATGGCCCGATAGTGTTGCGACCTGGCAGGTTGAGGTATTGGGCAATGAATTACCTATGTTTAGAGAAACCGGACACCCTGTTCTTGGTGGAAAACAATCTGGAAGTTTCAAGATTGATGGCTATACCTGTCGCTGGTGTTGGGCGAATGGTGGCGGGTTGGCGACTGACATGCCCCCCTATAACGATAAGGGAGCGACGTTTGACATTCGCTGCCCATTATTACAAGCAAAGCAGCCAGATAATACTGTTCCATGCATCGCAAAAGGATCGACACAGGTATTTCCCGGCTCAACAATAACATTCAATGACCTGTGGGTGAAACTGTGTGAGCCTGTCCCGCCTTATGTCTTTGGAACAATAGAACAGGTGCAGGAATGGCAAACAAACTGTCCGTCATGTAGTTATACCTGGACTGAGGCGTAATGGCAGTAACCATTGCAACTGGCTCTCTTGTTCTTGGTGGCGCAGTTGTTACAACCAGCGGGGGTAATATTTATGTCTTTTATGGAGATAATACCAGTGTCAAGGTTTTAAAATCAACTGATGGGGGGAGTTCTTTTTCGCTTATTAATACCTTAACAGATAACGATATTACTGGCGGAGACAATCTTATTGGATGGATAGACGCCGCAATTGATAGCGACAATATTATTCATATTGCTGTAGTGGCACAGATAGGTGCGGCAACTAGATTTCTGGCTTATAACACTCTGAATACAGCTGACGACACGCTGAGTTCCTGGGAGGAGGCTGCCGGAGGGGACAAAACCCCAACATATCGTGGTGTTTCAATAAGTCTTGATAGTAACAAAAAGCCCCATATTCTTTTTGTTTATGCTGAAGCAAATATGGGAACAACCTACAACCGAATTTATTACACCAATAAAGTAAGTGGTTCGTGGGCAACGCCCGTAATGGTTAGCGTAGATACGACCAAAAACCATAATCATCCTAGAATTACTGTAAAAGCCTCGGATTATCTGGAAACGGTTTATACCGATGATGGTTATGTATATATTTGTAGAACAAAAACCTCATCCTGGCTATCAGAAGTGGATTATACAACTGCCGCTTCTTCTCCGGGGGTAAGAAGTATCACGGTTACTACGGGTGGCACCGTTTACAGATATGGTGTTGGTCTCAATAATCCTTATTATCTTGAAGAAAATGACGGGATTTTATCCGCAGACACGCTTTTTTCTGATTATCCCTGCTACGGTGCAGGCTTTATAGGCACAACAAGATGTGTGTTTTGGGTGGATTACTCCGATGAAGACATACGTGTTTTTAAAAATTCTGGTACTGGTTGGTTTGCTGCCCTGCTTGAAACAGGCTCCTTTAGTAAAATTATTACTGAATGGGCATACAACTTTGAGTACCAGGGCGAAAGAATTAATTATATTTTCGATAATGGTGTTACTCTCTATTTCAATTATTACAGTTTGGCGCAACCCGCTAAATCTCTTGTGTCAAAACCGCAATCAAGAAAAACCTATTTGAGGATGTGAGTTATGGGACGAATGTATGCAGTTTGTTTTGAAAATGTTGCGGTAACAGCCGCACAGGATTTCTTTGAAATCACACCGGCGGACGATAAACCAATTGTTATCCACGCCTGTTATCTCACCCAATCAACAGAATTGGGAGATGCGGCAGAGGAACAACTTCGTGTGAAGATCATCCGAGGGCACGCCACGGGTGGTTCTGGTGGAACAGCGCCTACGCCTGCTTCTCTTGATCCTGCGGGTTCAGCTGCGGGTTTTGCGGCAGAAGTTAATAACACAACAATTGCCTCCACTGGCACAACAGTTGATCTACACGCTGAGTGTTTCAATGTGCGCACTGGATGGATATACATTCCCACTCCCGAGGCTCGACCAAAAGCCAGCCAAGCCAACACCACAATTGTTGTGCGGTTGATGGCAAATCCTACCGATAGTATCACAATGAGCGGCACGCTGATCGTAGAAGAAATGTAGGAGTAGTTCTTGTCCGGGATTTTCCGCAGACCATTCTGGCAATATAGTCAAAGACGCCGTTTTGTATTTACGGTGGGCAGTGGTGCAACTTTGCTGGTTGTTCAGGATGCGGCACACTCCCATTCTGCCGAGAGTAAAGCGCTTACACAAGCGCATACTCTGGTAGTCCAAGAAACAAGTCACTCTCATACAGCAGAATCCAAGGCGCTTACACAAGCGCATACTCTTGTTGTTCAAGAAACTATACATGCGCATAGCGTGGAGAATGTTGTTGTTACTCAGGTGCAAGTTCTGGTTGTCCAAGAAACCAGCCACGCGCACACAGCCGAGGGGCCAGCACTTACGCAAGTACACAATCTTGTGCTGGACGATGCCGCGCACAATCATGTAGCCGAAACGCCAACACCTACCCAGGCCCACATTTTAGTTGTACAGGATAGTGCTCATGGTCATGCAGTCGAGGTGCCGACCCTTGCTCAATCATCTACATTGGTGGTTGGGGATGCGGCACATGAGCATGTTGCAGAAACCCCCACATTAGTCCAAACATTTACTCTGGTTGTGCAGGATGCAGCGCACTCGCATCAAACAGAGTCGCCAACACTTGTACAGGCATATAACATTACCATACAGGATGCCGTCCACAGTCACGCGGCTGAATCTCCGGCACTGATACAAGCCCACATCCTGGTTGCTCAAGATGGACAACATGCTCATTCTACAGAGAATGTTGCACTTGTCCAAACTCATACTCTTGGTCTACAAGATGGCGGTCATGCTCACACAGCGGAAAACGTTACCCTCACTCAGTCCCATATATTATCGACTCAAGATGGGTTACATAGCCACAATGCTGAGAATGTTGTTCTAGTACAAAATTCTAGTCTGGTTGTCCAAGATGCTCTACATAGTCATAGTGCAGAAACACCGACACTTGTCACGAGCGCGGATCTGGTTGTCCAGGACGCCGGACACGCCCATGGTGCAGAGGGCGACATCGTTCTTGTCCAGAACTTCACGCTTGTCGCTCAAGATGCCAGCCATGCTCACGGTGCTGAGAATGTAGCACTAACCCAAAACCATACTTTAGTTCTGCAAGATGCAAGTCATGAGCATATAGTAGAGACACCGACAATAGTTCAGGCAAACCTGCTGGCAGTGCAAGACGCCAGTCATGTGCACATAGTAGAAAGTCCCACACTTGTTCAGGTTCACAATTTAGCTGCTCAGGATAGCGCACATAACCATATTGCAGATAATGTGGTCCTAACCCAGGCTCATGCCCTGGTTGTGCAAGATGCGAGTCATGCCCATACAGTAGAGAATGTAATACTTTCTACTGTGACTATCTTGGCCCCACAGGATAGCCAACATAGTCATAATGTCGAGAGTCCAGTTCTAACACAGGTTCACAATCTTGCGCCGCAAGATACTTTACATAGTCACATAGCCGAAATCCCAACACTGGCTCAGGCATCTCTTTTGGCTGTGCAGGATACGTCCCACGCTCATAACGCAGAAGGCGATATTGCCCTCACCCAAAATCACATTCTTATTGTACAGGATGCTGGTCACACTCACAATGTCGAGAATGTAACATTAGTTCAGAATATTACTCTTGCGCCACAAGATTCTGCACATGCGCACGCAGTTGAAACCCCCATATTGGTTCAGGCTCATGCCCTAGCTGTTCAGGACACTAACCATGGACATGGCGCGGAAAACGCGAATCTAACTCAAGCACACACTCTTGCCGTCCAGGATAGTAATCATAGTCATGTTGCAGAAAATGTTACCGTAGTCACAGGTACCACTCTAAGTATTAATGATAGTGAACATACTCACACAGCCGAAGAAGTTGCACTTACTCAAGTACACACTTTGGTTGTGCAAGATGGGCTGCATGGTCACTCAGTTGAGAATGTTGTTCTAATACAAAATTATCTTATTGCGGTCCAAGACAGTTCACATAGTCATGCCGTAGACAGTATCATTGTTACTCAGGCTCACACCCTGGCTACTCAGGATGGGCAACACTCACATAATGTTGAAAATGTCACATTAACGCAAGTCCATAACCTAGTCGTCCAGGATGCGTCACATAGCCATCAGGTAGAGAATGTAACTCTTAGCACATCAATACTTTTGACCGTTCAAGATGCAGCACATGCTCACAATGCCGAAGGCGCAAATCTGACACAAGTGCATGTCCTGGCGCTTCAAGATGGCTCACACGATCATCAGGCAGACAGTGTTATCCTGGCACAAGCCACTGATTTGGTTGTTCAGGATACTTCTCACAGTCACGTAGCTGAAAATGTTACTCTGGTACAGAATTTCTCCCTGATCGCACAAGATGGTTTACACAGTCATGCAGCCGAGAATGTGACATTAATACAAGCCCATGCACTTGTAACTCAAGATGCCGAACATGGTCATACTGTCGAGAACGTTACCCTCACCCAATCGCACATCTTGGCTCTCCAAGAGAGTGCTCACCAACATAATGCCGAAAATGTTGTTCTGTCCCAAACTTATGTCTTGGGTGTGCAAGACAGTCTGCACAACCATCAGGCCGAGAATGTTGCCGTAACTCAGTCACATATTCTGACATCCCAAGACAGTACCCATCAGCACAACGCCGAGAATGTTACTCTAGCCCAGGTTCATAATCTGGTTCTACAAGACAGTTCGCATGAGCATCAAGCAGAAAATGTAACTCTCTCCGGGGCAACCATATTAACTGTTCAGGATGGACAACACGCGCATGTCGCTGAGAATGTGAGCCTAACGCAACTACATGTTTTGGCTCTACAGGATAGTTTACATAATCATTTAGCTGACAACGCAATACTGGCACAAGTCCACCTACTTGCAGCTCAAGATAGTGCACATGCTCAAACTGTTGAGAATGTTACTGTTACACAGGTTCATCAATTAGTTATTCAAGATGGACAACATTCGCACAGCGCAGAAAACGTCACTCTGACCCAAGCACATACTCTTGTTACCCAAGACGGACAGCACGATCACGATGCAGAGAACGTTACACTTACCACAGCCACTATCTTGTTTGTCCAAGATAGCCAGCACTCACACAATGCAGAAAATGTAATCACTACTCAAGCATATAACCTGACGATCCAGGATGGATCACATAGCCACCTCGCCGAGAATGTTACCCTAACGCAAGTTCACAGTCTACTTGTTCAGGATGGCTCGCATAATCATTCGGTAGAAAATGTCACACTGACACAAACAAACATCTTAGCTGTTCAAGATGGCTCACATGCTCATACAGCAGATGTGCCAGCCATTTGGCAAACATTTAGCATAGTTGT
>Ga0079037_100001213_pt1 | contig 13140 bp, 11 predicted proteins | sample Mud3Dept4metaG_FD_71479 | JGI IMG/M metagenome (GOLD analysis project Ga0079037, IMG submission 71479) | Freshwater wetland microbial communities from Ohio, USA, analyzing the effect of biotic and abiotic controls - Mud 3 Core 4 Depth 4 metaG | ecosystem: Environmental > Aquatic > Freshwater >... | reverse complement strand
CGGATCACTTCGACGGCAAAGTCTTCTTCAACCCCGGATTCCTCCCAGCAGAAACATCCGCCCAGGGGACAGAACCGAGACGGCGTGGCCCCAGCTGGATATGGCGCTGGCTGTTTGGCACTGATTGGCCGGAATGGCCGGAAACAAATAATTTCACACCCGGCCCTTCGCCTCTCACCCGCGTCCCGAAGGGAGCGCTCCACATAACTCCCGTCGGCCACTCAACCTTCCTCGTTCAGATGGATGGGGTCAACATCCTGACGGACCCGATCTGGTCGGACCGGTGCAGTCCGGTATCGTGGGCAGGGCCCAAACGGTACACGCAGCCGGGCATCAGGTTTGAAGATCTGCCCCCTATCGATCTCGTGCTCGTCTCCCACAATCACTATGATCATCTCGATCTTCCCACGCTGAAACGTCTCGCAAAAAGGGGCACGCCCCGCTCCATAGTGGCGCTGGGGAATGGCGGTCTCGTCCGGGATGCAGGCATTCCTGTGGTGGACGAGCTCGACTGGTGGCAGGAGATCCGCATCTCTCCGGACGTCACAGTCACCCTTGTCCCGGCGCAGCACTTCTCGTCCCGTACCTTGTGGGACCGCAACGAAACCCTCTGGGGAGGATTTGTCGTCTCGGGACTATCGGGGAATGTTTATTATGCCGGGGACACAGGATATGGTCCCCATTTCCGGGAGATTGCGCGTCGCTTCTCGCCCATCCGCGTAGCACTTCTTCCGATCTCACCCTTTCGCCCGCAAGACTCAAAGGAGCCGCCTCGCCAGCGTTATCCCAGCGTTCACATGGGCCCCGCGGAAGCCGTGCAGGCGCACGAGGACCTGGGTGCGCAACTGAGCATCGCCGCCCATTTCCAGGTGTTTCAGCTTGGACCGGATGGATTCCACGATGCGGTGAATGAATTGGCCGCAGCCTTGACGACACGCGGTCTCAAGCCCAAAGTCTTTGTTGCACCGAGCCCGGGCCAGGCCATAGAATTGCGGACCATAGGATTGGCTGGGCAATCTCCCAGAGAAGCGCCGAGCCTGGAGGTGTCTGCACACGCCATTACCCCGGCGGTCGAATTCCCCGCTCACGGGTTAGCTCGTTAACCTCCCTTAGCTTGACTCGCCCAACGCACGTTGGTGATTGCTTCAGTAAGGCTGCGTGGCCGGTTCCGTTATCAGGCCGGCTTCCTTGAACATTTTTTCAGACCTACCCCATAGATCCTTCAGGTGCGGCCCGAAATCCTTGGAGGGATAGTTGGCCACGGTGCAATCCAGCTTTTGCAGGGTATTCTTGAATTCAGGCGTCTCCATGCCCTTTGAGAAGGCCATCTCCAGCTTCGTCAGTATCTCCGGAGGGATTCCGGCGGGCCCCACGATGGAGTGTGTAGTCTCCTTCGCAAAGTCATATCCAAGCTCCTTCAATGTGGGAACATTGGGGAATTGAGGCGACCTATTCTTTCCGTGCGTGGCAAAGACCCGTATCTGACCATCGGCGGCAAGGGGCGCATATCCCACACCGGCGGAGCATGCGTCCACGTGTCCGCCCACCAGCGCCATCAAAGCGGCAGGTGCGGCCTTATAGGGAACGTGAACCCATTTGATCTTTTCTTTGCTGGCTATGTATTCCATGGCTGCGTGCATACCAGTGCCAACCCCGGAAGTACTATATTTAATTTTTCCCGGGTTCTTCTTCGCATAGTCTATGAACTCATTGAACGTCTTCCAGGGCGAGTCACTCCGAACGATAAGAGCGCTATGCGCAGCCTCCGAGACCCCAGGATAGGAGTGAAGCTCTTCAATGGCTTGAAAGGAACTTTTTGTACGAGGGGGCCATACACAATTGAGTCGGTGGGTGCAGCGCAGATCGTGTAGCCATCGGGCTTCGCATTTGCCACGAGAGAGAGTGCAACCGCTCCACCACCGCCCGCCTTGTTCTCCGGGACAAGGCGGACGCCCAAATACTTTTCAGCGCCTCCCAGAAGGCTTCGTGCAATGATATCGGTCGTACTGCCGGGATCGAACGAGATTAGAAGTGTAACGGGCTTGTCAGGATATTCAGCCCTAACAAGTTCCGGAGCGCAGATAAGAGTTCCAAGAGGTAAGAAAAGCACCAGTAAAAAGAAGAAAAATCTTTTTTCAGAGATACTTGTCCACCGTTCTTTCATGGCCCGCCCTCTCCTTCCTTTTGGTGTCCGGACAGATGACACCCTACCTTGAAGCAACAACTTCCGACTTAACAAGACCAGACTACTTTTTCGGCGGAATCACCTGGATCTGCAGGTGCCAGTCGCGCTTGCCGCCGGCGCAGACACTGTGCCTGCCCTATTGATCAGTGATTCGTGGTAAAGGAGCTGCTGATCCACACGGCAATCGCCCTGGCTGTACATGATAAATGTCCAGCGTCAAGCCCTGGTCCCGACTTTTGTCTAGCGCGCAGCCTCTGTAAAGCCGCTTCAAAGGAGATCAATCGGCAAGGTCAGCTACGCTCTCGATTCCTGCTTTCTCTCCGAAATAGTCTTTGAGACTGGGCTCAATTGCGACCGGCTTTATACATTTTTCAACGTACTGACGGGTGCCTCTCACCCCCAATAGATTGAAAAGCTTCTTGAACTGCGCTTCCCAGTCCTTTCCGATTTGCTCCTTAACGGAAGGCGGCAGGGCCCAGGACTGTGCCTTGAATGGGCCCACCGCATTTTTTCGTACCTTGTAGTAGAACTGTTCGTCGGTCATGTCTCCTTTACGTTCGGAGGCATGTTTGTCCCGCAGATACGCGTACATCTCGTCCCGCAGATTGCCGGGCATGCGCTCGAAGAACATGTTCATGAAGCCTGTTGCCAGGTGGATTTCGCACGTTTCAGTTTCCACGAACTTCCCAAACGCATCTTCGGGCAAGGTGGATGCGCCGTGCTGCACAGCGCCTCCCATACTATAATCCCGACGCGCAACCTGGCTCAACCGTTTGAGTGTGTCAAAATCGACTTTGACTTTGGCAATCGACCCGTCCGGCAATGCAACGCCACCGTGTGAGGTCCCTGTCTGAATACTGATCTTGCTGAGCCCCGTCAGACCCTTGCCCTGCTTCTCGAGATCCTTTCTGAATCCTTCGACGTATGCGCGCAATTCTTCTTCTGTTGAATTGCGGCCGCCCACCTCACCAATCTCACCGCCAACTGAAATGGTGACCCCTTTAGGCTCTATCGCCCGGACATACGCGGTCAGCGTGGCGGAAAGCTCCGTGTTGAGCGCCTGCTGCGCAGGCACTGTGGGCTTGCTCAAATCGACGAGCGTCGATGTGTCCACATCGATGTTGTAAAAACCTGCAGCCACTGATTCTTTCATCAGGTCTTTAACGGCCTTCACTTCTGCTTCAGGATCAGTGCCATACCGCTTCGCGGAGACCTGGAAGTGGTCACCCTGAATAAAGACCGGTCCTTTGTAATCCTCTGCTATGGCCGCGGCAAGAATCGACGTGGCATACTCGGCAGGCCGCTGGTCCGTGTATCCGATCTCGGAGCGGGCGATCTCAAAGATAAATGCCGATGCGTCCATCTCTTTAGCCACGCGGAAAATGATGCGGGCAGCGTCAAAGGAGAGCGCACGCAAATTGATCGCGGGAACCGTGAAGGTGGTTGGAACCTCGCCGCGACCGCGGGCCATGTACAGGTCATGAATTGAAGCAGGAATGATACCCAGTTCCAGCGCTGCGGCGCGTGTGAGATAGCGAGCGAGACCCTGCTTCTCTCCAGACTCAAGGGCTGATATCTCGGCCAGCTTCTGAGCCTTTTGACGCAGCTTGGAGGGATTGCTCACCTTCACCTTTCCCTGTTGAATCTGCAGACTCTTATCAAGCATTTCAAAGATAGCGTCAACCTTTACGTCAGCCATGGCTCCTCCTCACCATTCAGCGTTACTTCCTTTTGTCACCTGACAATTAATTCAGTTCCCTGATGCGTTCTGCGCAACGCGTCTTCTTCACATATTAAACATATTTTTTGGCAACTCTGCAATCTGGACTGCGCGCGCAAACGGACTGCCTCGCGGACCTCGAGCCGCACCTCCGCGTTAAGGAGAATGGTCAACGATGCTTACAAGAAGGTCTTCTGCGCGATCTCCACCTTGAAGCCGAACTTGACCATGTCTTCCAGATACTGCTCCGGAGGTATGGCCAACTCCGGCTCCACCACGCCCTTTGCTTTCACCTGACCACGTCCCATGATGACAGCAGCCACGGACCCGCACAGGCCCGCTCGATATGCGCCCGAGCACCCCTTGTCGACCATCTTCTTATGAAGCTCCGGAGGAATAACCACCCTCATGCGGTACTCTACAGGGGCTCCGTTCTGAACACCAGCAACAATAGCAACGAGGTCACCCACGAAGTTAGGCTGTTTTTTTGTCTCAGGTGGAAGATTGTCAACGAGGGTCTGGAGCACGTCATGCGGGGCTACCTTTACGCCCTTCACATCGATGGGGTCGCGGTTGGCAAAGCCAAGGTCCCTGAGAAAGGAAATCTTTTTTTCTATGTCCTCGCCGAAGCTTCCCTTGTAGCTTATGCGTTTGATGCCCCTGTCCCCGAACGACCTCGACAGGCAGAGCGGCTCACTGTGTGATTCCCCTGCTATGAACTGGGTCCCTACAGGTTCGGCGAAGGTGAACCTCTCCCCCAGCGACCTGGGTTCCAGTTCTTTCAGCACGCCATCCTCGTAAAAATAGACCGGCTTCGAGAAGAGATACAAGAGATCGCTCAGCGGAATCGGGCAGTTCAAGGGACGGGAGTGCTCCTCCGCCGGAACGAGATCCACGCTGGTCATCTTGAAATCGATGGTTTCGGTCTTGTCCAGCTTGTTCATAAGGTATGTAGCCATGATATTCGTGAAGCCCGGCCCCACGCCCATATCTTGTACACAGACAATCCCCTTCCTGGCAAAATCATCGTTGAGGGCGCGCTGCGCCTCCCGCTCGCCCTTTGTAGTGAGATCCAGGTAATTGCAGCCGGCTTCTGCCGCAGCCTTTGTGGTCTTGGTGTAGCCACCGAGAGTGAGCGCGCAGTTCAAGACAACGTCGTATCCCTTGAACGCAGCGACACTGGCGTCATAGTCTGAAAGATCAAGCACCGTATGGGCCAACCGGGGATCGCCCATTCTGGCCGCAATCTCTTCCAGGGCGCCCGCCCTGATGTCGGTTGCCAGCACTCCTGACACGTCCTTTTGCTCAAGGAGATAGACGATTGCTGCTCTGCCCTGCACACCAGCCGCACCGGGAACTGCAATTTTCATCTGTAATCCTCCTTCAGTCTCATAGTTCTGTCTGCCCTGTAGATGCGCGCCGCTCTCATGCTCCAGCGCTTCTCTCCTTTGCGAGACGCACAAGAAAGGAAACCAACGGCAGAATGAGCAGGAGCAGCGCAACGCAGATGGCAACAGCCGAGATAGGCCTGACAAAGAAAACGGAAAAATCGCCCTTCGAAAGAATAAGCGATTGGCGAAGATTCAGTTCCAGGATCGGTCCCAAAACAAAGGCGAGAATGAGCGGAGCGCCCTCGTAGTCAAATTTTCTGAAGAGATACCCGATGATGCCGAAGGTGATCATGACCAGCACGTCAAAGTTGCTGTTCTTGAGGCTGTAAGAGCCTATCACGCAGAAGAGCAGGATAAGTGGAAACAGGATCCGGTATGGTATTCTCAACACTTGAACCCACAGCGGGATGAGAGGAATATTCAGTATGAGCAGCATCACGTTTCCAACGTACATGCTGCTAACGAGACCCCAGAAAACATCAGGATGCTTCACCAGAAGAAACGGGCCGGGGCGTATGCCATGCATTACGAGTGCTCCAAAGAGCACAGCCATCAATACGTTCGGTGGAATCCCCAGCGTGAGGAACGGGACAAATGCTCCCGCTGTCGCAGAATTATTTGCAGCCTCCGGTCCCGCAACCCCTTCTATGGCCCCCTTTCCAAATGTCTCTGGCTCTTTGGAAATGCGTTTCTCAACACTGTATGAAAGCAGAGATGCTATCGTTGCACCTCCTCCGGGCAGGACACCCATGAAGAAACCCAGAATCGATCCCCGCGCTATGGCTCCCTTGGCCTTCATCCAGTCAGCCATCGTAGGAAAAAGATTTCTGATTTTTGTCTTGAGAATCTCAGGTTTGGCCGCCTCTTCAACGCTCACCAGTATCTCTGAGACGCCAAACAGGCCCATCGCCAGGGGTACCATATCTATCCCATCCCACAACTGCATCACATTGAAGGTCATTCTGGGTGACGCCTGGATGTGGTCGAGACCAATGCAGCTCAGAATGAGACCCACGGCAGCCATCATAATGGCCTTTATTACTGAACCGTGCGACAGATACGTGACAAGGCTCAGGCCCAGCAGAATTACGCCAAAGTATTCAGGCGGCCCGAACTTGAGGCCGAAAGCTGCAAGTGGCGCTGCGAAAAGTACCAATCCTATGAGGCCCAGCGTCCCCGCGATGAAAGACCCGAAGGCGGCCATGCCAAGGGCTGATCCAGCCTTGCCTTTTTTTGCCATTTCATACCCGTCGAGACACGTTACAACCGATGCGGCCTCGCCGGGAATATTGACCAGTATCGAAGTGGTTGACCCTCCATACATAGCCCCATAATAAATGCCCGCCAGCATGATGATGGCGGAGATTGGCGACATACGAAAGGTGGCGGGCAGGAGGATCGATATTGCCCCTATCGGCCCGATCCCGGGCAGCACTCCAACCAGTGTTCCGACGAGGACCCCGACGAAGCAGAACAAAAGGTTGTCAGGCTGAATACAGATGGAAAAGCCGTAAAAAAGGCTATGGAGAATATCCAAGCAGGTTACCTCGCCGCATGGTACGGCCTAGAAGTCGATAAGTCCCTTCGGAAGCTGCACATTAAGCCACATATAAAAGACAAGGTAGGTTGCAAGTACTGTGATAAGGGCAGTCACCAGCCGCACCCAGAATCGTGGTCTCTCGATAATACCAAACAGGAGTAGCATGAGTGCGAAGGTAAGCACCAGATATCCGACGCTGGGCAAAAGGATCGCATACGCTATGAGGCTGGCCAGGATAATGATTACTTTGTGCCACCCCAGGCCTTTCCACAGGTTTGTAGTGCTGTCCTGACGCGTCTTCTTCAGCACCGCATTGATCACAAGAACGATGCCGAAGCCACCCAGGATAAGTGCTGCCACGAACGGGAGAAACCCCGGGCCTGGAGACTTGAAGGAGCCGACGTCTACCCGGGCAGATTCCATACAGACAAGAATGGCCATGACGAGCCAGAATATACCGCTCAGCACGTCAAGCTTCATTAATAGCTCCTGAACGAAGCAACAACACTCTCTGCCCCCACCTAGACTTCCAGAAAGATTCCTCCGCCACGGAACGAACGAACGTGAAGGGCACGCCCTAAACTACCGTGGAGACGAGGCGCAGGATCACTTCCCGATATAGAGTCCCAACTCCTTGATTATAGGGACACCAGCCTCCTCAGCCTTCTTAATTGAAGCCATGGCAGCCTCAGGCCCACCCCATCTCGGCACCTCGCCGAGCTTTTCAACCCCTTTCTTGTATTCGGGGTCATCGTACGTCTTTTTCAGCGCATCCACGAGGATCTTCTTCACGTTCTCGGGCGTGTTCTTGTGCGTGTATATGCTGACGACTGTCGTGAGCTTTTCCACTTCAGGATATCCGAGTTCCACCGCGCTCGGCACATCAGCCGGATCGCTGAACCGTCTGTCGCTGTAAAAAACCAGAAACCGTACCTTTCCGGCTACCACGTGGTCCTTGGGGATCGAATAGACGTTGGAAGAGGCATCCACGTGGCCTCCGAGAAGAGCCGCAAACTGTTCGTTGCCTCCCTTGTATGGAACATCAACGGTCTGGACACCCGCCTTCTTGAACATGGAGAGAGGGATTATATGTATCGTGCTTCCGCGGCCGTGATGGCTCCATTTCAGCTGGCCGGGGTTCTTCCTCGCATACTCGATCAAGTCCGACAGGGTTTTCCACGGAGAATCACCCCGGACGCATAGCCCGTGCTTGAACTCGAGCATGGTTGCGAGCGGCACAAGCAGGTCCGGGTCAAAGGGCACCTTCTGTGTCTTGACGGTCGTGGCGTGGAAAAAGTTGGTGAGGCCAACGAGTTTGTATCCGTCGGGTTTGGAGCTTATCACCTCCGCTGCCCCCAGGCTACCAGTGGCGCCGGGCTTACTGACCACTTGCACGGGCTGCCCCAGATATTTTTGAGCTATCTCCCCGACCAGCCTTGACCAGAGGTCCATGGTGCCGCCGGGCGTATAAATGCAGACGAGTTCGATAGGTTTCAAGGGAAATTCTTTAGACGCTGCTGCTCCATCCGATGCGCTCCCCAATGCGAGCATGACGAGAATAGATACCACTGCTGTTTTTTTCATTGGATTACCCCCTTCCTTTCGCAATCAACGGTTCTGTGATTAGTGCCGCCTCCACATCTTCCTTGTTCAACAACGCTCGAAGAGCCCGAAACGTAGACCGTCATCTGCTTTCAGTAGGTTGGAGGATCTATTACCCACAGTATCTCTGCAACCTTCTTCCCGTTATTGACGAAGCCGTGGGGCCGGCTCGAGTTGAAATAGAAGCTGTCCCCTTTCTTGAGTGTGTACGTTTTGTCCTCGATGAGCAAATCAAACTCACCGGAGAGCACGTATCCGAACTCCTGGCTACCGCTGTGGGAATAGAGGCCGTCGCTCCCGATCCCTGGTGCGAGCCTCTTCAGGAGCGGCTCCATGTTCTTGCCCGAAAGGTTTCTCACGAGCAACGTGATAGAAGCGTTGTCACGCGGATACTTGATTTCACAGCCCTCGCCGGACTTCAGCGTGACCTCGTCGCTAGGATCGCCATCCGTGATGAAAAGGTCCACCAGTTTGACGCCCAGGGTATTCGCGATGTTTTTCAACGTGGAGATCGAAGGGCTGACTATGCCTTTTTCTATCTGGGATACGTATGCGCTTGTGCAGCCGGCTTTCTCGGACACATCACGGAGCCTGAACCCCCTGCTCTGGCGCAAAGCCTTTATCTTGCCGCCCAGGGTTTTCAATTCGTGGATCTCTTTTGTGACGCCCCCCGCCATCTTCAAGAGTGTCCCGAAAAAATGAAGTTAAATAATACTTCATAGACTAAAGTATTATTTACACGTCTTGTCAAGTGAAAATTTTGCGATAACCAGGAAAGGTCAACATGCCGGGATCGCCTGAATCACCCAAACGATCCCGGCCTTACAGACGATCGCGGCCTTACAAAAGAACAGTTAAGACACTCCGTAATCGTGGCCCTCACTGCATCACACAGCCCCTCTTACGGTGGATGTTTCCTTTAGTTGGTTCGTTTCCAGCCCTTCTTTGTTTCGAGACAACGCCTTGTCTCTTCATTCACGTTCGTTCAGGTATCTGGGATGCCTTTTGAAGCGAGTGTCTTCCTGGCAAGGAGCTCGCACTCCTTCTTGTCCCTTTCAAAATCGCCCGTACTCTTGGTTGGATGCGTGTACGTTGCGGCGCACCCTGCCACTAAGAATAAGACCAGAAGCAACAATACTATTCGTTTCATTCTGTCTCCTTCATGCGCGTGTCATGATCCCTGTTCGAAATATTTCCAAAGCATTCCATTCTGTCAGAACATGGACTGTATTGCAAGAAATAAACCTAAACCGGGAACGAGTCAAACCATCCAATAGTGCCTCACTAACGAAGAAAAGTTACTGACAGCCTCCTGCATGTATGATTTACTTATCCTGCCGCGTGTACAAGAATGTGGGCGAAAACGCACAGAGGACTATACTAATAAGCACACCCCGTGATTTTCGACTCACCAGAGATAAGACAGGAGGAGAGATGAGTTCATCCAGCTTTGACAAGATTGACATGTTCTGTCACGTTCTGCCTGCGAAGTTTAAAGAGATACTATTGGAGAGGACCCCGCAAACCAGTTATTACTATGAGGCAGACAGCATAAGGCCTGCGCTCTGGGACCCGGATATCAGGTTGAAGCTCATGGATAGGATCGAGGGTCTCAGGCAGGTCTTATCTGCCGGACTGCCCCCGGTGGAATATGTCGCCCCGCCCACAGACGCGCGCGACCTGGCACGTATGTGCAATGACGAGATGGCGGAACTGGTGAACAAGTACCCGGAGCGGTTTCCTGCCGCTATCGCCTGCCTGCCCTTGAACGATATCGACGCCTCGCTGCGTGAAACTGAAAGAGCCATAAAGGAACTGAACTTCAAAGGTATTCAGATATTCACCTCTATCAATGGGAAGCCTCTCGATTCGGCTGAATTCCTGCCGCTCTATGAAATCATGGCGAAGTACGATCTGCCTGTCTGGATCCATCCTGTCAAGGACAGGAGTGTTCCGGACTATCCGACTGAAGCCATGTCAAAATACGGTCTCTTCCTTGCCTTCTCTTGGCCATATGAGACAACGCTGGCCATGGGCCGCCTCGTCTTCAGCGGCGTTCTCGAAAAATTTCCGAATCTCACATTCATCACCCATCACTGCGGTGGGATGCTCCCCGCTTTCTATAAACGCGTCGCCTTGATTCCTCCAAAAGTGATGACCGGCGATGTGCAGGGGCTGACCACATCGCCTCTTGAATACTTTCAGCGATTCTATGCCGATACGGTGATGGGGGGTAATACAGCCGCTTTGATGGCAGGCTATAGCTTCTTCGGAGCCGACCATCTCCTGTTTGCCACTGATTATCCTTACCCCGGGGGCGCAGCGCAGAGCGACCTTGCAGTCGAAGCGGTTATCAAATCGATTGAGGCGATGCAGATAACCGATGAAGAAAAGATTAAGATATTCTCAAAGAATGCAAAGCGGCTGCTCAAGTTGTCCTAGAAATTGGAATGAGGGCGCTGTGACGCCCATGTTCTTTTCCAGAACACCGGGAGTGTGCACACATCTATCTGCGGGCAGTAGAGAAATGTGCGGTAATCCATAGAGAACGGGAAAATGTCGCAAATGGGATTGAGTAAGGTGTCAACAAGCGAAGGATTTGCTATAATGTCATCAGGCTGGTCAAACAGAGGATGCATCGCCCAAGGCATTGAGCAGGGAGAATTGAGATTTTATGTATGAACAGTTTTACGGTTTTTCCGAGGGACCCTTCAACCCTCTGCCGGACCCCTCATTTCTTTTTCTGACGCCCAGCCACGACGCAGCGTTGTCGGCCATGATCTCGGGGGTGCGTGAGCGAAGGGGCATCACCGTCATCACGGGCGGCGTGGGAGTTGGGAAAACCACTCTCATCAATGAGTTGTTTACGACGATGGATGAAAAGGTGAAGTCCGCCTTCGTTTTTTTCACGAAGCTCAACTTCAGAGATCTTTTGAAAACCATCCTTCGTGAGCTGGACGTGCCGGTAAAGGGAACAGACACGTTCGCCCTTCTCGAAAAGTTTTACGGGTATCTTGAAGAGAGGGGTTCCGATGAAATTGTGGCCGTTGTCATTGACGAGGCACAGAATCTCGAAATGGATGTCTTGAAACAACTTCTGCGGCTCTGGGCCCACCCCAACCCCAGATCCAGGTCGCTTCAGACCGTCCTGGTAGGTCAGCCGGAGTTCGGAGTCAGGCTGAATGCGCCAGAGTTAGCCGAGCTCTCCCAACGTATAGCGGTCCGCCGTGAGATCATACCGTTGACCCGTCCCCAGACAAGGACCTACATTGATCACCGCCTGAAAATAGTCGGCAGCTCCAGCTCCAGTATTTTTGAGCCGAAAGCGATCGAGCGGATTTGCGACTTTGCTGAGGGGATACCCAGGGTGATCAATATGGTGTGTGATGCAGCCCTGCTTATCGGATACGCCCGATCTGCCCGCACGATTAATGCAAGGATGATCAAAGAGGCTACGCATGATTTGCGCCACCTCCGGTCGCCCAAGGCGGGCAAGACGCCATTGGCGCGGTTCGAGCCCGAACCTCCCGATGAAGATGTTCCGGTTGAACCTGAAACTTCGTCCGATACCAGCCCGTCATTAGAGCCAACTTCTCTGCAAGCCTCATACGAGTCTGGGCCAGTCACAGAGCCGGTTTCACCGGAACTTCCTTCCGGGCCGGTCCAGTCAGAAAAACCGCGGCGGATGAAACCTCTATATCAGGTCCTGGCTGGCGTGCTGCTTCTGCTGGCGGCGTTGGGGCTGTACCTGGTGTTGACAGGAAATCCCCCTCCTCCGCCAAAGATAAGTTCCACCAGCACCCCTTTGCAGACCAGCACCCCTGTAAAGAAAGGAAAAACGGAAACGAAGGCTATCGCAACGGTGAACGTGGAAAAAGGTACCACCTTAAATGCACTGGCAAAACGACACTACGGCATTACCGACCTGCTCGTGCTCGACCTGATCCTGCAGGCCAACCCAAAAATTACCGATCCGCACTTGCTCCAGGTGAACCAGAAGGTCGAGCTGCCTGCAATTTCTGCTGCCTCCTTTCTCGTTCCGGCATCAGGTCAGGGTTATAAGATTATCGTGGGAACATTTTCCCAGAGGGAAGCAGCCGGCCGTTTCCGGAATGATCCAGTCTTGAAAGGGAAGAATATTGAGACTGTTGCCCGCCCGGTCTCTACTCAGCAAACGTGGTATCGGGTGCTCGCCGGCACGTTTCAGACCGAAGAAGAAGCACTGCAGGCAATCCGCGGCGTGCGAAACATTGAGAGAATTGTGGGCATTGCCGAGCGGACTGCACGCACGCAGTAGATCCTCCAGCCTTTGCGACTCCCTCCATGACCGCCTTCCTGTCACTCAATTGAGTCATACATAAGTTATTTTTATATTACTTCTAACTTATTATTAGTTATTTTTTTATTATATTTAATGTATTTTATTGTATATATTAGGTATTACATTATCAATTTAGAATGATTTATAATGTATTTTAGTATAAATTATGTATAATTAAGAAATTTTTTTAGGCCATTATATGTCATTTTTTACTGTTTTTTAATAGTTTTATGAAATTTTTTGTGTGTTTTATAAGGAATAATTCGACTTGTACTATATGTTAAAAAATACTATCTATATCCCTTTTGTCCATATACCAGATGCTAAGAAGCATCTCCACGTGTGGGCGGGTCGACATCACTGCTTAATCACGTACCAGTC
>Ga0079037_100001212_pt1 | contig 13144 bp, 9 predicted proteins | sample Mud3Dept4metaG_FD_71479 | JGI IMG/M metagenome (GOLD analysis project Ga0079037, IMG submission 71479) | Freshwater wetland microbial communities from Ohio, USA, analyzing the effect of biotic and abiotic controls - Mud 3 Core 4 Depth 4 metaG | ecosystem: Environmental > Aquatic > Freshwater >... | reverse complement strand
CTCTGGTTAATGCAGCAAATAAAATAAGTAACGTCGAAAACAGATCATCAGTTATCCTGAAAGCATTGGATAACATAACAGGCAAGGAAAAGCTTATTCCGGTTCTGTCAAAGACAGGAGGGCGTAAGGCACTGGCATTTGTTTTAAATGAGTTTGAAAATGGAAATCCGGAAATGAGAGAGGTCTGCTTTAAAGCTCTGTCTGCTTGGAACGATTATTCTGCATCCGCGGCATTATATGAAATATGCGCATCTGCTAACAAAAATTATGAAGCTGCTGCTTTTACAGGATACGTGAAGCAGGTTAAATCTGCTGTAATCCCCGATGAACAGAAGCTGTTACTATACAGGAAAATAATGCCGTATGCTTTGTCTTATGAACGCAAGGACGAGATATTGGCGGAAATAGGGAAACTTAAAACTTACCAGTCGTTGTTCTTTGTTGCCGGATATCTGGATGATCCGGCTACCTCCGCTACAGCAGCGCAGGCTGCCATGAAAATAGCTCTGCCTTCTGTCAGCTCAGGAACGGGAATGTCAGGGAAGCTTGTCAGGGATATACTTTTAAAAGCAGTTCCGTTATTGTCAGGATCCGAGAGTGAATATGATAAAGAAATGGTTAATAAATACCTTGCATCCATGCCTTCCGATGAAGGATTTGTCTCAATGTTCAATGGGAAAGATCTTACCGGGTGGCAGGGTCTTGTTGAAAATCCGTTTGCCCGTTCAAAAATGAAACCCGATGAGCTAGCAAAAAAACAGATTGATGCAAATAAAAAAGTCCCGCTCAACTGGAGCGTTAAAGACGGATTTATCTGGTTCAACGGGAAAGGAGAAAATCTATGTTCAATTAAGGAATATGGTGATTTTGAGATGCTTGCAGATTGGAAAATTACTAAAGAAGGCGATAGCGGAATATACCTCAGAGGTTCGCCTCAGGTTCAGATATGGGATACCTCGAGGATTTCAGCAGGGGCGCAGGTCGGTTCAGGAGGACTATACAACAACAAAACAAATCCTTCAAAACCTCTTAAAGTTGCTGACAATCAGGTAGGAGAATGGAACACATTTAGGATATTAATGACAGGCGAAAAAGTCTCTGTCTGGCTGAACGGGGAACTGGTTGTGGATAATGTAACCATGGAAAATTACTGGGATCGTAATATCCCTATTTTCCCGAGAGGAGCTATTGAACTTCAGGCTCATGGCACAGACCTGGCTTTCAGGGATCTTTATGTACGAGAGATAAATGAAAAGGATTATAACCTAACCTCTGAAGAAAAAGCTGAAGGATTTACTGCTTTATTTAACGGAAAGAACCTTGACAACTGGATTGGAAACAAAGAAGCCTATGTGGTGGAAGACGGAATGATAGTAATTAAACCCGATAAGGGCAGCGGAGGTAATCTTTTTTCGGAAAAAGAGTATGCTGATTTCATACTCCGGTTTGAATTTCAGCTTACACCTTCCGCAAATAACGGACTGGGAATAAGGGCACCGCTCGAAGGAGATGCTGCTTATGTCGGAATGGAGTTGCAGATTCTTGACAATACAGCACCTGAGTATGCAAAGCTGGAACCTTACCAGTACCATGGTTCGGTTTATGGGGTTATACCGGCAAAAAGAGATTTTCTTAAACCTGTTGGTGAATGGAACTTTGAGGAAGTGGTGGTGCAGGAGACCCATGTAAAGGTCATTCTAAATGGAACAGTGATTGTTGATGGAGATATAGCCGGCCCGAGAGATAACGGAACAATGGATCATAAAGATCATCCGGGATTAAAAAATAAAACCGGGCATATTGGATTTCTTGGTCATGGTTCAATTGTTAAATTCCGGAATATTCGCATAAAGGACCTGTCAGAAAAGTAAAAAACGTTTCTTTTCTTCTCATTTGTTCTTTCTGAAATTCTTTAAAACAAATGATTAAGAAATTAAAAAACCTATCATGAAATATTTGTAGAGATATTATCTCACTGAATTGATGATAAGTATATGAATTTGAACAAAAATACAAAGCACTATTTGCCTTCACGGTACATAATTTATTTTTTATTCATCTTTTTATTTTTTGCGGGCAGCTGCAGTAAAAAATCAAAACCGGATCTACGTTTTGCTTTTATTGGAGATACTCATTATAAGATTCCGGATTACAGAACTGCTGATTACCTTGTTCCGTCAATTGCCAAAGAATTACGAAGTTTAAAAATTAAACCGGAAATCATCATTCTTACCGGAGATTTTTTTCATGGTGGCAAAGGAACCGATATAGAATCAGAATCGGCATTTGCATTTAAAAATTTTGAAGAAAACCTGAATATTCCTTTCTTTATTGCAAAGGGGAACCATGATACCCGCATTCACTTTGAAAAAAATGCTTTACCAGTTTTTTCCCGGGAGCTGGGGAAAGATATATTAAAGTCTTATTACTCATTTGACAGATCAAACTGTCACTTTATATTTCTGGACTGTGCGGATGAAAAACCTGATGATCAGATATCCTGGCTGCAGAAAGATCTTGAAACTGCGAAAATAAATCCTGATATCGAACATATTTTTGTTGCAGGTCATTATCCGTTATGGATAGTAGCACGTGCAGGTTTTACAAGACCCGAGTTTTCGAATGTTGTAGCTTCTCTATTGGCAAAATATAGCGTGGATGCTTATTTTTGCGGACATACACATAACAAGACAGCAACAGTCCGGTTAATCAATGGTCAGCCTTTGACACAAATAATGGATGCCGCAATAGTTGAAGAAGACCGGCTGTATAATCTGGCACCTTTCTTACGTCGGGTCAGAAATATACCGGAGAATATTGATATGCCCGGAATTCTGCCGTTGGAAGCAGCGCATCAGATATTTATCCCCCGATCCCAGCTTAAATATTACTGGGGATATCAGGAGGGTAGTACTACAAGTTACTACATAATAACCGTAAAAGGAAAAAGTGTGCAGGCAGACTGGCATGTTCTGGGACAGGGGATTTTACATTCGTTCAAATGGGATAAATCCGGAGAGCTTATTAATTTGGTATCTCCGGTTTATGAAGAAAAAGATACGCTTAATGATTCTGATTTCAAAAATATTGAAAAGGCCTGGCTCTATGCAGCACCATGGACAGATGAAGATTCAATAATTGCCCCCTTCAGCATTAATGGTGTCCCTGCCGGAAAATTAGAAATAAGTCGTAAAAAAATGGCAGCTTCTCCATTCTGGAATAAGATTGAAATTCCTTTATCTGGGCCAGTAATTGATGTAATTAAAATAGAGAACGAAGTAGGGATCACCAATCCATCAAAAGGAAAATTCGGGCTGGCGCACATATTTCTTCTCGTACAATTCAGCGATGGACGCTTTGCTAAAAGTAGTATATCACAAAAAGTTCTGACCTCTTTTATTGATTCAACAGGGCAATACCCAAATTTCCCGGATTCTGATTTGATTGAATCAGTTAATAATGAGGAACTTCTGCCTGAAGTGGTTCTCAAATTTGATCATTTTTATAAGAACTGATCAGGATAAATGAATAATGTAGGGATGGTTATGTGTCATGTAATTTATTAATATTTAATGATATAATACAAGATAACTACTGACAGGGGGTTCTTATAAATTTTCTAAACAATTAATTTACATGAAAATACAAACGTATTTAAGCCTATTAATTCTGATGGTTTTTAATTGCAATCTTGTTTTTAATCAGGTAATTTCAGAAAATCAGAAAAACCCTTATGCAGTTACAACTTTTGAGTGTGCTGGTATTTACTTTAAGACAAAAGAGGCTGGAGCATGCAACATCCGTTACAAACCAGTTAACGCCGATTCCTGGAAAAAGGGATTAGATCTGGTTTATGATTCCCGCGACGGAGAATACAGGGGAAGTATAATCAGGCTGAATCCGGATACTGAATACCAGGCTGAACTTATTACTTCTTCTGGTAAGGCATCCCTGAAATTTAAAACCAGAAGCGATGTTTTCCCTGTCGGAAAAACAACAATCCTGACGGAAGGCGAGTCAGATAAGACAATTAAAATTACCGAATCAGGAACTCCTGATGCATACCATCTGGTAACCATTCCTGAAAAGTCAAAAACAACATTGAATCTGAAAAACGTATCTGACAACGGTATTGTTATTGATGCTGATTATGTAATTGTGCGGGGTGTTGAAATCAGAAATCCGGTAATTCATGGGATCAGAATTCTTAAAAACCGGCACGATATCGTTATTGAACGATGTTACATTGCTTTCTGGGGAAGAATCGGCGGACCACGTACTTATGGAAACATTGAAGGAGGTTCTGACAGCGGTATCTTTGCTGAGGAGGGCACTGGCAATCTGACAATTCAGAGAAACCTGATCGAAGACCCCAGAGGTGCCTCTAATGATTGGGAAACGGGTCATCCTAATGGTCCTCAGGGAATTACAATAATTCAAAGTAAGGGGGGAAACGTGATCCGTTTCAATGACATTGTATCGACAGAAGATCATGGATTCAACGATGCTATCGGGGGTGGCAGTAATTTTTCATTCATCGGTAATATGAATTCAGATTCAGACATTTATGGAAATCTGATACGCGGTGTTTGGGATGATGCCATTGAGAGTGAAGGTGCTAATATGAATGTTCGCATATGGGGCAATTATGCGCATCTCTTTTTTAATGGAATTGCAACCGCATCAACTTCAAAAGGTCCACTTTATATATTTAGGAATGTTCTTGGTGAAAGCCGTACAGGTCATTCAAATACAAACGGAGGCGCCTATATAAAAACAGGAGAAAGAAACGAGTTCGGGGGAGGAAGAAGATATGTATTTCATAATACAGCATTGCAGCCAAATGGAGTTTTTAATGTGTTTTCCAGTCATGTTAATCCAAATTGTGTGACAAGAAATAATATTTTTAACGTCCCGGGGAGACTGGCAACAGATATTGAAAAAGAACCCGCCAGTGATTATGACTATGATTATTTTTCAGGGACGACAAAAGGTGCTACAGCACAGGAAAATAATGGTATTAAATTTAATGCAACTCCGTCCGGTACAAGGTTATTTATATCCTCATATAAACTTGAATTTTATCCGCGTTCAACAATAAACAGCATTAAATGGGGGGCACATCCCTACGAATTCGGTGAACGTAAAGTTAATATAACCGATCCTGTGATCTGGGTAAAAAATCCACTGATCGACTCAGGTATCATCATTCCGGGGTTTAATGAAGATTTTTCAGGAAGCGGACCTGATATTGGTGCTTTTGAAGTTGATGCACCTCCTCTGGAATTTGGACGACGTGCTTATTTTAAGTATAATGAAGGATTAGCACCCTGGGAAATATATTGATTTATAATGTCTTAATACAAACGAAGTGAAAGCAGCAGTTATTCGGGAATATGGAAGAATAAAAATGGAGGAGGTTAAAAAACCTGTCCTGCAAAAAAATTATGTTCTGATTAAAGTAAAGTATGCCAGTATCTGCGGTTCAGATCAGCATTTATTTAAGGGAGAATTTCACCCACGGACAAGATTGCCACTTATTCCAGGACATGAATTTGCCGGTATGATTGAAGCTGTGGCAAGTGATGTTAAGAATCTTGCACCTGGCGACAATGTAACTGTCGATCCTATAATCTGGTGCGGGAAATGTACTCCGTGCAAGGCTGGTCATTTCCCTGCATGCACATCACTGAAGCTGGTTGGTATTGATTTGGATGGGGGATTTGGTGAATATGTTTCGGTCCCTTCACATATGGTATATAAAATTCCCGGCCATATACCTGACGAGCATTCTGCTCTCATTGAGATACTTTCTATCGGATTTCATGCTTCTGCGCGAGCAGAGCTTGGTAAAAATGATGACATTCTGATAGTGGGATCAGGCAAAGTCGGCAACTCTATTCTTCATGCTGCAAAAACTATTACTACCGGAAAAATATTCATAACTGATATTCTTGACGAGAGGTTAGCTATAGCTTCGTCATCTTTCCCTGGTATACATACAATTAATTCACGACTGTATGATCCGGTTTCTTATGTCAAAGATCATACAGAAGGAAGAGGTGTTGATATTGCTTTTGAAGCTGTTGGTCATGAAACAAGAATTAATGAAAGATATAATCCGGTCAGAACCTGTATTAACGCAATAAAAGGAGGAGGAAAGGTATGTGTTCTTGGCCTCTCAGATCATCCTTCAGAAATTCTGATGAAGGAGCTTATCTGGAAAGAAGCAAAAATTATTGCATCGCGTGTCAGCCAGGGAGAATTCTCAAGAGCAATTGAAGCTCTTTCAACAGGAGCGATAAATCCTCAGAGTATGATCACATCTGTTCTGAATCTTGAAGATGCCCAACAGGGATTCGAGTTACTTGATAAAGAACCCGGCAGACATCTTAAAATATTGTTGAAAATTTAATCCGAATCCTTATTAAGTTTCAGGATACTGGCAGGCAGATCCGGGTGACAAAAAAAACTTACGCAGAATTATACAGAGTTAAATCTTTTGAAACATTCGTGCAATTTTGACAGCACCGGCTATACGTTTTGTCAATCCTTCCCAGTCTTTTTTCTGGATAATCTCCTTTGTTATAAGATTCGAGCCTATTCCCACACAGGTAACACCAGCTTCAAACCACTCCTTAAGATTTTCTACAGTAGGTTCAACACCGCCGGTTGGCATAATACTAACCCATGGGCATGGACCTTTCACAGCTTTTACAAAATCTGGTCCGCCTACAGACAGACCCGGGAAAATCTTTACTATTTCGGCACCCAGTTCCTCAGCATAATTAATTTCAGAAAGTGATCCGCAACCCGGTGACCACAGTATTTTGCGACGGTTACACACCTTCGCCATTTCAGGATTTAAGACAGGTGATACAATAAAATTTGTTCCAAGCTGGATATACAGAGAAGCAGTTGCTGCATCGACAATTGAACCCGCACCCATTACCAGCAACGGGACCTCTTTTTCTGCCCATTTGTTAAGATCGCTGAATAACTCATGCGCATAATCTCCCCGGTTTGTGAATTCAAACACTTTGATTCCGCCATCGGAACATGCCTTTATTACATTTTTGCATACAGCAGGATCCTTATGATAAAATATAGGAACTATTCCAGTCTCCCGCATTTTTAGAATTACATCAATTCGCGTAAATCTGGCCATAACAGTTAAGGTTATTTTTACAAATGTATCTAAAAATGTCATTAACACAAATATGAGAGGTTGAGTAATTATATTTCAGCACGACCTGCATGACTTTTATCTTTTGACTTTTGTTTTTTATTCCCGATTGCGGGATTTCGTCACTTCGTTCCTCAACTTTTATATTATTAATAATTATCTTCGTCGATCAAACGCCGATTATGGCCCTGAACTATATCTGGATCGCTTTCTTCCTTATTGGCTTCCTGGTCGCCCTGGGCCAATTATTAATTGCTGGTAATACACAGATATTCAATGATTTAGTCAATGCAGTTTTCACCAATGCAAAGACAGGTTTTGAAATTTCTCTGGGACTTACAGGTGCACTGACTCTCTGGATGGGATTACTGAAGGTAGGAGAAAAGGGCGGAGTAGTTGCAATCCTTGGCAAAGCAATCGGACCACTTTTTCAGAAACTCTTTCCCGGACTCCCCAAAGGGCATCCTGCATATGGCTCAATTATGCTGAACCTTGCAGCAAATATGCTTGGCCTCGATAATGCTGCAACTCCTGTAGGCCTTAAGGCAATGAAGGAAATGCAGGAAGTAAATCAGGATAAAGAAACTGCATCCAATGCCCAAATAATGTTTCTTGTTCTTAATGCAGCCGGACTGACAATAATCCCGGTCAGCGTAATTGTTTACAGGATGCAGCTTGGTGCTGCAAATCCTGCAGATATTTTTATTCCAATCCTTATATCCACATTTTGCGCACTGCTGACAGGCCTTATAAGTGTTGCCATAATTCAGAAAATCAACCTTTTTGATAAAGTGATCATAGCATACCTTGGTGGACTGACAGCAATTGTTGCAGGAATAATAATTTATTTCAACCACCTGCCAAAGGAACAGATATCAACAGCTTCCACTTTTGCAGCCAATTTCATACTCATCTCAATAATAGTTGTTTTTATTTTACTCGCTTTTATTAAGAAAGTAAATGTTTATGACGCATTCATTGAAGGTGCTAAAGAAGGATTTAACATTGCTATCAAGATTATACCGTTTCTTGTAGCAATCCTGGTGGCAATAGGGATATTCCGGGCATCAGGGGCAATGGATTTTATTATTACCGGTATCGCACATTTCTTTTCATGGATCGGCGTCGATACAAGATTCACCGGAGCTCTGCCGGTAGCTTTCATGAAACCTCTCAGCGGAAGCGGTGCAAGAGGATTGATGATCGATGCAATGACTACTTACGGACCAGATTCATTCATTGGCCGGCTGTCATGTACGATGCAGGGGACAACTGATACTACTTTTTATATTATAGCTGTATACTTTGGATCTGTGGGTATCAAAAATACAAGATATTCAGTGGGTTGCGGTTTGCTGGCCGATCTGGCAGGATTCACTGCTGCCATCTTTATCGCCTATCTCTTTTTCGGGTAAAACAAAAAAGATAGAAAAAGTGGGAAAGTTAACCGTACAACTCCTTGATCCCTAAGTGTTACTTTGTGGTAAAAAAATACATAAATATAAGTGTGATAATAAATAAATTAATACCGCTCTCTGTTCTTTGCATATGCTTTACGGCTTGCAATCAGAACACGATGAAAGAATCCGGAATAAATAATCAGGTAGTAACTAAGTTTATCGATTCGACTGAAATGACAAATAATTTCTATGATAATTCTGAGACATTTTTACTTCCTGTTAATGAATTAACAATTGAAGGTGAAATCGCAAATTCTGGGAAAGTAGATTTTCCTAACTTACAAAAACACTCTGTCATAGTAAAGGAGACAATGCTGGACAGTACAGGCAATGAGAGATTTACAGGAGCTTTCAGATACGACGGGTACTCTCTGTTCGACATTCTCGAAAAAAGGATGATAAGAAAAGTAAATGCAGATGAATTCAGTTCGGTAATCGATCTGTTCGTTGTAGTTGAAAATGATAAAGGAGATAATGTGGTTTTCAGCTGGGGTGAAATTTTTTATCCGAACAATCTGCACAAGATAATTATTGCAACGGATGTATCAAGGATAGTTCCATCAAATACAAAAGAACTTTGGCAACTTCCTGATAAAAGTAAGCTGGTGGTTGCCACCGACCTGGTTACAGAACGAAATATTTCAAATCCGGTCAGAGTAACGGTAAAATCATTTCCTAAGTCTTTTCACGTTGTAAAAGGTATGACACCAATGTACTCTCCTGTAATGAGGCTTTTCAATCACGGCATACTGATCGGTGAATTGTCATCGATTCCGGAATCAATTAAAGATAAGACATTTAATACAGTTTTTTACGGTAGAGGAAAAGGAATTCACAGTACTTCATCATTTACAGGTTCATTGCTGAAAGAAATTTTGATAAAATATTATCCTTTGAACAGGGAAAATATAAAAACAGGTATTATTTGCATTAAGGGAGAAGATGGTTACAGATGTGCAATATCATATTCTGAAATATTCAACCGGAATGACCAGCAGGAGTTTCTTCTTATTAAAGGAAATAAAGGTGAAGATGGCGGATTATTCAGAGTGTTTGCTGCATGTGATTTCTTTTCCGACAGGGCAATAAAATCTATAAGCGAAATTCATTTTGGTTATTAGCAATTTTATTATCTTTCAAGACTTTTATAACTGATCTATGAGTCTTGTAACTGTTTCTATCCTTGTCGCTGTCAGTATTATAGCCATCATTTTACTTACTTCAAGCCTGAAGCTGAAAGCTTTTATAGGACTTTTCCTTGTCCCAATTTTTCTGGCTTTTACAACACTTCCTCCCGGTACTGTAGTGAGTACAATCAAGGAAGGATTTGGGAATACAATGACTTCAATAGGATTTTTAAAAATATTCGGATGAATTCTATGAATTGCCGTGAAATGGCCCGGCAAATATTCCTGGCCGGAGTAAAAGGTGTTCTTCCCGGAAGGATTATTGGCAACCTTATATCGATAAGGGGATCACTTCTGAAAATAGGCTATTTGAGTTATGATCTGGGAAAAATCAGGAATATTTATGTTTTGGGCGCCGGAAAAGCCAGTGCTGCACTTGGTCATTATATGGAAAACATCCTGGGAAACAGGATCACTGATGGATTTATTGTGACCAAATATGGTTGTTTCTGTAAGCTTAAAAATATAAAAGTGATCGAAGCAGGTCATCCGGTATCTGATTCAAATAGTTTCAAAGCTACTCAGGAAATTGTCCGGATTGCTGAAAAGGCTGGGGAAGAAGATCTCGTTATCTGTCTGTGGTCGGGTGGAGGATCTTCTCTTCTTGCTGATTACCCTGATAACTCCTCGCATGAAGATATAGCATATTTAAATGAAATACTTATAAAGTGCGGAGCGAACATCAGAGAAATAAATGCCATCAGAAAACATCTTTCAAAAATCAAAGGAGGCCAGCTGGCAAGACATATCTGGCCGGCAGCCACTGTAAACATATTATTATCTGATGTCATCGGCGATCCTCCGGATATTATTGTATCGGGACCGACTGTTCCGGATAATTCAAATTTTGCAGATACTTTAAAAATAATTGAAGAACACCAACTTAATGATGAAATTCCCTTCAGATTATTAAATTATCTTCATGAGGGTAGTCAGGGCAATCAGCCTGAAACTCCGAAACCAGATGATATTGTTTTCAGTAAATCGAATACACTCCTTGCCGGCAGTAACAAAACTGCCCTTCAGGCTGCAAGGGAGGAAGCTGAAAATCTTAACCTCACAACATTCATTGTCACAAGTGAATTATCAGGTGATATTTCACGTGTAAGTTCATCAATAATCGAGACTATTCATAATTACAGGAATAACACTTCATTAAAGAAACCAGTCTGTTTGTTATTCGGAGGAGAAACGACCGTCAGGGTGACAGGAAATGGTCTTGGTGGAAGAAATCAACATCTTGCCCTTACAGTCGCCACACTGATCAGAGATATCCCGGGAATAACTTTCCTTTCTGCCGGAACGGATGGCAATGACGGTGATACGGAAATAGCAGGCGCTGTTGTAGATTCCGGAACTTTCCAAAATGCTCTTTCACTGGGTACAGATCCGGATAAGTACCTGACTACTTTCGATTCTTATCATTTTTTTAAATCTGCCGGAGGGCACATTTATACGGGACCTACTTTTACCAATGTAATGGATCTGGCGGTGGTGATAATCGAATAAGTACCTTTTTGTTATTTTTGTCTTGAAGATCATTAACTTGTATTTAAATACTCATTTATGAAAGCCCTGGTTCTTGAAGCATATAACAGGCTTATTTTCAAAGATGTACCTGATCCTGAGATCAAAGCTGATGAAGTACTTGTCAGGATTAAAGCCTGTGGAATATGTGGTTCTGATGTTCACGGGCTTGATGGGAGTACCGGACGAAGAATACCTCCGATGATAATGGGTCATGAAGCCTCCGGAGTTATTGTGAAAACAGGTGCTGATGTCAAAGTTTGGAAACCTGGTGACAGGGTGACATTTGATTCTACCGTTTATCACCTGGATGACTGGTTTACTGTCAAGGGACTTTATAACCTGAGCGATAACCGGGAAGTTCTTGGTGTATCTCCGGGCACCTACTTACGCAACGGAGCTTTTGCGGAATTCATTTCCATTCCGCAGCATATACTCTATAAAATCCCTGAAAATGTCAGCTTTGAACAGGCTGCTATGGTTGAAGCTGCAGCGGTTGCTCTTCATAGCATAAATATTTCAGGAATTCAGCCCGGGAATTCCTGTGTTGTGGTAGGAACAGGTATGATTGGAATATTTATAATTAAACTGCTGAAAATATCAGGAGCATCTTCTATTATTGCTATCGATATTAGTGAGAAGAAGTTGCAAAAAGCTGAAAATGCCGGTTCTGATTGTACATTTTTATCTTCAGAAAATAAACTGATTGACAGAATAAGGTCCATTACAGGGAACAGGGGCGCTGATATTGCATTTGAGGCTGCAGGCATGAATATTTCTGTAAATACTGCTATCGAAAGTGTAAGAAAGGGAGGCAAAGTCGTACTTGTGGGAAATATTACTCCTGTCGTGGAATTCCCATTGCAGAAGGTTGTAACAGGCGAATTGAAAATTTTTGGTAGTTGTGCTATCTGTGGCGAATATGAAACCGTACTGACCTATCTTAAAATGGGTAAGCTAAGTGTTGATGACCAGATATCTGCAATCGCCCCATTGTCTGAAGGAGCTTCCTGGTTTGAAAAACTATACAGGAATGAAGGTGATCTGGGAAAAGTAATACTTGTACCATAATTCATTAATGAAACGGCAAAAGATCTATAATATATCAATTGCAGGATGCGGTAAAGTTGCTCACCTGCATGCCCGAGCCATTCAGAATATTCCAAATGCCCGGCTGGCAGGAGTATGGAGCAGAACGTCATCGTCTGCCAAAAAGTTTGCAGGTCAGTATAAAACAAAAGCCTATTCAAGTATAAGCCAGATGGTCATTAAAAATAATGTCGACCTGGTAATTATTTGCACACCGCATCCATTTCACAGGCAGCCTGCGGTTGAAGCTGCTGAAGCTGGAGCTAATGTTCTGGTGGAGAAACCTTTAGCATCAGACCTGCAGGATTGCGATGCAATAATAAATGCATGTAAGGTAAGGTACGCAAAGCTTGGTGTGATTAGTCAGAGAAGATGGTATTCACCTGTTAAAAGAATAAGGGAAGCAATTGATGCCGGTAAGATTGGCAGACCTGTTCTTGCTACAGTGACCATTCTTGGCTGGCGCGATAAAGCTTATTATGATTCTGACGCATGGAGAGGTACATGGAATATGGAAGGAGGGGGAGTTCTTGTCAACCAGTCACCTCATCAGCTTGATATCATGCTATGGTATATGGGAGGTATTGATGAAGTTTATGGTGTCTGGAAGAACCTCAATCATCCATATATAGAAGTCGATGACACTGCCCTGGCCATAGTTAAATTTAAAAACGGCGCTTTAGGGAATATCCTTG
>Ga0079037_100001211_pt1 | contig 13148 bp, 9 predicted proteins | sample Mud3Dept4metaG_FD_71479 | JGI IMG/M metagenome (GOLD analysis project Ga0079037, IMG submission 71479) | Freshwater wetland microbial communities from Ohio, USA, analyzing the effect of biotic and abiotic controls - Mud 3 Core 4 Depth 4 metaG | ecosystem: Environmental > Aquatic > Freshwater >... | reverse complement strand
CTTGCGCTCGAACACGTTGAGTTCGTCACGGCTCATCCGCGAGACACCGAGTTTGCGGGAGTGTGGGAGGCACTGCCGCTGAGGACGAAGCTGACCTTACGGTCGAGTCACTACGGAAACGTTTATCAGTTCGTGCTACGGGCCCGACCTTTATCGAAAACGACAGAGCCGATTGCACTGAACAGTGTTCCTGTGCCGCGCGTCTCCGATCCGCTATGGGTAGACGTGCGCCGTTCCCTTGCGCGTTTCGCCCGCCGGAACCATATGATGACGTGAGCTGGGGGTTGGCCGCTCGTAGGCCAAGGGCCTGCCTAAGCCCGCCTCGAGCGCATCGCGCATCACCTTGGTTGAGAAGCGCTTCTTCGCGTAAGCGATCGAGGACAGCGACCGGGCCCGCCACAAATCGTCGTCCCGGAGCAGATCGAGGACCGCCGCCGCGAACTCGTCGGCCCGCGCCGTGATGCTCAGAACCTCTTCCGCGTGCGGAAGGCCTTGGGCTCCGACTGGCGTCGTCACCGCTGGCAGGCCCCATCGCATTGCTTCCACCGTCTTGCCCTTGACGCCGGCCCCGAAGCGGAGGGGTACGACCGCCACACGCGCGGTCCGGTACAACTCCTCGAGCTCGGCATCGGACACGGAGCCGGTGACCTCAACATCGCCCGCGTGCAGTGCGAGCACCTCGGCCGTGGGCTGCGAGCCGACCAGCATCAGCCGCGCGGCTGGGTGCGCCGAACGAACGACCGGCCAGACTTCTCGCGTGAACCACTTCGCCGCATCGACGTTCGGCGAATGTGCGAAACCGGCTACAAACATGACACGATGAGGATCGCGCGCAGCCAAATCGCCGCCGACAGGGAATTCCTGGAACGCATAGACGGGCAGCTCGATAGCCGTGGCTCCGGGCACGTTCGCAAGCACTTCTCCCGTTTCTGAGGCGGAGGGATAGAAAACGGCGTCGGCCTCCTTCCAGACACGCTTCTCCAGTCTTTCCATGCGCCGAATATCGGCCTGGCTCGGGCCGACCGCGCCCTGGACCTCTTGCTGCATGCGCATTCGAAGGTAGTGGATGTCGTGCCCATAGAACAGCACCCTTGCCTTGGTGCGCCGTCGCACCGCGCCGAGGTAGTCCACGGCAATCAGGGGACGGTTGAGCAGAACCGCATCGATCCGGTGACCCACTTCCTTCAGCCATTCCTCGAACCGGTTCGCGTGCTCGATGCCGTATACCACCTCGATTCCGCGTTCCTGCAGCCGTTCAACATAACCGGGTTCGAACCAGAGGTTGTGCGGCCAGAACTTCACGAGCCAGCCAGCTTCCTCGAAGGCACGCATCATCTGGTCGACCGTCCGGGAGCCCGCGTCCCGATCTGGCCGTGGAATGTAGTGGTCAATGACCACCAGAGTCTTGCGTCCGGAGGCGCGATCTCTAGCAGCTGATACGTGTGTTCCGTTTTCGTAGTGATGGAGAGTGAGCTCTCTCTCCCAACGCTTTCCGAACTTCGCCATGTTCACGACCTGATACGCCTTCACGCCGTGGGCCGTACTCGTTCCGTGCGAGACTCCTTCAAAGTGAATCACGACTGAGCGCGGCTGATAGAACACGCGCAAACCACGCGCCCTTACCCGAAAAGCCAGATCGGTGTCCTCACAGTAGGCAGGCGCGAACTCCTCGTCGAACGCACCTAGTTCTGAGAACAGCTCGGCTGGAATAAGGATCGACGCTCCGGAGCAGTAGTCGGCCTCGCGCAGGTAGTTGTACTCGGGCCGCGTAGGATCGTCGAAGCGCCCGTAGTTCCACGCGCTTCCGTCTTTCCACACGATCCCTCCGGCCTCCTGCAGGCGTCCGTCCGGAAACAAGAGTTTCGACCCGACCATGCCGCAGTCGGTGTACTTGTCAAATACTGCAAGTAGTTGGTCGAGCCAACCGTCAGTTACACAAGTGTCATTGTTCAGGAAGTACAGATAGTTTCCGCGAGCCTCAGCCGCGGCCGCGTTGCAGTTCTTCAGAAATCCAAGGTTCTCAGTTCGCTCGATGTAACGAAGCCCGCGCACATCCATGAGGCGAGCCATATCTGGGTCGCCTGACGCGTCCTCGGCGACAAGGACTTCCAACGGACAATGCGGCCTGTGCCGCTGGATGGAGCGCAGGCAAGTCGCGGTCATCGGCAGGTTGCCGTAGGCCGGGATGATGATGGAGACGAGGGGGTGCTCCACCTCTGTGAACCATAACTCGCCCAGCCGGGAGACTGCCTCGAGCGGATCAATGCTCGGCGGTGCCAATGTCCCGCGCGCTGCGCGGCTGCGTTTCCAAGATTCGTAATGGGGTGTGCCGCGAAAGACTGAGCCGATCGTGCGGTACACCACGTCGATCAGGCGGAGCCGCGTGCCGATCGACAGAGGCAGCGCCAGGTAGACCCGGCGCATCCAGGGGTACAGCTTCTCCTTCAGCATCTTGCGTCTGCGGTCATAGCTGCTGTCGCACAGTGCCGGACTCTACGTGCCAGAGCGCGGGGCGCCGCCGAGCTAAAATGGGAGCTTTGGTTGAATTGCAGCTACGTAGTTGTAGCAAAGAGAAAAATGATACTTGTAACTGGCGGGGCAGGCTTCATCGGATCGAATTTCGCCAGCGCGTGTCTGGGTCGGTTGTCCGAACCAGTGCTGGTCCTCGACAAGCTCACGTATGCAGGCAACATGGAAAACCTCGCCGCGTGGGCCGACCATCCGATGCTGATCTTTGTCCGCGGTGACGTCGGGGACGGAGCAGCGGTCGATCAGTTGCTCGCGCACCATCGGCCGCGCGCCGTCGTGCATTTTGCCGCCGAAAGCCATGTGGATCGGTCGATCCACGGACCCGGTGAGTTCATCACCACAAACGTCAATGGTACGTTCTCGCTGCTCGAGGCGGCCCGTGGGTACTGGTCACAGCTGAGCGGCGCCGAGCGCGATGCCTTTCGTTTCCTGCATGTTTCCACCGATGAGGTGTACGGATCACTGGGCGAAACGGACCCTCCGTTCACAGAGTCCACGCCCTACGCTCCCAACAGCCCCTATTCCGCATCCAAGGCGGCGTCCGATCATCTTGTACGAGCGTACTTCCACACGTACGGTCTCCCGGTACTGACGACCAACTGCAGCAACAACTACGGCCCATTCCAGTTTCCCGAGAAGCTCATTCCGCTGATGATCCTCACCGCCGTCCGGCAGGCCCCGCTGCCGGTCTATGGCGACGGCAAGAACGTGCGCGACTGGCTGCACGTCGACGACCATTGCAGCGCAATTCTGACGGTGCTGAAGTCGGGGAAGCCAGGCGAGGTCTACAACATCGGCGGCAACAGCGAACGTACGAACCTAGAGGTTGTCCGCCGGCTGTGCGAAATCCTCGACGAACTGCGGCCCCGGGCCAACGGCGCCTCGTATGCCGAGCTGATCTCATTCGTAAAGGACCGCCCGGGACACGACCGTCGCTATGCAATCGACGGCAGCAAGATTGCGCGCGAACTAGGCTGGCAGCCAAAGTACTCTTTCGAGGCCGGCCTGAGGAAGACGGTTGAGTGGTACCTAGCCCACTCCGCCTGGGTTGAACACGTTCAGTCCGGCGAGTACCGGAACTGGCTCTCGCTACAGTACGGAAGCGGAGCGCGGGCCGCATGAATGCCATTCGACGCCGGGGAATCATCCTCGCCGGAGGTTCCGGCACACGCCTGTACCCAGTAACGCTTGCGGTGTCCAAACAGCTGCTGCCGGTGTACGACAAGCCGATGATCTACTACCCCCTGACGACGTTGATGCTGGCAGGCATTCGCGATGTCCTGGTCATTTCAACGCCGAGCGATACCCCGCGGTTTGAAGAGCTGCTGCGGGATGGAAGCCAATGGGGCCTCAATATAAGCTACACGGTTCAGCCTTCACCGGACGGTTTGGCGCAGGCGTTCATCCTGGGCCGTGAATTCGTTGGCAGTCACCCCGCCGCATTGATTCTCGGCGACAACATTTTCTACGGCCACGATCTTGCGACACAGGTCCAGCGCGCGAATGCCCGGGCCTCTGGAGCGACGGTGTTTGCCTACCACGTGAACGACCCGGAGCGGTATGGGGTCGTCGAGTTCGATGACAAGGGAAGAGCAATCAGCCTCGAGGAAAAGCCAAGGCAACCGAGGTCCAGTTACGCGGTGACCGGGCTGTACTTCTACGACAACGAGGTGCTCGACATCGCCGCTTCGATAAAGCCGTCCGCACGTGGTGAACTCGAAATCACGGACGTGAACAATCGCTATTTGCAGGCGGGCGTGCTGGACGTGGAGATCCTGGGCCGAGGCATGGCCTGGCTGGACACCGGAACGCACGAATCGCTGCTCGAGGCGTCAACCTTCATCGAGACGATCGAGCACCGGCAAGGCCTGAAAGTCGCTTGTCCGGAAGAGATCGCCTACCGCAGCCACTGGATAACGGCGGAGGACGTGGCGCGGATTGCGGAACCGCTCCGAAAGAACGGTTACGGCCAGTATCTGCTGCGGTTACTGAAGGAACAAGTGTTTTCCTCAGTTGCCTGACGCTGATGAAAGTCACACAGACAGCACTGCCGGAGGTTCTCATCCTCGAACCCAAAGTTTTTGGTGACGAGCGCGGATTCTTCATGGAAAGCTGGAACGCGAAGACCTTCCAGGCCGCAACCGGTGTCGCAACCACGTTTGTTCAGGACAACCACTCGCGGTCTGTGAAGCATGTCTTGCGCGGCATTCACTACCAACTGGTCAAGCCGCAGGGGAAGCTTGTTCGCGTAACCTATGGTGCGGTACTCGACGTTGCCGTTGATCTTCGCCGCTCCTCGCCAACCTTCGCGAAGTGGATCGGTATAGAACTGAGTGGCGAAAATAAGCGACAGTTGTGGATACCTCCAGGTTTCGGGCACGCATTTGTCGTCCTGAGTACCTCGGCGGACTTTCTGTACAAGACAACCGAGTACTGGATGCCGGAGTACGACCGCAGCATTGTGTGGAACGACCCGGATCTCGCGATCGACTGGAGACTCGCTTCCCCTCCCGCACTGGCCACAAAGGACGCTACCGCGCCGGCGCTGCGCGAGGCGGAGGTGTATGACTGATGCGCATCCTGCTGACGGGTCGAAATGGTCAGGTGGGTTGGGAACTGGAACGATCGCTTCAGCCTCTCGGCCAGGTTACCGCAATTGACCGGGGGGCGTGCGATCTGGCGGATCTTGACGCCTTGCGCAAAACACTTGACCGGTCGCAGCCGGACGTGGTTGTCAATCCGGCCGCACATACCGCGGTCGACAAGGCCGAATCCGAGTCGGAACTCGCGTTTCGCCTGAACGCGGAGGCCCCCGCCACGATGGCTAAATGGGCGAAGCGCCATGGTGCCGCCCTCGTTCATTACTCCACCGACTACGTCTTCGACGGCGCGCTCGACCGGCCGTATGTTGAGGACGACGAGGCCAAGCCGCTCTCGGTCTACGGCCGATCTAAGCTGGCGGGCGAGGAGGCTATCCAGGAGAGCGGCTGCCCGCACCTGATCCTGCGGACCAGCTGGGTCTACGGAGCGCGGGGCCATAATTTCCTGCGGACCATGCTACGGCTAGCGGGCGAACGAGACGCGCTGAGCGTTGTGAGCGACCAGTTCGGCGCTCCGACCTGGTGCCGTTCGATCGCGGACGCGACGGCCTGCCTGATCGCAATGGCGCGCTCCACGCCGGAGGGCCTGGAGCACGCGTTGCGCGCGCGAGGGGGGGTCTTTCACCTGACCTGCAGTGGCGCAACCACCTGGCATGGCTTCACTCGGGCAATCCTGGACGAAACGGGCAGGGCAGCACGCGTACGTTTGAGCGAATGCACGAGCGACCAGTACCCGACCGTCGCACGGCGGCCGAAGAACTCGTGCCTGTCGGGGGAAAAGCTGCAGGCGGCGTGGGGGGTGCACATGCCCGACTGGAAAGAGGCGCTGCGCCTGTGTCTCGGTGAAATGGCGGTGGGCGGCCAATGACGACAGCGGTGTCTTCTGTGTCGAAAGACGACGGACTTATTTCGAGCTTTTGGCGCCATCGCAGCCTGATCCTCGCGCTGACGCGCCGGGACATCGCCGGCCGCTACCGCGGGTCGATGCTCGGCCCGCTGTGGTCCCTCCTGAATCCGTTGCTGATGCTCTCCGTGTACACGTTCGTGTTCACGCAAGTCTTCGGCCTTCGCTGGTCCGGCTCTGCCACGTCCAACAAATTCGAGTTCTCGATCATGCTGTTCGCAGGCCTGCTCGTCTTTTCGCTATTTTCGGAGTGCGTCGTCCGGGCTCCCGGGCTCATCATCAGCAACCCGAACTACGTGAAGAAGGTCGTCTTTCCACTGCAGATCTTCGCGTGGGTTTCGCTCGGCACGGCGCTTTTCCACTTCACTGTGGGCGTGCTGGTTCTTCTGGCAGCTACGCTGATCGTCAGTGGAACCATTCCGGCGACCGCGCTCTTCCTGCCGCTCGCCCTGCTGCCGTTCCTGCTGTTCTGCGCGGGACTGACTTGGTTCCTCAGCGCGCTCGGCGTCTACCTCCGCGACATCGGGCAGATCGTTGGCGTGATCGTGTCCGCACTGATGTTCTTGTCGCCTGTTTTCTTCCCTTCCTCGGCCATGCCAAAGGCGTATCAGTCGTTGCTTTTGCTGAACCCGCTGACATTTCCAATCGAACAAGTGCGGGACGTTCTCGTATGGGGTCGAACCCCAGACTGGATGGGGCTGGTGGTTTACTCGATCCTGTGCGTGACGGTGGCGTCGTGCGGACTCTGGTGGTTCAACAGGACGAGGCGGGGGTTCGCCGATGTCATCTAACGTGGCGATCCGCGCCGTGGGCCTCAGCAAGTGCTACCAGATATACGAAAGGCCTGAGGACCGGCTGAAGCAGATGGTTGTGCCACGGGTTGCGAAGTTGTTCGGCCGCCCGGGCAAGAACTTCTTCAGGGAGTTCTGGGCGCTGCGGGGTGTCGATCTCACCGTCGAGCGCGGAGAGACCTTCGGCGTGATCGGTCGGAACGGGTCCGGAAAATCGACTTTACTTCAGCTGGTCGCCGGCACGCTGTCCCCCACGGAAGGCACGGTGGAAACTCGTGGGCGGATCGCCGCAATCCTCGAACTCGGTTCCGGTTTCAACCCGGAGTTCAGCGGGCGAGAGAACGCGGTTCTCAATGCCGGCCTGTACGGATTGCCGCCGTCCATGACCAAGGATCGACTGCCCGCCATCCAGGCCTTCGCGGACATCGGCGAGTTCTTCGACGAACCGGTGAAGACCTACTCGAGCGGCATGGTCGTCAGACTCGCCTTCGCGGTCATTGCGCATGTCGATGCAGAAATCCTGATCATCGATGAAGCGCTGGCGGTCGGAGACGCTTTCTTCACGCAGAAATGCATGCGGTTCCTCAGGGAATTCAAACAGCGCGGAACGATCTTCTTCGTGAGCCACGATACTCAGGCGATTCAGTCGCTTTGCGATCGCGCCGCTCTGATCACCGGGGGGCAACTCACCTGCATCGGCGATGCGCGCATGGTCACCGAAACCTATCTCGAAAACCTCTACGCCAACCAGCAAGTCGTTGCGCTGCCGAACCGAACCACCAAGCACGAAAGTGAAAGCGACGAACCAGCGATCGATTACCGGCAGGCAGTGCTGGAGGAGTCAGATTTGCGCAATGACATCCGGGTCTTTGAGTTCGACCTGACCTCCTCCGGATTCGGCGCGGGTGGAGCGCACATCCGCGAGGTGTCGCTGAGAGACCAGACCGGCGAGCGAGTGAATCAGGTGCACGGCGGCGAAGTCGTGAGCATCGAAGTCGCGATCGACGCACTGTCAAGACTCGAGCGGCCGATTGTGGGTTTCTACGTAAAGGATCGACTCGGGCAGAATCTGTTCGGCGACAGCACGTTCCTTTCCTTCCGAGCCCGTCCGCAGGCGGTTCCGCAGGGAGGAAGGCTCAGGGCATGGTTCAAGTTCCGCATGCCCACCCTGCCGCCCGGTGATTACTTCGTATCGCTCGCGGTTGCAGACGGGACCCAGGAGGACCATGTGCAGCACCACTGGGTGCACGAAGCTCTTATGTTCAAGTCCGTCACTTCAAGCGTGAGCAAGGGACTCATCGGTATTCCGATGATGGACATCCAACTCCGCTCCGACACCACACTAATCGCTTCCTCGGGCAGCGCCTTCGACCAAAACATTCACTACTTCAATCGGACGAACGAAACGTGAAGAAGAGCAGCGCCCGCCGCCAAGTGCAATCGAGCCATTCGTGGAATACCAGGCAATGAGCGACCTGATGAGAACCGTCAAGGAGCAGAAGTGGTTCTACGAGTTCCGGCTGCCCGATGGGTCCACGACGGATAGTTACCTTCCGCCGCACGTACGTGCAATACACCTGACGCGGGAGCGCGCGCTCCGCCAGTTCCTCGCGCTGCGCGATTGGTCGTCCTCGACCGCGCTAGACGTGGCGTGCCACGAGGGCTTCTATTCCCTCGTACTGAACGACTACTTCGGGAGTGTCACCGGGCTCGACAAGAACGCCGGCTCCTTGAATAAGGCGCGGCAAATCGCAGAGCTGCTCGGCCACTCGACGATCCGGTTTCTGAACGAATCCGTGGAGTCCCACTCGGAATCGACGGCCGACTTCGTTCTGTGCTTCGGCCTCCTGTACCACGTCGAGAACCCGGTAACGGTCTTCAGGGATCTCGCAAGACTGGCGCGAAGCGCCATCTGCATCGAGACTCAGGTGCTCCCGGTCGATATGGAGACCAGCATTGAGGACGGCAACTACACTTCGCAGCGCAGCGTGCAGGGTCTGTTCGGCGTCTGCGAGGACTATTCCGCAAGCAAGGAAGGCGGTTTGACGGACATCGCACTCGTGCCGTCACGCAAGGCAGTTGAATACTGCCTGCGAACGATCGGCTTTCCGCGTGTGCAGTACTTCCGGCCGTCGCCGGACGACTACGAGCAGTTCGTCCGAGGCCATCGGGTGGTTCTGATCGCGGAGCGCTAGCGTCCACTCGACGCTGTCGCGCCCCCCCGGCGGAGCCTCGACATTGCGCCACCGGCGGTACGAACATGGTAAAGGAAGGGTATTTGAACGTGAAGAGTGCTGCTGATGCTTGAGTGGACCGGCGAACGATTTATCCCTGGAGTCAAGGGCGACATCGAGATCGAGCATCTGCATCGATACTATGCAGCCGCGGAACTGGTCGCGGGTCTCGATGTGCTCGATCTCGCTTGCGGCGAAGGGTACGGCTCCGCAATTCTCGCGCGCCGCGCAAAAAGCGTCATTGGAGTGGACATCAGCGAGCAAGCCGTCCGGCACGCGCGGGAGGCATACAGTGCCAACGGCGTACAGTTCGAGGTCGGCCGCTCGGATGCGATTCCACTCGCCGACCGGTCGGTCGACGCGGTCGTTTGCTTTGAGACAATCGAGCACGTCGCCGAGCAGGAGCAGGAGCGGACGCTGGCCGAGTTCGCCCGGGTGCTGCGTCCGGGAGGCTGGCTTTGCATCTCCTGTCCAGACAAGCATGAATACGCGGATGTGCCAGGGACGCAGAACCCGTTTCACGTCCGCGAACTGTACCTCCACGAATTCATCGACTTGCTGCAGCGGCATTTCAAGCACGTCGAACTCTATGGTCAGCGCATCGAGCACGGATCGGTGCTGGGGCCGCTCGACCGCGGCGCCGCGAGGTTCTTCAGCTATCGGCAAGAGGAAACGGGAATGACGCGCGCCGAAGGTTTCCTGCGCCCGCTTTACCTGATTGGCATCGCGTCGAACGAGGGGTGTCCCGCTCTTCCGGTCGGCACCTTCGAACCTGAAGAGCCGGCATTCTTTTCGGAGTTGCGCACGCTCAATCAACGGATCGCTGACGCGAACGATGACGCGGCGAAGTGGAAGGGCGAATGCAATCGCCTACAGGCGGTCTTCGATCGCATTGACGATCTCGCGACGGACCTCGGACGCCGGATGTTGCCTAACAACGGCAGCGGTTCGCCGGCCACCGGAGCTGTGGCCGTTGCGTCAGCGACCCCCGAAGAAGGCGGTCGGGAGGTTCGACTCGCGTCGACAATCCAGAGATTGGTCGAGGGAGCACTAGACTTCCGAGAGCGCCTTAAGGCGGCCGAGGCCGCACTGCTTGATTCGGAAGCCGCACGCCGGGCCTTGCAGGCGAGCCTGAACGAGAACGAGAGCGCAACGCGAAGCGTGCAAGCGAGCCTGCAGCATGAAGTGTCCACAAGCCGTTACTGGCAGGCGCGGGCCGGTGAACTCGAGTATTTCATTGCCGATCTGCAGAACAGCCGTTCGTGGCGCATCACTGCGCCGCTGCGCGCGGCGGGTACCGCGGCCCGCGCGGTGCGTGCGTCTTTCACACCGCGCCGATTCGCGAGCGGCACCGGAAGACTGGTGTATCGGAACCTGCCGATCGGGGATGCAAACCGGTATCGGCTGAAAGACTGGGTGTTCGAGTCGTTCCCGGGCGTCTTTGGCACGTCAGCCGCCTACAAGCGATGGCAGGACTTCCGCGACAAAGGCAAGGAGACCCATCGTTACAGTTTCGAGAATGTTCGCGCCTCGTCGGCGGCTATCGAGCGAGCCGCCGCAACCGAGGGAAGCCGGCAGGGCAAAGTACCGGATGCGGCACCTGGTCCCGTCAGCGTGGCGCAATCGTTGCTGGCGGCCGACGGCCGGTGGGAGTGGCAGGACTACGGACTGGTGCGCGAGGGAACGCTCCGTGGCCTCCAGGCTAAACAGCTCGCCCGAGATGTCCGACCCCCAGCCGTTCTCGACTTCAAGCCGAACGATCTTCCCGGCGCGATCTCCGCCCTTGCATTCGACCCGGTCGATACTCCAGACGTTTCCATCATAGTACCGACCTACAACAATCTTAAGTACACCGTGGAGTGCCTTACCTCGTTGATGCGCTCGGGCGCGAAAGCGAGTTTTGAGGTCGTTTTAGCCGACGACGCGTCCACCGACTGCACCGCCGACCGGCTTCAAAAGGTCCCTCACCTTCGGGTACTGTCCTCGGACGAGAACAAAGGTTTCCTGCTGAACGTCAACCGCGCGCTGCCGGCGTTGCACGGACGTCACGTCGTGCTGCTGAACAACGACGTCCAGGTGACGCCGGGCTGGCTGGACGCCATGCTTGCGGCCATCGAATCAGCCGACGATATCGGCGCGGTGGGACCGAAGATTCTTTACCCCTCAGGCGTGCTGCAGGAAGCCGGATGCGCGCTTCGGCCCGACGGAACAGCCGAAATGATCGGTCTGAACGACGATCCGGACCAGCCGCAATACAACTACCGCCGGACTGTTGATTACTGTTCCGGTGCGTGTCTCCTGCTGAAGACCGATGTGATGCGCAACTTTGGCGGGTTCGACCCCTTGTTCGCCCCGGCGTATTGTGAAGACAGCGACCTCTGCCTGCAGCTTCGCAAGGCCGGCCTTCGCACTGTCTACGAACCGACCGCGGTCGTTATCCATCATCTGTCAGTCACGACGGCCGTACAGAGTACCTCCCGCAAGCTGCATCAGGTAGCTCGCAACCTGGTCCGCCTGACAAACAAATGGGAGGGCGACCTGGAGCGACTCACCGACGTTCGGCTCATTGCCTTCTACCTTCCGCAATACCACCCGATTCCCGAGAACGACCAGTGGTGGGGAACCGGATTCACAGAGTGGCGCAACGTCGGCAAGGCGGTTCCCAACTACGTCGGGCACTATCAGCCGCGGGTACCGGCCGACCTCGGCTACTACGACTTGCGCATCGCGGACGTGATGGACCAGCAGGCCGAGCTCGCGAAGCGTTACGGCCTCTTCGGATTCTGCTTCTACTACTACTGGTTCGCCGGCCGCCGAATGCTCGAGCTCCCTATCGAGCGCCTGCTGACCACCAACCGGCCCGACGTGCCTTTCTGTCTTTGCTGGGCGAACGAGAACTGGACACGCCGGTGGGACGGACAGGACAACGAAGTCCTGATGGCGCAGTACCACTCCTACGAAGATGACGAGGGTGTTATCCAGGATCTGATCCGGTTCATGCGCCACCCGAACTACATTCGGGTCAACGGCCGGCCTTTGTTGCTCGTGTATCGGGTGGCACTCTTCCCGGATTTCGCGCGCACTGCCGAACATTGGCGCGCGACCTGCCGGCGCGTGGGTTTGGGTGAGATATACCTCGCCTTCGTCGAATCGTTCGACATGAACGCGCAACCCGTCGACCCTGCGCGGTACGGTTGTGATGCAGCGGTGGAGTTCCCACCTCACGGCATGGGCGATCCCAAGCCGTTGGACGTCCAGATCCTGAACCCGGCGTTCCAAGGTGTCGTGAACGACTATCGGGAGGTGGCCTTGCGGTACTGCCAGCGCCCGGCAGCCTCGCACGTCCGCTTCCGAGGCCTGATGCCCGGCTGGGACAACACGGCGCGGCGGCAGGATCTCAGCTACTGCTTCGAGCACTCGACCCCGGGTGCCTTCCAGGCGTGGGCGGAGCACGCCATCGAGGAGACCCGCACCACGAAGTCAGGTGAGGAGCGCATCGTATTCGTCAACGCGTGGAACGAATGGGCGGAAGGGGCGTATCTCGAGCCGGATCGGCGGTTCGGGCACACCTATCTCGAAGCGCTAAAGAACGCGAAGGACGCTGCGCTCCTGAAGCGCCGCGACCGTTACGCGCTCCGTTGAATCGAATGAGGGAACAGTGGACAGCAGACTGGACATCGGGCTAATCGGCCATCCCTTTGCGCCGATCGGGATGGGCGAGCACGTGCGGTGCAGCTTCCGCGCATTCCGAAGCGTGGGCGTGGAGCCCCGCGTGATCGATATCTATGGCCTGAACCCGCCGGAGCCCGATGTGCTGGAGGAGGTCCAGCCGTTCCTGTCGCAGTCGCTGTGCCCGATCAACATATTCCACATCAACGGCGACGAAGTCGAGCAGGCGCTCGCGACACTGGAGTATCGAAGAGGCCCGGCACAGCGGTTTAACATCATCTATCCGGCTTGGGAGCTGTCGCGCTATCCGAAGGAGTGGGCACGCCAGCTCGACCGGTTCGACGAGATCTGGGCGCCGTCCCAATTCATCGCCGACGCGCTGCGAGATGCAGTCTCCAGACAGGTGGTCCACATGCCGCTC
>Ga0079037_100001210_pt1 | contig 13152 bp, 13 predicted proteins | sample Mud3Dept4metaG_FD_71479 | JGI IMG/M metagenome (GOLD analysis project Ga0079037, IMG submission 71479) | Freshwater wetland microbial communities from Ohio, USA, analyzing the effect of biotic and abiotic controls - Mud 3 Core 4 Depth 4 metaG | ecosystem: Environmental > Aquatic > Freshwater >... | reverse complement strand
GACCACCGAGAGAAGCAGGACACCTATGACCTCTTCAAATCTCTCATCCAAGAAATGCAGAACCTTCATGATCTGGCCCCTGCGGTTTTAGGCTGCGCCGGACTGGAAAACGATTCCGGCCTGGGGGACCCAGGCCGGAAAGAAATCACCCGTCTTTATTCAATTAACGCTTGGAAGCCGCGAATATTTTCTCCACCACCTGCTTCCCTAAATTCGCATCCCCATCTCCGACCCGCTGGTAAAATTTTGGCCAGGTGGCCCGCGCCAGCTTCACCCAGCTGTCGTAATCCGTGGGTTTGCCGAGCACCTTGACCCCTTTCTTCACCGAGACATCGAGGCAGTGCTTTACCAGGTCCTGCGATTTGGCCAGCATGCTCTTCTGGGTTTCCTGGGAAGCTTGATCCACGATTTTCTGCAGGTCCGGCGGGAGCTTTTTGTAGGTCGCCTCGCTCATGACCAAGACCGAAATCTGGAGCATGTAGTCGTTGTTGGTGATGTACTTGACCACCTCGTTGTAGCGGGCGGAGATGAGCACGGAGTCGTCGCACTCAAATGCGTCGACGACCTTAAGCTGCATAGCGTTGAAGAGCTCGCCCCAGGGAATCTGTACGGGGTTGATGCCCCAGGCTTTGTGGGTTTCGATCATGATCGGACTTGGAGGAACCCGGAACTTAACCTTGCGGACCTCTTCCAGCGTCCGAATCGGGTTCAAGGACATGATGTGGCGGTAACCGGAATCGTAGATCGCGATGAGCCGCATATTCGCTTTTTTGGTCAGGTAATCATTGAATTCCCCCCACAGGCCGCTGATGGCTTTGCGGTAATTCTCCGGCTCGGGAAACATATAGGGAAGAATCAAAGCATCGAGGCGCTGGGAATAATTGCTGATGAGGTTCAGGCTGGTCGAAAAGACATCCTGCGCGCCGGTCATGGTGAGGTTCACCATTTCGGCGTCGCTCCCGAGCTGGGCCGAGGGAAAGACTTTCGCCTGAATCTTCCCGGCGGAGAGCTTTTCCACGGCGTCCTTAAAAGTCACGGAAGCCACGTGCAGCATCGAGTCGTCGAGAGGAGCATTGGCATGACCGATCCGAAGCTCGATCTTTTTATCCTGGGCGACCGCCTCGGGGGCGGAGAAAGCAAAAAGGATAGCGACGGCGATGATCATCGCCTTAACGATTATTTTCATGGCAGACCTCCCCTATTTTTTTATTTCTAAGCAAAATATCGTAAGAAGCAAGAGCTGTCAACCCTATTTTCTTTTTCCCCCGTTCAGGTATTGATTCAAAGGAGAAAAATGGCAACGCCCTGTAGAGGAAATTCCTGTTTACAACAAAAAAACGGTTTGTTACATTCCAGTAAAGAATAGAAATTCCCGAGATCGGGGGAACCGCAGGGACGGCCGGTGGGGGAGCAGCGATCCCGGGGGATCTCCAGGAACTTCAAATCGCCTGGTATCCGAAACAATTCCGCCGATTCCGGAAGGAGAAGGAAGATCTTATGGCTGAAGGGCTGAAGGCGAAGAAAGGCTTCTCCTCTCAATGGCGAAGCGAAGAAGAAATGAAGCAACTCCTGCGGGCGATTGCGGCGGCGGGCTTTGCGGGCGTGGAACCGACCTTCAATACCGGCGCGATCCCCTCGCCGGAATTCTACCCGGCACAGGCCAAGGAGTTTGCCGGCCGCTGCCGGGATCTGGGTTTGGAAGTTCCGAGCCTGAGAGGGGGGATGCGTTTTTGGGACACGATTCCCTCGCCGAATCCTGCGGAAAGGGCCCAAGCCCTGGAACATACAAAAAAAGCCCTGGAGTGCCTGGCGATCCTGGGAGGCAAGACCGTTCTGGTGGTTCCCGGGCAAATCCATCCGGATGTTTCTTACGAAGACCATTGGAAAAGAACGGTCGATTTCGCGAGACAGGCCGGGGAGCTGGCGAAGCAAGCAGGAGTTGTGATCGGGCTCGAGAATGTGGAAGCCCGATTTCCTCTCTCGGTGAGGGAGTGGAACGAACTGCTCGCGGAAATCAACCACCCTTCCGTCCGCATGTATTTGGATGTGGGAAACGTTTTGTGGCTGGGCCTGGGTTTTCCGGAGCAGTGGATCTGCTCTCTTCGCAGCCGGATCTGCCAGGTTCATTTCAAAGATGCGTTTTTTGGGAAATCGCTGTGCCACCTTCTGGAGGGGGAGGTGAACTGGAAAGGGGTTGTCAAGGCCTTGAAAAGCATTCAGTATGAGGGGTGGATCGGCGTCGAGCCGGAGTGGTATCGCTTTTCTCCAGAGAGGCTGCCGGAACGGCTTTCCCAGGATCTGGACGCAATTTTCGCGCTGGCGGAATAGAAAAAGGTCCCCCTCGCCCCAGCCCTCTCCCGCCGGCGGATAGGAATTTCTTCCAGAATGGTCCGTAGATTTCTTTTTTCGAGGGAAACAAAAAGGGAATTGCGAATGGAAAAGGAAATCCAAGAGGAAACATTGATTCGGCTGGCCCGGAGACTGGTCAACCCGGAGCAGGCGCGCATTTTGATCGAACCCTATGGCCGGGAGAAGGGGTACTGGTTCGGCGGAGGGAATCTGGCGGAAGGGCCGGATGGGGCCATTTACTTGGTCGGCCGATATCGAAACCCTGGAGATTCGACCGCCGGCCTGGCCAAAGGAGAAAGAGGACTTGAACTGGCGATTTTTCGATCGTCGGCCGGGGGGCGGGGTTTCGAGAAAATCCTTTCCTTTTCGAAAAAGGACCTGGGCTTCGAGGAGTACGATGTTCTGTCCATCGAAGGCTCGGCCCTGAATTTTCTTGAAGAGGGGGTCGAGCTTTTCATCTCCTCCGAAAAGGCGAATTTGTTCTACCCGCAGCCCTTTGAAGATTATCAGAAACCCGGAACCGGCGTGTGGACCATAGACCGAATCGCCGCCCCCGGAGTCAGGGAACTTAAAGATCGGCCGGTCCGACCGCTTTTTTCAAGCCGGGATCCCCAGTATCTCCAGGTGAAGGATCCGGTCGTTTATTCCCCTTCTTCGGGCGGAACGATTCTGTTTTTTTGCACCCACCCCTTCACCTGGAGCAGCTCCAATTCCGCTTATGCCTTTCGTCCGCGAGGGCGCGAGCAATTTTCCGAACCGGTGTTTGATTTTTTTCGGAGGGGAACAACCTGGGATGTGGCGGTTACGCGGATCAGCGATCTTCTTTTTTTGCCGGAATGGAAAAAAGTCCGGGGCGGCGAGGATCTCAGCCTTGTCTTCTACGACGGGGCTGAATGTCTGCGGGACCACGAGCAGAGCACCTGGGGCGTCACCCGTCCCCGAGGATATTCCTGCGAAGAGCTGGGCGGGTTGGCGATCCTCCCTTCCGAGGACCCGGCCCGCATCGAGCGGGTTTCAAAAAATGTTCCGTTGTTTGTTTCTCCGTGGGGAACGGGAGGCTGCCGATATGTTCATGCCCTGCGGACCCAAGAAGGAATCCTGGCGACGTGGCAGCAGTCGCAAAAGGACGGTTCGCAGCCCCTGGTTATGAATTTCCTCTCCTGGCAAGGGGTGTACGAGGCGATTGAGCCGGGATAAGCCTAACGGCACTGGTTTGTAAGATCATTTGATTGGGAGATGATTCGAGAAAAGGAAGGAACGGGATTTCTTATGAAAGCCGAGAAAATAGAATCTACGATTGGCTTCATACCCATCGCCCGGACGACTTTTGACCTTCCTCTGGCATCGGAAATGACCGACCGGGTCCGCCAGTCTCTGATCCGGGCGGGTTTTATCCTGCAGGGGCCAGAAGGCCTGGTGACCGGCGCTGAGGAAGCGGAAGCGGCGAGCGCGGAGTTCGCCGGGAAACCGATCGATCTTCTTCTGCTGCTGCAGGCGACCTTTGCGGACAGCACCATAGCCCTGCAGACGGCCGAGAAAGTCGACGCTCCGATTCTGCTGTGGGGCCTGCCGGAGGAAAGGACCGGAGGCCGGCTGCGGCTGAACTCCTTCTGCGGCGTCAATCTGGCGGCCCACGCCCTGAGGCGGGCAAACCGCCTTTACGATTATATATACGCCCCGCCCGGGGAGCCCGCGGCCCTGGGGAAAATCCGGATCCTGGCCTCGGCCGGGAAGGGGCGCCGAAGACTTCGCGGGGCGCGGATTGGAAGGATCGGAGAACACCCGGCCGGTTTTGATTCCTGCCGCTTCAACCCGGAGCGCCTCAAAGCCCGCTTCGGAGTCGAGGTCGTTCCATTTTCCCTTGAGCAGGTCTTTCAAGGTGCCCGCCGGGCGGATGCGGAGAAAGTCGCGGAGCTCTTCGATCGCCTGACGGCGAAAGTGGACGGTCTTCGCGAACTCGATGGCTCCGCCGTGCGGGGGACTCTTTCCGCCTACCTGGCGCTCCGCCGCCTGGCCGAAGAAAACCGTCTGGACGGGATGGGCCTCCGCTGCTGGCCGCAGTTCTTCACCGATTTGAAATGCGCGGCCTGCGGGGCCCTGTCGCTCCTGACGGAGGAAAGAATGCCCTGCAGCTGCGAAGCGGACATCAACGGCACGATCACCCAGCTCATCCTCCAGACCTTAAGCGGCGGGCCGGCATTCGGGACCGACGTGGTGTCATTTGAAGCGGAAGCAAATCTCGCGGTGGTCTGGCATTGCGGGCTTGCGCCGCTTTCCATGGCCGATCCGCAAGTCAAACCGCGGGGGGCCATCCACTCGAACCGCCTCCTCCCGCTGCTTATGGAGTTCCCCCTCAAACCCGGAAGGGTGACGGTTGCGCGTTTAAGCGAAGCGGCAGGGGAGTATCGGCTGGTTGTGGGCGCGGGCGAAATGCTTCGGGCGCCTTTGAGTTTCTCGGGAACCGCCGGGGCGCTCCGGTTCGACCGGCCGGCTATGGAAGTCGCCGATATAATCATCCGGGAGGGGTTGGAGCACCACGCGGCCATCACTTACGGAGACGTTGTCGCAGAGCTTCTATCGTTGGCCAGAATTCTGGAAATGCCCGTTCTGCGGCTGTAAAGGCGCAGGGAGCGTACGGGAAGATGAGAAAAATGACCGTGTCCGGGTGAATCCCATCGCTCAACCGACCCTAACCGCTCACACCCACACTGGATTGACGAAGCAGATCCCGCAGAGGGCGGAAGCCGAGCGGGCGGATTCCCTGGTTGGCCACAAATTTTTGAAAATCCGGATCCTGCAAAAGGCGGTATTCTTCGGTTCGGCAGTGGGCTTTGATCGGGGCGATAGATTCGATTTCTCCGCCTTTCGCGGGGTGAAGGGCGATCATCGTCAAACCAGAGGGAAGCGCGGAGACCAATTCCCGATAGATCCGGTCGGTATCCTCCTTCGGCGCCCAGGGGGTCATCCGGAAATGATCCACGAGGGGCCACCCTTCCGATTCGAGTTTGCCGAATAGCTCAAAATAACTCTCCAGAGGGATTCCTTCGAAATCCAGAACCGACGTGTAATCCCGCAGGTTCCGGGGGAAGAGGACGGGCAGGCGGTACTCCCGGCCGAGACGGAGATAGATTCCCAGCAATTGAGGCAGGAGCGCGGCGCCCATGTGAGCATCCAAGTGGGTCACATCGATCCCGGCCGCGAGGGCCCTATCTATCTGGGAGCGCATTTCGGCCTCGGCAGCCTCCGGGGCCACCTTTGGTCCAAGCATGGGAAGCCTTCGCCAGAAGTATCCGCTTTCATCGATCAAGCCGGATGCCCGGCTGACGGTGGAAATGGGGGCCCAACGATAAGTTGCCCATTCGCTGGTCAGGGTCAGGTGGACGCCGAGATCGAGCCGGGAGTCTCGGGCGGCGAGTTCCGCGGCTTCGAGGAACCAGGGACAGGGAACCATGACTGCGCCACAGGTGATCGTCCCCAGGCGGGAAAGCTTGGCGAAAGCGGCATTGGCGCCGTGGCACAGGCCCACGTCGTCGGCATGAAAGATAACGACTCGGTTATCCGGGGCAAATCCAAGTTTCAATAATAAGTTTTTCATATATTATTTTTCTCTGCGATCTCTGCGCGCTCCGCGGTGAAAATTTATTTGGACTCCGCAAGAACCAGAGGCTTCTCGATAAACAGGTTCTGCCCTTTGAAATAGAGGCGGAATTCCTTCGGGGGCATCCGGCCCGCGCCCTCCTTGCTTGCCTCGAGATAAAAATGATGAAGGGTGTGTCCGGCGAAACGGAACCCCCCTTTATCGTCCGTCACGGTCCGACCCTTGGGCACGGCGACCAAAAGGCTCCTTTCGCTGAGGGTTACGGTCGCCCCGCTGACCGGCTGCTGTTCGGCGGTCACCACCCTCCCGGCAATGATGCCGTCGTTGTTGAGGGCGACGTAAATATTCCAGGAGATTGCCAGCACGCCGAGAGCACCCAGGGTCAGAATATAGCGGTTTCGAAGCCACGCCATATTAGTTGCCTTATCCTTTAGCGGCGCCGGTGGTAAGACCCGCGATGAACTCCTTCTGGGCCAGGAGAAAGAGGATCAGCCCGGGAAGCAGAACCATGATGCAGAAGGCGTACAGGGCCCCGGTGGTGTCTTCCACCACGGTGAGGAAGCGCGACAACCCGAGGGGGAGCGTCTGCATCTCCTGATCGCGGATGATGACGAGCGGCCAGAGGAAATTGTTCCAGGACCAGATGAAAGCCAGGATCACGTTCGTAGCGATGGCCGATTTGGAGAGGGGGAGGAGGATGCGCAGGACGATCCGCCACTCCGACAGGCCGTCGATCCGGGCCGCATCGATCAAGGACTTGGGAATGGCTTCGAAGCTCGCCTTGAAGACGAAGATGCAGATGATGGTCGAGCAGACCGGGAGAGCCATGCCCAGATACGAGTTGAGGAGCGCCATTTTCTTGGTGATGAGATAGGCCGGGATGATCGTCACCTGGAAGGGGATCATCATACAGCTCAGGAAGAGGAGGATCATGGCCCGCTTCCCCGGAAAATTCCGGGTGAGGGCATAGCCGGCCATGGAATTGAAGACGATATTCGCCGCGACCACGATCGCGGAGACGACGGCGCTGTTCACCAAATACCGGAAGAAAGGAATCGTGTACCAGACGTCCACGTAAAAAAACAGGTGGGGGTCCCGGGGCAGGAGCGCGGGGGGGTAGGAGAAGATGTTCTCCCCGGAGAGGCTGGTCTTGAGCACCCAGACGAAGGGGATCAGCATCAGGGAGCTGACGAACAGCAAAATCAGGTGAATAGGCCAGCGGGGATATTGCCTCATTCCAATCCTACCTCTCGGTCTCCACGGCGCCGGCCTCGCCGCCCGATAATTTATTGGCCAGCAGGGTCAAGCCCAAAAAGAAGAGGAAATTGACGACGGTCATGGCCGCCGCGTAATCGAACTTGGACAGCTTGAAAGCCACCGTGTAGATCCGGGTGATCAAGAGATCGGTGGCGTGGGCCGGTCCTCCCTGGGTCATCACGAAGATCAGGTCGAAGCTGGTGAAAGAGTTGATGATCCCGATGACGAAGCAGAGGAAAAGAAGGGGCTTCAAGAGCGGGAGGGTGATTTTCCAGAAGCGCATCCAGGCGTTAGCCCCGTCTACGGCCGCGACCTCGTATAGCGCCGGCTCAATGTTCTGAAGGCCGCTAAGAAGAATGATCATGTAGAAGCCGATGACCTGCCAGATGGAGGCCAGGATGACGCAGGGGAGAGCGAGGCTGAAATGGCCGAGAAAAGGGACGCCTTTCTCAAGGATCCCCAGCGAGATCAGAACGTAGTTGATAAGGCCCACTTTTTCGTTGTAGAGCCACTGCCAGATGATCCCCACAGCCACGGTCATCACCGGGTAGGACATGAAGACGATCGTGCGGTAGACGTTCCGGCCGCGGATTTGCGTATTGACGAGGATGGCGACCAGAAGGGCCAGGGCGATCCCGATGGGGGCGCTGGCCATGAAGAGAATCGTGTTCCAGAGGACCTTCCAGAAGACCTCGTCGAAGAAGAACATCTCTTCGTAGTGGTAGAGGCCGGCGAACCTGGATTCCCCAAAAGGAGACCAGAACTGGACCGACAGGATTCCGTTCCAGAAGAGAGGAATGATCCGGTAAAGGGTGAAGATGATGAGCGAAGGGGTCAGGAAAAACCAGATCAGGAAAAGCTGCCGGGTGCGGTCTCTTTTGAAATATTCCAGGTTTGGGAAGGCCATAACAGAATTTCGGGAAGGGCGGGGTGATCTTTGCCCATCGTTTCACCCCGCCCGTCGCTTGTCGGCTTAACGGGATTGGAGGACGCGGTTGACCTTCCTCTCCGCATCCGCCAGGGCGTCTTTGGCGCTCTTGCGGCCGAGGAGAGCGTTCTGCAGTTCGGGGTAGAAGGCTTCTTTCACTTCCGCATCTTTGGCGATCGGCCAGTTCCCGCAGAGCTTATCCAAATGCTCGAGCTGGGTTTTGAGAACGGGGACGGCCACGGGCAGCGTCTTACTGAAATATTCGAGCAGGCGTTTGTTCACTTCGATATTCCCGGTCAGGTTGTTCGTCCCCGTGCCGAGGGCATAGGCCCCTTCTCCGGTGGCGATGATTTTAAGCATATCCCAGGCGGCGTCGGGATATTTGCAGCTCTTGGAGATCAGGATGGAATGGGAGTTTGGGGTCGACCATCCGCCGGGGAGGTGCGCGGCCCCAACCGTTTCCTCATTCACCCAGGGAGCTTTGCTCTTGAACCAGAGGAACGCCGGGGCGTGGGCGTGGAACATGCCCACGGTCCCGGCGGCGAAGGCGTCATTGGGCTCCACCCACCGGCCGGTCCAGCTGATCTTGTTGATCACTCCATCCTGCGTGGCCTTGGCCAGGGTTTCGACCGCCTTGACCGCCTGGGGGGTGTTAAAAGCGGCTTTTTTCAGATCGGGGGTCAGGAGTTCGATGCCGTTCATGGCGAAAAGGGGCCAGTAGAGCCAGTCGAAATTCAGGGTCATGAAACCGGACTTTTCCCCCTTGGTCATCTTTCGGGCGGAACTCATCATCTCGTCAAAATTCTTGGGGAGATCCTTCAGCCCGGCTTCCTTGAACATGTTTTTGTTATAGAAGAGCAGGGTTTTGCTGATGATGAACGGCAGAGCGTACTGCTTGCCTTCGTAGATCCAACCTTTCAAAACCTCGGGGTAAAACTGTTTGGCCAGCTCCGGCTCCTTCTTCATATACGGGGTCAAGTCCAGGAGTCCGCCCTTGGAGGCGTATTCGAGCCATAGCGCCCCCTGGATGTCGATGATGTCGGGGGCCGTGCCCGCCACCACCTGGGTCTGGTAGAAGGTGCTCCACTCCGTCCCCTTTTTGTCGAGACGCTCGATCTGGATGTCTGGGTGCTTCTTATTGAACTCCACCACCCATTTTTTGAAGCCTTCTTCAAAATAAGGAATGTTCCAGGTGAGGACGGACATCTTCTTCTGAGCTTGAGCCGGAGAGGCCCCGGCCAGGGCCATCGCCCAAAATGCTGCCCCTAAAATCCCAACAACTTGCCAGCGGGTTTTCATCCCCTTTTCTCCTTTCGTTTCTTGACCTAAAACATTGCCGAAATTGATGAAAGACACCCCCCCTGACATATACCATATTCCGGGGGTGTTTCCCACAGGGCCATGAAATCCCGGGGAATCAAGGCCGTATTCCCGGCGATTGGCTGGGAATCCCATCCTTTCAGAAACGGATGGAAATTTCCCTGTTCAGCTTAGCCGATTCCTCTCCCAGCAGGCAAAGGAGCACAGATTTTCTGCCCTCTTCGGCCCCGAGAAAGGGGGTTCCTTTTTTAACGGAGTCGATGGACCTGGCAATCAGCTCTTTGAGCTCGAAGAGCTCGCCGGATTTCCCCGGGAAGCGGATCTCCTCCGGCTCGCCGGTTTCAAATTCCTCCCCGGAGGTTTTTCGGGCCAGGAATTTCATCCCGAAGGAGGGCTCGCTGGTCCGGTCCATCTCGGCTCCCCACCAGGACCGAAGGGCCCCCTTGGTGCCCACCAGCTCGACTAAATGGTGGTGCTCAAACCCGCCCAGGGTGTGGTTGAGGGACACATAAGCCCCGTTTTTCCAGCGGATGAGGGCGCTGAAGTTATCGTACAGCCCTTCAACCCGCCCCCGGCTGTTGGCCTGGGCGAAGATTGAAGAAGGGTCGCCTAAAGATTGAAAGTACCAGAGGGCCAGGTCGAAAAAATGAATGGGCTCTTCGAGAATCCAGGAACCCACCCGCTGCCGGTCCCACCTCCAGCCGGAATTCCCCAGGCGATAGGGCCTCCGCCAGAGGTTGATCAGAAGGTAAAGGGGATCTCCCAAACGCCCTTCGACGATGAATTTTTTAATCGTCCCCCACTGAACCGAAACCCGGAATTCGTGGACGACGTTGAGAACCTTCCCGCTTCGGCGAACCGCTTCGAGAATGGCGTTGCAGCTCCTTTCGTCGACGGCCATGGGCTTTTCCAGGATGACGTTCTTGCCCGCTTCCAGGGCCCGGACGGCCATTTCTTCGTGAAGAAAGCTCGGCGTGGCGATGTCCACGATTTGAATCTCCGGGCGGGCTGTCAGCTCGCGGTAGTCAGCGAGGACCTCGGCCGCGGGAAACTCCTTTTTGGCCGACCGGCGGTTATTTTCCGAAGCGTCGGCAACGGCCGCCAGCCTTGCTCCCGGCGTCTGGGAGATGGCCCGGGCGTGGTGCGAACCCCAGGCCCCGAAACCGACCAATCCAAATTGCGTTTCCATTTGATCTCCTTGGCTCAAGAAATTACTTTAATTCAGGTTCCGGAAGTTCTGCAACGCCGTCCGTTAAAACGAAGCGCACATCCGGATGATTCTGCAGTAAAGACCCCGGGACGGACTCGATGACCGGGCCGTGAAGAATTTTGCGGACGATGGCCGCCTGCCATACGCGATTGAGATACAGGCGGACTTTTCGGCTGGCCAGGATTTCCTTCAGGCCCACGGTCACGGCGAGAGCGGGGATGCGGTCGATGTTGCCGCGGCAGGTCGTGACCGAATTGATCAGCCGGGTTTCCCGGGAGAGGCGGACAACCCGCGTGGGCAGGTCTCGAAATTCCTCCAGGGTTATTTTCTCCTCCGGCTCCGGAGGGTCGTTGAAGGCCACGTGGCCGGTTATTCCGACCCCCCCGAAACAAACATCGCAACCCCCGAACCGGGCGATGGTCCCAGGGACATGCGAAAGATTGAGGGGGTGGGGGAAAATCCGTTGCTCCGCCGGGGGCGCCAGCCGGGGGTTCAGACGGCGGTAGAATTGGTTTTCCATGTGCCGCCGGAAGCTCAATGGGTCGGTTAGGGGGATGAAGTCCCGGCCGTCGGGGGTCAGGTACTCATCCATGTTGATGACCACGAGGTCGCGCAGACTGATTTGCTCCCGGTTGCAGCGGTCCGCCAGGATCTCATACTGGCCCACGGGCCCGACAGGCAGGATGAAAACGACCTTTTCGCGTCCCGCGGCCTTGGCGGAAAGGTACTCCCGAAGCAGATCGCCGGCAAGCCGGGCGATCAAGGATTCGTTGTCCGGAAGGATTTCGACGGGAATGGGGGAATTCCTGCCTAATTCCGATTTGGGAATTTTTAGGGGGTCCATGGTATTTCTTTTCGGGCCAGGAAATTTAAATCAAAGGGCCGGCAAAAATTCAGATACTACATATCGCATAAACCAACCTTGCCGACAAGAAAAAATTTATGGTAGGAAGCAGCCCTTCACCCACGGGTGGCCGGCCGCTGCAAATCGGGGTCTCACGCGAAGGGCAAGAGGCGGAGGCCGCAATAAGACTCGTTCCGGACCACCCGGGCGGCGGGAAGTTATACAATTCATAGGATAATGCTTAAAAACCGGGTGGGGTCGGGAAGCGAACTTGCATGGGCCCGAGGCTTTCATTCCGGAAAACTCCCGGGGGAGGGCTTTGCCGGACGGCCCGGGGATTCAGAGATAAGGGAAAGGAAACGGAATTGCTGAGGTTGCCTTTCTTATCCTGAATCTGGATGGTCAATCGGCAGTTGGCGAAGGGAAGCCCGGAACTTATTTCTGTATTGAGGAAAATATATCCGGAAAGACTCCGGCGATGATCTTCCGTGATTCTGATAAAACTTACCGCCGGACTGCCTCCGGGCTGCTCGAGTGTGCATACGATCCGGTTCATGTCGCCATCCGGGTCCTGAGCCTGGAGAAAAACCTCCCAAGTTTCGCCCGGCGGCAGTTCTTTTGAAGCAAAGGCATCGGTAATGGCCGGAGCGTTTTCTCCGGGTTGAAAGGCCACGGGTGATCTCCTTTTGGAGGAAAAGGGTATTAAGAAATTTTACAGGACCCTTTACTTTTTTTCCTATTCCGCCACAAGATCCCCATTTTGTCAAACGATTTCCTTCCTTCCTATTTTTCGGCGGTGAAGATTTCAACCGGCTTGGGTTTTTGCAACACCCGGCATTTATTATTTTTTTTTGCAGATAAAAAGGGCTTCTCTCCCTGAAAGGCGCTTTGGGAAACGGAGAAGAACTCCCGGCGCCTCCCGGCACAAAAAATGCTTAGGATAGGGGTGTGATTTTCCGATGAAATAAGCAAAGTCTTTTGAGGAGGTTCTTCAACATGACCAAAAGAAATTATTCCGCCGCACTCCGGGCACTATTTTTTGCGTGCCTCCTGATCGCCTTCACTCTGACCGGAATCGCCTCCGGGGCGACGAAGAACGATTCTCCGGTGAAGGAATGGAAGGGGGGGGACTCGTCGGGGAGCAAGATTGTGCTTGCGGCCCAGGCAAAAAACCGCTCCATACCCTTGGCCGGATCATCGGCCAACAAGGTCCTGCCTCCCCCGTGTACGGTGACGGGGGTGAAAGGGAAAATGGTTACCTTGAAGGATTTCTACGGTCGGATAGACACGGTGGAGGTTCTTGATGCCACGGGAATCCAGGTGGGGGAACAGGCGGTCGTGAAGAACGGCCGCCTGAAGCTCGGACCCCGGCCGGAATGAGGTTTTCTTTTCCGTCCCCGTTTATGCCTGGATTATAGATCTTCCCAAATCGATCTTCCAATCTTCTTCAATGGCTCCCCAACTCCTCCTCCCCGCGAGGGGAGGAGGAGATCTCTCTGCGGATATAACCTCAGCTGGTGAAGGCCGGGAACGACTTGAGCCCTCTTAATTTTTGAAAAGTGAGGAGAGACAAGTCCCCAATTTTTATTGACCCAAGACGTATTATATCGTATTAATATTAGTATGTCCGCGCTCCCACGGCTCGA
>Ga0079037_100001209_pt1 | contig 13156 bp, 8 predicted proteins | sample Mud3Dept4metaG_FD_71479 | JGI IMG/M metagenome (GOLD analysis project Ga0079037, IMG submission 71479) | Freshwater wetland microbial communities from Ohio, USA, analyzing the effect of biotic and abiotic controls - Mud 3 Core 4 Depth 4 metaG | ecosystem: Environmental > Aquatic > Freshwater >... | reverse complement strand
GGGGGCCGGGGGGCCTCCTTCGGTCTGCCCGAAGTAGTCGGGCGCCGCCTCCAGGCAGGCCTGGAGCACCGGCGCGTCCCCGGCTCCGGCCTCCACCATCCGCAGGCGATCGGCTTCGAGGGTCACGGGGCTGGGTCCTTAGCGGACGGCTTCGGCCCGGTCAAGCCGCGCCGGCGAGCAGCAGGTCGGCCACCTCCGGCCCGCCGAGATCGGGGAGCACCCGGTCGGCCCCGCAGGCCAGGAGCTCCTCCACTCCGTAGCGACCGGTGGCGACGCCCAGCACCGGCACCCCGGCGCGGCGCGCCGCCTCCACGTCCCGCGGGGTGTCTCCGACCACGAGGACCTCCGCAGGGCGGACGGCCCGGCCCAGCCGCCGGCCGGCGCGAGCCAGGGCCGCCTCCACGATGCGCTCGCGCGCCTCCCCGTCGCCGCCGAAGCCGGCCACGGCGCCGGCCCCCCACTCGAAGAAGGAGTCGATCCCGCCGCGCCCCAGCTTCACCCGGGCCCCGTCCACCACGTTGCCCGTGCACAGCCCCACCAGCGCCCCCCGCCGGCGCAGCGCCGGCAGGAGCTCGCCGATCCCCGGCAGCACCCGGTAGCCCGGCGACGCGATCTCCACCCTCAGGTACTCCACGTAGGAGGCCAGGATGCGGTCACAGGCTGCCTCCTCGAACTCGCGGCCCAGCGCGACCATGGCCTCGCGGACGATGAGCCGGTCGGTCATCCCGTCGAGCCGGAGCTCGGTGACGGCTCCGTTCAGCTCGCCCAGGTGGGCCCGGAGGGCCCGCTCCAGGGCGCGGCGGCCCGCCCCGCCGGCGTGAACCAGGGTCCCGTCGATGTCGAAGAGGAGGACGCGCATCATGGAACGGCCGCCCGGTCAGGAGAAGAGGGCCTCGACGAACTCCCGCGGAGAGAAGGGTCGCAGGTCGGCCGCCTTCTCCCCGACGCCGACGTAGCGCACCGGGATGCCGAGCTCGTCGCAGATGCCGATCACCACGCCCCCCTTGGCCGTCCCGTCCAGCTTGGCCAGGGCGATGCCGGTGACGCCCAGCGCCTCGTGGAACTGCCGGGCCTGGGCGATGGCGTTCTGCCCGGTGGTGGCGTCGAGCACCAGCAGCACCTCGTGGGGAGCGCCGGGCAGCGCCTTCTCGATGACCCGCCGCACCTTCTTGAGCTCCTCCATGAGCGGGAGCTTGGTATGGAGCCGGCCGGCGGTGTCGCACAGCACCACGTCCACGCCCTGCTCCACACCGCGCTTGACCGCCTCGAAGCACACGCTGGCCGGATCGGCGCCCTCCTTGCCGCGAACGATGGGGGCGCCCACGCGCTCGGCCCAGACCTCGAGCTGCTCCCCGGCCGCGGCGCGAAAGGTGTCCCCGGCGCCGAGGAGCACCGACAGGCCCTGCCCCTTGAGCCGCGCCGCCAGCTTCCCCGCGGTGGTGGTCTTGCCGGACCCGTTCACCCCCACCACCATCACCACCCAGGGGCGCTCCGCGCCGACGGCCGGGCCCGCCTCGCCAGCCACCCGGCCGTCGAGCGAGACGATGCGGGCGATCTCCTCTCGCAGCGCGCCCCGGAGCCGCTCCGGATCGGAGAGCTCCCGGCGCTTCACCCGCTCCCGGGCGTGCTCCATCAGCGCGGTGGCGGTGCGCACGCCGATGTCGGCGGTGAAGAGAACCTCCTCCAGATCGGCCAATACCCGGTCGTCCACCTGGCGGGGGCCGGAGAACAGGGCGTTGAGGCGCGCCATGAACCCGCCGCGGGTCTTCTCCAGCCCGGCGGCCAGGGTCTTGCCGGCCTCGGCCTCGACGCGCCGCCGGCGCTCCTCCTCCTCGCGGCGGCGCGCCTCCTCGGCCTCGCGCGCCCGGCGCTCCTCCGCCTCCCGGGCGAGGCGCTCGGCCTCCTCCCGCTCCAGCCGGCGGCGCTCCTTCTCCTGTCGCTCGGCCTCCTTCTTGCGGCGGTACTCCTCCTTCTTGCGGGCCTCCTCCGCGGCCGCGTCCGCGGCCGGAGCCTCGGCCCGGGGGGCTGGCACCGATTCCAGCGGCGTCGGGCGGGGCGGCGGCGGGGGCAGCGCCTCCCGCCTGCCGGCCTCGGCGTCCAGCTCGCGCTCGATCTCCTCCTGCGAGGCGGGGGGCCCGGGCGCCTCGCGGCGGCGTCGGGCCAGCCGCACCGCGGCGACCAGCACCAGCAGCGCCAGCGCGGCGACGAGCGCGATCGCCACGGCGTCGTTGGCGGTGAGCGCGAGGACCGGGAGCACGGCGTGCGGGAGGTGGGCCACGGGGGCCCACGATATAGGGCCCCCTCGCTCGGGGTGTCAACGACCGCCTTCTCGCCGGCGCGCGCTAGGCCGCCTGGGGCTGGGCCCGGCCCGACAGCCGCACCGACACCAGCTTGGAGACGCCCGGCTCCTCCATGGTCACGCCGTAGAGGGTGTCGACCATCTCCATGGTCCGCTTGTTGTGGGTGACCAGGATGAACTGGGAGGCCTTGCTCATCTCCTTCACCAGCTCGTTGAATCGGCCCACGTTGGCGTCGTCGAGCGGCGCGTCCACCTCGTCGAGGAGGCAGAAGGGGGAGGGCTTGATGAGGAAGATGGCGAAGATCAGGGAGACGGCGGTGAGCGCCTTCTCCCCGCCGGAGAGGAGGTTCACGCTCTGCAGCTTCTTCCCGGGGGGCTGCGCGAAGATCTCCACGCCGCCCTCCACGCCCTCGTTCTCGCCGTCCTGGGTGAGCACCAGCCCGGCGCGCCCTCCGTTGAAGAGGCGCGGGAACACCTGCTGGAACTTCTCGTTGACCCGGTCGAAGGTCTCGCGGAAGCGCTCCCGCGAGGCCCGGTTGATCTTGACGATGGCCTGCTTCAGGTCGGCGAGCGACGCCTCCAGGTCGGCCTTCTGCTGCGTCAGGAAGGCGTGGCGCCGCGCCAGCTCGTCGTACTCCTCGATGGCGGTGAGGTTGATGGCGCCCATGCGCTCCGCCTGGCCCTTGAGCTCGTCGAGCTTCTGGCGCTCCTCCTCGCCCGGCGGACGATCCAGGTGGAAGCGGGAGACCTCCTGGCGCAGCTCGGCCTGGCAGCGCTCTCGGATCTGCTCCTCGAGGTGGGTGAGCTCCAGCGCCTGCTCCCGGGCCGTGAGGGCGTTCTCGGCGACCGCCTGGGCGACCGAATCGGAGCGCTTGCGCAGCTCCCGGGCCTCCACCTCCCGGGCCCGGGCCGCCCCGGCCTCCTGGTCGTGGGCGGCGCGCTCGGAGGCCAGGGTCTCCCGCACCCGCGCCAGCTCGGCCCCGAGCTGCTGCAGCTGCAGGCGGGTGGCGTCGGCCCGGGCCCGGAGCTCGACGGCACGGGCGTTGGCCTCGCTCATGCCGGCGAAGAGGCGGGAGCGGCGCTCCTCGACCTCCAGGCGGGAGTCCTCCAGCCGGCGCAGCGCGGCGCTGAGCGCCTCGCGGCGCTCGCCGTCCGCTGCCACCTTCACCTTGAGGTTCATCACCTCGGTGGTCAGCGCCTCCCCCCGGCGCCGCAGCGCCTCCAGGTGCGAGAGCGCCTCCCGGGTGCGCTCCTCGGCGCGGGCCTGCTCGGCCTCGGCAGTGGCGGCGTCGAGGCGGTGCGACTCCTCCTCGCGCGACAGCCCCTCGAGGGCCTCGTCGAGCTGCGCCCGCTCCTTCTCCAGCTGGCCGGCCCGCTGGGCGGCGCGCTCCAGCTCCTCGCCCACCCGCGCCAGGTCCTTCTCCTGGTCGAGAAGCGCCAGGTCCTTCTCCCGCCCGTCGCGGTCGAGGCTCTTCAGGCCGGCCTCCAGCTGCAGCAGCCGCGCCTGCAGGGTGCGATGGCGCTCCTGGGCCAGCGAGAACTCGGCCTCGAAGGACTGGACCGTCTCCTCCAGCTCCTGGACCTCGCGGCGGCGCTGCAGCGCGCCGTGGCCCTCTCCCTCGAGCGGCCCTCCGGTGACGACGCCATAGGGATCGAGCACCTCGCCGTCGAGGGTCACCAGCGTCGGGGCGTCGGCACCGGCCTGCCACATGGCCAGGGCTCCCGGCAGGTCGCGCACGATGACCGCGTCGCCGAGGAGGAAGCGGGCCACCTTCTCGTAGGAGGGGTCGTAGCGCACCACCTCCAGGCAGCTCGCCACGAAGCCGGGGTGGGAGCGGTCGGGCGTCCGCCCCGCCTCGCGCCCGTCCCGGAGGCGCGACAGCGGGATGAGCGAGGCCCGGCCCTCGGCGGCGCTCTTGAGCCAGTCGATGGCCTCGACGCCCTGGCTGTGGCTCTCCACGATCACGTACTGGAGACGCTCGCCGAGCACCGCCTCGATGGCCGTCTCGTACTCCGGAGGGGCCGAGATCACGTCGGCCACCAGGCCGAACACGCCGCGGTCGCGCGCCTCGCCCGGCCCGGCCCGCGTCATCAGGCTGCGCACCCCGCGGCCGTAGCCCTCGTAGTTGCGCATCAGCTCGTTGAGCGACTGCAGCCGGGCCCGGCGGTCGGAGAGCTCCTCGCGCAGGGTGATGAGCTGGGCCTCGTTCTGGATGAACTCCGACCGGGTTCGCTCCTGCGTCTCCTCCTGGGCGCCCCGCTGCTCCTCCAGCCGGAGCTTGAGCTGCCGCGTCCTGGCGAGGTGCTCCACCGCCACCGAACGGGACCCGTCCAGCGCGGACCGGCGCGAGGCGAGGTCCTCCATCTCTCCCCGGATCCGATCCAGCCGGCCCTTGAGGTCGATCCGCTGCCGCTCGAGCTGGGCGAGCTGGCTGCGGTGGGAGGCGGCCCGCCCCACCGCCGCGGTGGCGGTCGAGCGGGCGGCGTCCACCTCGCCCTGCGCCTGCTCCTCGGAGGTCGCGAGCTCGGCCAGCGCCGCCTCGGCGTCGGCCAGCCGGGCCCCGTCGGCATCGCCCAGGCTGGAGAGGTCCTGGCGCTGCCGGAACAGCTCCTCGCGCTCGAGGGCCAGGGACTCGGCCTGCGACTTGAGGGCCTCGACCTCGCCCGCCTGCGCCTGGGTGCGCTCGCCGACCTGCTCCAGCTCCCGGCCGCTGGAGTCGAGCGCGAACTCGGCCAGCCGGGACTGGCTCTCCAGCTCGTGCTCGCGGGCGGTGAGCTCCTGCAGGCGGCGCTCCGACTCGGCCAGCCGGGCCCGCTCGGCCTCCACCGAGGCGTCGATGTCGGCCAGCTGGGCGGCGATGGCGGCCTCCTCGGCCTTGGCATCGGCGTGGCGCAGCTCGGCCGCCCGCCGCTGGGCGGTGAGCTCGAGGTAGCGGGAGGCCGCCAGCTGCAGCTCCAGCTCGCGGATGCGCGCGCGGAGCGCCTTGTAGCGCTCGGCCTTGCGGGCGGCGCGGTTCAGGGCGTCGAGCTGCTTGCCGAGCTCCTGCGCGATGTCGGCCACCCGCGTCAGGTTCTGCAGGGTGGCCTCCATCTTGCGCTCGGCCGCTTCGCGGCGCTTCTTGTACTTGGTGATGCCGGCGGCCTCCTCGACGATGGCCCGGCGGTCCTCGGGCCGTGCCGAAACGATCTGGCCGATGCGCCCCTGCTCGATGATGGAGTAGGCGGTGCGGCCCACCCCCGAGCCGAAGAACACGTCGTTGACGTCGAGCAGGCGGACCGGCGTCTTGTTGATGAAGTACTCCGACTCGCCGGTCCGGAAGAGGCGGCGGCCGACGGTGATCTCGGAGAAGGCCTGGTACTGGGTGGGCAGCTCGCTCGGCCGGTCGTTCTCGAAGGTGAGCTGCACCTCCGCCAGGGAGAGCGGGGGCTTCGACTCCGACCCGTTGAAGATCACGTCCTCCATCGAGCGCCCGCGCAGCTGCCGGGCCGACTGCTCCCCGAGGACCCAACGGACCGCGTCCGACACGTTCGACTTCCCGCAGCCGTTCGGGCCGACGACACCCGTCACGCCGCCGTCGAACGAGATGACGGTCCGGTCCATGAACGACTTGAACCCGACCATGTCGAGACGCTTGATGCGCACGGGGGTGCGATAGCACATGCGATCGACCGTTTCAAGTTAACTAACCGAATACGCTGAGCATTTTCGCAACATCCCGGGAATGTCCTGACGAAACGCGTCTTTGCATGCCATGTATCGTCACGTCGTGAAAACCCAATAAGGTCTCGATTCTTGCGGCCGGGGATAGACTTGGCCCAGATGGGACTGCCCGCCCTGACGCCCCCCTCCTACCGGCGACTCGCGCTGCGACTGGTGGTGGTCCTGGCCATCCCGGGCCTCCTCGCCGGGTTGCTCGCCTACCTCACCTTCCCCCTTTCGGAGAGCCAGGTCCGGGCCCTGGACGTGGCCCTTCCCGCCTCGGTCGCGGTCCTCCACGGGATCACCCTGCTCGTCCTCCGGGCGGGAACGGCTCCGCTGCGGCGGGCCCTGGAGGGCGACGAGGACGTGGCGGGCGCCGTGCAGGCGGCGCACCGCCTGCCGTCGACCCTGGGCCTGTCGGTCCTCGGGCTGTCGGCCGCCGGCACCGCCGTGGTGGTGGGAGCGGTGGCGGCGCGCGGGCTGGCGCCGGACCTCGTCGTCGCCGGGGCACTGCTGGGGATGTCGGCCGGGACGCTCGGTGCGATGCTCATCTACTGGCAGATCGAGTCGGCGATGGCCCGCGTCCTCGCCAGGCTCGGGCCGGTCCCGGGCCCCCCGGAACGGGGGACGGTCCGGGGGAAGATCCTGGGGCTGGGGTTCGGCCTGCTCACCATCTCGCTGACCCTGTTCGCCTCGGTGGGCTACGTGCAGACCCGGGCCGACGCCGAGGCGGATGCCCTCTCGGCCCTCGACCGGGTCCAGGAGGCCGCTCTCGTCGAGGCGCGCGGCTCGCCCGGACCCGAGACCGCCGTGCTGGTCCACCAGGCCACCCGCTGCGCCACCGCGCTCTACGGCCCCGGCGGGCGCCTGCTGGCCCGCTCCGGCGATCCCCAGCCGGCCCTGGCGGCCGGTCCGGACGGGGTGTGGCCCGTGCCCGGCGGCTGGCTGGTTCGTCACTCGGACGGCCGCGGCACGGTGCTCGCTTCCTTCCTCCCGAGCGGCCCGGCGCCGGGCCGGCAGGCGGCCTTCTGGCGCAAGGCGCTGCTCGTCGGCGTGGCGGTCTACGCCTGCGCCGCCCTCCTCGCCTGGTTGGCCGCCCGGGCCATCGCCCAGCCGCTGCGCGCGCTGGGCGAGGCGGCGGGACGGATCGCCGCTGGCGATCTGTCGGCGGGTCCCCCCAGCACCTCGCGCGACGAGCTGGGCGAGCTCGCCGCCGGGTTCCGCCGCATGTCGCACGGCCTCCAGGGGCTGGTGGGCGCGGTGCAGGAGGCGACCCGCGGCGTCGGCGAGGCGGCCGCCGAGCTCTCCGGCATCGGCGACCGCGTCCGCGACGGCGCGCTCGACCAGCGCGCCGGCCTGGGCTCGGTCGACCGGTCGATGCAGGCCATCCAGGAGTCGGTGGCGCGGGTCTCGCGCGGCCTCACGGACCTGTCGGAGTACGTCTCCTCCACCGGCGCCCTCTCCGCCGAGACGGCGAAGGCGCTGGAGGAGCTGCGGAGCCAGGGGGCCGAGCTCGAGGGTCGATCGGAGCGCGCCATGCAGGAGGTGCAGAGCCTGGGGAGCGCCGGCGACCGGGCCGGGTCGGCCCTGGAGAGGCTCAACGACCTCGCCGGCCGCACCGGGGAGACGGTGACCCGGGTGCATGCCTCGCTCTCCGGGCTCGAGCTCGCCGCGGTCGCGAGCCAGCTCAACGCCGCCCAGGCCGAGGAGCTCGCCGGCGAGGCGGGCGACGTGGTGCGCGAGACCCTCGAGGGCATGGAGCGCCTGCGCGCCGCGGTCGGAGACGCCCAGCGGCGGGTGACCGTCCTGGGGCGCCGCGCCGGGGACATCGACCAGATCGTGGACTTCATCGCCGACGTGGCCGGGCGGACGAACCTGCTCTCGCTCAACGCATCCATCATCGCCGCCCAGGCCGGCGAGCACGGCCGGGCCTTCGCGGTGGTGGCCGAGCAGATCCGGGACCTCGCCTCGCAGATCGCCCGCTCGACCAAGTCGATCGGAGAGATCATCCGGGCCGTCCGCGAGGACGTGGACGGCACCGCGCGCCTCATCGGCCGCGGCGACGAGCTGGCCGGGGTGGGGGTGAGGCTGGCGCAGAACTCGGCCCGCGCGCTCGGCCAGATCAAGGCCGCCACCGCGCAAGGGCACGAGAACGCGGCACGCATCCAGTCCGCGCTGCAGGCCCACGCGCTCTCCACCCGGGACGTCTCGCAGCTGGTGTCGGGCGTGGCCGAGGGCTCCGGCGCGGTGGCCGCGGCGGTCGAGCGCATCGGGACCAGCGCGGCGGCGATCACCACCGTCGGAGCCGGCGTGGAGGCGGTCGCCGAGCAGGTGAACCGGGCGCTCGAGGAGCAGGCGGCGCTGGCCCGCCGGCAGCTCGAGGGCCTGGAGCGCCTCGAGGCCATGATCGAGGAGGTCACCCGCGCGGTGGCCGATCACGGCGACGCCACCGCGCAGGTCCAGGCCTACCTGCGCGGCCTGTCGGGCACCTCGAATCAGCACGGGCGCGCGGTGGGCGAGCTGTCCTCGGTGGCCCGTCGCCTCGAGGAGAGGGCCCGCGACCTCTCCGAGCGGGTCGGCCGGTTCCGGACCTCCTGACCGCTGCCGGTGCTAGGGCGCGGCCGGCCGGGCCTGCGGGCGGCCGAGGGTGCCGTAGATCTGGAAGCCGAAGGTGCCGTCGCGCCCACGGGCGCTGGACAGGGCCGCCTCCACCACGCCGCGCAGCCCCGCCGTCCCGCTCTTCTGCCAGAAGGCGTCGGCGACGCGCACCCGCGCCTTGCCGAAGAGCGGGGCGTAATCGAGGCGCGACTGCAGCACGAAGTACAGCTGCTCGGCGCTGGCCTGGAGGTCCTCTCCCTTGGCCTCCAGCGTCTCGAACTCCGCCCTTCCGTTGCGGACCTGGGCCTTGGCCACCACCGTCCCGAGCGAGACGCGAGGCAGGGTGAGGTTGCCGCCCATTCCCGGCACCTGGACCTCGCCGCCTTTCAGCGCCGCCCGCTCCACCGTGAGGTCGAGGCGGCCGGTGCTCCGGTTGGGCTCCTTGACGTCCAGGGTCACGTCGACGTCGGCCCGCAGCACCCCGGCGAGGTCGAGGCCGGTGGCCTTGCGGACCGCCGCGGCGCGCCCGAGGTCGATGTCGGCGCCCTTCAGCTGCAGCCGCTCGAGGCCCCGCCCCTCCTCCACCACCCCGGTGGCCCGCCCGTCGAGCAGGCGCACGTCGAAGGACATGCTGCGGCGGCCCAGGAGCAGCGCCCACGGCCGGAGCGTGGCCCGGAACTCCTCGATGGGGATGCGGGCCCCGTCGCGGGACTCGAGCGTCACCCCGCGGGCCCGGACGCCGCCGAGGCCGGCGGGCCCGATGTCGGTCATGCGGACCAGCCAGCCCCGGGCCGCGGCCTCGAGGATGATCCGCTCCTTGACCGCGTCGGAAGGAAAGGTGAAGTGGAGGGCGAGCAGGAAGACGGCGGCGAAGAAGGCCGCGTAGGCGGCCCGCCTTCTCCATCCCTCGAGCCTGGGCAGTCGCATGTTCACCCCTTGAGCCGGTAGGTGGCCACCAGCAGCGTCGCGTCCACCAGGGAGGGATCGTCGTTGCGGGTGGAGAGCCGGATCCGGCGCACCTTGACCACGCCGGGGCCGCGCTCCAGGCCCTCGACCAGCCGCGCCAGGCGGGGCAGGTCGATGCGGGCGAGGTTCACCTCGACGCTCTCCTCCACCACGCCCTCGCCTCCGCCGGGCGTGCCCGGGCGCAGGTCGTTCACCTCGACGCCGAGCTGCGCTCCGGTCTGCGAAACCAGGCTCATGAGCTGGACCGGGGGCCCGCGCAGCCTGGCCTCGAGCGCCGAGCGCTCGGCCTGGGCCTGCCGGTAACCCTGGGTGAGCCGTCCCACCTGAGACAGGACCTGGGTCTTCGCCTCGATGCGGCGCTCTCGCGCGCCGATGGCGCGTGAGACCTGCGTCGCCACCAGGAACAGCACGAAGGCCGCCGCCGCGGCGGCGGCGGCCGCCACCATGGCCCGCTCCCTCGGGGAGAGGCGGGCCAGGATGGTCTCGGCCGAGGCGCGGAGCCTGCGAAGGGTCTCCATGGCTAGCCCTTCCCCCCCGCCGCGCCCTCGCAGGTCAGATCGGAGTCGATGGTGAACTCGAACTTGCCGTCGTTGCCCCGCTTGCGGGCGCCGCCCGAGCGGGCCTCGCCGAAGCAGCGGGAGGCCTTGAGGGCGCCGACGATGCGGTCCACGTTCTCGGCGGCGTCGGTGGTGCCCTGCAGGTGCAGCTTGTCCCGGGTGATCTCGATCCGGTCGAAGCGCAGCGGGACGTCCGGGGCGCGCGCCGCCAGCTCGCCGAGGACGTTCACCGCCGAGACCCGGGGGATGGCCGAGATGGGGTTGCCGCGGCCCTTCAGCACCGCCTCGGCGACCGCGAAGTCGTCGAAGCACTTCCCGACCACCTTCTGCGTGACGTCGCAGAGCGACCGGTCCAGGAGCGCCTCGTGCCGGGCCAGCGTCAGGACCTTCACCGAGGCCCCCACCACCGCCAGGAGCAGCACCAGGGCGGCGTAGAGGCCGAGCCGCGTGAGCTGTCCGCGCACGTGCTCGAAGTCACGGGTGCTGGCGAGGTCGCCGCGCCGCAGGTTGAGCCGGCCCGACCGCCCTCCCAGGTGCCCGCGCAGCGCCAGCGCCAGGGCCAGCGCCAGGCCGGGGACCTCCTCGGGCGGGACCGCCCCGGTGGAAGGAGGCGAGAGCTCCAGCGGCTGTGCCGCCGCGCCGGTCTCGGCGGCGACCATCTCGGCCAGCCCGGGCAGGTGCGCTCCGCCGCCGCAGAGCCATGCCCGGCCGAGGCGGTGCCCGGGGGAGCGGGCCTCGAAGGCGCGGATGGTGGTCCGCAGCTCCCGCGCCAGCGGAGCCAGGCCGGCCTGCAGCGCCGCCGTCCCCACCGCCAGGGTCCGGGCCGCCAGGCACCGGCCCGCCGCAGTCACGCAGACGCTGGTCCGGTCCTGCCCCACGTCGACGATCACCTCCGGGGTGCCGTCCTCGAGCGGGGCGACCGCCCCCGGCACGAGCAACGAGGCGTAGGCCGGCGCCGCGGGGACCACCACCTGGGGGTCGATGCCGGCTCCGGCCAGCGCGGAGAGAAGGCCGGCCAGGTCCTCCTTGCGCACCACCCCGACGTACAGGTCGGTGCGCTCGGCGCGGCTCTCGAGCGGCTGCCAGTCCCAGGCCACCTCGGCGAGGTCGAAGGGGATCTGCCCCTCGACCTCGAAGCGGACGGTCTGCTCGATGCGCTTCATGTCCGAGAAGGGGAGGGAGACGACGTGCGAGGCGGCCCCGACGCCGGGGAAGGCGACCACCGCCGTGTCGAAGCGCCATCCGCGGGCCGCGAGGAGCTCGCGCGCCGCGGCGGCCTGCCGGTCCACGGTGGACGCCCCCCCGTCCGCCGCGCCGAGCGGGATCGAGCCGGCGTCGACCAGGGAGAAGCCCCGGAAGGTGCTGTCGAGGAGCACCCCCTTGACCGACGTCGCCCCGAGGTCGAGGCCTAGGATCCGCTGCGCCATGTCGCGTTCACTCCTCCCGCCAGTGCAGCAGCCGGCCCAGGCTGGAGGCGAGCGGCCCGGCCCGGGAGTCGAAGGTCACCACCGCCTCGATGTTCCGGGTCACGCTGCCGACCTTCCCGGTGCCGAGGATTCGGAAGGTGCTGGAGCGGTTGCCGAAGGGGATCCGCGCGTCGGTGTTGGCGGCCTGTCGGTAGATGGCCTGCAGTCGCACGCCCAGCGCGGTGAGGACCGTGGCCAGCTGCTGCACGTTCAGCGCCATGAAGGGGAAGGGGCGCACCAGGCGAAGCGCTGCCTCCAGCTTCTCCTGGAACATGGGGTCGAGCACCACCGGCTGCGGAATTCCCGGCGGATCGGACATCGCCAGGATGTTCACCAGCATCTGCTGCGGGTCGCTGGTGTTGATGTTGGCGGGGGCGTTGACGTCCGGGTAGACGGTCAGGCGATCGCCGAACGCGCTCATGAAGCTGTCGGACAGGCCGGCCACGAGGTGCAGCTCCCCGAGCGAGTCGAAGCGCGCGTTCTTGGCCCGGTACCGGTCGGGGCCGCGGTCGTAGACGGCGTTCTCGTCGCCGTAGCCAGCCTCGAAGGGTACCGCCGGATTCCGGCCGAGCACCGAGGTGACCTCGTCCTCGTCCACCCAGTCCTTGAGGGCGATGGCGACCTCGGGGCGCGAGGCGCGGACCCCGTTGGCGTCCTCGCGGTCGAAGAGGTAGTCGAAGCGCTGCTCGCGCACCAGGGAGAGCAGCCGGACGAGCTGGGGCGCGGCGGCGGTGGAGAGCCCGGCCAGCTGGGCCACGTTCACCTTTCGGTCCTCGTCGTCCACCCTGGCGCGGAAGCTCCCCTGGTAGTCGCCGAAGGCGCGCGCGGTCCCCGCGCCGAACAGCTCCTCGGTCCCTGCCGGTGCCGGCGCCCGGGCCGGGGGCGATCCGGCCGCCGGTTCCCCGGACAGGAACATGGCGACGGAGCTGGAGTCGACCGGGACGAGCTCCCACAGCCGGAAGGAGATGGCCGAGGCCTGGCTGGCCTGGGCCGCCTGGCCGGACAGCCGGCCGGCCAGCGCTCCGGCGTTGCCCGCCGACTGGTCGAGCTGCTGCTGGAAGTGGAGGACAAGCCGCGAGAGGGCGACCGCGCTCTTGGCGAGGCACGCCGCCCGCAGCTCGTCGCGAGCGTTGGCGGCGGACTGCAGCGAGACCCGCGTCCGGTAGGCCAGGTCCACCGCCAGCGCGGTGAGGACGGCCACGGTGGTGAGCACCACCAGCAGCGCCGCCCCGCGCTGGGCCGACGGCCGCCGCGGCGGTGGGTCGCGGGGGGCCGGGAAGGATGGGCGGGTGGGCGGGTGCATGGCAGCTAGAAGTCGAGGGACCGGATGATGGCCACCCTGGCCTGGGTCTCGAAGGCCTGGTCCTTTCCGTCGGGCATGCGCAGCGTCAGGCGCACCCGCACCCGGGTCGGCAGGAGCGGGCGATCCCCCGGCGCGGTGGACCAGTCGCGGACCCACTCCTGGCGCGACCAGTCCCAGTAGGTCACGTCGAATGCCGTGACGCTGGAGAGCAGGGCCGTGCGGGCTCCTCCGCGGTCGGGCTCGTCGTCGATGCGGGGCTTCTCCCGG
>Ga0079037_100001207_pt1 | contig 13164 bp, 11 predicted proteins | sample Mud3Dept4metaG_FD_71479 | JGI IMG/M metagenome (GOLD analysis project Ga0079037, IMG submission 71479) | Freshwater wetland microbial communities from Ohio, USA, analyzing the effect of biotic and abiotic controls - Mud 3 Core 4 Depth 4 metaG | ecosystem: Environmental > Aquatic > Freshwater >... | reverse complement strand
TCTTGAGGTTGCCGGCCGCGAGCGCCTGGTTGGCGAACATCCGGTGGTACTCGGCCTCCATCGCCTCCAGGCTGCCGAGGTCCGTGTCGCCCACGAGGGCGTAGCCGGAGCCGGCGACCTTGCGATTGGTCAGGTTGCCGTTCCGGTCGCGCTCCAGCTCGCCCGTGACCGGATCGCGGGCCAGGGTGGTCGCACGAGGCTTGCGCGGGTCGTAGTAGGTCCAGTACCTGTCCCCGGCGGTGACGGCGTTCATCAGGACCGTCCGGTTCCGTCGCAGGGACGCGAGGCCGGCGGGGGAGCCGTCGGAGAGGGAGCCCATGAGGTCGTCGAGGTATGCACCCGGGGCGATCGTCTTGGAGTAGGCGATCGAGGGCGCCTTCGTCCCGCCTCCGCCTCCGCCGCCCGTGGCCGCGCCACCTCCACCGCCGCCACCGCCGCCTCCGCCACCGCCTCCGCCGCCTCCGCCGCCGGTGTAGCCGCGGAGGGACATGAGCTTCTCGCTGATCCGGCGCCACTCGGCCGAGCCGGAGTTGAGGGTCGTGCGGTAGTTCTGGTAGAACTTGACGAGGTTGGCGACCGACTTCTTTCCGGTCTTGACCTGGTAGACGAGCAAATCTTCCGCCAGCGAAAAAGACGTCTCCTTGAGGCGATGCTCCCACTCGGGCCTGTCGGGGTCGTCGGCCGCCATGCCCTCGATCCGGGTGCGGATGTAGCCGAGGTAGGTCTTGTCGCTGACCTTGCCCTCGGCGTAGCGGTTGAACATCGACTGGTCGGCCTTCGCCAGGGCGGTGTCCTTGACGTTCTGCTGGGCCTCCTCGTACTTGCGCGCCCAGTCGTCGTACTTGGGCGAGTCCTCGTCGTAGGAGTCGAGGCGGCCCTTGACGTAGGCCAGGAACGCCTCGGGCGTGATCCGGCGGAACTGGTAGTCCTGGTAGATTTCGGCGTCGCGCTCGGACTCCACCCGGTCCACGAGGTCCGTCTCGACCTCGGCCCACTGGTCCTTGTCGGGGGCGTTCTCGGGCAGCCCGGAGCGGATGTCGCGGACGAACGCGAGCAGGTCCTCGGTCGAGCCGTCGCCGTCGTTGTAGGCGGTCACGAGCTTGCCGTAGTCCCGGGAGCGCCGGTTCGCCAGCTCGGTGCGGAGCGACTCCTCGATGTCCCGGTAGCGGAGGTTCTCCGGGTTCATCTTGGCGAGCGATGCCTGGTCGAAGGCGATGAGCGCGTCGAGCCCGACCTGATCGGCCTTGGCCCGGCCGATCCGGTACATCACGTCGTCGATCCGGTTCTGGGCCTCGATCACGTCGCGCGTCCCGGGCGTGGCGGCAGCGAGGTCCTTGCGGAGCACTTCGAGGTACGCCTCGTCGGTCATCTCGCCGTTGCCCCAGGCGATCTCGGCCTTGTACCGCTCAAGGTCGCGCACCGAGTCACCGATGTTCCACTGGGACAGGTTGCCGAGGCTGCCTGTTCCGAAGGGGTTGAGCCCGACCCCGAAGCCGCCCGAACGCGCCATCGGTTAGACCCTTCCGCGGTCGATGATCCGGCTCACCGCCGGTCTGCCGCTCTGGACGAGGGTGGAGAACTCCGTGTTGTTCGCCGCGTTGGCCGGCGCCCCCTCGGTCGTGGCCGGCATGGGCGTGCCGGACGGGACGTTGGGGGCCGCCTGCGCGGCGGCTGCGGACCGCTGCGCCGTCGCCTGGCCCTGCGCCTGCTCGACGGACGGCCCCTGCTTCATCTGGGACAGGATGGCCTGCTCCTGGAGGCCGGCCTGCCGGGCTTCGATCTCGGTCTGGTTGCGCTGCCGCTGGAGGAGGGCGTAGGAGAGCGCCTTCTCCGGGTTCATAATCTCGTCGAGGTAGTCGCCCTTGATCTTCTCAATGCGCTCGTCGGGGGACTTCTCGCCGGTCAGCTCCATTGCGCCAGCCCGGTCGATGATCCCGCCATTGAGGCGGTTGAGAGCGTCGGTGGTGACTTCGAGGAAGTCGCGCGGCTCCTTGTTCGGCCAGTCGGGCTCGAACTCTCGGTTGCCACCGTACAGGTCGCGTGCGTCGTTCCACCCGTACAACTCCATGCAGTCGAGCCAGAACGAGATGAGGTCGGTCAGCACGAGGCCGGCCGCGTTGAGGCGCGGGGTGAGGGAGGTGGCGGCGGCCCGCCAGGCGGTCGAGAGCGCCCGGCCGCTGTTCTGGGCGGCGGTGATCTCGCCCCAGATGACGGCCGGCAGGCCGGTCGCCATGCGGAGCAACTGGAGGAGCTGCTGGCCGTGGATCTGGGTCGGGTAGATGTTGATGGAGGTGTCGAGCCGTTCGAGCATCTCGTCGGGGTCGAGGCTGATGATCGAGCCGAACTCGTCGAAGGTGATCTGCCGGGTCGCGTCGCCGCGCAGGGTGTAGCGCGGCCGGCTCTCGCCGTAGATCACGTCCTGCTGCTGGGACAGCATCCGGTTGAGGGCGTCTTGGAAGGGCAGGACGGTGGCCGCGTCGCTCATCCCCAACTGGTCGCGCTCGCTCTCGTTGGCGAGGCGGAAGTAGGGCACCTTGCGCCAGCCGGGGTACTCGGTCCGGCGGACGAGCTTGCCGTTGACCCGGATCGCGTTGACCACCAGGCTCGTGACCGGCTCGGAGTCGGTCGGCTTCTCGTAGTCCTCGTCGAGCGCCCAGTAGTCCTCCACCCAGATGAAGGCACGGTCGGTCGAGTCGGTCGTCGGATCGGGGGAGGGCATGTAGTCGGAGCCCTCGGCGGTGATCCCGTCGCGGGCCAGCTTCACGGCATCGGGGTAGAGGGCGTTGGCCTGCCGGGCGCTCCGCCGGTAGCCGACGAGGAGGGCGTCTAGCTTCGGCTCCCCGAAGGCGCCCCAGACCGGGTAGACGGTGGCCGGGTCGATCCGGCTCGTGTTGACGAACCGCCTCCCACTACGGTCAGGAACTGACCGTATCCAGGCGTGACCGTAGAGGTTCTTGCGGAGGGTAAGGTCCCACCAGTGGGCCGGCAGGCGCGACAGGCGGACGTGTCGCCCGAGGACCTGCTCGCGCATCGTCGCCATGCGCTGCGACACGAGCTTCTGCGCCCGGTACGTCTCCTGCCGGCGGTAGGTGTCCTCGTCGTCCTCGCCGGGCAGGGGCGAGGGCAGGAAGTCCTCGACCCAGCGGATCGCCGGGAAGTCGGATGCTTCGAGGCTGGTCCACTTCTCGACGGTGGCCCGGACGATGTTGTAGGACGACCGGGTGTAGCCCTGCTCCTCGGGCAGGATCGGGTCGCTCCACTGGTCGTGCTCCTTGATCCTCGTCTCGAAGGGCGGGGAGAAGGCGCGCAGGTAGGTGTCGTTGCGGGCCTTGACCGCGAGGACGTGGGAGGCGAACGCCCCGCGGAGGGCGTCGATACGGTTGTTCAGGGCCTCGCCCGAGAAGTCCAGCGCCATCGCTGGCCTCCTACTGCGACCAGACGACGACGATGCGGTCGGTCGCGGAGGTGACGACTTCGAGCTTGCCCGAGAACAGCATGTTGATCTCGGGGTGGTAGCCGACCGGGAACCCGATCGGCAGGATCATCTTGGTCGCCACCGAGTCGTTGAAGGTGGCGGTCCCCGTGAGCGTCGCCTCGACGAAGATGCCCCGCAGGACGGCCGACGTGGACGCGCCGGAAACCTGCGTGGTCGTCGCCGTGGTGATCCGGGTCGAGCGGTAGCGCGGTCCTTCGCTGAGCTTCATCGCTTCTCCTTGCCGAGCTTGCGCCGCGCCGCCGCGCGGACCCGGGCCTTCTGTGCTGGGGTGAGGGGCGGCTTCGCCTGGTTGATCCGGGCGAGAGCCGCCCGTGCATGGGCCGCGTCGGGGATCGGGAACTTCTGTCCCGAGGGCGGGGCGCCCCTGACGCGGATGACCGCCGCGCGCCCGCGCTGCTTTGCCGTCAGTCGGCCCATCTTCCGTCGCCTCGCCTCTAGGGAGGGCTTGACGTTGGCGCTGTCGGTGTCGTGGTAGCGCGTGCCTTCTACGACGCCCATCAGTACCCTCGCGTCTGCTGTTGAGAATATGACCGTCCCGCGTAGATGGGGAAGGGGGTCACTTTTGGCGCCAGCCCGGCCCGTTTCCGCCGCCACAGGAGGTCGGCCAGCATGTAGACGACCATCGCCGCGTCCTTGCGCTGCTTCTCGTCCTCGGGCGGCGGCTTGACGACCGAGAGCTGGTCGCGGACGAGGTGCCAGTCGGCCGGCAGGCGGAGCGCCCCGAACTCGCCGTCGCTGTCGAGGATCGGCACGCCCAGGGCGTCGTCGATCATCGCCCCATCCTCGTCGCGGATGGCATGGAGCCCATCGGTCAGGAGGGCTTTCAGGGAGCGCAGCGCCCGGGCCTTGTAGGTGATCCCCTCCTGCGTGCGGCCCTGGAACTCGAAGCCGGTGACCGGGTAGCCGGCGCCCCGCAGCTCGCGGACGATGTTCTTGCCGTGGGCGTCGGTCGCATCGACCACGATGACCCCGCCGTAGGGCAGGTACGTCTCCTCGATCGCGTGGACGATCTCGCGGTCGATGAGGGTGCGCGAGCCGGGCAGGACCTTGAGGCTGACCCCGATCGCCGGGCGGGAGGGGCCGATCTGCCAGTTGGCCGGCACCTTCACCACGCCGCCCACGTTGTCGGCCGCGGCGATAGCCACGTCCCAGATGTGGACGTACTGCCAGATCGGCTTGCCGTACTCGTCCACCGTCTTGTCGGGCGCCTGCCAGTGGGGCAGGTCGGCCCGGAAGATGTTGTCCACCGCCCACGCCGGCAGCGCCCGGCCCCTCGTCCCGCCGGGCCGGCCGAGGACGCCGCGGATGTAGTCCTCCTCGTCCATGTTCCGCTTCGCCCGCTCGATGGACTTCTTGGAGGCCGACGGGTTCAGGTCGCGGCTGGCGCCATTGCCCCACCAGTCGGGAAAGGCCGGGTCCTCGGCCTTGGCGATGAACTCCTTGGCGATGTGCTCCGCCTCCTCCGTGATCGTTCCGGTCAGGATGATCGGCGCCTCGTAGTCGGCGGCGCGGTTCTCCAGCCGGGTGAGGACGGTGCGGATGTCGTCGAGGTTCTCGGTGACCGGCCATTCGTCCCAGGTGATGAGCCGCCAGGCGCCGGACTCCAGCCGGGTCGCCTTGCCCTCGGTCGAGCGGAAGTCGGTCACGCCGCCGGTCAGGCAGCGCAGGAACAGGCGGTCGGCGCCGCTCTCGATCCGCTCGTGGGTGGTGACGAACATCGGCGCGAGGGGCACGTCGCGGCGCTTGCCCGCCTCGTCCCGCTGGGCCATCGAGGTCCCGCTGATGATGTCGCCCAGGGCCGTCCACGCCCGGCCGGCGAGTTCGCCCTGGGGGGCGCCGTGGAGGGTCCGGTAGCTCTCGGCCTGCCACTTGGTGAAGTCGTACTCCGACTCCGGCTCCTCAATCCCGATCTTGTAGAAGATCGAGTGCATGTGGAGGATGTCTACGAACGTCGTCTTGCCCGCCCGGTAGGCCCACCACAGGTCGTAGAACTGGGCGATCCGGCGGAGCACGGCATCGGCCGCTTCGAGCTGCGCCTCGTGGAGCCGGATGCCGAGCCCGTCGTAGGCGAACACGCCGATGTCGGTCCGGCCGAGCCTGAGCCACCGCCTCACCCGGTCGGGAAGCTCAAGCCTCTGCATCGGGGGCCATCCCTGCGGCGAGCCGGATGATGGCATCGACCTGGGCGAGGCTGCGGCCCTTGGCCTCCCAGTCGCCGTGCTTCTGGGCGGCGGAGACGCCCATCCGGGCCACCGCCACCAGTTCCCGGTCGCCCATGTCGGGCAGGCGGGCGTGGAGCGCCCGCAGCGCCTCGGTGCCCACGTCCATCGCCTGCTGGTTCACGTCCAGCCAGCGGGCCGGGCCGCCCACAGGCTCCAGCCTCGTCAGCATCGACGGGGGAGCCGGGGTGGACACCTGCATCGCCGTCTCGACGTGCTTGGCGTGGAACAGGAGGTGCGCCTGGAGGGTCCGGTTGGTCTGCTTGACGAAGCCGATGGAGCGCAGGTACTCGATCGCCGGCCCGCTGTTCTTGCGGCCCTGCTCGTCGAACTGGCGGACGGTCACGTCCTCGACGGCAGCCACGTTCTTGCAGACCCAGCACTTCGCGGAGCGGGGGACGAGGACGGGGTTGTTCACAGCCCCCTCGCCCGCAACTCGGCTACCAGTTTGGCCCGCACGGCCGGGCCGAAGTCGCCGCCGTGAGTCGTCCGCCGGGGCAGGAGCGTTGAGTAGTCCTGCTCAGTACGTTGAGCAACTAGGCCCGCGGGCCGGGTGGGAGGAGGCACCCGGCCCGGGGCCTGCGGATCATCCCCGTCGGTCCCCGTCGGCTCAGCGTCGAGGCGTGCGACGTATCGCGCGAGGTCAGCCGCCAGGGCCGCCCCCCGGCTCCGATCCGCCTGGAACATTCGCTGCACGATTGCGGTTGCCAGTTCCTCTGCCGAAGATGTCAACCGCGAGGTCACGTCGTCCATCTCTCCACCCGGCCGCGTAGGCGGCCCCGAACAGGACTGCCGCGGCAACTGCCCGGAGCCAGTCGTCCGGTGCCAGGGCTGCCGCCAGCGCGGCAAGGGTCAGGGCCGGGACCAGCACCAGCCGGAACTGGCGAGGGTGGGGGAGCCGAGGTAGCCGCGCAGTTGGTCGTTTGCGCTCGACCGGCGCCACCCTGCCCATCTACTTCGCCCGCTTGCGAACGGGGAGCCGCCGAAGGCCGATCTTCTTGCCCCTGCCCCTCGTCAGGGCGTTGGCCCGGCCGGTGAGCTTCCTCTTGGCGGTGGCAGCGGCGATGGCCTTGGTGAGAACGGACCCGCCGGTCCCCTTGGCGCCGGCCAGTACCATCCTGCCCCCCGGCTCGGGGCGGCTATACACCATCTTGCCGTTGACGAGCGTTCCCTGCGTCAGGCCCGACGCCTTCCGCGCGGCGATCTCCTCTCGGGTGCCGATGTTGAGGTTGGCGGTGCCCTGCCAGGGCATCGGCCGGGGCTGGGGAGCCGTGGGGGTCGGCCCCGGGGGGGTCGGCGGCTTGACGATCGGCGGGACCGACGGCTTGCTGCCCGTCGGGACGCCCATCTTCCGCTTGAGGCCGAACTTGTTGCCCTGCCCCCGGGTGAGCGCGTTGGCGCGGCCGGTGAGCTTCGCGGTGGGCACGATCTTGCGCTTGGTGAAAACTGCCATGACCCGGTTCCCTTTCCTTCTGTCTGCCCGACGGCATCAGACTACCAACGACCAGCGGACGATCAAGAGGCGACTAGCGGAGCACCTCCCCGATCGTGCCCGCGAGCCAGTCCCGCGGCCTCCAGATATGGACGAGAGCGCCGGCCTTTCGCCACTCCCGCAGCCAGATGTCCTGCTCCTCGGTCAGCTTCCCGTTGTCGGCCTTCAACTCAGCGATGAGCACCTGGCCGTCGCGCAGGGCGAGGATGTCGGGGAAGCCGACGTGGCCCTGCACGATCCCGCGCTTCGAGTTGCGGATGTGGTAGACCCGCCAGCGCAGGAGCCTCGCGCAATCAACCACGCAGCGCAGCAGCTCGTCCTCGCTCATCGCGGGCTCCGATCCGGGTCGTACTTCTTGCCCTCCCCGAACGGACCCTTCCGGTCCTCGGCCATGTTGAGATACACCTCCAGTCCGCGCTCCTGTCCGTACCGCTTCTTGAGGTCCTCGAACAGGCTCTTGGCGACGATGCTCTGGTCGGGCAGCTTGACGGGCATGTGCGGCCGCCGGCCGGTTTCACCGACGCCCTGCGCGGACCGGGCCAGCACGGCCACGTTGGCGATCTCGGCGTAGGCGATCTTGCCGAAGGACACGTCGTAGGCCGTGGCCGACACGGATGCGAGGCCGGCGGGTGCCCCGAACAGAACGTTGGTAGCGCCGACGGCGACGGTCGAGAGGCCGGCGTTGGCCGCGATGGCGCTGGCCGCCGCCTGAGCTGCTGCTGACACGGTGCCGGTCGGGGCCTGCGCCCCGAGGGAGCCGACCCCGGCCGTGCTCGCCGCCGACACCGCCGCCAGTCCGGCCGGTGCCGCAACCGAGATCGAGGCCCCGCTGGCACCGACGGCCACGGTCGCCAAACCGGCGTAGGCGATGACCTGGGCCGCGGTGCTCTGGGCCGTGATCGAGACGGCGGCCGCCCCGGCGGAGGGCTGCACCTTGGCCGCCGGCTGCGAGGCCGCGACACTGACCGCGGCCGTCGTGGCGGGCGCGTACTGCATCGCCGTCTGGTGGGCGCTGACAGCCACGGTGGCGAGGCCGGCCTGGGCAGCGAAGGAAACGTCGGTGGCAGCCACGGCGACGGTCGCCGTCGGAGCCGGCGCGTACTGCATCGCGGTCTGGTGGGCGGCCACCACCACGGCTGCCGTCGGGGCCGGGGCGAACTGCATCGCCGTCTGGTGGGCGCTGACGGTGACCTGGGCCAGCCCGGCAGGTGCCGCGAAGGAAACGTCGGTGGCGCTGACGACGACTTGGGCGAGGCCCGCATGAGCAGCGAAGGAAACGTCGGTGGCAGCCACGGCGACGGTCGCCAGCTCGGCGTTCGGGGTGACCCCATCGCTGGTCGTCGCTACCGCGACGCCGACGGCGGCGATCCCAGCGGAGGGGGCGACCGAGGGGGTGGCCGCCGGGACCGCGACCGCGACGTTGGCGGCAGCCGCGTTGGGGGAGACACCAACGGCCGGCGCGTAGGCCCCGGCCGCGACGCTCGCCGCTCCGGCGTTCGGGGCGACGGAGCCGACCGCTGCCCCGGCGGCGACGGCCACGCTGGCAAGTCCGGCGTTGGGGGCGACCTTCGCCGCCGGCTGGGAAGCGGCGACGGCCACGGTCGCCGCCGGGGCCGGGGCATACTGGAACGCCGTCTGGTAGGCCGAGACGGCGACGGTGGCAAGTTCAGCGGGGGCGATCTTGCTCGACGCGAACTGGACGTCAGTGGCGGCCGGCGTGACTGCGGCGAGCCCTGCGTTGGGCTGGACGTTGGCGGTCGCGCCTGCCGTGCCGCCGACGATCACCCAGTCCTCGGTGGCCCCGCTCGCGTAGCCATCGGTGATCGGGTAGTCGCCTGGGGTGGTCGAGAGGCAGGCGTCGTCCCACCAGCCCTCCATCGTGGAGGAGGCTGAGGCGTCACCGAGGCGGAACCGTTCGATCGTGTCGGCCGTGATCGGGACGCTGACCGGCGTCTGGGCCGACCCGTTGACCCTCCAGTCGAGAACGTGCGGGTTGGCCGTCAGGTTCAGCTTGAAGTCAACCGTGTACCAGGTGCCGGTGGCGAAGTTATCGGTGGTGACCTGGTAGACGGTCGAGTGACCGAACCGCAACTTGTGGTTGCTGTCTATCCGAAGGTAGTAGTTCTCGGCCGCGACGGTGAGGTAGAAGTCAACGAGGCGGATGTTGGTCGGCTCGTTCGTCAGGTAGAAGCTGACCCGGGCGACCGCCGTCGAGGCGGCGGTGTAGCTGTATGAGGCGTAGCCGACCTGAGCCGTGGTGTGGATGTGGATGCCATAGGAGCCGTTGCGCTTGTAGGTCCCGTCGGCGGTGGTGTATGCCTTGGCGGTCCAGTGGGTGAGGTCGCACTCGGCGCCGCAGACGAAGATGTGGGTCGGGTCAGTGGCCGGGTTCCACGTCTCGCCGGCCACCACCGAGCCATCAGCGATTGGGTAGTCGCCCGATGTGTTCGAGACGACCACATCGTCGAAGTAAGCGGTATAAGTGGTGAGCGCCCGGATGTCGGTATCGGGCTGGCCGACGCTGGCCGTGTTCCAGTTGCCTGCGGCGCCCGTGTTGGCATATGCCGTCTGGGCGGCTCCGCCGACCTTCCAGTTGATGGTCGGGCAGCCCACCGTGTAATCGAACTTGAGATCGACGACGTACCAGGTATCGGCGGCGACTACCGGGCCGGGGACGCGGGTCGTCCAGAGCCCCTGCTCGGCCACCACGAGCTTGCTGGTGGTCTGGTCGAAGGCCAATCCGACGCTGTTATTGGACGTGCTGAACAGTTCGAACAGCGTGCAGTCGGCGGCTGGCAGCGAGGTCGGGAAGTAGATCGCCAGGCGGACGACCCACATGTTGGCCGTCGCCGTGTATTTGGCGTATGCCGCCGCCCCTGCCGCGGCGATCTTGATTGAGGCCGCCCCGGAACGGTAGAAGCTCGTGCTTCGCGTGGCGGTGGCGGTGATGCTCGTCCAGTGGGCGAGCGCCGCACACTCGGCGCCGCAGGTGAAGGCGACCGTCGGGCCACCGCCCCCGCCCCCCCCGGCCCAGGTTGTCGCCGTCGAGACGGCGGCGAGTCCGGCGACGGGCTGAACGGAGGCTGCCGGCTGGGACGCGGCGGCGGTGACGGACGCGAGGCCGGCGGTGGCGGTCTTGGCGGTGCCGACCCGGAGGCGGGTCTGCCAGGCGCCGCCCTGCTCGGAGTTGCCGAAGGTGGCGGTGACGACCGCGGCAGCGGAGGAGGTGCCCGAGGAGGCGAGGCGGTAGCCGCCGTCGGCCGCGCCATCGAAGCCGTCCGAGGTGGACAGCGCGGTAGCGGGCTGCTCGCTGACGGTGGCGTAGGTGACGCCGGTCTGGGTGATCGTCGGGCTGGTGGAGGCGTAGTTGTCGCCCCAGGCGAGGAAGAAGTCCACCATGTCGCCGGCGGCGACGGCGACATGGGACTGGATCGTGCAGGTCTGGGAGGTGCGAAGGGTCGCGTCACCGCCGCCGTCCCCGACCGGGGTGATGAACGCCTCATCCGCGCCGTGCTGGTAGGACAGGGCGACCCCGAAGCCCGGGTTGCAGGTGACCGAGAAGTCGATCGTCGGGTCGGGCTCGGCGTCGCTGGTGGCGATCTTCCAGAAGGCCCGGTGCATGACCGAGCCGACGCCGTTGCCGTTGGCCGTCGCGCCGTTGGCAAAGCCGGTGGCGACCGCCGCCCAGCCGGAGGTCGCGCAGGTGATGACCGAGGTGTACGGCTTGCACGCCGCCCGGACGATCAGCATGTCGCCGGCCGCGTGGGTCGGCAGCGTGATCGCCAGCGACGAGACGCCGGTAGTGCTCGCCCAGGAGCCGCAGGCGCGTAGGCTGATCGCCACGGCTATCCCCTAGTTTCTAGAGCGCGGTCCCGACGAGCCGCTTCCAGCCGGTGTTCCCGGTGCCCGACTCCTTGACGTAGAGCGAGGTGCCGGCCCCGCCGTCGTTCCGCATGTAGATCGACCCCGGGCCGGCCACCCGGTCACTCTCGGGCGATCCCGGGCCGTGGATGATCCTCGTGCCCCCGGAGCCGGAGGACGAGTCGTAGCCGGGCAGGCCGATGCCCGTTAGGAACATCGGGCCGCTGAACTGCATGCTGGGGCCGCTCCCGCCGATCACCTGCGTCCCGTTGCAGGTCCCGGCGACGTAGAAGATCGGGTACTCGGTCAGCACCGGGTCCCACGGCTCCCAGCGGCAGCCGATGAACTGCCAGCCGTTGCAGTTGGAGTAGAGGCGGACGACGTAGCTGGTGGTGGCACCGGAGCACATGGAGGTGATGGCGATGAACTGGTTGGTGTCGGGGATCGACACCGCCCCCTCGCCGTAGACCATGTAGCCCATGCCCTCCCAGTGCCCGCCGTAGAACACGTTGGCATTGGCGATGTTGGTGAAGTTGACGCAGGCGAGGTTGGCCCAGATGTCCACGTCGTAAAAGCTGTTCCACGACGCCTCGTGGTAGCTCGCGTCGCCCAGGAACTTGATCCCCGTGCCGTGCGGGACATCGGTGTAGAGGGTGGCGACCCCGCGCAGGAACAGGTCCCGGTAGGAGCCGGTGTGCATGTTCTGCATGAGGATCGCGATGTGCCCGTCGGCGGCGGCCGAGGTGTCGATGGTCAGGCTCTCGATGCCGCACCGCTTCCGGGTCGTGGTGGTGGGGGCGGAGTTGGTGAACACGCAGCCCGAGCCGTTGTATTTGATCGTCGTCGCCCCGCGCGCCGCGCCGCGCAGGACGACGTTATCGCCGGTGAACAGGAGGGCCGTCGCCCCGCTGACGAGGTACGTCCCGGGCGGGAAGTAGACGGTCCCACCGCCGGCCGTCGCCGCTGCCGTCATGGCGGCCTGAATCTCGGCGGTGTCGTCGTTCACGCCGTTGCCCACGGCGCTGTAGGGGGCGTCCTTGACGTTGTACCAGCCGAAGTTGTTGCCGGTGTGGTCGGCGTACCAGTCAACCGGCCGGACGTGGGACGAACTGCCGTCGTCGGCCGGCAGGCCGGACTGCTTCGCGTGCTTGATCGCCATGAGGGGGTCCTTTCAGGAGAAGGCGTCGTTCTGGAAGCTGTCCGGCTGGAACGCCCTGCCCCCCGGCACCACGACGCCAACGGCCGCGGGGGTGGCAGCGGCCCCGACGGATGCGAGGCCGGCAGACGCCACGACCTGCGGAACGGTCGGTGGCTCGATGGCTGCCACGCGGGCAGCGAGCGACTCGACGGCCGCCCGGAGGGAGTCGTCTCCGGTTGCCCGGGTCACCGCCTCCGCCGCCACTTCGGCCTTCGTCGCCAGCCCCGATAGGTCGGGGTCAGTGACGTAGGTCGTCCACTTGAGACGCGAGTCCTTGTGGCGGTGCTGGGTCATCAGACCGTGAAGGTGAACAGGCCGCTCGCGTTCCACGCGACGGTGAAGGTGCCCTCGGAGACGGTCTGGGAACCTCCGAAGTAGTGGAACGACAGGCCGTAGTTGCCGGTCAGCGTGTCGTCGTAGACCAGGCAGCCGAAGGCGCCGGTGATGGTCGAATGGCTGTCGGCGCTCACCGTGTCGTCGGCGTTGTAGGTGTAGACATTGGAGGCGATCGTGCTCGTCGGGTTCAGGAGGGTACGGCCGCCGGCCGGCCAGCCGCCCGTGTCGATCACCTCGTTGCCCGAGGCGGTCCACTGGCCCGCGTTGTAGGCCGTGTTGGCGATTGCCACGGTGGCATCCGGGGTGATGTCATCGTCGTAGAGGGCCACCTTCGGCGCGTCGGTAGCGAGCGCCCAGGCTTCGGTGCCCTCCAGCGCGTCATGGATGAAGGCGACGAACACCTTGCTGGTAGACCAGGCCATTTCCTATACCTCGGCGTCCACGACGGCCAACGGTGCGAAGGCGATGCAGTCCTGGCCGTCGTCACGGACCGTCACCACGCTCATCACCGGGCGCCCATCGGCGTCCAGCGTGACGTGCTCCTTGCCCACATAGTCCCCGC
>Ga0079037_100001206_pt1 | contig 13181 bp, 8 predicted proteins | sample Mud3Dept4metaG_FD_71479 | JGI IMG/M metagenome (GOLD analysis project Ga0079037, IMG submission 71479) | Freshwater wetland microbial communities from Ohio, USA, analyzing the effect of biotic and abiotic controls - Mud 3 Core 4 Depth 4 metaG | ecosystem: Environmental > Aquatic > Freshwater >... | reverse complement strand
TGCTTACGGTGGTGTATACACCCCTGCTGTAACAACCGCTGATGGGGATACGATTTACTTCTGGACTCGATTTGATAGTACTAATGAGAATAGAAGTATATCAGATAGTACAGGAAATGCTTTCTTTCTCCGATTCAATACCTCGGGACAAGTAACAGTTTACACAACACAAACTGGTTTTACCGGTTATACTGCATCTAGTTATGTACAAGTAACTGGAACCGGATTCACGACATATGCTTCGAATACATGGTATCGCTTCAAGATTGTGTTTAACTTTACGAATGACACGTATCAACTCAGCGTTTCTACTGATGGATATACATGGAAGGCACTAAAGGCATCTGGCGCATCTGTATACGATATACCTATGCACACTGCTGGGTCTGCATCTGGGAATATCTTATTCCGTGGATACAATGGTTCTGATATGTGGGTTGATGATGTATTTGTTCTGCGCAATCCGACCACCACTACACTAACCGCTATATCTGATGGTTGCGGTGCTGTATTCAAGGATGCCCAAGCAACTTGGGCTGCTGCGCGAGGTGCAACATCTGGTACAGTAGATAACAGTGATACTGAAGTATACGTATGTGGTACAGAATATCCTCCATCATATCTTTTCTATGTCGGTAGAATGTTCATGGGATTCGATACATCTGCTATTGCAAGCGGAAATGCTGTTGTTGATGCAACATTCTCGTTCACTCCAAGTGGTGGTACTTCTTCTGGAGTTACCATACACGTTGTCAAGGGAACACAGGCGAGTGGAAGCGCACTTGTTGGTGACGATTTTGATAATGTCGGAACAGAGTCAATGGGTTCTATTGCTGCTGGAGTTTCAACACGCAAGACAATACTACTCAATTACGCTACACTCGATGATATCACTCTTGGCAGTACAGCAAAATTGGCTCTACGTTCTGCATCTGACTTGAATAATTCGGCAGATACTGATGACCTCTATACCTCAGTCTACACATCGAGATATACAACAGATGCAGACCGGCCAAAACTTACAATAACCTATGTTCCAACCGCCGTTGACGCATTTGGTAATGTATCAACGGAATCAGATACTGCCAATAGTGGAAGTACTGACTGGGCCGGTGCATTCGGGAATACGGCCACAGAGAATGATACGGCAAATGACGGTAGTGCCAAGATTGCGATTCTTGCTGCTACAGGAACATTCAATAGTAAGACAATGGGCGCAACGGCATATGGTTCTGTTTTTCTCAAGGCATATGGAATATCATCTATTAGTACTTCCGATATTACTGTTTACCGCTCAGCTAATGGAACAGACTGGACTGCCGTATCAGCGACAATAAGTATCACTGAACCAGTATTAGATGAGTTCCTGATACACGACCGCAGACCGCAGTACGGAACACCAGCCATTGCGCTCGGGGATACCGCATATTACAGATGTGTTATGGATGGTGTATTAAGTAATACAGTGACGGTAGTGCCAGCAATTGATAAGACAACAATAAAGACACTGAAGACTGCCGTTGTGGATGCAGATGCCGGGAATCTTCCAAACTCATCTACTACATATCCTGGTACTATTGCTTTCTCCCTCGCATATCTGTATAGTCAAGACCCAACTACGACACGCCTGAATAGATTGTCATCGCAATTGTCGGCAATAGATACGAAGTATGGTGCCGACAATCTAGTACAGTCTGGAATATATACTTACAAAGACCACAATATGCGTGATGCGCTCTATCTCTATCTTGCATCGAGATTAGTAAGACCAAACTCAACTACAGTAGCCGATAACCTGCTTGCTATGGCTGATGATATTGTTACTGCTGTAGTCGCCAAAACAAAAGTAAGGTTCAATTTCCGTGGTTGGCCAACATCACATAATGCCCGTGGTCGTAATACAGTATATACGTTAGGCGATATTGTAAAGAGCAATGGAACAACATACACTATCGGTGCGCGTTATCGGTGTACGACCGCTGGTACTACGGCAGATATTGCAGACCCAAGTGCTGCATGGTCAACTACACCAGGGGCAACAATAAATGATGGTAGTGTGGTTTGGACGTGCGATACAACTGATGTTGACTGGTTACCGCATGGGTGGATAACATCAACTGGAGCAGCGATTACTCCACATTATTGTGACCCCAACCAAGACGCTACATCTCTTGCCATACTTCAGATGCTCTACAATGAGCCGAATTCTAGTCATTATGGTGTTTCGAGTATCTTGGAACTTGCCGAAGCCGGTATTGATGTTCTAGTACGTGCGCATAATCCTGATGGCGGTATACCAATTGCCGACCCCGATATATCATCAGATTATGCCGTTGTCGATACTGGCTATATGCGTTATGCTATGCTGAGCGCAGCACTAACACAAATAACAGTTGGTTTTGATGTGTATCCACGACTAGATGAATTCGTGGCCAACGGTGTTTCGTATCTTACTAATAACTATAATGAGGAACCGAATCACTGGAGTCATGATTATGCTGGGCATTGGGATTCTGACGCAATAGATATGCACTGGCAGGGTATTGTGTTCGCATTGATGGAAGAAACGAATCCGCTTGGAGATATTGCTTGGTCGAGTGCATATAACTCCGCTATAGATAACCATTATGGAATCTATCAACAGGATGGTATTGCTACTGGCGATGATTTCTATACTACTGGACGCGAACTATACATGTGGTTTGAGTATGATGCTTATACTGGTGCATTTTTCATACCACCAAGTGCGCCATCTGGTGCTATGGCCGTTTTCCACGATTCACATGTTGACGTATCATGGACTGATAATTCTCCAGATGAAACTGCATTTTACATACAGCGACAAGCAGATGGCGGAGACTGGACAGATTGTACTGACTCACCTGTTGGCACGAATATCACTACCTTCGAAGACCATCATCTTCCAGAATCATTCTCGACACTGAAATATCGCGTCTATGCACATAATGGTTTTGGTGATAGTTCTTCGGTAGAGGGCGGTTTGATGCTACTGATTTCTGAAGCCGCTACTGCGACTGGTGAGATAATCAAGAATGTTGGTAAAATCATTCCATGGATTGCGGTTAACAAAGTAGTAACTATGACACGAGATATTGGGAAACGTATTAGTGGAATTGCGACTGGAACAATCGTCAACTTCATCAAGGAAGTCATTGAGGGAGTCAGCGACCATTATTGGGATATATCCTATACCGTTACAAGTACGGTGTCGTTGACAAAGAATGTTGGTCTACTGACTAAACTCATAGAATCTACCGTGACTCCACTTGTGACACCGGTTAAGGCAACGCTTGTTTCTATAGTGGCAGAAGCAACGGGAACCGTACAGACATTTGTTCTTAACATTGGAAAGAGAATCAGCCAGTCGTCTACGGTTACTGTTACTATTACAAAACGAGTTGCAAAGAGTATTTCACTTATCTCTGTTGCAGTAGTATCGTTGAGTAGACGTGTTGGGAAATTCATTTCAGTTGTTGTCAACAACACGATATCCATAGCACGTCTTGGTGGTACTGCTAAGAATTGGGATAAGACAATCATAGTTGAGAGTTTCGTCACTCCACTGATAACGACAGTCTACAATGCTTATGTGGAAGTCATCGACCCCATAGTTTCGTGGTTCATGCGCGATAAGGAAGCAAAGACGTGGGACAAGAAGACGGATACCAGCGAATCATGGAATAAACGCGATGACAGTGCAACAGATTGGAGTGATGGGTAGTGGGTAAGATGAGGGTTCGTTCATTCGCAAGTGGTACAATCTCGGCAGTCGTTACTAGGGCAGACGGCACTGTGGAGAACCTTGGAGTAATCGCAAAAACGCCCTGGTACTATAGATTCTTTAGGAGGTAATCATGGCTAACATATTTCCAAATGCTGGTAAGGCCCACGTAGTTAAGGTTCTCGCTGGTGAGACCGCTCTTCCAGCAGATTACTATCTTGCGTGGGGCACTGGTACTGGACAGTCCGTTACTGATACCGCACTAGACAATACGGCTACTATTACCGAATCGCGTACAGCAGCGGTATCGTCCTCTGAGACTGGTTCAGTTACCGATGACACATTCCGCAATACTGGTACAATCACTTGCACAAGCGCCACCAAGACAATCAGTGAGGCCGGTCTATTCACGGCATCCGCCGCTGGTGATATGGTCGTCTATGGTGACTTCACTGGTATTCCACTTAATGTTGGTGACAGTATCACTTTCACGGTTGACCTGCGATTCGCATAGGGGGTAGACAATGGCACTGGTAACTAACGCCACAAAGACACTTGCCGATATGAGGACTGCTGTAGAGTTCCTCGTCCGTGAGGAAATCGGGGATGATGCTGGTGACCTCTTCACCACGGCAGAGGCGAACAGTGCCATCAATGCTGGACTTCATACGGTCTATGATGTAGTCCACAAAGACCCAGATATCATCTGGACTAGCACTGTTGCTCTCCAGCGTGAGTACAATATCCCAGAAGCCAAGTTGGTCAATGGTAGGGCTGTTGTCGATAGGGTGTTCATCGAGGAATCCGATGGTACAATGACTGAGATATTTGGTCAGCCGTGGGATTACGATGACGATGATACAGACCCAGACGTACCGACTGGGTACTATGTGACTGGCACGTATCTCGGACTTGAGCCGACACCCGATGACGTATACACGCTGACGATTCACTATCGTAGGGACTTCACGCCACTTTCGGATGATACAGATGAAACGGAACTTGGTGATATCGAGATTGATGCTGCGCTTTACTATGCAGCGCATCTATTGAAGGCGATTGACGAAGAGTACGAGGCGGCCAACTTCATGAAGTCACAGTTCGAAGAGATTCTTGGCCGCGCATCGACACTACAGGCGGGAGTCTACAAGGATGGTTCCTCTTACGGCCCGTATGGTGGTGCTGAATAATGAAGAACTTCAAACTTTTGAAGCAGGTCGATTTCTCCGGTGGTATGAACTCGGAGACACCAGATGCTACATCTGATGCTGCGCAATTGCGGAAGATTGTGAATATGTTCCCGTCTGAGGATGGCAAGGCATTGCTCCTTCGTCCGTCTTTCGATACGTATCCCAATGTTCCTAGCGGCAGTATCCCAGATGGTGCAACCGTCATCGCCATGTTCCCGTTCAAGGGCTGGGTGTCAGATGTTGAGGCACCAACTACTGGCGATACTGTCTACCAAAGCGATGATATCATGGTCGTATATGTGGCTGGAAGCGATACGATAATCACTCGCCTGATTCCTGCTACTGGGTACTACCCGATTGACTCAGACCTTATCACTAACGATATGATTTGGACTTCTACTGGCGAGACACCCGAAGAGCCAGATGGTGAAGAAGTAACACCACCACCCGCCTATGCTGCGTACTCAATGACATTCGACAATGACAATATCTACTTCACTACTACAGACTATGACCTTGCGGCTACCTATGGTGAACACTTCATGGACGATAGGTGGGTATCGGAGAATGCCACCTATCATGCTACCACTAATCCTTATCCCGCAAGTCGTATGGGTGAGCATGATTCTGAGTGGACTGATGAAGCAAGTTCATATAACTATACTGATATCACATCTACTTGGAAAGATGAGAGTACGCTACAGTGGGCGTTCGACCAGTGGTATTCTGAGACTCTTATCGGTGCGCCGACTATACAGATACGTAATGAGGTAGAATCTACCGGTAAGATATCAATGCTCTTCCCGTGGCAACTCAATGAGGTAGTATTGAGCAGCGGTATCACTGACCTTCAGCCGAGGAAACAGGTACTAGAAATGAAGGTGCAGTTCCCCGCTTACGCTAACGTGAAATGCTATATACTCTTCGAGAAGGCCAGTACGCTTGACAATGCGATGCGATATGTGGTATCATATAGGTCAGCGTCATCAACTGTTCCGAACCCGAATCCCTGGATTATCGCTACGAACAAGAACACGCTGACGAACGCGATGATTTGCTATACGCAGTCGGTGGCTGAAACGGTAGTTGCCAATAGGTATACGGAAGTTACGATTGGGCCCACCACTTACATCAAGGTTCCGTTCACAACTCCCAGTGCAGCGATGACTGAGATTAAGATTGAGGCGTTGCCAAGTACCACCGTTCCGAGCGAAATGAACTATGAGGGTTCCGCCGCTATCCTGGGGGTTGAACTGTAATGGCATATGTCGATGTAAAGACCTTCACTGGCGAGACTATGACTGACGTGTACTTCGCGCAGGTCGATAGGAACAACGTGTTGTTCTCAGACGGCTCAAATGGACTGTGGTGTTATCCTGGTTATGGGATAGCGACTGAGACTGGATATCGGGTACTAGACCTTGTTCCGTTCCTTCCCGACAACAATGGTGGTGCTGGTATCTCAATCGCTACTCCAGTACCATTCGCGCCTGATGGAAAGTATCTCACATGGCATCGTGGCCGTCTATTCATGGCAGACCCAATTACCAGTACGGTATATTACTCTGGTACTCGTACTGATTACGATAGGAATGATAAGGATTCATTCACTCCAGCGCATGATGCTGATACTCCCATCAAACCGTGGGAACTATGGAATGTCAAGTTAGACCTCTCTCGCGCTAATGTCGGGCATGGTGCGAGTATGGTTATCGGTAAACCAGACGAGCAGATTACTGGACTGGCAGATAGCGAAGAGGGACTATGGGTATTCAAGGACAATCAGATTCTACTGTGGACGTGGCCCGATAGTGCGGCTCCGCACGAGGTAACACAGGGTGCTGACGTATCAGAGATAGCACAGAACGTTGGACTCATCGCCTATCGAACCCTTGTCAAAGACAGGGGCAATATGCTGTTCCTTGGCATGGTTGAGAATGAAGAGTACAAACTATTCGTCATGAGCGGCGGAGAGATATCCCCAATCACCGTGAATGTAGATTCCGTCATGCACTCGGTAGTCAATCCCAAACTATCACGAGCCGCGATGCACGGGAGTTACTATATCCTCTTTGCTGACACTGGTTCTGGTGTCTTGCCATATATGGCCGTTAATGTTGATAGTGGTGCAATCGTGGAACTTACCGGCCCGAAGCAGGACGATGGTTCGTACTATCCCTTCGATAGTGTTATAGTGTGGGATAATCTCGGGAAGGTACTCATCGGTTCTGGTGATACTATTCTGCGGTATCCTGGCGATGCGCTTAATCCGGTTGACGATAATGGTACATATTACAACATTGAGACACAGCGCATGGATGCTGGTAAGCCATTCCATGAGAACAAGTTTCGCAAGGTGTGGGTCGGCGTAGATACACTTGCGTCTGATGGCAGTATCGCAGTGAGGGACGAGGATATCACAGTCGAGGTCGAATATGATGATGACTCTGATACTTTCGACCTGACTGCGAGTGGGCGCGATGTGGTATCTGCCAATCTCAACAAGCGTTCCAATAGTGCGGTAGTCCGTGCTTACGGAACGGCAGATGGTTCAATCAGTATCAACGATATTGGTGTGGCAGTGAGAGATAGGACTACACGATAATGAGACTGATGGACAAACTGAATCAGGTTTCAGATAGACTGCTCAACAACAACTTCCAGTTCATCTATGACTGGGCTAGAAGCACCTACGATGCTGTGATTGAGAACACTGGTGATATCACTACACTAGAAGGTGATATCGTAACAATCTCTGAGAACATAGATACCATCGAGGGTGACATTGATGATATTGAAGCAGTTCTTTCACCTAAATGCAAATTCACCGCAGAGGGCGGTTTGGCTATAAAGATGACCAATGGAAGTGGCGGCACCGTCTACAAGGGAGAACTTGTGGCAGCGTCTACTACTGCCGACAGCCAATTCATTAAGCAGACGAATACCTATGATAGTTTCGGTGCAGTATATGATACTAGTATCGGTATTGGTGCAGATGGATGGGTTGTGATTAGCGGTATCGCACAGGTACTCATAGAGAATAGTCCCGCAACACCAGTAACGCATGGTATGATTTGCGCTGGTGCTGGTACGGACGGAAGGGCCACGGCCTTCACTAATCCTGGTGGCGGTCTTCCTGGTACTGATAATCACTTCAGGGAATGCGGTCATTTCATCGAAAGTAAGGACGCTGGGACTGACGTTCTGGCATATGCAGTCCTGCACTTCAACTAAGGAGGACGACAATGGCTCTTGTCAAACCCAGTGCTTGTACGAACACTACGCAGCCTACTATCTATACCGATAGTGGCAAGTCGTGGGCTAATGACCAGATTGCGCTTGCGCCTGGTGCGAAGCGACACCCACAGCCAATCAATCGCTCTTTCAATGCCATCAGTACATGGATTGATGGTATCACCTATGCTGCTGGCAGCACTGCTGAAGAGAAGGCGAAGATTGATGCAAGCAAGTTGATGGGTGCATTGTCACTTGTCGGCACATATGATGCTGGATATGTCAAGATTGGTTCGTGGTATTTCTGGGAAGATACCACTGATACCGATAACAAACTCATTCGCTGTAAATCATCTGCTCCGTCTAGTATGACTGATGGAACCAATCTATATCTAGCAGGAAAAGACCATCTTATTGCATCTACTACGTCCACTTCCCTGCAAAACAACACATGGACTAAAATCGCATATGCAGAAGAAATCACGAACAACAACTTCACGGATGGTACATATACAGCTCCAGCAACTGGGTATTATCGCATCAATGCACAGGCATGGTTAGCCGCATCTGATGCGCTAGATATAGGTGAAAGTTTCATGATTGGTATCTATAAGAATGGAGCATTGTATCGTGATGCCATGAGGATAGCGAGTGAAGTATCTAGTACAACTAGTATATACTGGACTTCAGCAATCTCTGTCACTGAATATCTTTCCGCTGGAGACACTATTGATATTTATGGTTATCAGGTTTCCGGTGGAGCCTGGTCACTATTCAATGATATAAAGTGCAATTTCCTGATGATAGACCAACTGTAGGGGGGGGTGTAGACTATGGCTCTAGTAGAAGGCGGCGGCGGCTACGGAATGTATGGTAGCGGTGTTCCCAATAGTAGGAATATCGTTGCTAGAACGAAGTGGAAGTCGGATTGGAAGAAGAAGAACAAGAAGATGATTAGGGCCGCTGTCAAAAAGAAGCAGCCAAAATCGAGACTTGGTAACACCTCTACTCAATCACCGATGACAGCGACTGAGCGTAGACTGCGTGAACAGATGGCATTGCTGAAGAAGAACACCGAGGATTACGGCACACCGTGGGGCAACACTGCGAAAGCACCAGCGACAGACCCGTGGGCTGGCACTGGTAGCGATTATGGTGCTGCTGGTGTTGGTGGTACTGGTGGGGGAACTACTGGTGCCGCTAGTGGAGCACCCAAACTTCCCGCTCTCGATACTGGTGATACCTATAACAACATCATCAATGCTATGCAGGGGCTGTATGAGCGGTATGGTAATCTCCGTTCCGAGTATCGTCCAAACTACTTTGACTATGAAGAGTTCAACCCAGACGAGGATGCCTACCAGCAAAGGGCTACTACACGTATGCAGTCAGAACTTGCTGCACGTAATCCTATCTGGAATGAGCAGGAAGCCGCTAACATCAGAGCATATGAGGCCGCGCTACAGATGGCCAATGAAGAGCAGCGTCTAGCACGGGCGGATATCGGTAGGGCCGCAGATGCAGAGGCTGGCCGCTTGTCTAACATGATGGCTAATACCGGCATGGGCGCTGGGCAGGGTGCTATTCAGGAGAAGTTCGGTGTTGACCAGGCATTCGCTAACCAGAATGCTGCGGTCGCATCGCAGTATGGTATGCAACGCGCACAGGCGGCACTCGATAAGGCCAATGCGCTTGGTGGTATCGAGGCCGAACGCGCTGGATTCAAGGGCGGAATGACTGGACAGATTGAGGACTTGGCTAATCAGTACGCCGAAGCCGAGTATAACAAGTGGTTCAACGAGCGCGGATTCCAGTATCAGAACTTCAGTGACTTCGAGCAGCGCAGATACCAGACCTACATGGATGCGTATCAGTCGGCTCTCAATGCACTCAATAGTCAGGCTGGTATCCTCGGTCAGCAAGCAGGACTTATGCAAGACCAGAGGAACTACCTCTCATCGCAGCAATTGGCTCTATATGACCGCGCATATCAGGCGTACATCGACGGTCGGAACTACGACTACCAGAAGTACATGGATGCTATTGCCAAACTGCAATGGCAGGATACGTTCGGTCTTCAGAAGACACAGGCTGGTTGGGAGAAAGAGTATAATGACCAGTACCTAGACCTCATCAATAGCGGCAAGTACACTGGTTAGTAGGAGGCACTATGCCAATTCCTCAAGTACCGTTTCCAGATAGTCCCATAAGGTTCTCTCCGCAGCAGTTCCAGCCCCCAGGTGTGAGTGCTGGCAGCAATGTACCGCTGCGTGGATATAATGCACCAGCCCTTCCTGGCTTCTACTCTAGCAGTGGGGCTAGTCGCATTGCCTCATTGATTACAGAGGCGAAGCGCAAGAAAGATGAAGAGGCCGCACTACAAGCCAAGATTCTTGCTTCGCTACTTGGTTCTGGCGACCAGGCTGGTATCAATAGTGCTGTTCGTACTGGTATAGGTGGGGCGGCATTGGGATTCCAGCAAGACACAACCCAGTTCGATAAACCATTCTGGGAAGACTTGGTTGTTGGTGGTAAGAAGGTCGGTGGTGGAATTCTTGGTACATTGCAGTTGATACAGAATGCTATGTATGGTGCCAAGCGAGGTTGGGAAGAGAGTAGTCCTGCCGCCAAGAAGATTGAGGGTTGGTTCAAGGGTACTGGGCCTGGTGAGATTGTCGAGGATATCGCTGGTCTAGCATACAACATGAGTCCACTCGCTCTTGCCAATGATAAGACAACCGCAATCAGGCAGTATCTGAGCGATGCTAAGAAACTGATGAATCCCGATGCTGGTGTCAGGGCTAGTCAGGCTTCGATGATGAGGGGGAAGACTGGGGAATATGCCGGTAGTCTTTCTCCAGTATTCCAAGAGGCAGCGCGTCAGGTTAGGAAGGGATACAACCTCGAAGATGTTCTTGGATTCTCCGAGAGACTTTCTGAGTACGGATGGAAACGTGGAGACTTGCCATTTGCTCGTGGCCTAGTAACTATGGCTGGAGATATTGCGACTGACCCGCTTACACCACTCATGTTCGGAACTGGTAGTATCGCCAAGAAATCTGGTGCTGGACTACTCGGCGGATACATGAAGGCTAATGCAACCAAACTACTTGAGCAGACGGGAAAACAGGGTGCTTTCACTGCTGCGCGTACAGCATGGGATGATATAGCGAGAGAGGTTGCAGAACGCGCTACTGCCGCATCTGCTCGTAGCGGTGGTGTTGTTGGTGCTTTCACTGATGTAGCCGGTGATAATTTCGATGAAGTATTCGAGTACCTGATGCGCTCTGGCATGGGGCGTAGGGAAGCGGCAGAACTCGCCACAAGGGTACAGGCCAGCGGCGCTGCTAAGTCACTTGCTCAAAGTGAACTATCTGCTGCTGCCAGGGCAATAAAGAATCCTAAACTAATAGACATTCTTGAGGCTGCTGGTCGTCCGGTTAAAGAGGCTGCTGGACAGCCTGAGTATGTCAAGGAACAGATTCGTCGTATCACTCCGTATCTCGATGAGCCTATCAGTAGAATACAGAATGAGCGAGAACTGGCTAAACTACTCGACGTGTATGCCCGTAGGACTTCTGGTGACTATGGGCTATTCGGTGTTGGTGTGCCATTCATGCCGAGTACAGATGTTGCATTGGGTGGTAGTCTGAGGGCTGGTATCTCGGATGCCTTGGTGAATATGGGTATTCGTCGTGCTGGTAAGGGCGGTGTCCTACAGAGACTGCGCTTTGCTAAGTTTAGTGAGCAGAAGCGACTCTATAATGAACTCGGTTCATGGTCTGCTGCCGCCTTCGCGCAGGGAACTGCATTGCAGAAAGAGGCTATCCGTCAGACAGCACAGAAGGTTGCTAAGGCGGAAACTAGTGAACTACTTGAAACCCTCTCGACTGGTGTTGACAATATCAAGTGGGGCGGGTTGTCACCCGTGTTCAGTAAGCAGAAGAGACTGAATGAACTGGCAGATGTTGTCGGTATCGTCAAGGAACTCTCGAAGCGTCAGGAAAAGAACTACGATGAATCTATTGCGGTCATGGTTGACTATCTCTATAAGGGACGCAAGGCTGCTACACGCGAGGTATCAATCAAGGGTGCGCGTCGTTGGGTAGTCGAGGGTACTGATGAAGTCTTCACCAGTCCGAAGGCTGCTAATGCTGCTGCCTATCGCTTGGCTAAGGCCGAGGCTGATGAGGCAATCGCTATGGCTGCGGAGCGCGAGGCTAAGGAAGCCGCCATGAAGGTTGCTGGCGAGGAACCGCCACCTGCTGCTGCGGCTGTTGCTGCACCTAAACCATCTAGCCCAAAGCCTAGTGCCGGTGGTGCAGCGAAGACGACTGGTGCCGTCAAGACTGCTGCGCAGGAGAAAGCCGAACGTGAGGCCGCTCGTGTTGCTGGATACACACCTGAAGTCAGGCAATCACTCAACGATGCGCTTGAGCGCAATGACCTGGATGAAGCAGAACGCATTCTCGCAAGTCTGGAACCCGAAGAGGCAACTACTGTTCGTGATAGTGAACTATGGAAAGCGGTAGAAGAACGACGCGCAAATCCTGGTGGATACTTTGAGACTCTTGAGAGAACAGAAGAGGTGCCACAGGGTGTTCTTGATATTGTAGTACCAGGTAAGGCGAGGAATAGACTTCAGACCGCTGGCTATATCGTTGACAGAAATGGTGCAGTTAAGAACTCGTGGGTTAAGAATACCCGTGGGCGTATGCTGTCATCTAGCGACTTTGTTATCCTAGAGGATGGGCCTAATGCTGCGGCTGATAATCCTCTCGGCGGTATCTTCCGTATAAGTAGAAAGCCTAATCCCAAGAATGGTACTGTCACAATCTCTGTGCGAGAATGGACTTCTGATAGTAATAGAGTAATGGATGCCTCTAAGGTAAGCGACCTTTACGGTGAGCGCAGTACGCGATTCACGCTAACTGCTGAAGAGGCTGCCGATGATGCCCTGATTGCAGATAGGGTACGTGCTGAATTCCTCGGCAAGCAACTCGGTACTTCTAAGA
>Ga0079037_100001205_pt1 | contig 13185 bp, 10 predicted proteins | sample Mud3Dept4metaG_FD_71479 | JGI IMG/M metagenome (GOLD analysis project Ga0079037, IMG submission 71479) | Freshwater wetland microbial communities from Ohio, USA, analyzing the effect of biotic and abiotic controls - Mud 3 Core 4 Depth 4 metaG | ecosystem: Environmental > Aquatic > Freshwater >... | reverse complement strand
CGTCGGTGAAGCCGCGGAAATCGTGAAACCCTGCGAACACCGCCGCCGCCCGTTGCATCACCGCGAGGTCGAGCGGCTCCTTCACCCACCACACGTAGGGCTTTCCGAACGCCAACGGCCGGAGTGCGACCTGGTAGAGATAACGGCGTGCCACCGCGTCGCGCCGCGCGTGGAAGTCGTGTCGCACCTTCTCGGCCGAGAGGATGACGATGTCGGCAGGGAGGATGTCGTTGAGCCGGTCGGCGAGGGCGGCAGGAGGCAGGGACGTGGCCACGTCGAGGTGCGCCACCTGGGCCAGGGCGTGAACGCCCGCGTCGGTGCGCCCCGAGCCGTACAGCTCGAAGTTGTCGCGCCGTGCGACCTCGCGCACCGCCTTCGCGATCTCCCCCTGCACCGTGCGCGCGTTGCGCTGGATCTGCCAGCCGCTGTAGCGCGTGCCCGCGTACTCGATCGTGAGCTTGAAGCGGGGCATGCGGGCGAGTGTATCAGTCTGTCGGTCTGTCAGTCTGTCAGTCCGTCAGTCTCTCGGTCAGTCGAGACAGGGGGCGGTCCGTCGGTTCTTCCGCCACGCAGTCGCACCGTCTTGCCACGCTGACGGCAGGCTGACCAAGAGTCCGACCGAGCGACCGAGCGACCGACTGCAGGTAGAATCGTGCGGATGTCCTCCTCGCCCTCCGCTCCGGTGTCGCCAGTCGCGCCGGCGCCCGCCGCCGGGCGGCCGGATCTGCCGCTGTCCGAGGCCGAACTCGTCGAGCTGTACCGTGCCCTGCTGCTGCCCCGGCTCATCGAAGAGAAGATGCTGCGCCTGCTGCGCCAGGGGCGGCTCTCGAAGTGGTTCTCGGGCATCGGCCAGGAGGCGATTGCCGTCGGGGTCACGGCTGCGCTCGAGCCGGAGGACTGGATCCTCCCGATGCACCGTAACCTCGGGGTGTTCACGAGCCGGGGCTTCGACCTGCCGCGCTTGTTCCGGCAGCTGTTCGGCCGCGACGGGGGACACACGAAAGGGCGCGACCGGACGTTTCACTTCGGATCCCCCGAACACCGCGTCGTGGGCATGATCAGCCACCTCGGCGCCATGCTCCCGGTGGCCGATGGCCTCGCGCTTGCCGCCCAGCTGCGCGGCGAGGCGCGCGTGGCCGCGACGTTCACGGGCGACGGCGCGACGAGCGAGGGCGACTTCCACGAGGCCCTCAATCTCGCCGCCGTGTGGAAGCTCCCGGTCCTCTTCGTGGTCGAGAACAACCAGTACGGCCTGTCCACGCCCGTGAGCGAGCAGTACGCGTGCGCGCGGCTGGCGGACCGCGGCATTGGATACGGGATGCCCGGGGTAGTGTGCGACGGCAACGACGTGCTCGCCGTGTATCGCACGGTTCGCGAGGCCGCGGCGCGGGCACGCCGGGGCGAGGGCCCCACGCTCCTCGAGTTCCTCACGTTCCGGATGCGCGGCCACGAGGAGGCGTCTGGCACCGCCTACGTCCCGAAGGCGCTCTTCGAGGAGTGGGCCCGGAAAGACCCGCTGCTGCGGTTCGAGCAGGACCTGGATCGGTTCGGCGTGCTGCCCGCCGAGACGCGCGCGCGAATGCGGGCCGAGCTGAAGGCGTCGATCGACGACCTCGCCGACACGGCGCTTGCTGCGCCAGACCCCGACTCGACGGCCGAGGCGGAACTGGCGGACGTGCACGCCCCGAGCCGGCTGGTGGTGGTCGAGCCCGGTGCCGACGCGATGAGGCACGCGCCCGAGCGGCGCTACGTGGACGCGATCAGCGACGGCCTGCGCGAGGTGATGCGGCGGCACGGGACCGCGCTGCTCATCGGCCAGGACATCGCGGAGTACGGCGGGGCCTTCAAGATCACCGAGGGCTTCGTCGCGGAGTTCGGCAAGGCGCGCGTGCGCAACACGCCGATCATCGAGTCGGGCGCGATCGGCGCCGCGCTCGGCTTGGCCCTCGACGGCTTCCTGCCGATGGTCGAGATGCAGTTCGGCGATTTCATCACGTGCGGCTTCAACCAGATCGTGAACAACCTGGCGAAGACGCACTACCGGTGGGGCGCGGGGCTGCCGGTCGTGATTCGCGTGCCGGTCGGCGGCGGCGTCGGTGCCGGGCCGTTCCATTCGCAGAACGTCGAGGCGTGGTTCACGCACGTGGCGGGCCTCAAGGTGCTCGCGCCGTCGACGCCCGCCGACGCCAAGGGGCTGCTGATCGCCGCCTTCGAGGACGGCAACCCGGTGCTGTACCTCGAGCACAAGTTGCTGTACCGCTCGGTGAAGGGGCACGTGCCCGACGGCTACTACACGCTGCCCATCGGGCGCGCCCGCCTTGCCCGCCCGGGGACCGACGCCACCATCGTGACCTGGGGCGTGGGCGTGACGTGGGCGCTCGACGCCGCGGCGCGCGAGGCCGAGCACGGCAAACACGTCGAGGTGCTGGACCTGCGGACGCTGCTGCCGTGGGACGTCGAGGCCGTCATGTCGTCGGTGCAGAAGACCGGGCGCGCCCTGGTGCTGCACGAGGCGCCGCTCACAGGCGGCTTTGGCGGGGAAGTGGCCGCCGCGATTGGCGAGCAGGCCTTCGAGTGGCTGGATGCGCCGGTGACGCGCGTGGCGGCGATCGACACGCCGGTGCCGTTCAGCAAGGCGCTCGAGGAGCACTTCTCCCCACGCGGCCGCCTCGCTGGGGCGCTGCGGCGGTTGCTGGAGTACTGAAGCCCTGCGCCTCACCGGTGATCCTCGGCAGAGGCGCTTCTGAAGCCTTGTGCTGGGGATCAGCGGTCGGAGGCGATCTTGAGGCCGGCTCCTGCCGTGGAGGCTCCTTCCGACACCCACCGCCCACTCACCTCCACGAACCGCGTCGGTGGCGGCAGCGCGTCTCGCGCGGCGCGCACGGGAGCGAGTGGGTCACCCGGTAGCAGGAGGAATCGCCGGCCGGCCTCGACGAACACCCTGGGCGCAATCACGCGAAACGGCGTGTCACGCGTCAGGGCCCGGGCCGCCTCGACGCTTGCGCACGCGGCGAGGTCCTCGATGGTGCGGAGGGTGGGCGGCCAGAGCGTCACGGTGCCCGCCTGGTGCGCCGCCAGGGCATCGGCGGGGCGCACCCACGTTCCGGCGACGGCCTCGACCCCGTCGGCCGCGGCAACCTGTTCCCTGGGAGCCTGCGCGAGGAAGAAGCGCGTGTCGAACCGGCGCGACTCAATGGGCGGGGTCACCCAGCGGCACATGGGGAGCAGCCAGTCGAGCGCGAGGCGCCAGCCCGCGCGCCGACACACATCGAGCAGTGCCGTCGAACCGCCGTGCACCTGGGGCCGCGCCGCGCAGAGCGCGGCCTTCTCACGGGCGCCGAGCAAGCCGTCGCCCGATGCGACGTCCGCGGGTGAGCCGTCGGTCGGCGCGCAGGGGTGCACCGGCCGTGCGAGCAACACGCCGGCCTCCTCGAACAACTCCCGCACGGCAGCGACGAGTGCCGCGCGGGCCACGGGATCGCGTCCCGGGCGCAGCGCGTCCGGCCCGCCGGGCCACGTGGCGGCGTCCCTCCAGGCCGGATCGCCGTCGGCCGGATCCACGCGCCCGCCGGGAAACACCTGCGCGCCGGCGAGGAACGACGCGGTGTCTGGCCGGCGCACCATGAACGTCTGCAGGCCGTCGGGCGCGTCGCGGAGCAGGACGACGGTGGCGGCTGGATGCGGCGTGGCGGTCACGAAGGCATGGTAACGCGGCGCGCGCCCGGTTTTGTGCTATCGTTGCGGGTTGCGTGGCGATTTCGCCGACTTGATGGGCCACGCGCCAGCAGCTTCGGCTGGGGCTCTCATCTATCTAAGTCGCGGCACGGGGGCTCGCGACCGACGGTCGGCGGGCCTTTTTTGCGTCCCCCGGGTTCCATCCCACAAGGAGCGTCAGCCGCATGGCGGGTGATCAGGTCTACACGTTCACGTCGGAGTCCGTCTCTGAGGGCCACCCCGACAAGGTCTGCGATTACATCGCCGACTCCGTTCTCGATCACTGCTTCGAGCAGGACCTCGCCAGCCGCGTCGCGTGCGAGGTGTTGTGCAAGTCGGGCCAGGTCGTCCTCGCCGGCGAGATCACCACGCGCGCCGACATCAACTACGAGAAGGTCGTGCGCGACGCCATCCGGCACATCGGCTACACCGATGCGGCGGAGGTGTTCAACGCGGACGGTGTCTTCATCAACAACTTCCTCACGCGGCAGTCGGCGGAGATCGACCAGGGTGTCACCGACGCCAAGAGCCTCACGGGCGAGCAGGGCGCCGGCGACCAGGGCATCATGTTCGGCTACGCCTCCGACGAGACGCCCGAGCTGATGCCGCTGCCGATCCTCCTCGCGCATCGGCTCACGGCCGGCCTCGCCGAGGACCGCCGCACCGGGAAGTTCCCGTGGCTGCGGCCCGACGCCAAGTCGCAGGTGGCGGTGCAGTACGAGGGCAACGTGCCGCAACGCGTGACCCACGTGCTCGTGTCCACCCAGCACGCCGCGTCGATCTCGCGCGACGACATCCACCAATACGTGGTCACCACGCTCGCCCCGCGCGTCCTCGGCCCGTGGTTCGCGACGGACATCCCGGTGGACGTCAACCCGACGGGCAGCTTCGTCCACGGCGGCCCCTCGGCCGACTGCGGGGTGACCGGCCGCAAGATCATCGTCGACTCCTACGGTGGCGCCGGGCGCCACGGCGGCGGTGCCTTCAGCGGAAAGGACCCATCGAAGGTGGACCGCAGCGGTGCCTATTTCTGCCGGTTCGTCGCCCGGCAGCTCATCAAGGACGGCCTCGCGAATCGCGCGGAGGTGCAGGTGGCCTACGCCATCGGGCTCGCCAAGCCGGTATCGGTGAAGGTCGACACCTTCGGCACGGGGGACCACTCGATGGCCGAGCGCTACGTCCGCGAGAAGTTCGACTTCCGCCCGCGCGGCATCATCGAGCGGCTGCAGCTGCTCCGGCCGATCTACCGGACCACGACCAACTACGGGCACTTCGGCAAGCCCGGGATGACCTGGGAGGCGTAGGTCCCGTCGGTCGTCGGTCGTCAGCTGTCGGGTGTCAGTCTCCGGTCGTACGTTCGCCGGCGGCCCGGCCCCCCAGGGCCGGGCCGCCCTGCCAGTCGCTCGCGTCACTCGACCTTTCGCCTCGGGTGGTGGATGATGGCGCCATGTCGATCGACGACCGGACCGCGCGCCGCGGAGCCTGCACGGCACGACGGGCCCTGACGGGACTGCTCTGCGGCGCCGTCACGTGGACGGGAGGTCAAGTGGCGTTCGCGCAGGGCACGGGCATCACCGCGGTGCCGGGCGTGAAGGTGGGGCACCACACTCTGGCGGATCGGCCCACCGGCTGCACGGTCGTACTCGTAGAGGCCGGTGCGGTGGCCGGCGTCGACGTGCGGGGCGGCGGCCCCGCCACGCGCGAGACCGATCTCCTCGATCCCGTCAACAGCGTGCAGCAGGTGCACGCCATCGCGCTCTCCGGCGGCAGCGCCTTCGGCCTCGACGCGGCCGGCGGGGTGATGCGCTTTCTCGAGGAGCGCGGGATCGGGTTCCCGACGCCGGTTGCGCGCGTCCGCGTCCCCATCGTCCCGGCGGCGAGCCTCTTCGACCTGTTCCTGGGGGACGCGAAAGTCAGGCCCACGGCCGAGTGCGGCTACAGGGCGGCCGCCGCGGCGACCGACGGCCTCGTGGTCGAGGGCGACGTCGGCGCGGGGGCCGGCGCCACGGTGGGGAAGCTCGCCGGGGCCGGCCGCGCGATGAAGGCGGGCATCGGCACGGCCGCCATCGTCCTCGACAACGGCATCGTCATCGGGGCCCTCGTGGCCGTGAACGCCATCGGCGATGTCATCGATCCGGTCACGGGCCGCGTCGTCGCGGGGACGCGCACCCAGGACGGGCGCGGACTGGCCGACGCGCGGGTGCTCATGCGGCAGGGCGCCGGTACCGGTCTGATCGGCGGCGGGCAGCACACCACCCTTGGTGTCATCGCCACCAACGCGGTGCTCACCAAACCGCAGGTCACCAAGGTCGCCCAGATGGCCCACGACGGCCTCGCGCGGGCGATCTACCCGTCGCACATGCCGTTCGACGGCGACACGCTGTTCGCCCTGGCCACGGGGACCCATGCCGGTCCGGTGGAGCTCGGGGCGCTCGGGGCCCTGGCCGCCGACGTGGTTGCCGAAGCGATCGTCCGGGCGGCGACGCAATCGACCGGCCTGCCGGGCCTGCCGTCGGCGCGCGGCCTCGCATCGGCCGGCGCGGCACCGCCGGTCCGATGACCGTCCACCTCCCGCTGCTGCTGGCCTACAGCGCGTTGCTCGTCGGACTCGGCCTGTGGCTGGGCCGGCGCGTCAGCACAACGCACGACTTCTTCGTCGCTGGCCGGCGGCTGGGCCCTGGCCTGCTCGGCGCCACGTTGCTCGCGGCCAACATCGGCGCGGGGTCGACGGTGGGTGCGGCAGGCCTCGGCTATCGCGACGGTCTCGCGGCGTGGTGGTGGGTGGGCTCGGCCGGACTCGGGTCGCTCGTGCTCGCCTTCGTCATCGGCCCGCGCATTCGAGCCGAGGCTGGGCGGCTCGACCTCCACACGCTCGGCGACTACCTGGAGGCACGCTACGGGGCCAGCGTGCGGGCGCTCGTGACGACGCTGCTGTGGGCGGGCACGCTCGCGATTCTCGCGGGCCAGCTCATCGCGCTCGCGTGGGTGCTCAACGTCGTTGCCGGCATCCCCAAGGTGCTGGGATGTCTCATTGGCGGCCTCGTCATGACCACGTACTTCGTGGCCGGCGGGCTCCTCGGTTCCGCCTGGGTCAACCTCGTGCAACTCAGCGTCCTCCTCGGCGGGTTCGCCGTGGCGCTGCCCGTGCTCCTGGCGCAGGTCGACGGCTTGGCGGGGCTTCGTGCGCGGGCCACCCCGACGACGCCCGAGTATTGGAACTTCTGGCAGAGCGGCGCGTCGGGTTGGCACTACCTGGCGTTGCTCGGGCCGGCGTTCTTCGTCTCGCCGGGATTGCTGCAGAAGATCTACGGCGCCCGCAACCAACACGCCGTGCGCGTGGGAACGGCGTGGAACGCGATCGGCCTGCTGGTCTTTGCGATCGTGCCGCCGCTGTTCGGGATGATCGCGCGGGCGCTGCACCCCGCGCTTCCACATCAGGAGCTCGCGCTGCCGACGCTCCTGATGCAGAACCTCCCGCCGCTGCTCGGCAGCGTCGGCCTGGCGGCGCTGTTCTCGGCGGAGGTGAGCACGGCCGACGCCATCCTCTTCATGCTGGCCACCTCGCTCTCCCGCGACCTCTACAAGCGCTTCGTCAACCCGATCGCCGGCGACGCGCAGGTGCTCTTCGTTGCGCGGAGTGCGGCGATCGGCGGGGCGGCGCTCGGCCTGCTGATCGCGATCGTCTCACCGTCGGTGATCGGCGTGCTGAGCGTCTTCTACACGCTGCTGAGCGTGAGCCTGTTCGTTCCGGTCGTGGCAGGGCTCTTCGCGCGACGCGTCGGGACGCCCGAGGCACTGGCCGCAATCGCGGGGGGCGTCCTCGCCGTCGTTGCCGTCCAGCTCTCACCCAGCCTCGTGTCGGGCACGGGACTGAATGCATCGGCCGCGGGGTTGCTCGTCTCCATCGCCGCCGCGCTCGTAGCGCTCACGGTCCGGCGCGCGATGAGGAACTGACGCCGCTGATCCGTGGCTGGTCCGCAAACGACAGGCAACAACGGTCCTGCCGGTGATCACCGGTTGGTACGAGGCATCCGGGCAGGTGGACGGGGAAGGAAGGTCGGGTACACAGCCCGGCCGGCCACGGACGGGGTCCGGGCCGGCCGGATGAAGACAACCACGGCCACCAGCCCTCGGCGGTCAACGTTCAGCGCAGAGGACACACCGGAGGGTGTGACGCGCGCTCACGGCTGACAGCCGGTAGCTGACGGCCGACAGCCGGTCAGTGCAGGCGGGCGTACTTCGCTTCGAGCTCCTCGCGGGTCTCGGTGTGGTCGGGATCCACGATGATGCAGTTCTCGACCGGGCAGAGCTCCACGCACTTGGGCGTGTCGAACGCGCCCACGCACTCGGTGCACTTGTCGACGTCGATCACGTAGATGGAGTCGCCGGCCGTGATGGCCTCGTTGGGGCAGTCGGGCTCGCAGGCGCCGCAGCTGATGCAGTCGGTGGTGATGAGCATAGCCATGATTCGTCAACCTCGCATCGGGCGCGCCAAGGGGCCTTCATCGGCGGTTGGGGGCGGCCCGCACCCCATCTTAGTGCAAAATGACTGCCGGAGCATTTTCCGGCCCTTCCCCGCGGTTTCGACCCGGTGCCGGCAGTAAGTGCTGGATTTCCGGCAGGATACGGCGACCGAAGCGGTCGGGGTTCGGGCGTCCCACGAGGAGTTCCATGGACAATCCGCTGCGTCTGAAGAGCATTCACCACGTCGAGTTCTGGGTGGGCAACGCCAAGCAGGCGGCCTTCTACTATCGCAACGCGTTCGGTTTCTCGCAGTTCGCCTACGCCGGCCTCGAGACCGGCCAGCGCGAGGTCACCTCCTACGCCCTCGAACAGGGCAAGGCGCGCCTCGTGCTCTCGACCGCGCTCACGCCCGACCACCCGATCGCCGATCACGTCAAGGCCCACGGCGACGGGGTCCGCGACATCGCCTTTCACGTGGAGGACGCCGACGCCGCGTTCCACGAGGCGGTCGCGCGAGGGGCAACCTCCGTGACGGAGCCGCGCACGCTGCAGGACGCGAATGGCTCGGTGCGCCACGCCGCGGTCGCCACCTACGGCCAGACCATTCACTCCTTCGTCTCGCACGCCGACTACCACGGTCCCTTCCTGCCCGGGTTCACGGCGAGACGCGCGCCGGGCCGCGACGCGGGCCTGCTGCGCATCGACCACATGGTGGGCAACGTCGAGCTGGGCCGGATGGAGTACTGGGCCGAGTGGTACAGCAACGTGCTCGGCTTCAGCCGGTACATCAGCTTCGACGACAAGGACATCTCGACCGACTACAGCGCGCTCATGTCCATCGTCATGTCCGACAACTCCTACGCGATCAAGTTCCCGCTCAACGAGCCGGCGGCGGGCAAGCGCAAGAGCCAGATCGAGGAGTACCTCGACTACTACCGCGGGCCCGGTGTGCAGCACGTGGCGCTGCTCACCGCCGACATCGTGAAGACGATCGAGACGCTGCGTGCCAACGGCGTGGAGTTCCTGAGCGTCCCCGACAGCTACTACGAGGCGCTGCCGCAGCGCGTGGGCGAGATCGACGAGGCGATCGACACGATCCGCCGCCTCGGCATCCTCGTCGATCGCGACGAGGAGGGCTACCTTCTGCAGCTCTTCACCAAGCCGGTCGAGGACCGGCCCACCGTGTTCTTCGAGATCATCCAGCGCAAGGGCAGTCGCGGGTTCGGCAAGGGCAACTTCAAGGCGCTCTTCGAGGCCATCGAGCGCGAGCAGGCGCTCCGGGGGAATCTCTGATGCCCATCTACCACACGCTCGGCCGGGTGCCGCGGAAGCGGCACATCGTCTTTCCACGGGCCGACGGCGGCCTCCACGCCGAGGAGTTGATCGGCAACAAGGGGTTCGAGGGGCCCGCCTCGCTGCTGTATCACCTGCGTCACCCGACGCCGGTGAAGAGCGTGCGCGTCGCGAGGACGCTCGAGTGGAGCGCCGACGACGACCCGGCGTTCCGGCACCGCCACTTCAAGACTGCGCAGCTCCCGGCGGGGGGGTCCATCGTCGAGGATCGCGTCCCCATTCTCTTCAACGCCGACGTGGCGATGGCCGTGGCACAACCGACGCGCGAGGACGAGGGCTACTACCGCAACGCGCAGGGCGACGAGATCGTGTTCGTCTCGGAAGGCGCCGGCGTGCTCGAGACGCCGCTGGGTCGCCTGCGGTTCGGGCGAGGCGACTACCTGGTGATCCCGCGCGGGATCCTGCACCGCTACCGCTTCACCGAGCAGCCGGTGCGCGCGCTCGTCATCGAGAGTCGCGGCTACGTGCGCACGCCGAAGCGGTACCGCAACGAGCACGGGCAGCTCACCGAGAACGCGCCGTTCTCGGAGCGCGACATCCGCCGCCCGCAAGACCTCGAGACGATCGACCGCCGGGAGGACGTGCGGCTCCTCGTCAAGAAGGGCAACCGCCTCACCGAGCTGATCCTCGATCACCACCCCTTCGACGTGGTCGGTTGGGATGGCTACTATTATCCGTGGGCGTTCAACATCGACGACTTCGAGCCACGCGTGGGGCGCGTGCACTTGCCGCCGCCCATCCACCAGACCTTCGAGGGCGACGGATTCGTCGTCTGCTCGTTCTGCCCGCGGCCGTACGACTTCGACCCCGAGGCGGTGCCGGCGCCGTACGCGCACTCCAATGTGATGTCCGACGAGGTGCTGTACTACACGAGCAGCGAGTTCATGAGCCGCAAGGGCATCGAGTACGGGTCGATCACGCTGCACCCCGATGGCGTGCCGCACGGCCCGCACCCGGGGCGCACGGAGGCGTCGATCGGCCAGAAAGAGACGAAGGAGCTGGCCGTGATGCTCGACACGTTCCGCCCGCTGCGCGTGAGCCGGCAGGCGCTGGGCATCGAGGACCTGGAATACTACCGCTCGTGGGTGGACACGATCGGGTGATGACCACCGCCGGCGCCTGGCGCGCGCTCCTGTCGGGCCTCGTCGACTACGCGGGGCTGTTCCCGCCGGCGGGGCTGGACATGGCGGGCGCCGTCGCCCGCTACGCGGCGTACCGGCGCGGCCCGCGGGCGTGGATGCTCGGCCGGTTCGTGGTGCCGCTGGGGCGGCTCGGCGAGTTCGAGGCCGGCGCAGGGCCCCTGCTGCCGCGCGGGGCGCACGCGGTGCCGTGGCGGCTCTCGGTGATCGCATCTGGCGCGCCTGCGCAGGATGCGGCCGCGATCGACGCATTCAACGACGCGCACCGCGGCGAGGATGCCGGGCGTGCGGTCATCGACAGCGTGGAGCGGCGTGTCGTGACGGCCGAGGACGTCCGGGCGGCCGCCGCAGCCGTCGCGAGCGGTGCCGTGCGCGTGGCGTACGAGGTGCCGCTCGGCGGACCGTTGCCGACGCTTGCGCGCGCGGTCGCCGCTGCCGGCGGGGTGCTGAAGGCGCGTCTCGGCGGGCTCACGCCCGACGCGATCCCCGCGCCCGACGCGGTGGCGGCGTGGCTGGCCGCGGGGGCGCAGGCGGGCGTGCGCGTGAAGGCGACCGCAGGGCTCCACCACGCAGTGCGTGGGCCCTACCCCCTCACCTATGACGACCACAGCCCGCGCGCGGTGACGCATGGGTTCGTCAACGTGTTCGTCGCGGCGGCCCTGGCGTGGCGGCATCGGTCCGCCGCGGCCGACGACATCGCCGCGCGCTGCCTGCCCATGCTCGAGGAGACCGATCCCCTGGCGTTCCGCGCTCGCGAGGGCGGGTTGGCCTGGCGTGACGAGCTGGTGGGTGAGGACGAGCTGACGGACGCGCGTGCGAGCTTTGCCGCTGCGTTCGGGTCGTGTTCGTTCGAGGAGCCAATCCAGGAGCTGCGGGCGTTGGGGTGGCTCGGGTGACGCCACGAGGCGGCAACGACGCGCGTTGCCCTCCACGGCACCGTGGACCGGCAACTCGTCGGTTCCGGGTTCGTGGTGCCTGGTTCGGGGTCCGTTCCAGGTCCTCGGTTCGGGTTGCGCAGCACCGGATCGTGAACCATGAACCCCGAGCCCCGAACCCCGAACCATGAACCACGAACCATGAACCACGCACGGACCAAGAACCCTGAACCACGAACCCTGAACTGAGAGCGGTTCAGCCCTCGCCCGATGTCCATTCCCCTCGACCACACTCACGACCCCGCCGCGCGCAGTTGGATCATCAGCGCCAACGCACCGGACACCGACTTCCCGATCCAGAACCTGCCGCTCGGCGTGTGCCGGCGGCGCGGACGTGGGACGGCGTTCTCAATTGCCACTGCCATCGGCGACGCGGTGCTCGACCTCCGCGGTTGCGCGGATGCGGGGCTCCTCGATGACGCCGGACGGGCGATCTCGACGGCATGCCGCGAGGCTGCCCTCAACGCGCTCATGGCGCTCGGCGAGCCCCACTGGCGGCGGTTGCGCCATCGCCTGTTCGCGCTGCTCTCAGCAGGCGGCGACGACGAGGCGTCGCGCCGGGCCCTCCTGGAGCCACACCTGTGGGCCGCGCGCGAGGTGGAGGTCGCCTTGCCGGCGCAGGTGGGCGACTACACCGACTTCTACGCCTCGATCCACCACGCCACCAACGTGGGGCGGATGATGCGGCCCGACAACCCGCTCCTGCCCAACTACCGGTGGGTGCCGATCGGCTATCACGGCCGGGCCTCGTCGCTCGTGGTGAGCGGGACCCGCATCAGACGCCCAGTGGGCCAGACGCGGCCCGAGGGTGCGCCGGCGCCGATCGTCGGCCCGACTCGCCGGCTCGACTACGAGCTGGAGGTCGGAGCGTTCATCGGGCCGGGCAACCCCCACGGGACCGTCGTGCCGATCGACGAGGCCGAGTCGCACCTCTTCGGGCTCTGTCTCGTCAACGACTGGTCGGCGCGCGACGTCCAGGCCTGGGAGTACCAGCCGCTCGGCCCGTTCCTGTCGAAGAGCTTTGCCACGAGCGTGTCGCCGTGGGTGATCACGATGCACGCCCTCGCGCCGTTTCGCGTGGCGGCCGCCGCCAGGGGCGCCGAGGATCCGGCGCCCCTGCCGTACCTCGACGGCGAGCGAAACGCCGCGCGAGGCGGTCTGGACGTGACGCTGGAAGTCTGGCTCCAGTCAGAACAGATGCGCGAGGCGGGCTCGCCGCCGGCCCGAATCTCCCGCGGACTGTTCCGCGAGATGTACTGGACGATTGCTCAATTGGTGACCCATCACGCGAGCAACGGCTGCAACCTGCGCCCCGGAGACCTGATCGCCTCCGGTACCGTCTCGGGCACTGCTCTTGACGCCCGGGGCTGCCTGCTCGAACTCACGTGGCGCGGCGAGCAACCCATCGATCTCCCTGGCGGCGAGACGCGCGCGTTCCTGCAGGACGGTGACGAGGTCGTCTTCCGCGGCTGGTGCGAGGCACCGGGTGCGCGACGGATCGGCTTCGGCGAGTGCCGCGGCCGGGTCGTCCCGGGTGTAAGCTGAGACGGCGGGCTCAGCGATGCTCTCCTGTCCCAACT
>Ga0079037_100001203_pt1 | contig 13190 bp, 11 predicted proteins | sample Mud3Dept4metaG_FD_71479 | JGI IMG/M metagenome (GOLD analysis project Ga0079037, IMG submission 71479) | Freshwater wetland microbial communities from Ohio, USA, analyzing the effect of biotic and abiotic controls - Mud 3 Core 4 Depth 4 metaG | ecosystem: Environmental > Aquatic > Freshwater >... | reverse complement strand
CGCCATCGACGCCGCCGACTTCATCGTCCACGACTACGCGTTCGTGACGCACGATCCCGAGACCGGCGACGAGCAGCACACCGTCGTCGTGCCGCGCGGCACGCGGTTCCCGACCGCGCCGGACTTCTGGAAGCGGCAGGTCGTCCCCACCTGCGCGCTCGGCGAGCCCGAGACCATCTTCAAACTGGTGATCTGCGAGGTGGCGCGCGCCGAGGGCGGGGCGCGGCAGTTCGTGTGGGACGCCGCGGGCGACCTGCAGAAGGTCGGGGGCAAGTCGGGGAAGGACGAGGTGACCGTGCCGCTGAACGCGGACAGCCCGACGCTCGGCTACCTCGATCCGCCGCACGACCCGCGCGACAAGCGGCCGCGGCTCGGCGTCGCGTTCGGCGTCAACGCGGAGCGCTGGCTGGTGGCGACGGTGACGGACCTGCGGACGCGCCGCGAGCTGATGCGCGAGCAGCCGGTCGTGCAGTTGATGTGAGGCGGCCGTGGACCTGCCGTTCCTGGTCTTCGTCGCAGCCGCAGCGGCCGTGTGGTCAATCCAGGCCGTCATGAACCGGCTTGCCAGGCCTCCTGCGGCATGGTTCGACGCGTTCCGTCAGGCCAACATCGAGCTGTCGGCAACGCCAGGCCCGGGGCGACACCTCGAAGGCACGCGGGACCCACTCCGGGTGAGCGTCGCACGCGAGTCCAGCGGCGGAACCTGGACAACCGTCGTGCGCATCCTTGGACCCTTCGATCAGCTGTCCGCGACAAGTCGTTTCCAGTATGGCGCCGAAGTCCGGCCTGTCCTGACCGGCGACCCGGAGGTGGACAGGTCCGTCCTGTTGTACGGCGACGAGCGAGTGATCCGAGCGCTTTGTGACCCTGCGACGAGACGGGCGCTTCGCTCCGTGATCGACATGGGCGTCAAGATCGAGAACTCGCAGGTCGTGTGGCACTGCACCTGGGATCTTGAGCTGAAGAGACGACTGGCACAGCTCGTCGACTTCAGCGAGCGGCTGGTTCCTCCGCGGGATCTCGCTCAGCGAATCGCCGACAACATCGTGCACGAGTCCCTCGCGTCCGTCCGTGCGCTGAACGTGGCCACCCTCGTCAAGCACTTCGAGCCATGGGCCACGAGGTCCGCGGTGCTTGCGGCCCTCAACGACCTGTCCGAGAAGGTGCGCCTGGAAGCCGCGATCGCCCTCGGCGAGGAGGGCCATCGTTGCCTGCTGGTCATCGCGCTCAGCCAGGTCGCAGAGCAGGCCGACGTCCTCCGGGCCATTGCGCAACTCGGGGACGGTTTCACGCCGAGGCACGCGAGGTGGGCGTTGCGGCGAGCGATGTCGTCCCAGCGGTTGACGACTGTCAAAGTCTGTCTCGAGCAATTGGTGCGGGCCGACGACGCGCGGTCTGTGTCGGCGGTTCGCGCTGCGTTGTCGAGTGAACGCGATGCGGTGGCCCTGGCAGCCTCGCGCGCCCTGAAGGACGGCGCGACCACCCAGTTCGAGGGAACCCTGATCGAGGCGCTCACCCATCGGCTGGTCGACGTCCAGCGAGACGCGGTGGTAACGCTGGGACGAGTGGGCACCGTCGAATCCGTCGCGCCACTGGTCGATTGGGTCGCGCACCACGCGCTAGACCGCTTCGTACGGGCCGATGCGCCCCGGGCCATCGCGGCGATCCAGTCCCGGCTGCCCGGCGCGTCGCCCGGTCAGCTGTCGATCGCCGGCGCCGAGGCGGGGCAGGTAAGCCTCGCGGCGGAGGACCAGCGCGGGGCGGTGTCGCTGGAGGAACCGGGCTCGGGATGAACTCGAGTTCCGTCCAGGCGATGCTGCCACCGGAGGCGTCCGGGTCCCCGGGCGCCCGCGTTTCGGGCGCGGACCCGAGTCGGGTGCACCGACGACCATGAGGGAGTTGCACTGGCGCAGGGCACTCGCCGAGGCAGGCGTCAGGAGGGACTCGGCAGAGCCACTATCCGGACGGCTGGGGAGGCTGACCGTCACCGTCGAGTTGCATGCCGGCCCACCCGTGGGACTCTTGCTGCTCGACGAGGTCAGGGAGGGCCTGCTGGGGTGGATGGGCGACGACACTCGACGGCGGCCTCCGTGGAGGTGGTCACACCAGGTCGTCATCACCATCGATGGTCTCGCGAGGCTGACGGCGTCACGAGCGACCGCGCGCGCGAGGGTGCCGAGAGCCGCCGACGGCGACCTCGTGCAGACCGGTGATCCGTCGTTCGACCGTGTGGTCACGCTGCGAGGCACCCGCGCGCTGAGCCGAGCCCTGTTCGACGCAACGGCGCGGCGGGAGGTCGGCGCACTCATCGGTGGGCACCTGTCCTTCGCCTCCAGCGGCCAGGAGCAGACGCTCCGGGCCTACGCGAGGATGGCCGACGGTACGCTGCGTGTCGTCGTGTCCGACGGTCGAAACCACGAACTCGTGCTTGGGCCGCTGCTGGCACTCGCGAGAAGACTCGTGGAGCCGCCGAACCTCGCCGAGCGAATTGCCGAGCACACGGCCCGCGAACCGCTCCCCGCCGTGCGCCTCGGCAATCTGCAGGTCCTCATCGACGAGTTTCGTGACCACCGGATCACCCATCGCACACTCGTATCGGCGACGCACGATCCGGCCGGCGAGGTGCGGCTCCTGGCGGCCACGGCGCTTGGCGACGCGGGCACGCGCACGTTGTTCAAGCTCGCCCTCGGGCGATCGTCCAAGGATGCGCACGCGAGCGAGGCCATTGCGCTGTTGGGGAGTCGCTTCCTGACCAGGCACGCGCGCTGGGCGCTGCGGCGCGCGATCCCGGCCGGGCGAACGGCGGTGGTGACTGCCTGCGTCGAGCGGCTGGTCACGGTGGACTTGGCGCGCACGGCCGCGGCCGTCCAGGCGGCACTGTGGAGCGACGACGACGAGGTGGCCGCGGCGGCAGGCCGAGCGCTCGAGAAGGCGAGCGCCGGCTGCCTCGAAGGCGTGCTGGTGGCGGCCCTCGACCACCGCCTGTCCGCCGTGCAGTGCCGCGCCGCGCTGGCGCTGGGCCGGGTTGGGTCGGTCGCGTCCTTCGCGTCGTTGCGGGATTGGGAAGCGCGCCACCTCGGGAACCCGGGCACCGTCGCGATCGCGAGCGGCGCGATCGCCGCCCTTCGCGCCCGCTTGTCCGGTCGGGTCTCAGGCGAGCTGTCGATGGCCGGGGCGGAGGCGGGGCAGGTGAGCTTCGCGAAGGAGGACCGGCGCGGGGCGGTGTCGCTCGGGAAGCCCGAATCGGGGCCGACGTAGAGCCTGCACCGGGCGCGCGCCGGTTGCGGCGGACGGCGAACGGGACAGGTCGCTCCGCGCGCCCGACCCACGGATGCGCCACGGTGCTACCGTTTCGCGCTGGAGGCCACCATGCGACTTCGACTGCGAGTGCTCGCCCTGCTGCTCTGCCCCGCCGCCTTCGTGCCGGCCGCCGCACAGACACCGCTCACCCGGCGAGCCAGGTCATCGCCATCAAGGCCGGCCGCCTGATCGATCCCGAGACCGGCACCGCGTCGGGCAACCAGGTCGTCCTCGTCGAGGGCGAGCGCATCAAGGCCGTCGGCCCGAACCTGGCGGTTCCGGCTGGTGCGACCGTCATCGACCTCTCGCGGCTGTCGAAGAGGGATGGGCGTCGCAGGGACCGAGCGCGGGCGTTACGTCACCTTCCAGAGGGTCCTAGTCCGGCCTGAATCCGGCCTATCGTCAGGCGGACACGGCGCGCACCACCAGGCCGATGAGCCAGCGGCCCACCAGGAAGATGGCGAGTGCCATCAGGATCTGGAGCCCGACGCGGGTGCCCACTCCAAGGCGACCGCCGACCAGTGCTGCACGTTCATGCGTTTGCTCCTCGACGAGTGAACGGGAGACTCCATCGCTTGAGCTGGCCGGACGCAAGCCGACGCCCCGTGTCACCCGGCGACGCGCGCCGCCGGAACCTGTGGGGGACTCGCGTCAGACGCCCTCGCGCTCGCCGACTTCGGGCGGTCCGGAGGCGTGCACGTGCACCAGCCGCCAGCCCGTAGCGTCGACGTAGGCGTACACCTGGGTCTCCCGACCCATTTCGTGGAACGGCCGGCCGTTGGCGAACGCGGCCTTGAAGTCCCACCAGAAGTAGGCAATCGCCGCGTCCGCGTACACCTGGACCGCGACGTCGCCGACGATGGTCAGGGCGCGTGACGAGAACATCTCCTTCATGCGCTTCTGGTAGAAGTTCTCCCTGACCTCCTGCCACCCGCGTTCCGTGCCGCGGGGATCGACACGCATCACATCCAGGTCGGTGGCCCAGACCTCGGCGGCGAGTGCGGTGTCGGCCTCGTCGATCGAGCGGATGTAGTCGGCGATCAAGCCGCGGATCGCGCCGTCCACGCCCACGTCCTCTGGGGTTACGGCCGCGTCGTCGCTGGCCGCCAGCAGCGCGCGGGCTTCGTCGGCCCGCTCGGCGGGCACCAGGATACCGACCTCCCCCAGACCATCGACCGTGAGGCCGAGGATGCGTCCCGCCACTTCGCCACCCGGGCGCGCCGGGACGCCATTGGCGCGGAGCACGGCGAGAAGCGGCTCGGCTTCGGTGATCCCGCTTCCTCGCCAGACCTCCACCTCGTCGGTAACGAGCAGTGGGTCACCCCGCGGCGCCTCGCCCGCGGGTGGCGGCACGGCGAGACCGCGCCGCCGGAGTTCGTCGAGGACCACGCCTCGTCCCTGTTCGGTGAACTCGTCGAGCCGCTCGACGGCTTCGACGAGCGCCTCGTCGTTGACGTCGCGCCAGTGACGAACCATCCGATCGATGTCGGTGTTCATTGGCGCCTCCCGCGGCGTCGGCGTTCGGCGGGGGCCGCGTGAGCGGCCGGGCCTTCCTGGGGGGCCGGACTGCGCAGATGATGGTCCTCGCCCGCACCGCTGTCAACGGACGAGCACGGCCCTGGCGCCGGCGCCGGCGCCGGCGACGGGATGTCTGCCCGGCGTTCCCACCGCCACAGCGGACGCTCCTCCACCCGTGCGCTGTATCCGCACACAACAGCGCGCCGGAGTCGCGCCGGCCGTTGACATCCCACCGGTCGAGGGCGTAACAACCACGCCAGCGTTCGCCCCCCGTTTCCGCCTCCAGGATCATGACAGGAGGACTCCATGAGAACCGTCGTGACGGCAGTTTCGCTCGCCGCCGGGGTGACGGCGCTCGCCATGGCGGCATCGTCGTGCGGCTCGGGCCCGCTCTACCCGGATGCGGTGCCGACCGCCACGGCCGGGAGCGCCTCGGCCGCACTCGCCCCTGCGAGCAACCCGGACCGGACGGCCGTGTGCCACTTCGACGAGACGAGGGGCGGCTGGACGCTGCTCAGCGTGCCGGCCCCGGCACTCCAGGCGCACCTCGAGCGACACGACGACGCGCGGCCCGGAGGCACGACGCCGAGCGGCGTCGCGCTCGGCCCCGATTGCGCGCGCACCACCTGTCCCTGCTTCGACACCGGCACCATCGTCGCGCTCTTCACGCCGGGTCCACCGGCGCGACCCCTCGCGTGGGGGTTCAGCCCAATCTCTGCATTCGTCCACGACCTCGACGCCGCCTGCGGGCCCTGGCTCGCGGAGTCCCTGGAGAACTACGTGGACGGCGCGTACACGTGGTCGTGCGTGAAGACGCTCATGGGGACCGGCACCCCCACTCCGCCGGTCGTCATCACGCAGGCGCAGCACACCGCCTGCGTCAGCGAGATCGGCGCGGCACAGGTGGCGCTGGGGCTGCGCTGAGGGCGCGGGCGCTGCGCCGCGACGCTGCGGGCCCTATCGTCGGCCGCGCGACCGGCGCCGCCCGATCAGCCTCGCCGCCCCGAGGGCGCCGAGCGCGAGCAGTGCCACCGTGGCCGGCTCCGGGAACCCCACGTTGTTTGAAGAGAAACTGTACCGGCCGTCCACGTACTGCGCCGCGAACTCCCAGCGGGTGCTGGGCCGGTAGGCAGGGATGCCCGGACCCGCCAGGTGCCCCCACCCCGAGAGCAGGAGGAACGTCGGACCGAGCGCGGGCGTTACGCCACCTTCCAGAGGGTCCTAATCCGGCCGATCGTCACGAGCCACGCCGCGTGGACCCGCCAGGACGGCGGCCTCCCCGTGTGGGGCACGTACTGGTACCCAACGCCAGCCTTCCACGGCATGCCCGCCATGGAGCGACGGGTGTTGGTCACCGCGCAGGTTGCCTCGCGAACCAGCGGAGAGCCTGGCCAAACCGGGCCGGCGCTGACGCGCACGCCAGGGCCGACCGCCGTGGCCACGGTTCCCGCGCCCACCACCGGCGACGGCATCTACATCGTCCACAACCAGCAGCGGTGGGTGCGCGCGGGCGCCCCGGTGGCACCGAGCGCGACGTTCGTGCGGGTGGGCGAGTACGGCGACATGGGCATGTTCCGGCTGGCGAACGACCCCTCCGACATGGTCTTCGTCCGGGCCCGGCCCGGCGGCCCGATGGTGCCGTACCGCCGGAAGCCGTAGACCCGCAGACCCGGGAGCGGTCCGCCGCATCGTTGACTTCGCGACAATCGTCGGATTCGCCATTGACACGACCCAGGTGAGGGCGTCAAGGTAGACGTCCCGCTTGGCGTCACCGACCGTCGGGGGATGGAGTCGGCGATGGTCAGCCGCATTCGGTGGCCGAGCGACGGACGCAGCCCGAATCTCGGGGAGGTGTTAGATGGCGGAGCCCACCGACTCGGACACGTCGACACGCCTCCAGTTCGAGCGCGCCGAGTACGGCGAGGGTGCGGGCGAGGCCCCGGCCGACGACGTGCTCCACTGCTCGTCGTGCCAAGGCGAACTGAGCCATGAGTACTTCGAGGCGAACGGCCAGCCGATTTGCGAGCGTTGCCGGCTCGACCTCGAACGCGCGGTGGACGCAGGGTCGTCGCTCGGTCGCCTCCTGCGGGCGCTCGCGGGCGGGTCGGTCGCTGCTGCCCTGGGCGCGGCCATCTACTACGCGGTCGTCGCCCTGACCGGGTACGAGATCGGTCTCATCGCCATCGTCGTCGGGTACCTGGTGGGCGCCGGCGTGCGCTGGGGCGGTCACGCACGCGGCGGCCGGCCGTATCAGGCCCTCGCGGCGGGCCTGACGTACCTTGCCATCGTCAGCACCTACGTCCCGTTCATGATGGGGCCCGCTCCCGGGGCCCAGTCACCGCCGGCGCGGCCCGCGACGCCGGGATCTGGAGGATCGAGCGGCACGGCGCCGGCAGGAAGTCGCAGGCCCATCGAATCGGTCGACCAATTCACACAGCGGATTACCGCGGAGTTGCGGCTGTCGAGTCCGCGCGCCGCGGACGCCTTCGCGGAAGCCAACGCCGCGCGCGACTCCGCAGACCTGCCGCGGGCCGAACGCCTGTATCGGGAGGTGATCCAGTTGCGGCCGCAGTTCGATCACGCGTTGCGCCGGCTGTGCGGTGTCCTGGTCCAGGAGGATCGGCGCGGCGAGGCCCTCCCGTCGTGCCGGCAGGCGGTCCAGCAGGATCCGTCGGAGTTCAACCTGGCGGCGCTGGTGTCGGCCCTCTCGGCGCACTCCCGGGACGAACCGGCCCCACCTGGGGACGTGGCCGAGGCCATGTCGCAGGCGAACCTGCTGTTGGACCGGACGGAGCTCGATGTCACCACCCTCGCGCAGCTCTGCCAGTCTGCCGCTGGAGCTGGCGCTCTGCCGGTCGTTCAACGTTGCTCCTCACGACTCGACGAGGTCGCCCCGCTCTCCCTCGCCGGCGCCTACTGCGGCTGGGTCGCCGCAGTGTCGGCCGGCCACTTCGATCAGGCGGACGTACGGCTGACCCAGGCCCGCGCGGCGGGCCTGGCCGACAAGGACTATCAGGAGCTCGCCGCCGCCACCGCGCAGGCACGGGCTGGGCCGCCCTGGGGCGAGCGGCTGCTGAGCATCGCAGGCACGCTCCTCGTGGTGGTGGCCCTGCCGTTCCTTCCCGGTGTCCAGAACATCATCGGCATCGCCATCATCGGGTTTGCCGTCTTTCAGGCCTGGACGATGAACCGTCGCGTGCCGTTGCAGTTCGGCGGGCCGTACCGCATCGGCGCAGGCGGGCCGGCCGCGACGGGGCATGGCGGAACCGATGCGGTGTGAGCGCTGCGGCACGGAGCTGTCGCCGGTGCGTCTGGATTGCCCGGCGTGCCGGCGGCTCACGCATCAGCGTCGCCTCGAGGAACTGGCAGCCGAGGCTGAACGCGCGTCCGCGTCGGGCCGGACGGAAGCGGCGCTGGCGGCATGGCGAGAGGCCCTGACGCTGCTGCCCCCTGCGAGCCGCCAGTACGAGAGCATCTCGAACAGCCTCAGCAGGCTGAGCCAGCGGATTGATCGAGGCGGCCGCGCAGCGCAGGGTTCGTCGTGGCGTGTAGCAGCAGGCACCCTCGGTGCAGCTGGCGTGCTGGCTTGGAAGGGCAAGGTGGTGCTCCTGGCCGTGGCCTCGAAGGCGAAGCTGCTGCTCGCCGGCCTCGGCAATTCCGGCACCGTCTTCTCGATGTTGCTGTCGCTGGGGGTGTACTGGACGGCGTTCGGGTGGTGGTTCGCCCTCGGCCTCGTCGTGTCGCTCTACGTGCACGAGATCGGCCACGTGGCGGCGCTTCGTCGTTATGGCATCCCCGCGTCGGCGCCCATGTTCGTTCCTGGAATCGGCGCGTTCGTGCGGATGAAGCAGTACCCCGCCGACGCCCGGGAAGACGCTCGGGTCGGCCTCGCAGGGCCCGTCTGGGGTCTCGGCGCGGCGGTGGTGTCGTATGCCGCGTTCCTGGCGACGGGCGCGCCGATCCTGGCCGCGATCGCCCGCGTGGGCGCCTGGCTCAACTTGTTCAATCTCCTGCCGTTCTGGCAACTCGACGGAGGACGCGGGTTTCGCGTCCTCTCGAGGAGTCAGCGCATCGCCGTGGTCGTCGCCATGCTGACGGCGTGGTGGGGCACCGGAGAAGGATCGTTGCTCCTGCTGGCGGTGGTCGGCGGCGTCCAGGCCGTCGGCACGGGCCAGCCCAGCGACGGCGACTGGCGTTGCTGCGTGGAGTTCGTCCAGTTGGTCGTCGTACTCGCGGCGCTCGCCGCCGTCGGAGTACCGGGCACCACCGCACGTCCATGAGCGGGAAGCACGTGCCAGCCGGCGCGGCGCTACTCCGCGTGCACGCTGACGGTTGACTCAGCAACGGTTGCCGTCAAGACGATGAACCGGTCCGGGCCGACGCGGATCTCGCGGGGAGCTGGCGGGAATTGTACGCGAACGACCGTGGCGCCGCCCCTGGACAGGCCGCCCCGGGGCGAGGGCACCGGAGTTTCAGCGCCCCAGAGGCAGCCTGCCTTTCCTTCCGCTACCGCACCGCGTCGAACAGGATCACGCCGGCGGCCACCGACGGCTCCTGCATCGCGAGGGCGATATTGACCACGTCGGTTACCGGGAGACGGTAGGGCGCCATCATCAACGGGGTGCAGCCGAGGGGCGCGTGGCGCGCGAGGATCGCGCGGCCCGGGCTCGGCCCGGGGGCGTCCCAGGCCAACTCGAAGCCCGCCAGCGGCGTGCGTCACCGCGGCGAGGCCACGGGCCCGATCACCCTGGTCGCCGGCCCTGTCTCGTCGACCGCCGCCAGCCGCTGCAGCCATGCAAGGGCCGAGCGGTTGCCGGGTTCGAGCTCGAGGGCCTTCTCGAAGTACGCCTTTGCCCCTGCGTGCCGCCCGCCGAACAGGGCGGCGGCGCCGAGGCCGTTGAAGGGGTCCGCCGAGTGCGGCGCCACCCGGCGCAGGTCCTCGAACACCGCCGCGGCCTTGTCGGGTCGCCCCAGCTCGATCAGGCACGACCCGAGCAGCACGTAGGGCTCGGGCTGGCTGGCACGCAGGTCGATCGCGCGCCGGTAGGCAACAACGGCTTCCTCGCGCTGGCCCGCGGCGTGAAGGGACTGTCCAAGCCCCACGTGCGGCACCCAGATGTCAGGCGAACGGCCCACCGCTGTCGAAGAGGGATGGGGCGTCGCAGGGACCGAGATTAATCCTTCTTCGCCGGACCGAATGCGTACGGATCGACCGCCGCGTCGCCGCAGAAGTACTCCGACGCCTGCGCGGTCGCCGCCCGCAGGCACTGACCGCCAGTCCCGAATGCGTCGACAGCGTGCCGAACGGCTCCGAGGCTGCTCCCTCAGTCCTTACCGCCGTTCGCTCAGGGTGATCACGGTCAGGGTCGGGTCTCGCCGGATCGCGCCTTCGTCGAACGGCATGTTCACCCAGCCGTATCCGGAGAAGAGCCTGGTCATGTCCGCGTAGTGCGGGCTCTCCGGGTTGGTCGATTCCGAGTAGGTCACGATGGCGCGCGCGTCCGGGCCGCTGGGGGTGAATGTGACCGCCTGGATGTAGCTCGATCCGTATGCGATCGGGGTGTAGCCGACGCCGGGCACCAGCCCGGCCGGGACGATCGCGTTGTACACGCCGGAGGGGCCCGAGCCGCCATGGATCGGGATGGCTTCCCCGTTGCGCGTATCGAAGTGGAGCCTGCCCCACGCGACGTTGACCGGGATGCCGTTGTCGGCGAGAAACTTCACCGCCCGACCCAGGTCGCCCATGAGCCGCGCTCGCAGGGCCGCGTTTCCGAGATTCACGTTGCGCGGCGTGTTGACGGGGTCCGCCGGGTCGAACGGCACGGCGTAGAGATTCGGTGCGTTCTGCGCCCGGGTCCAGAACTCGGTCCAGACGTGCGGCCCGACGCTCGCGGTCGTGTTGCGCCGATCCCAGGCAGCAAGGACATCGCAGGCTTCGGTCACGTCCACGATCACACCGCCGACATCCACGAGGTGGCTCTCCTCCGCGCAGAGCGTCAGGACCCCGTCGAGCATGATCTCGGGGCTGTAGTGACGGTTGGCGAACAGCACGTCCTGCAGCCACTGGCGGTCGAACCCGCTGCCGGAGAGGCCATCGGTGCCGTTCATGCGGTCGTGGATTTGAGTGATGCCGAGGCGAGTACGGAAGCCCTGCGGGCGGTTCTCGTCGGCGCCGATGATCCGCGAGTAGCCCTCGAGCCGCGCGCCGGGATTCGCGAGCCAGTAGCTGTCGTTGGAGTTCTGCACGTAGTCACTGCGGACGAGGCTCGGCAGGTTGCCGGCGCCGAAGATGCCGGCTTCGGGTGCGTCGGCGTCCGTGCCCGGGTCGCAGGCGGAGATCGAACCGTCCAGCGTGTAGATGCGTGCCGAGGACAGCGCCTGGGCAACCGGAGTGTTCGCGCACACAGCAAGCGTGGCGTTTGTCACGTTCGGGATCGCGCCGATATCGGCATAGAAGGCGCCGCCGCGGCTGTCGGCCGCGATCGTGTTGACCCAAGGGAGCCCGACGTTCGTGCGCAGGGCCTGGGCGAACTCGTCGAGGTTCCGCGCCGTGCCCATCTCGCGGTACTGCCGGAACGGGCGCGTGTTCTCGAGGTTGATGTCCGTGAGGGCGTAGGCCTTCGTCGCGGACCAGAGGGCAAGCGGCGGGATCACCAGCACGGGCCCGAACTGCGTCATGTAGAAGGTGTGGGAGACCGGCACGACCGACCCGCCGACCAGCACGTCCGCGGTCACGACCTCGGGCCGCATGGCCACGGCCCTGCCGTCGTTCAGGTACGACGTCGGGTTGCCCGGGACGAGCGTGAGCTCGCGCACGACGAACCGCCGCGCCGTCGAGACGGTGTGGCTCCACGCGAGGTGGCGGTTGAAGCCGATGTTGACGAGCGGGAATCCGTAGATCGACGCGCCCATCACGTCGTATCGGCCGGGGATCGTCAGGTGCACGGCGTAGAAGCGGCCGATGCCGAACCACGGGAAGTGCGGGTTGCCGAGCAGGGCGCCGCTGCCGCCCGTGAGCTCGCTGCCGAGGGCGACCGCGTTGCTGCCGAAGCGCTCGGCGCCGAAGTCAGGCAGCTCGACCGCATCGAGGAGACGCCTCGCCCGCTCCGCATCAATCGGCTGCCCCGCCTCGGCCACCTGCTCGACGACTGCCTTGGCCACTGATCCACTCGCTCCACCGGACGCCCTGGCGACCGACACCGCGGGCGGCGCAGCACCCACGAGCGAGGACGTGAAGTTGCCGGTGCCCGCCTGCACCATCAGTTTCCTCAGCATCCTGTACACGTCGAGGCCGGTCAGCGGCCGCACCCAGGCCGCGCCGCGGCAGTCGGGGGCCAGCCCGCTCGAGCCCTTGTCGCGAAGGTGGCGGTTGTAGCCGTCCGCATAGCCCGTGAGCAGTTGGCGGGTGTCGGTGTCCAGCGAATCCCACGCCGGGTTCACCCGCGCGTCGGCGTTCACCATCGCATACACCCAGTCCGAGATGAGGTTGCTGTTGTTGGTGCCAGGGCCGAAGTAGCGCGACCGGGTGCCGGTTGCGACGAGCAGGTCAGCGGCCAAAACGCAGGCGTTGTCCTGCGCGAACGCGTAGCCATACCCGTAGCCGAGGCTTCCCCAGTCCTGCGCCTGCACGTGCGGAATGCCGTACGAGGTGCGCGCCACCTGCACGCGATACTGGACCTTGTCGTTCTTTGCCTGGGCGATGTCCACGCCCGAGACGAACCCGACCGTCGAGACGACGAGCGCGACGATGCCAACCTGAGCACGCATGGCGGCCTCCCTCGAGTTGATTCCCCTTGGGTCGCGGGGGCTTGTGGCGCCCCGTGGAACTGCGCTTCGGACTCTCGTGCGGCCTGCCGCTCGTGGGCAGACGAATTCGCTGGAAAACCTCAGGGGTTGACGTCAGACCCCCGGCGCTCGACACCGCCGCGCGCGGCACGTGAGGCCAGGGCCCTGGGTACGCGAGGCCGATGATTGCTGCCGCTGGGGACCGGTGTCAAGAGGAAAGGGACAGGTCGCGTTCGCACATCCGTGCCGCACCCGCACGTGCTGGCGCCGGGCCGCGATCGACGGCGTACGGAAGGGAGATTCCCCTTGACTCGCTGTCCCGCAAGGCGCAGCGGTGTGGGGTGGTTCCCGGTGCCGACGGCACGATCTCGCCTGTCGAAGAGGGATGGGGCGTCGCAGGGACCGAGCGCGGGCGTTACGTCACCTTCCAGAGGGTCCTAGTCCGGCCTATCGTCCCCTCCGAGTAGGGCGCGCGGAAGAAGTACGCGAAGGGCGCCGCAGGCCAGGAGCGCGGCCCCCCGGAACGCGGCCTGCGCGTCGAGGCCGAGGCGTGTCCCGGAGTCGCGCATCCGCACGAGCGCCAGCGT
>Ga0079037_100001202_pt1 | contig 13194 bp, 12 predicted proteins | sample Mud3Dept4metaG_FD_71479 | JGI IMG/M metagenome (GOLD analysis project Ga0079037, IMG submission 71479) | Freshwater wetland microbial communities from Ohio, USA, analyzing the effect of biotic and abiotic controls - Mud 3 Core 4 Depth 4 metaG | ecosystem: Environmental > Aquatic > Freshwater >... | reverse complement strand
GCAGTCGCGCAGAAGCTTCAGTATTTCATCCCGCGCCAGGCGCCAGTCAAAGTCGTAGCTGCTCATGTTCTCGTGCCACCGATTATCGTCCTTGGGCACCGCTCCCCCGGCATTCGTGACCGCCCGCGGATCGAGATAGGTCGGAGCAACGGCATTATTTCTTGCGAGGCATGCACGGTGTTTTCCATAGGTCCCGCGCAAGTCGTCAGCATTGGAATGAACAACACCTGGGCAGTTCGCAATCCAGCCGATCTTGTGCTGGAGCGAGCCGTGGTGGGCAAGATAGCAATCCACAATCCTCGCGAAGAGTACGCTCTCCGGTATGGTTCCGCCGACGTTGACGCGAACGGGTATGGACTGGTTCAGCTGCGCACGAATGGTGTCGACACACGCCATCTCTTCTCGTATCGCACGGTCCTGTTCCCTTCGGTCGATCGCCGGACCGCCGTAGGGAATACAGAAGCCATCGATTATCAGTGCGAGCCGTGGGAACTGCCGAAACAAATCATTTGCCAGACGCGGAATTCCCTTGCACTGCGAGACCCAGGTTCGGTTTCCGGTCCGTATTGTCACCCAAAGTATCGGCCAATGGTTCTCTTCGAGGTTCCGCGCTTCGTCCTTGACTTTCTGGGAGCAGACTGAATCAGCGACTTCGCAGACCCCTCGGATCAACCTCTCGGAAATGTGGTTGTCGCCAAGGCGGATTAGAAACCAGTTCTCGCGTAGCGAGCGGCGAAGGAACTCCGGCAACCGATGCCTTTCGACACTCGAATTTCCAAGCGCCGGCAAGATCCGGTCGACGGGGCCAAAGGGTTCTGCCGAAAGAGCCACCTTGGACACATGCTGGACGAGCCCGGCGGACAGAACTTTATCCATCCCGCTGAGGGCGTTCCAGAGATGGTGAGCGAAGTGGGCGCAGTCAATTAGCGCACAGACGACCGACGGGATCCCGGTACGCAGATAGGGAACGAGATCGCGGTGGCTCGCGATCATGTGGGCGCGCAGCCTGTCTATCTCGTCCCGGCCGTGCCAAAAGCACTTGTCGCGCAGCAGCACGACTGTGTGCAGTCTTGGGAAGAAGAAATAGAGCTTGCCGTAGCCGATTCCCGGCCTTCCGACTGCCAGGTAAAAGACATCCCGGCTCTCGAACCGGTAGTAGATGGGATTGCCCTCGGCGGCTAGGATCGACCGATCGGATCGCAGTATTCTTCCGGAGTATGGGCACACGACGGCGATGCCACCTGACTTGATCGCATCGAGCTGAAAATCAAATGGTCCCGCATCGTTCGCGTGGCTCGGGGCGGGCGATTCGGGATCGTCAATGCGGGCTTGGGGCTTACTGCCCCGTATGAATTCGGCGTCCAGAGCGTTCTCGGACAGGAACCGGGAATCGCTTTCATTCAAGTGTGCGAGGTCGATGACGCGGTAATTGCAGCGTCTTCGTATCGACTCGCGGATGACTTGCGCGAACAGGAATGGGCTTGTCGCGAACGAATGACCGCCCCCGCCCTGGGGCATCAGAAACGCGGCCTCGATTCGGTCATAGCGGCGATCGTCGAAGGTGGCGACGGCCGGATGACGGCGTAGAGCCCTGAGCACCGGAATTAGCGATTTTCTGGCCAGCGAACTCATGGACGACCCGCCATAGAACGCGCCCTTGCTAGGGTTGAACACCTTTTCCGAGACAGCATTGTAGCCGGGCGCCTTCGCCAGTTGGCCGCGCCTGAAGGATGCGGGGACTGGCGGCGCAGCCGGGATGCTCCAATAATGCCCTGGCAGTGAGCCACCGGCCGCATGATTCATCCTATGTCCATTCCCGACACCGTTGCCGTCGCCGCCGTGGGGGACATCCAACTTCACGGGCGTTATCGGGACGCTGCCCGCAGCGGCGATGCGGCCGGCTTCTTTGTGCCGTTGAAGAGACTTCTCGATGGCGTCGACATTGGCATCGGGAACATGGAGACGGTTCTCGCTGACGAATGCGCGCCGCGCCGCGACAAGCTCTGTCTGTTGAGCGCCCCCGCCTATGCGCCGATTCTTCGGGACGCCGGCCTCAACGTCATGACGGTGGCCAACAACCACTTCCTCGACTATGGCGCGGACGGGGTAGCGGCCACACTCAGGCACCTCCGGCAGGCGGGGATACGCGCCGTCGGCGGGGGGCTGGATCTGAACGCGGCGACGCTCCCAGCAGTCGTGGAGTGGTACGGCATTCGGCTCGGCTTCCTGGCCGCCTGCCACGAATCGACGGGAGTGACCGAGTTCGCATCTGCGAGTTCCCCCGGCGCCGCCCCGTTGAGCCCCGAGACCCTGCTGCCCGCCATCGCGGCGCTGAAGTCTCAGGTCGACCACGTGATAGTGCTGTTGCACTGGGGCCTTGAGTACAGCCACGTTCCGACACCGGAACAGGTGGCACTGGCCCACGCGGTCATCGACCAAGGTGCGAGCGCGATCCTGGGCCACCACAGCCACGTGATCCAGGGCATCGAGCACTATGGTGACGGGGTGATCGCATACAGCCTCGGCAACCTGACAGACGCCCCCGTCGACTGGCAGGGACCGACGCGGCACTACCAATGCGGTGTCGATGAGGTCGACAGGGAGTCCATGCTCCTCAAACTTGCTGTGTCCAAGCAGCGCGTTCGGCTTGGCGAGGTCATCCCCTTATGGCTCGACGATGAGGGGCGTCCCACGGCGGCAAGCGGAGCGCGGGGCGAGAAGATTCTCAAGAGCGTTGACGAGTATTCGGCCATGCTGCGTGACCGCGACCTCGAGCGCTACTGGCGGGAGACAGTGATCGGCAGCCGTGTCGCCGCGCCGTTGGTGAGCTGGTGGCGGGAGGGCAGCCTGTGGGACAAGATCCGCAACTTCCGTCCGGGCCAGCTGCTCAGCGCCTGGTTGCTGCTCAGGACGTGGCTCGAGCTCAAGTTCTCCCGCTCGGAGTCGCGTTGGCGGCTGTTCAATTCCCGCAACGACACCCGGCCCATGCCGAGTGCCCGCCGGGAGAAGGGCGACGACTGAGATGCTGCCTACTTGGTGTCAGGCTGCGGCGCGACGGCCGCTGGACTGGGTGAACTTGCATTCGCGTCTAACTCGGCCAAGCGCTTTTTCATATAATCTTTGAACTTTTCTGGGGCCGCCTTGAGGCCCTGCTCAAGGGCCTCGCGCGCCTGCTGCTGCATCCCCATCTGTTTGTATAGATCGCTTAGCGCCAGCCACGACTTGGGGTAGTTCGGCCTGATCTGGGTGGCCTTCCGGTAGCTCTTGACAGCCGCCATCGGCTCTCCCGCAAGCACCGAGATTTCACCTTTCGTGAGATGAAAATCTGGTGCCAACATGGAGCCGTCGGTAGTGCGTTCAAGGACGTACCCGATCTCGCCCTGGGCGGCATCCAAATCGGTCTTCCTGGCTCTGCGATTCGTGGTTTCTGACTTCGCCCGATTGATGAATACCAACGAATAGCAGTAGTGATGGATGTGGAGCGCATCAGGGCCGATAACAGATTCCCAACGCTTCTTGCTTCGAGCCCATTCCTCGCGATTCAGTCGGGCCTGGCACAGGGGCGGCAGCAGCACCTTCTCGGCCTCGGTAGCGCGGTATTGCTCCTCTGCTCGGACTTGGCCCGGGAGCCCGACTCCTAGGGCGAGTACCAGTGATGCAGCAAAAGGCGCAGTTCTACGGCTCACCTCAGGCATTGCGTACCTCCGTTCCCCAAAGCAGTCCAAAATCCCTCGGCCGACGTATTGCCGGCCGGAGTTCGCTCTCCGCAAACCAGGCTAGTGGCGAAAGGGCCCGGTCGCCGGATTCTCTCCATTCGACCTTCCCCAGCCCACCGCAGCGGATGCTAAGGTGCGTGCCGGGGCGTAGCAAGCGAGGTCAGCGGCGGCCGATCTGGGTGGCACTCGGCGCATTGTCTCCCCGGCCACCGCTTCCCCGGCGCAAGCGCCCTATGTTCGTCCTCAGCGATTGGCCATTTCGGCCGATAGGGAGCCCGCAGACGGGACTTTCACCTTGTTCCAAATCGGCATTTCGGACAGGCAGTCACACTGACCTCCAATAGCGATGCTGTTTAACTCCTACGAGTTCATCTTCCTGTTTCTACCGATCACGCTGATCGGCTATTTCGTACTCGGGCGCTACGGCAAAGGATTCGGCGCCGGCTGGCTGGGACTCTCCTCGATCTTCTTCTATGCGTGGTGGGATTACCGCTACGTCCTGCTACTTGGCGCATCCATCGTCGGCAACTACTGGTTTGGGTGTCATATCGCCAGAGCCCACGGTACGCGGAAAGGACGGATACTGTTGGGGGTCGCCGTGACGACCAATCTTCTCCTGCTTGCCTACTACAAGTACGCCGATTTCTTCATCAACACGATCAACGTCGCCGCGGGGGCGGACCTGCCGCTGCTGCACATCGTGCTGCCGATCGGCATCTCGTTCTTCACCTTCACGCAGCTCGCCTTCCTGGTCGACGCTTACCAGGGCAAGGCGGCCGAGTACCGGTTCGTATACTACGTGCTTTTCGTCACGTACTTCCCGCACCTGATCGCGGGCCCGGTGTTGCATCACAAGGAGATGATGCCGCAGTTCGACATGGACCGGAATTACCGCGCGCGCATCCGCAACTTCGAGATCGGGTTGACCATCTTCACGATCGGCCTGTGCAAGAAGGTCCTGCTGGCGGACAGCCTCGCCGAGTACGCGAACCCGGTGTTCTCGGACCCGAGCCCGCAGAGCCTTCTGGTGGCGTGGGGCGGCGTCCTTGCCTATACGTTCCAACTTTACTTCGACTTTTCCGGCTACTCGGACATGGCCATCGGCCTGTCGCGACTCTTCGGCGTCAAGCTGCCTCTCAACTTCAACTCGCCCTACAAGGCGGACAACATCTCGGAGTTCTGGCGGCGCTGGCACATGACCCTGTCGCGGTTCCTGCGGGACTATCTCTACATCCCGCTCGGGGGCAACCGACACGGCCCGGCGCGGCGGCACCTCAATCTGATGGTAACGATGCTGCTCGGCGGGTTGTGGCACGGCGCCGGCTGGAACTTCGTGATCTGGGGCGGGCTGCACGGGCTCTATCTGGTGGTGAACCATACCTGGGTCGAAGCTCGGTCACGCATGGGATTCGGCCGCCGGTCAGCGTGGGGGCGCGTGGCGGGCGTGGCCCTCACCTTTCTTGCGGTCACGGTGGCGTGGGTGTTCTTTCGGTCGCCCGACCTGCCGACCGCATTGGGGTTGTTGAAGGGGATGGTGGGGATCAACGGCGTCGAGCTGCCTGCGGCGCTCGTGGCCCGGCTCGGCTTCATCCAGCCCATGCTCGAGTCACTTGGCGTGGACAGCTACCTGGGTGGCACGACACGCTTCGTCATGACCTATGCCTGGGTCGCGGCTGCCGCGTTCATCGCCTTTGCCATGCCCAACACGCAGGAGATCATGCGGCGGTTCGACCCGGCGCTGGAGGATCCACGGGCGACCATGGCGCCGTCGCTGGCGCTGGACCGGCTGACCTGGTCACCGCGTTTGGGGTGGTCCATGGCGATCGGCCTCCTACTTGGAGCCGGGCTGCTGTCGCTCAGCCGGCCCACTGAATTCCTCTACTTCCAGTTCTGACCCGATGGTCCGGCGCACGCGATATCTCTGCGGCCTCGGGGTGAGCCTCGCTGCGCTGCTCGTCGCTGTGGTTGCCTTCAATCTGGTCGTCGATCCGTACGGGTACGTCGGAGCGCCACGCATTCCGGGGCTGAACGCGCTGAAGCCAGGACCGGGGTCCGAGCTCGTCGCCGTCAAGAGGGCGGCTTTGGCGCGGCTTGCGCCCGACGCGCTGATTCTCGGTAATTCGCGGGCGGAGGTGGGGTTCGACCCCGAGCATCCGGCATGGGCAACGCGCGGGCTGGAGGCGTACAACGCGGCCATCCGCGGTGCGGGGCTCGAGGCCGCCGTTAGGATGCTGGAGACGGCGCGGCAAACCCAAGAGCCGGAGGTCGTCATCGTCGGTCTGGACTTCCTCGATTTCCTGACGGCGCCGGACGCTGCAATTCGGCCATTTCCCAACGCAACTTCGGAAAGTGTCATCGATCGATTCCAGCGGTGGTTTGGCGCGGTCGGGACGTTTGGGGCGCTTCGCGATTCCGTTCGGACGATCATCGCCCAGCACGGACGCTATCCTGAGATCATCACCGACCGGGGGCTGAATCCGCTGCGCGAGTACGAGGGGATCGCCCGAGTCGAGGGCTATCACGCGATGTTCGCGCAGCGTGCGCAGGAGAATGCTCGAGCCTACGTTCGGAAGCCGTCGGGTATCTTCGTGGACGGAACGCGGTCTTCGCCGTCCCTTTCGATCGTGGAAGGTCTGGTCGAGCGGGCGAGGCAGCGCGGGACCGAGCTGCATCTCGTGATCTACCCCTATCACGCCCAGATCCTCGTCATGTTCGAAGCGGCAGGTCTGTGGCCGGCCTTCGAGCAGTGGAAGCGGCGGTTGGCGGAGATCGCGGCTAAGGGTGGGCCGGGCATCAAGCTCTGGGACTTCAGCGGGTTCTCCGACTACACGACCGAGCCAATTCCCGGGGCGGGTGACACGACGACGGAGGTGCGGTGGTACTGGGAGGCCGGCCACTTCAAGAAGGCCCTCGGTGACTTGGTGCTGGAGCGAATCCTGCTGCCCGGGGATACGGCGGATGCAGGCAACTTCGGGGTTCGGCTGATGGGTGCGAACATCGATGCACACCTGCGCCGCATCAGCCAGGACCGCGATGCCTTCCGGACGTCTAACCAAGCGTTCGTTGCCGATACCGAGGCCTTGGTCGAGCGCGCACGTTGAGTTCGGGGACTGATGCTCATCTCCGTCGTCATTGCCGCGCATGACCGCCCGGAGCTTCTTCGCGAGGCAGTGGCGAGCGTGGCGGAGCAGACCTACGGCCAGTATGAAGTGGTGGTCGTGGACGACGGCTCTTCGCCGCCCTTGGAGAGTGCTCCATTGGAGCTTCTCGTGGGTGATCGCTTGGTGTTCCTCAGGCACGAGATGGCGAGGGGAATCAGCGGCGCCAAGAATGCGGGTATCGGGGCCGCGCATGGCGAGATTGTCCTGCTTCTCGACGACGACGATCTGCTGTTTCCACATGCGCTGCAGACGATCCAGGCGGCGTTTGCCGGCCACCCGGGGCTCAATTGCCTGTTCATGGGGGTCGAGCCTTTCGGGCCTTACGCGGAGGGACCGTCGCGTAATAGATGCAAGGCGCTCGAACGCCTGTTCGAGCGTGCGCAGCCAAAGGAGCTTGATGGGCTGCTGTTCTTCAGCGAGCACCTGTTCGGGGAATTGATCGGTCGCGTGCCCATCGACTTTCAGCGCCCGGCCGCGCGGCGTTCGGCGTGGGATATGGTGGGTGGCTTGGACGAACGCGCCCTGTTCGCCGAGCCGAGTTGGGCCGTGAGGGCCGCGGCGGTCTGTACGGTGGCGCTGACGGTGAGCACGCTTACCCGCTGGCGGATCCATGGACGGAATTTCGGCTGGCCACCGGGATTGACCGCGATCGAGGTTGCGACCCGTAATCTGCGGAACTCGCTACTGATGGCGGAAGGGCTGGAACGTGCCTTCCGGTCGGGCGGTGATGAGCGCTCCCGACGCCGGCATCGCCTGATCGTGAAGCACCTTGCCGCGCAGCACCTGGCGATGGCTCGGCACCTTCGTGTGGAGCGCGTCGGTGCAGGGTTCTCTCATCTCGCAAGGGCGCTGCGATTGGACGCGAGCGCGGTGAACCTGCGGGCGGCTTTTGCGTATCTTTTCCCGCCAGGGTGGCTCGCTAGTATCCGGCGGTTGCGAGGGAAGGGCGCGTCCTCGGCAACCGGCGCCTGATACGCAGGGTGTCGGATGTTGCCGGGTACGCTGTTGGACAAACGCTTTCGTGCTTCGATGCGGCGGCGTGGCCGCCCACTCAGCACGAACGGAATCATAGAGTTACTGCTCGGTCTGAGTAGAGGGAAGCGCGTATCGAAGGGTGAGATGGCCGTTATTTGTGAGCCTGCGGAGGCGATAGCCACGCCGCCGCCGATGCGCCTGGTTAACTGGCCCGTCGTCTGGGCGCTTATCGCCGGCATTGCCGGTGCCTGCGATGCGCGCGCCGGCGGCAGCGCGGAAACGACCCTGGTGGTGATCAACGCGGCTTCCCCGATTTCGCTGCAGGTCGCCAACGAGTACGCGCGGCTGCGCGGTATCCCGGACACCCATCTGGTGCGGCTGTCGGACGTGCCGTCGTTCGGGGCGCTGCCGGTCGCCGACTTCCGCAGGAAGGCCTTGGCGCCGATCCGCGACTTCATCCGGGAGCACAAGCTCGAGGAGGAGATCGACCTCGTCGCCTATTCCAGCGACTTTCCCTATGCGGTCGATTTCAAGTCGGACGTCAAGGACCACAATCTACCGGCGAACCGCCTTCGGGGCGACACGGCGTCGCTGACCGGGCTGACCTATTTTGCGAATCGGGTGGAAGCGCGCGACACGGGGTATCTCGGCGTAAACCACTATTTCGTCGAGTTCGCCGGCCGGCGTCAGTTGCCGGCTGGCGAGGCGGCAGGGTCGGCAGCATCGATGGACGACCAGGTTCTTCCGGCACCTTCGGCAGTGACCTACGGGCCTTTCGAGAACACTCACGGCTTTCGGCATCGGTACGCATGGTCGAATTCCGACCTCGCGGTCTGGCAGCCGAAAGACGTGCTCGATCAGTACTACCTGTCGGCGATGCTTGCGTATACAGGGGTACGTGGGAACAGCTTTCCCGAGATCGCCGGCTATCTGGGTCGGGCTGGGGCGAGCGACGGGACGAACCCGGACGGGATGGTGTACCTGATGGCGAACGACAACGTTCGGTCAAGGACCCGCCAGCCGCTGTTTCCGGCGACGTTGTCGGAGCTCGCGCGACGCGGTCGCAAGGGCGAGATCCTCGGTCCAAAGCGCGACCGTCAGAAGGGGATCATCCCGCTCGGCCGCGACGACGTGATCGGTGCAGTGGTCGGCACACGGGAATTCGACTGGGAAAAGTCCAACAGCCGCCTGCTGCCCGGGGCTGTTGCCGAATCCCTCACGAGCTACGGAGGGCACTTCGACTATTCCGGGCAGACGAAGCTGACGGCATTCCTTCGTCACGGTGCGGCCGGCTCGAGCGGAGCGGTGGCGGAGCCCTTTGCCCTGCAGCAGAAGTTCCCGGTGCCGCTTCTGCACGCCTACTACGCCGACGGCTGCTCGCTGGCCGAGGCGTTCTACCAGAGCGTCCTCACGCCCTATCAACTTCTCGTCGTTGGCGATCCGCTGGCGAGGCCGTTCGCGCGGTTTGCGGAGGTGGGGCTGGAGACACCGGACGTGGGGTCGGCCTGGTCGGGCACGGTGCGTCTCGAGCCGCTGGTGCGGCCTGCGGACGGGACGTCCATCCGCGTCGTCGAGCTCTGGGTCGACGGCCAGCACGTCGCGTCGGGCGCGTTGAATGCGCCGATCGCGTGGGACACCCGCAGCGTTGAGGACGGTAGCCACGACCTCCGGCTCGTGGCGGTCGAGGACAGCGTCATCGAGACGCGCTCGGTGTTCCGCGCGACGGTGAGCGTGTTCAACCGCGAGCGGCGCGTTCATGTGGAGGCGGTCACGGGAGATGTCCGCTACGGCGAGGCGGTCGCCTTGCGCGGCCGAGCCGAGGGCGCCGAGCGCGTCGAGCTTCGGCGCGGGCATCAGGTGCTTGGGACGGCGGAGGTGATGGAGGGGCGCTGGTCGCTGACGGTGCCGAGCGGCGCCTTGGGGATGGGGACGGTGCCGGTGGTCGTCCGTGCGGCGTACCCCGACGGGCACGCGGTGCGCAGCGCACCTGTGCCGATCGTCGTCAGGGGGCCGGCACTCCTGCCGGCGGCGACGCTCGAGAAACCTCCGATCCCGGGTCTGCAGGCGGTGGTGCACGAAAAGAACGGCAATCGGCGGGAGCTGATCGTCGAGAAGCTCGTCGGCACGATCGGGGAGATCACGAAGGCCGGCGTGACGGCGGAGTCGATGAGGCTGACCGGGCTCGTCAACGTCGGTCAGCCGGGCGTCTATCAGCTCGCGGTCCGCAGCAACGGCCGGCTGCGGATCACCGTGCAAGATCGGGTGTTGATGGACGAGGCGGTTTCCCAGGATGGCGCGGAGCGGTTCGTCGTCCTCGGGCTGGAGGCGGGGTGGCATCCGATCGAGATCGAGCTGAAGCCTGGCGGGAAGAAGCCGTTCCTGAAGGTTGTGATGGCGGGGGACCAGGTTCCGGACGTGCTGGGGAAGGGAAACCTGGCGCATTGACGATCGCGCCTGAAGGCGCTCCTACCCGGCAAGCGGCACCGCCCCGTAGGAGGCGTTCCTGCCCGGCAAGCGGCACGGCCCCGTAGGAGCGGCTTCAGCCGCGATAAAGTCGCCGTCGCTGCGACCACGGTGGGAATCGCGCCTGAAGGTGCTCCTACCAGAACGCTGCGAACGGTATCATCCGATCCTGACGATTCCCATGGATGGGGAAAAACATGTCGACGGAACGACCACACGGCCGAAATCTGCGTGCCGGCCGCGTTTCGCTGCCCGGCAATGCCTACCACGTCATCTTCCGCACCTTCCGCGGCAGACCCTTTTTCCGGGATCTGCGGATGGGGCGCATCGTCGTCGACGGACTGCGGTGGCAGGACGAGGCCAGGCGGACGTCCACGCTGGCTTTTGTCGTCATGCCGGATCACGTGCATTGGCTGTTGGTGCTCGGCGCGTGCGTCACGCTGCCCGGCGTCATGTTCGCCGTGAAGGGATCCACGGCGTGGCGGATCAATTCGGCCCGTGGTGCGAATGGAGAGCGGGTCTGGCAGGCCGGCTATTTCGACCACGCCGTGCGCCGGGACGAGGAAGTCCGAATGATTGCGCGCTACATCGTTGCGAACCCGCTGCGCGCCGGCCTGGTGTCGAGGGTGGGCGATTACCCGCTGTGGGACGCGTGCTGGCTATGACTGAACGATCGTGTTGGCAGAGGTGTGCCCCGGGATCGCGATGGAGTCGCGCCTGAAGGCGACGCTCTGGGAATCGCGTCTGAAGGCGCTCCTACCAGACAATGGCACGGCCCCGTAGGAGCGGCCTTCACGCCGCGATCAATCGCGCCGTAGGAGCGGCTTTAGCCGCGATAAAGTCGCCGTCGCTGCGACCAGCGTCGGAATCGCGCCTGAAGGCGCTCCTACCGGGCGACCGCAAGCCGCGACGACGGTCTGGTAGAGCGGCATTCCTGCCGCGATTTTGGCCTCGGCACCAACATGGTGTCGGACTACGACCCGCGCCGCAGGCGGGACCCCAAGAGGCATTTCGTCGCGTGATTATATACATACGAAGGTATGGCTTCATGGCCATATTGCGACTAGGCTCGTCTCATGACCCGTACCCGCTTCGAGTGGGATTCCGCCAAGGACGAGGAGAACCAGCGAAAGCACGGAGTGTCGTTCGTCGAGGCGCAGTACGCCTTTGCCGATCCGCACCGCGTCATCGCCGAGGATCTCATCCACAGTCAGCAGGAGCCGCGATACTTCTGCTTCGGCCGAGTCGGGGAGGGAATCGTGACGGTTCGTTTTACGTACCGCGCCGGCGTGATCCGGAAATTCGGCGCGGGCTATTGGCGGCGGGGAAAGGCGATCTATGAGCAGCAGAATCAAGTACACCGATGAGCCCTTGGGCGACCTGAAGGTGATCGCCGATTGCCTTCCGGCGCCGGAACAGCTCGCGTTTCACGAGGAAGGGGTGAAGGTGACCATCGCGCTCAGCAAGCGCAGCGTCGATTTCTTCAAGGCCGAGGCGGCTCGCCATCACACGCAATACCAGCGGATGATCCGCCGCCTCCTCGACGCCTATGTCGATGCCTACCAGCCGGAGCCGAAGAGCCCGAAGCGCCCGCCGCGTCGGCGGTCCGAATCAGGTCGGTAGGAGGGGCCGCCAGGCCGCAATGCGCGCGTGGATCGCCCCTTGCCCCGGCCGCGGTTCCCCTCTATCGTTCTTACGAAACGTTTATCGAGAGAGGAAAGGTAAAAATGCTCGCCGCTACCCTGTCCAGCAAGTACCAGCTCGCCATCCCCAAGGCGATCCGCGACGAGCTCGGCCTGCAGGCGGGCCAGCGGTTCGTCGTGATCGCGAAGGGCCAGGCGATCGAGCTGGTGCCGGTGCGGTCGGTGGTCGAGGCGCGCGGGCTCTTGCGGGGGGCCGGGACGGACGGCGTCCGGGATCGCACGGACCGGGTCTGATGCCCGTCCTGGTCGATACCTGCGGGTGGATCGAGTGGCTGACCGACGGTCCGCTCGCCGAACGTTACCGGCCTTACTTCGTGGACGCGGCTGCGCTGCTCGTGCCGACGTGCCTGCAGTTCGAGCTCTACGAGTGGGCGAAGCGCGAGCGCGGGGAGGCGGTCGCCCTCGAGGCGGTCGCGCTCACCGAGCAGGCCCAGGTGGTTCCGCTCACGACCGCCATCGCGCTGCACGCGGCGGACCTGGCGCTGCAGCACCGGCTGTCGTTCGCCGACGCGCTGATCTTCGCGACGGCGTCGCAGCTCAAGGCGACGCTCGTCACCTCGGACGATCATTTCGCGGGCCTTCCCGGGGTTGTGCATTTCGAGAGGCGGTGAGCCGGTGCCCGTGCCCTCTATTGCGGGAGCTGCCTGGTTGCCGGACTTCGTGGGACGCACGGCAGCGACCAATCGCGCCGAGTGCGGCGCTCCCACAATCGCGCCGCGGGCGGCGCTCGTCACACCCCGCCGTGCCGCGCCCAGAACGCGGTCGGATCCAGGATGGCGTAGCGGTACGCCAGGGCCAGCAGGTCCTTTTCGCCGGTGATCAGATAGTCGGCGCCCGACGTCCGAAGCGCCGCCAGCAACGACCCGAGGACGGGCTGGTCGGCGGGGTCGCGGAGATCGGGGTCTGCGGCGGCGAGCGGCTCGGCGACCTCCGCCTGGATCGCGAGTGCGTCGACGAGGTCCGTGATCTCGGCGTCCGTCAGACCGTGCCGGTGCGCGAGCCGCGGCAGGACGCGGCGCAGCTCGTCGAGGATGTATTCGGAGGGCAGCACCTCGACCGAGCCGTGCCGCCGCGCCGCGAGGATCCTCCCCGGCACGCTGGCCGGATACGCGATGCCGGACAGCAGGACGTTCGTGTCCAGCACGACGCGCAGCGTCGCCACGACGGGTCAGCGGG
>Ga0079037_100001201_pt1 | contig 13196 bp, 9 predicted proteins | sample Mud3Dept4metaG_FD_71479 | JGI IMG/M metagenome (GOLD analysis project Ga0079037, IMG submission 71479) | Freshwater wetland microbial communities from Ohio, USA, analyzing the effect of biotic and abiotic controls - Mud 3 Core 4 Depth 4 metaG | ecosystem: Environmental > Aquatic > Freshwater >... | reverse complement strand
GGCATCGGGGCGCAGATGATCGGCGTCGGCAGCGGCGCGCTCGCGGCCGCCACGCAGTACGTCAAGGAGCGCAGGCAGTTCGGCAAGGCGATCGCCGAGTTCCAGGGCATCCAGTTCCAGCTCGCGCAGATGGCCACCGACCTCGAGGCCGCACGGCTCATGGTCTACAACGCCGCCCGCCTCAAGGATGCCGGCCAGCCCTTCGTGCAGGAGGCGGCGATGGCCAAGCTCTTCAGCTCGCAGGTGGCCGACCGCGTCAGCTCGCAGTGCCTCGAGCTCTTCGGCGGCTACGGGTACTCGCGCGAATACCCGGCGGAGAAGTTCTACCGCGACGCCAAGATCGGGACCATCTACGAGGGGACCAGCAACATGCAGCTGCAGACGATCGCGAAGACGCTGCTCAAGTAGGCCGGTCCCGGAACGACGACGGGCCCCGGAGATCCGGGGCCCGTCGTCGTTCGAGCATCCTGGGCGTTACATCGCCTTCTTGGCCGGCGGCAGGAGCACCTTGTCGATCACGTGGATCACGCCGTTCGAGGCCGCCACGTCCGCCGAGACGACGTTCGCGTTGTCGGCGCCCACGTGCACCATGCTGCCCGCGAGGTGGAGCTTCAGGTCCGAACCCTCGACGGTCTTCACGGTGACGTAGCCGTCCTTGTCGGCCAGCTTCTTCAGGTCGGCCGCCAGGACCTTGCCCGGCACGACGTGGTACGTGAGCACCGAGGTGAGCTGCTTCTTGTCCGCCTTGAGGCCGGCGAGCGTGGCGGCCGGCACCTTGCCGAACGCCTCGTCGGTCGGGGCGAACACGGTGAACGGCCCCGGGCCCTGCAGGGTCTTCACCAGGTCGGCCTCGGTGAGCAGCGCGGCGAGCGTCTTGAACTGGCCGGCGCCGACGGCGGTGGCGACGATGTCCTTGGACTGGGCGCTCGCAGGCGCGGCAAGCGCGGTAGAGAGAGCCGCGACGGCGACGAGGCGGCGGGCAATGCTGTACATGGAACTCCCCTGACGTGGACGTGGATTGATGACTGGCGCGGACCGGGATCCCGCACCTTCTCCGATACCCCGCTCGCGCCGTTCGTTCCTCCCGTCGCCGGACTGTGACCTTGCACAGGGTCTGCTTCTTGCTTTTTCCAGCCTTCGTCCGGACGTCACGCGCCGGAGCGCGTGGCTAACTCCTTTGCAGTGTTGCGCTTGACAGCATGGGTGCGGCGCCTTTGCATTCGGGCGTCCGTTCTCCAGAGCCCGCGATCCGCCCAGCGCGAATGACATTCGCGGGAAGATTCGGAAGGAACCCGGTGACCCCAGGCTCCGTGCGCCTCGTTCTGTGCCTGCTCGCCGTCCTCGGGACGGCGCGGCCGGCCGCGTCCCAGGTCGACCCGCTGCTCATCAGCCGGGTCGACGCCTGGTTCGCGGATGCGAAGCGGCTCGCACCGGGCGAATGGGGCATCGCGATCGCCGACCAGCGGGGCAACCTGCTCTGGTCCCACAACCCGACGTCGCCGATGATCCCGGCGTCCACCGTCAAGCTGCTGACCACCGGGTTCGCCCGCACCGTGCTCGGCGGCGAGGCGACGGTTCCCACGCGGGTGATCGCCACCGGTCGGCTCCATCCCTCCAACGGCGAGTGGATCGGGTCGTGGGCGCTGGAGATGAACGGCGACCCGACGCTCGAGCGCCTGCCCGGCACCGGTCCGACGTTCCGCGAGCTCGCCGCGCAGCTCCGGGCGAAGGGCATCCTCCGCCTGCGCGGCCCGCTGACCCTCGCCAGCCAGCAGGGCCCGGCCGACGCGGTCTACCCGGCCGTCTGGTCGTCCCGGCATCGCGGCCGCTACTTCGCGCCGCTGATCGGGCCGGTGATGCTGCACGAGAACCTGGTCGTCGTCACCGTGGCGCCCTCCGCGAAGATCGGCGGACGGGCGGTGCTGATCGGGGCCGCACCGCGCGGCGTCGCGTCGCTGATCTCGGTCCGGGCGACGACGAGGAAGGGCCGGCGCAGCCGGCTGTCGCTGCAGCCCACCAAGGACGGCGGGTGGGTGGTCGTCGGCACCATCGGGAAGGGCGCCCGCTCGCGGAGCCTCGTGGCCCCGAGCCGCGACCCGCGTAGAGTCGCCGAAGCGGTGTGGGGTCAGGCGCTCGCCGATGAAGGCATTGCCTGGACCCCGAGCGCGACCGTGGCGCGCCCTCCCGTCGGCAGCACCGAGGAGATCCTCGCCGAGGTGCACTCGCCCGCGTTCGACACGGTGGCATCGGAGGTGAATCGCCGCAGCCTCAACCCCGGCGCCGAGCTGATGCTGCAGTGGGCGGGCGGCCGCACCGACGCCGCCGCGCGTCTCACCGAGCACGTGAATGCGGTCACCGGCATCGCCGACGGGGCACACCTCGTCGACGGCAGCGGGTTGTCCTACGACAACCGGGTCACGGCATACACGTTCGTGGCGTACCTCAGTCGGTTCCCGCAGACCCCCGCGGGTCGCGGCTTCCCCTTCCTGCTGCCGCCCAACGGGGCCGGCACCCTGCACACGCTGCGCGCGGGCTTCCCGTCCTCGGGCGTGGTGCGTGCGAAGACCGGCACCCTCGCGCAGGCGGCGAACGTGGTCGGCTATCTCGGCCGGCCGAACGGCGTGCTGCTCGTCGCCTTGCTCTACAACGGCCCGCGCACCTGGGCCGCGCGACAGGCCGAGTGGCGCCTCTTCCGGCTTCTCGGCGCCGACGGCATCGTGGTGCCGGCCGACACGACACCGGTGGACAACGGCCAGCTCGGCAGCGAGAGCGACCCGTCGGAGCCCGCCACCGATGCGGAGCCCGCCGCCGAAGGCAGCGACTAGCCGATCCACCTCCCGGTGGCACGGACGCCCCGCGACCTCGGTCGCGGGGCGTCGTGACGTTCGTGGGGGCAGGACTCAGCGCACGTGTCAGTCGCTGTCCTTGTGCTCGCGGGTCGTCGACGCGTTCGCGCCGGCAGGCGGGGTGGGCGGGCTCGTGAGCGGTCCGCGGATCTCCTCGTGCCGGATCTCGCCGCCGACCCACGCCGCGCGCGCCACCGTGGCCGTCGAGGCCATGAGGCCCAGCAGCACCACGCCTCGTGCCCAGCCCGGCTCGTCGCGACCGCCGCGCCCGAGGAACAGCGTCACGGCCGCCGCACCCGCGGTGACGAGCAGCACGACCAGCGCGAGTTCCGCGGCCTCCTCGTGCTCTTCCGTGCTGTCGTGATCGAAGCCCGGGAATTCCTCCACCTGCTCGTGCGCCTCCTCGCCGGTGAAGTACGCGGGGTACACCGACAGGCCCGCGATCAGCGCCACCCAGAGCGCCAGCCGGCGCACCTCGCGGCTCCCGCGAGACATGCCCCACAGGACGAGCAGCAGGGCGAACACGGAGCCCAGGATGGGCACGTGGTTGATGATCAGGTGCAGGTGCGGATAGTTCACGAGCGTCTCCGGATGTCGAGGGTCAGGCCGAGCGACCGACCGCGAGCGCGGCCTCGGCCTGTCGGCGGCCGGCACGATACACCGAGAAGTAGCGTTCCACCGTCAGGTAGAGCACGGGCAATACCAGCAGCGTGAGCAGCGTCGATGTGACGAGCCCGCCGATCACCACCATGGCCAGCGGCCGCTGCACCTCGGCGCCCGGCGACTGCGAGAAGGCCATCGGCACGAAGCCGAACCCGGCCACCAGCGCCGTCATCAGCACCGGCCTCAGGCGGCTCGCCGCGCCCTCGATGGTGGCCTCGAGCAGCGGCCGGCCGTGATGGCGCAGGTCATTGATCGAAGTGACCATCACCACGCCGTTGAGCACCGCGATGCCGAACAGGGCGATGAAGCCGATCGACGCCGACAGGCTCAGGTTGAGCCCCGTCAGCCACAGGGCCGCCACGCCGCCCACCAGGGCGAACGGCACATTGGACATCACCAGCGCGGCCTGGCGCACCCGCCGGAAGGCGGCGAAGAGCAGCAGGTAGATGGCGATGATGGCGACCGGCACGAGGATGCCGAGGCGGCGGAGGGCCGTCTGCTGGTGGGTGTACTGGCCGCCCCACTCGTAGCGGTAGCCCGTGGGGAGCGGAACCGCCGTGGCGAGCTGGGCCGCCGCGTCGTCCACGAACCCCACGACGTCGCGCCCGCGGATGTTGGCGCCGACCACCACGAGCCGCTGGCCGCCCTCGTGGGCGAAGGCCTCCGGGGCGTCCACGAGCTTCACCTGCGCCACCGAGCCGAGCGGGATGCGAATCCCCGACGCGGTGGCGATCGGGAGGTCGGCCAGCGTGGTGGGGTCGAGGGTCGTGGCACTCGCCACGCGCACCACGACGCCGATGCGCCGCGCCCCGTCCACCACCTCGGTGGCCACCGACGCGCCGAGCGCGCGCTCGACCTCCCGGCCCACGTCACCGCTGCCGAGGCCGAAGCGCGACAGGGCGTCGCGATCCAGCTCGAGGCGCACCTGCTTGACGCGGGCGGCCGCCGTGGCGCGCACCTCGCCCGCCCCGCGGACGTCCTTCAGCACGTGCTCCACGCGCGCGGCCAGGTCGGCCAGCGTGTCGGGGTTGGTCCCGATGATCTTCACGCCCACGTCGGTGGTGATGCCGCTCTCCGCCTCGTCGAGGCGCATCTGGATCGGCTGCGTGAAGGCGAACCCGAGTCCGGGGATGTCGGAGAGGGCGCTGTCCATCGCCGCGAGCAGGGCGTCCTTGCCGCCCTTGCGCCAGGCGCCGCGCTCGACGAGACCCACGTAGGTATCGGACTCGTAGGGCCCCATCGCCTCGGTGGCAAGGTCGGGCCGGCCGAGCTTGCTGACCGCGCTGCGCACCTCGGGCAGGCCGAGCAGGGCGCGCTCCACCGCGAGCGAGTAGTTCACGCCCTGGTCCATGGCGGTCGACGGGAGTCGGCGCGTCTGCACCAGGACGCTGCCTTCGTCGAGCCGCGGCATGAACTCGCGGCCCAGGTGCGTCGCCGCATACATCGAGCCGAGGAACAGCACGAGCGCCGTGCCGATGAGCGCGTAGGGACTGTGCATCGTGCGGGCGAGCAGCCGCGCGTAGATCTCGCGCATCTGCTCGAAGCGGGGCGAGTGGGGCTCCTTCGCATTCACCAGGAAGACGCGCGCGAGCGCCGGCACCAGCGTGAGCGCCAGCAGCAGCGAGCCCAGCACCGCCGCCACCACGGTGAACGCCATCGGCACGAACATCTTCCGCTCGGTGCCCTCGAGCGCGAAGATCGGCACGTACACCGCCACGATGATGGCGATGCCGAACACCACCGGCCGGCCCACCTCCGCCGCCGAGTGCCGGATGCGCTCCCCCACCCCGCCCTTGCCGGGTGCCTCGCCCGAGCGGCGCATGATGTTCTCGATCATCACCACCGAGCCGTCCACCAGCAGGCCGAAGTCGAGGGCGCCCAGGCTCATCAGGTTCGCGCTGAAGCCGAACAGCTTCATCATCACGAACGCCCAGAGCATCGAGAACGGGATCACCACGGCCACGATGAGGCTCGCCGCCGTGTTGCGCAGGAAGAGCCACAGCAGCACGACCACCAGCGCGCCGCCCAGGACGAGGTTCTTCTGGATGGTGTGCGTGGTGCGGCCTACCAGCTCCGTCTGGTCGTAGAACGGCACCAGTTGCACGCCGGCCGGCAGCGTCGGCACCACCTCGGCGACGCGCGCCTTGATGCGGCGGATCACGTCCTGGGCGTTGGCGCCCTTGCGCATGATGACCATGCCGCTCACCACCTCGCCGGTGCCGTTGTACGTCACGGCTCCCTGGCGCGGCAGCGCGCCCCGCTCGACCGAGCCGATGTCGCCGAGGCGGATCGGCACCCCGCCGGGGGCGGCCACCGTCACGCGCTCGAGGTCGGCGAGGTTCTTCAACCGGCCCACGCCGTGCACCACGAACCGCTCGCCGCGGTTCTCCGTGTAGGTGCCGCCGAAGTTGGCGTTGTCGGCCGCGATGGCGCGCTCGAGGTCCCCGAGCGTGAGACCCGCAGCGGCGAGCCGGCGCGGGTCGACCACGACGTGGTACTGCTCCGTGCGCCCGCCCCAGCTGTTCACCTCCGTCACGCCCGGCACGGTGCGCAGCTGCGGCGCGAGGGTGAAGTCCTGCAGCGTCTTCAGTGAGGTCGCGTCCCACTCGGGCGAGGTCGACGTGAGGATGTACTGGTACACCTCGCCCATCGCCGTCGAGATGGGCCCGAGCACGGGCGTGACGCCGTCCGGCAGCACCTTCCCGACGTCCCCGAGGCGCTGCGCCACCAGCTGGCGGGCGAAGTACACGTCCACGCGATCGTCGAAGACCACCTGCGTGATCACGAGGCCGAACTTCGTCGTCGAGCGCACCGCCTGCGCGTCCGGCAGGCCGAGCAGCGAGCGCTCGATCGGGAAGGTGACGAGCTGCTCCACCTCCTGCGGCGCCAGGCCCGGCGCCTCGGTGATGACGCTCACGCTGTTGGCCGTGATGTCGGGGAACGCCTCGAACGGGATGGTGCTCAGGGCCCAGAGTCCCAGGCCCAGCAGCGTCGCCGCGCCGCCGAAGACGAAGATCCGGCTGCGGATCGAGAAGCCGATCACCTTGTCGATGAGCGTCACGGCGTCAGGCCTCCTCACCCGGCACGCCCTCGAGCGCGGCCCGGACGAAGTAGGCGCCTTCGGTCACCACCACGGTGCCGCCCGAGAGCCCCTCGACCGCCACGCGACCGCCGCCGAGCGGCTGGGCCTTCACGGGGCGGGCACGGAAGCGGCCCGGTATCTCCTGCACGAACACCACGTCGCCGTCGGCCATGCGCTGCACCGCCGACTCCGGCAGCACCACGCGCTCGGCGCGCGCGCCCGACGGCAGCACGAGCGACGCGAACATGCCCGGCCGCACGCCCGCCGGCACCCGGTCGAGCGCGACACGCACTTCCACCGCGCGGCGGAGCGAATCCACCCGGCCGCCCGCCCGCACCACCCTGGCCATGATCGTGTCGCCGGGCATCGCGTCCATCACCACCGCCACCCGGCTTCCGGGCGTCACGGCGATCGCGGCATTCTCGGGCACGAACCCCGTGGCCCACAGCTGGGTGGGGTCGCCGAGGTCGACGAGCATCGTGCCCGGCGTCACGGCCTCGCCGGCGCTCACGTGCACGTCGAACACCACGCCGGCGCGCGGGGCTCGCACCGTCACGTCGCCCTCCGGCGACGGGCTGAGGTGCGCCATGACCTCCTGCGCCCTGCGATACTCGGCCTTGGCGATCGCGAGCTGTGCCGCACGCCGCTCGACCTCCTCCTTCGCCACCGCCTCGTCGGCGAGCAGGCGCGCCGAGCGATCGTAGGCCGCCTGCATCGCCCCGACCTCGGCCTCCGCCGACGTGAAGTCGCGGTGCGCCGTGGCGAGCTCGTGCGAGTGGATCAGCATCAGGGGCGCGCCACGGGCGACCCGGTCGCCCGGGATGACGAGCACCTCGTCGACGCGTCCCTCGACGATCGAGCCCACCCGCGACGTGGCCAGCTCGGGCGTCGCCACGGTGGCCGGCACGCGCAGCGGCAGGAAGACCGACTCGAGCCGCGCCGTGTCGGTGCGGAGCTTCGCCGTCTTCAGGCGCGCGGGAGTCAGCACCACGGTGCCGGCCGGCAGCGCCTCCGCCACGGGGGGCGGGGCGTCCTTGCCGCAGGCGGCGAGTGCCAGGGCCAGGATGAGCGGGGCGAACGGGCGAGCGGTCATCGGATCTCCAGGTCCAGGTCCTCGCAGAGGACCTGCGCGTCCACGGGCCGGCCCGCGAGCCGGGCCCGGCGTGCGCGAAGCTCGGCGCGCATGGCGCGCCACTCCGCGAACTCGTTCAAGGTGTTCACGCGCGCCCGGCGCGCGTCGAGCAGTTCGGCGATGGTTCCCTCGCCCTGCGCGAGGCGCGACTGCTGCGCGCGCACGGCACGGTCGAGGTCGTCGAGCAGCGAGGCATCGAAGGCGGGGGCGGCCGCCGCCAGGACTGCGAGCGCCGCGTCGGTGCCGCTGCGCTGCGCGGTCACCCGCCGCTCGAGGTCCGCGCGCAGCGCCTCGGCCGCCTCCGCCTGGAAGCGCGCCGACTCGTGCGCCGCCGCGCCGGAGCGGAGCAGCGGTAGCTCCATCGAGAGGCCGAGCAGCAGGCCGCTGTAGCCGGCGGTGCGGCGCAGGCCCGCGATGGGGGCGATGTCCGGGATGCGCCACGCCTGGGCGCGATCGGCGGTCGCCTGCGCCGCCTCGACGTTGAAGCGCGCCTGCAGCAACTCGGGCGGGAGGGAGTCCGCCGGCATCGCGGCCGGCGCCTGCGCGCACTTCGGCCATTCGATCACGATCGGCTGGCCCGGCGGCACGCCGAGGCGGCGGGCGAGCTCCGCCTCACTCTCGGCCGCCACGGCCCCGCGGCGCGCGGCGAGCGAACGCATCGTGACGAGTTCGAGCCGCACGCGCGCCGCCTCGCCGCCGCTCGAGCGCCCCTCTTCCGCACGCCGCGACATCGCACGGGCGAGCTGGTCGAGCGTCACGGCCTCCTCGGCGCTGTGTCGCGCGATGCGCGCGTCCCGCGTCGCGATCGCCATCGCCGCCACGGCCCCGACGACGGCGTCGGCACGCGCCGAGTTGGCGCCCGCGCCCGCCGCCCCGGCGAGCGCCTCCGCCTCGCGCACCGCCGCGCCACGGTCGCCGCCCAGCGTGAACAGCTGCTGGAGCGTGATCTGGCCCTCGATGCCCTCGAGACCCGACTTGCCGGTCACCTGCTCCTGGGCACCGATGTTCTCGGCCGTCGCGTTGAAGATCGGGTTGTACCAGGCCCGGGCGTTGCGGATGCCGGCCTGCGCGGCGCGCTCCCGCGCCACTGCCGCCTGGACGGGGCCGGCCTGACCGATGGCGCGCTGCAGCGCGTCGGCCGCGCTCAGCCGCAGGGTGTCGCTGCCGGCCTGAAGCACGGCGAGAAGCATGAGGAGTGTCATCGGCAGGCAGTCTACTCCGCGAAGATGAATCCACCATGAACGCCCGCCGCCGATTGACGCTGGCTGCCCGGCGATGGAAGTTGATGCACCGGGAGGACTTGCATGCGGATTCTGGTGGTCGAGGACGAGTCGGCGCTGGCCCAGAGCCTCGCCAAGGGCCTGCGCCAGGCGGCGCACGCCGTGGACCTCGCCCCCACCCTCGCCGAGGCGCGCACCAAGCTCGCGCTCGAACCGTACGACGCCGTGGTGCTCGACCTCGGACTGCCCGATGGTTCGGGCCTCACGCTCGCCCGGGAGATCCGCGGCCGGGGCGATCGGGTGACCATCCTCATGCTGACCGCGCGCGACGGCGTCTCCGACCGGGTCGCCGGCCTCGACGCCGGCGCCGACGACTACGTGGTCAAGCCGTTCGCCCTCGAGGAGGTGCTCGCGCGCCTGCGCGCCCTCGAGCGGCGGGCGCCCGAGTTCCGCCCGACCGTCATCACCGTCGCCGACCTGCAGGTGGATCCGAGCGCGCGATCCGCCGAGCGCGCGGGCACGCCGATCCCGCTCACCACCACCGAGTACGCCCTGCTCGAGTACCTCGCCCGGCACGCCGGCAGCGTCCTCGGCCGGGCAGACATCAGCGCCCACGTGTGGGACGAGAATTACGACCCCTTCTCCAACGTCATCGACGTGTACATGGCGCGGCTCCGCAAGAAGGTCGATGCGCCCGGCCTCGTGCCGCTGCTGCACACCGTGCGCGGCGCCGGCTACACCCTCGATCCCGGTCGCGGCGCGACGTGAGGTACCCGCTGGACGGCATCCGCGTGCGGCTCGCCGCCCTCTTCACGGCGGGCTTCGCCGTGCTGCTCGCCCTGGGAGCGTTCGCGCTCTACTGGCGGCTCGACGGGCAGTTCCGTCGCGACTTCGACGGCCAGCTCGCGCACACCGGCATGAGCGCGCGCGCGCTCTTCGAGCACGACCGCCCCGAGTTCCCCTCGGCCGCGGAAACGGCGGCGCACCTGCTGACCGAGCTCGTCTTCGCCGACCGCACCGTCGTCGCCGTGAACGCCGAGAACCGCCGGATCGCCTCCACGCTGCCCTACGCCGGCGCGCCGCTGCTCGACGACCTCGACCTGCGGGTGCACGCCCCGACGCCCACCACCGTGGCGCTGCGCTCCGGGCCCGCGCGGGTGCTCGAGGTGCCGCTCACGGACGGCGTGCGACTCGTCCTGGCCATGCCGCTCGGCCCCCTCGAGCAGCGGCTGCGCGAGCTGCGCGTCACGCTCGGCGTGGGCCTGCCGCTCATCCTGCTGCTGGGTGCCATCGTGGGCCTGGCCGCCTCGCGCAGGGCGCTGCAACCCGTCATCGAGCTCTCCAGCGCGGCCGACCGGATCGGCGAGGCGGTGCTGCGCGGCGACGTGGAGCCGCCGCTGCCGCCGAAAGGGACGCCCGACGAGGTGGGCCACCTGCGCGACGCGCTCGAGCGCCTGGTCCGGCGCGGCTCGCGGGCTCACCAGCAGGAGCGCGCCATCGCCGAGCGGCAGCGCGCCTTCCTGGCCGACGCGGCGCACGAGCTGAGGACGCCCGTGGCCATCATCCGCAGCGAGGCGGAAGCGTCGCTCGCCGCCGACGCCGACCCCGCGGCGCATCGGACCGCCCTCGGCGCCATCGCGCGCGAAGCCGAAAGCCTCGGCGCGCTCGTGGGCGACCTGCTGGCGCTGGCGCGGGAACGCAGTGCGGACGATCCGGGGGATCGCGAACTGCTCTACCTCGACGACGTGGCGCACCGCGTCGTGGCACGCACCCGGAAGCTGCCGGCCACGGAGGGGCGCGAGATCACCTTCGGCGACTTCGCCGAGGCGCCCGTGCGCGGCAACCGGGAGCTGATCGAGCGCGCGGTGCTGGCCCTGGTGCACAACGCGCTGGTGCACGCGGCGCCGTCGCGCATCGAGCTCGCGGCCGGCACCGGCGCCGGCACCCAGGGCACCCGGCCCACGGCATGGATCGCGGTGCGGGACTGGGGTCCCGGCATTCCGGCCGAGCAGCGCGAGCGCGTCTTCGAGCGCTTCGCCCGTCTCGACTCCCGCAGGCCCGGCAGCGGCCTGGGCCTCGCCATCGCACGGCAGATCGCGGAGGTGCACGGCGGCACCCTCGCGCTGTCGCCGGCCACCGCCGGTGGGCCGACCGAGTTCGTCCTGTCGTTTCCCGCTGCCGAACCGACCACCGCGGGGACCTCCGCATGACCCGGCCCTCCGGCCCATCGAGCGCGCGCACCGCGCTGTTCATCTACCTGTCGATGCTCCTGGCGGTGGCCCTCGCGCTCGTGACGAGCGTGGCGCTGCAGGCGGCGAGGGTGTTCCCCCCGGGAGCGTCCGGTCCCGTCTTCGACGTGATGCCGCTGGCGGTGGCGACCGCCGCGGTCGTCGTGTTCATCACCGTGCGCCGGCGCCTGCCCGAACGCCGTCCGGGCCAGAGCGAGGACGAGTGGTGGCGCGCCAACCTGCCGGTGGCCCTCACCCTCTGGGCCACGGCCGAGGGCGCCGCGCTGGTGGGCGCCGTGTTCCACCTCGTCACCGGCAGCCCCACGGCCCTCGCCGCCACCGCCCTCGGCCTGGCGCTGCTCGCCTTCAGCACCCCGACGACGCTCGCCAACCGCTGACCCGTTCGGTGCGCGCGCGGCAGGTGCCGCACGACGTCCCCTTGCCCGGCTCGGCGATGCCCGGCTGATTCCATCCCCGATGCACCTCGCCGCCCTGCTGCCCGTCGCGGAGAACGCCGCCGCCCCCAGTGGCGCCCTCGCGCGCGCCGAGCTCTTCATCGTCCTGCTGACGGCCACGCTCGTGCTCGTGGGGCTCGCGCGGCGGCTGCGGGTGCCGTACCCCATCCTGCTCGTGCTGGGCGGGCTCGCGCTGGCCTTCGTGCCGGGCCTGCCGCAGGTGCAGCTCGACCCCGACCTGGTCTTCATCGTCTTCCTGCCGCCGATCCTCTGGGCGGCGGCCTACTTCACCTCCCTGCGCGACTTCCGTCGCAACCTGCCCGCCATCAGCCTGCTCGCCGTCGGCCTCGTGCTCGCCACCACGCTGGTGGTCGGCTGGGTGGCGCACGCCATCATCCCGGGCATCGGCTGGGCGGCCGCGCTCTGCCTGGGCGCGATCGTCTCGCCGCCCGACGCCGTGGCGGCCACGGCGGTCCTCAGCCGCATCGGCGTGCCGCGCCAGGTCATCGTGGTGCTCGAGGGCGAGAGCCTCGTCAACGATGCCAGCGCGCTCGTGCTCTATCGCACCGCCGTCGCGGCAATGGTGCTGGGCTCGTTCTCGGCAGGCGCGGCCGTCGGCCAGTTCGTGCTGGTGGCCGTGCTGGGCGTGGGGGTCGGCGTGGTGGTGGGGTACCTGATCCGGCATGGCGTGCGCCTGATGCCCGAGGGGTTCGGCCAGGTGGCCATCACGCTGCTCGGGCCGTACGTGGCGTGGATCGCGGCGGAGCGGCTGCACGTCTCCGCGGTGCTCGCGTGCGTCGCGGGCGGCCTCTACGTGCGGCAGCACTTCAGCGGGGAGGTGCCGCCGCTCGTTCGCATGCAGGCGCGCAGCGTCTGGGAGCTGCTCATCTTCCTGCTGAACGGCATCATCTTCATGCTGATCGGCCTCCAGCTGGGCCCGCTGCGCGCCTCGCTCGAGGCGGACAGCGCGGGGCGCATCGTGCGCTGGGGACTGGTCATCACCTTGGCCGCCACGGCGACGCGGCTGCTGTGGATGCCGATCGGCGTGCGCCTCGTGCGCCTGAGGGCCAGGACTCGCGCGGCCAACCCGATGCCGCCCGCCTCGCACGTGTTCATGGTGGGCTGGACCGCCATGCGCGGCGTGGTGTCGCTCGCCACGGCGCTGGCCCTGCCGCTCACCACGGCGGCCGGCGCGCCGCTGCCGTTCCGCAGCGAGATCATCCTCGTGTCGTTCGTGGTCATCCTGACCACGCTCCTCGTGCAGGGCCTCTCCCTCGCCCCGCTGGCCCGGGCCCTCGGGCTGTCCGCCGCCGACGAGTCGTTCGAGCGCGAGCAGCAGCTCGCCCGGCGCACCGCCGCCGAAGCCGCGCTCGAGCGCCTCGGCACGCTGCCGGGGGATCCGGCCGTGCCGCCGGGCGTGCTCGAGAGCGCCCGCACGCACTACGAGCGGAGGGCCCAGCACTTCGCTTCCTCGAGCCCGGTGGACGTCGTGTGCACCGACGCGTGGACCGCGGCGCAGCGCTCGGTGCGGCACGCGCTCCTGGACGCGGAGCGGCGCGCCGTGATCGCG
>Ga0079037_100001198_pt1 | contig 13211 bp, 9 predicted proteins | sample Mud3Dept4metaG_FD_71479 | JGI IMG/M metagenome (GOLD analysis project Ga0079037, IMG submission 71479) | Freshwater wetland microbial communities from Ohio, USA, analyzing the effect of biotic and abiotic controls - Mud 3 Core 4 Depth 4 metaG | ecosystem: Environmental > Aquatic > Freshwater >... | reverse complement strand
AATCCCTGGAACCTCGAGCGCACCTCGAGCGGCTCGAGCGGCGGCTCAGCGGCGGCCGTCGCGGCGCGCATCGTGCCGGCGGCCAATGCGAACGACGGCGGCGGCTCGATCCGCACGCCGGCGTCCAATTGCGGCCTGGTCGGCTTGAAGCCGAGTCGTGGTCGCAATCCCACCGGGCCACAGATGCCGGATGTGTGGTGGGGTTTCATCAGCGAACACGTCATCACGCGCACCGTGCGCGATTGCGCGGCGCTGCTCGACGCCACAGCGGGCGATTACCCGCAGCAACTCATGAAGCTTCCGCCGGCGGAGCGACCTTTCCTGCAGGAGATGGGCGTCGCGCCCGGCCGGATGCGGATCGCATTCAGCTATGACCCCGGGCTGGGCAGAAGCTTGCACCCCGAGAACCGTAGGGCACTGGAAGCGACGACCGCGGTGCTGGACCGTCTCGGGCACGACGTCGTGGAGGTCAGTTTGCCGTTGGCGCCCGAGTCCTTCATTGAGAGTTACGGGTCGCTGTTATCGGCGGACGTCGCTGCAACGTTGCGCCTCGCGCAAACGATCGTCGGTCGCGAGGCGACGAGCGACGATGTGGAGTTGCCGACCTGGATCGTGGCAAAGATGGGCGAGGCGCAGTCCGCCGCCGACGTGGCTTCGGCGCTGTGGACGATGCAGACCTTTTCCCGCCAATGGCTGGCCTGGGCATCCTCTTTCGACGTGCTGCTGACGCCGACGGTCGGTGTGCCGCCGCTGCCGATCGGCAGCTACAAGCTCTCGACCATGCAGCGCCAGGGCCTGAGGCTGCTTGCGGCGCTCCCCGCCGGCGCGCTGCTCAGCCAGCGTTCGAAGGTAGTCGATGCGTTCGCGCCGGCGTTCGAGGCGGCGCCATACACGATGGTGGCGAATGTGACCGGTCAACCATCCGTGTCTCTTCCGCTGCACTGGACGGAGGACGGGTTGCCGATGGGCATGCTGTTCACCGCGAAGATCGGCGACGAGGCGGCATTGTTCCGGCTGGCAGCGCAGCTCGAACGGGAGATGTCCTGGAAAGATCGTCGCGCGCCGCACGCTGCGCCGTAGGGGGCTCATGAACGCCGAGCAGGCCATCGGTGCCTATTTCGCAGGCGAGAAATCGGAAGCACTCCTGATTCTCGTGGCGGGCGGCGTCTGCCTGATCGCCGCGGCCTGGCTGTGGTTCTGGGTCCGCGAGCCATTCGCTCGAGGGCTCGCGGCGACACTGCTCCTGACTGCGGCGCTGGGTCTGGGCGTGGGCGGGTCGGTCTATTTCCGGACGGACCGCCAGGTGACGCAGCTGCTCGAGTTGCAGCGCGCGGACCAGGTGCGATTCGCGGCCGAAGAAGGGCCGCGCATTCATGCGGTCGTGAGGAGCTTCGGCCAGTACCGCGTCGGCTATGCCATCGCGGTCATTCTTGCGCTGGGCTTCGTCTTCCTGTCGGCCAGGCCGCTGTTCCACGGAATGGCCGTCGGATTGCTGGTCCTTGCGGCGCTCGGATTCACGATCGATTTCTACGCCGAGGCGCGCGCCGTGCAGTACGTGCACGCGCTCGATTCGGCGGGAGCGCTCGCCCAGGAATAGCCTCGACGCGCGATCAGGGTCGATTGCGTCCCATCTGCTCGTGGCTCGTGACCCAGTCGCCGGCAAGTACCGCACTGCCGAGCGATATGTCGCCGGCGAGCACTACGCCGGCCACGATCTCCGCCAACTTGTCGGCCTTGCCCTGTCCGTAGCAGCCCAGGAGTTCCAGACATTCGCGTTGCGTCGGCAGGCCCGTGCCGCCGCCGTACGTGGCGACGATCAGTGACGTCAGCGTGATCGACCAGTAGTAGTCGCCGTTGTCGAGCAGCTGCGCGTAGGTGATGCCGGCGTGTGATTCGGCGACGTTCGCCACGTCCTGGCCCGTCGCGATGAACATCGCGGTGATGCCGTTTGCGGCATGCGGGCCGTTGTACGCTGCGCCCGCCATGAGCGACCCGGCGTTCGAGACCTGCCGGGCACGGAACAGCGTTCGCGTGTCCACGCGCATGATGCGTTCGAGCACCTCGTTGCGGATCACGGCCTCGGCGACGACGCGACGTCCCCTCGTGCGGAGGGTATTCATTGCCGAGTGCTTCTTGTCCGTGTCGATGCTGCCCGAGAGCATGTATCTCGGGTGCGACGGGTGGGCTTCGCGGATCCATTCACAAGCGGCGTAGGTGGCCTTGCCGGTCATGTTCTGGCCCGCTGCGTCGCCCGTCGTGTAGTTGAACCTGAGGTACAGCAGGTTGGCGAGCGGGTATTGTTCGATCTCGACGAGTTTGCCGCTGCGGGTGGTGGCCTCCGCGGCCTGCCGAACGCCGTCGAAGTTCTGCACCAGCCACTCGCCGAAGATTCGCGCCTCGAGGGCATTGCCGAACATGAACACGGGCGCGCGCTGCATGGAGCGCTTCACCACCGTCGTCGTCACGCCCCCGCATTCCGTGAGCACGCGCATGCCACGGCTGTAGCTGGCGACCAGCGTCCCCTCCGTCGTCGCGAGCGGGATGTAGAAATCGCCCTGCGCGTGCTCTCCGGTGATGCGCAGTGGCCCCGCAAGTCCGATTGGCACCTGCGCCACGCCGAGGAAGTTCTCGATGTTGCCCGGCAGGATTCCCGGCTCGAAGGACTGCCGGCAAACGTGGTTCAACGTCACGCCGGTCCTCTCCCGCAGGAACTGCGCACGGCGCCCCGCCATCTCCAGGGTGTAGTCGTTCTGCGGGTTGCGCGGGATCGGTGCTCGGTCGGACATGAAGATTCCCCTCATTGTGCTCGGCGCTGGCTGATCGCATCGTAGCCGCAGCAACGGGAGCGGTCGATGGAACGGAGCAGCGGCGGCATGGCACCTGACCTGGAACCCCGGTTCGTGGAGGTTGCCGGGCGGCGCATCCGCCACCTGCTCCAGCGCGGCCGGGGCGACGCCGTGGTGCTGGTGCACGGATTTGGCGGCAATCTCGACACCTGGCGGATGAATCTCGGGGCTCTCGTGGCCAGCGGACGGACGGTGGCGGCGCTGGAGCTGCCCGGCCACGGTGAATCGAGCAGGGATGTCGGCAGCGGGTCCCTGGGGGAGCTGGCAATGGCGGTGCTCGGTTACATGGACGCCGTCGGCATCGAACGTGCGCACCTGGTGGGGCACTCCATGGGCGCCGCGGTGTGCCTGGACGTGACTGATCGCGCGCCTGAATGCGTGCGCTCCGTCACCCTGATAGCGCCGGCAGGCCTGGGTCAGAAGATCAACGCGGACTTCATCCGAGGATTCATTACGGCCGGCAGCCGCGAGCAGCTGGAGCCCGGTCTGCGCCTCTTGTCTGCGGACCCCGGCCTCATCACGCCGCAGCTCATCGATGAGACGCTTGCCTACAAGCGGCTCGCAGGCGTCGCGAGCGCGCTGGCGACGATTGCCAGCAACCGCTATGCCGGCACGCATTCGGGCGGGACGCTGCGTGATGCCGTGGGGGCGGTGCCGACCCTGGTCATCTGGGGCGCCGAGGACGCGGTGATCCCGGCCCCGGCGCCAGGCGATCTGGCGCAGCGGGGAGTCGAGGTCCACGTGCTTCCCGGCCGCGGGCACCTGGTGCAGATCGAGGCCGCGGCGGAGGTCGACCGCCTGATCGACGAGTTCCTGGGCCGCTGACCGCGGCCCGACGCGACTTCTACGGGTGCCGGGACAGGCAGGGCCGGCGGTATCCTCTGTGGCGTACCCAAGTCACCGGTGATCCCCATGCTGTTCCAAGCACGGCTGCTGGCCTATCGCCTCATCAAGCCGTTCATGAAGCCGGTGCCGCGGCTGATCCCGATCCCGCGGCCGACCGCGTTCGTGGGGCCCGACTCCGCGCTGCGGCTCTGCCGCATGATCGGGCAGTTCGGCTACCGCCGGGTCATGATCATCACCGATGCCGTCCTCGTGAAGTTGGGCCTGGTCGAACCGCTGCGGCGTGCGCTCGTCGAGCAGGGAATCGACGTCGCCGTGCACGATGGCATCACGCCCGATCCCACGTACCCAGTGCTCGAAGCGGGCCTCGCGGCCGTCAAGGCGCATCGCAGCGACGCGATCCTGGCGGTGGGCGGCGGATCGGCCATCGACGCCGCGAAGGTGATTGGTGCCATGGCGACGAGCGGCAAGTCGCCGGCGAAGCTCGTCGGGATGCTGAAGTTGAGGGCGCCGATGCTGCCGTTGTTTGCGATCCCCACGACGGCGGGCACCGGTTCGGAGGTGACCGTCGCGGCGGTCGTCACCGATCCGGTCGCCCACGTGAAGGCCGCCGTGATCGATCCGCGTCTGGTCCCGATGGCGACCGCGCTCGATCCGCTCGTGATGCAGGGGATGCCGAAGCCCATTACGGCTGCGACAGGCATGGATGCGCTCACCCATGCCGTCGAGGCATACACGAACCGCTGGCCGCTGGACGAGACCCCGACGCACTGCCTGGCGGCGGTGCGGATGATCTTCGAGAACCTGCCGCGCGCCTATGCGAACGGCGATGACCTGGACGCGCGCGAGGGCATGGCGGTGGCGTCGTTTTACGCCGGACTCGCCTTCACCAAGGCCTATGTCGGCTACGTGCACGCCTTCTCGCACACGATCGGGGGCCGTTACGGCGTGCCGCACGGGTTGTGTAACGCGATCGTGCTGCCCTACGTGCTCGACTTCATCAAGGACGCACCTTACGCGCAGGCCAGGCTTGCCGAACTCGCGGTCGCGATCGGCGCCGGCGCTGCGTCAGAACCGCAGGCAGCGCTGGCGCAGAAATTCATCGATCGCGTGCGGGAGCTGGATCGCCTGGTCGGGATCCCGGAAAAGATCGCGGCGCTGAAGACCGGCGACGTGCCGTCGATCGCGCGCGCCGCGATGATCGAGGCGCACCGCGATTACCCGGTGCCGAAGAACATGCGCCTCGGCGAAGCGGAAGCAATGCTCGAGAGGTGCCGGGTTTAACGTTTTAAACGTTTGCCGGCTGGCAAACGTTTAAAACGTTAAACCCGGCACCTCTCAGGCGATTTCGGCCTCGACTTCCCGCAGGATATCCATGAATGCGATGGCCGCCGGCCCGGGAGTGCGGTTGGCCAGCCGGATGATGCCGTAGTTGGTCGTCAGCCAGGGCAGTTCAAGCGGCAGAGACACCAGGCGGCCCAGGGCGACCTCACCCTCGATCTGTCTCAATACCGCGCCGCCAACGGCGTCGCTCTCGATGACGATCCGGCGCACCAGGCCGACGGTCTCGACCCGGATCTCAGGCGCCGCGACGCCCTCCGGCAAGCTCGACAATCCTTCCGTGCTTTTCTCAGTCGCGAGTTGTGCGAGCCGAGCCGGGATGGCCGTGCCCACGAGGGGGTATCGCCGCACGTCTTCCAACGTGATCCCCGCCCGGCCTGCCAGCGGGTGCCCCGGCCGGCAAATGAAGGTGAATTGATGCTTTGGCATCGGTTCCACGGCCAGTCGCTCATCGTCCAGCGCGCGACTCGTCTCGGCAATCGCGAGATCGATCTCACCGGTCAGCACGCGGTTGATCAGCGCGGGCCAGTCGCCGACTGAAAGGTCCACCCGCAGCCCGGGGTGGCGGCGAACCAGTCGCCCCACTGCGGTTCCAACGGAGATGTCCGCCGGATACGCACCGGCGCCGATGCGCAGAAATCCGACCTCCAGTCCGAGCATCTGCTGCAGGTCTTGTTCGATGTCGCGCGCCTGGCCGAGCAGCGGCCGGGCCCGAGCGATCAGCCGTTCACCGATCTTGGTCGGTTCCACCCGCGTGCGGTCGCGGTCGAACAACCTGGCCCCGATGGATTTCTCCAGCACCTGGATGCTGCGGGACAGGGCGGGCTGTGTCAGTCCAATGGCCTCGGCGGCCCGGGCAAAGTTGCGGAACTGATCCAATGCGAGAACGTGTCGCAGCTGACGCAGATCAATGTTCATGATCGAAAGTTATCAAATTACTGCTGACAATGCATTGGACTTGGGTTTCATCGCCCCCTAGTCTGCGTCCCCCGACTTCTTGTCGGGATCGACATCTAAACGCAGGGGTGGAGCACATGAAAGTATTCACGGGAATGCTGGCGGCCGGGTTGTCGTTGGTGGCCCTGACGGCGCCGGTGGCGCCCGCCATGGCGCAGGCGAAAAAGCCCAACATCCTCATCATCTGGGGCGACGACATCGGCAGCTTCAACATCAGCGCCTATAACCGCGGCATGATGGGATACAGGACGCCGAACATCGATCGCATCGCCAATGAGGGTGCGTTGTTCACCGACTGGTACGGCCAGCAAAGCTGCACCGCCGGTCGCGCTGCGTTCGTCACCGGTCAGTCGCCCATCCGCACGGGCCTGACCAAGGTCGGCCTGCCGGGCGCGCCCGAGGGCATGAAGGCCGAAGACCCGACCATCGCCACGCTGCTCAAGGCACAGGGGTACGTGACGGGCCAGTTCGGCAAGAACCACCTCGGCGACCGCGACGAGATGCTGCCGACGGCCCACGGCTTCGACGAGTTCTTCGGCAACCTCTATCACCTCAATGCCGAGGAAGAGCCGGAGAACCCCGACTACGCGAAGTATCCGGTCATCAGGCAGAAGTACGGACCGCGCGGCGTGATCCACAGCTTCGCCGATGGCCGCATCACGGACACGGGCCCGCTCACCAGGAAGCGCATGGAGACGATCGACGAGGAAGTCACGGCGAAGGCGCTCGACTTCATGGAGCGGGCCGCGAAGGCGGACAAGCCGTTCTTCCTCTGGTGGAACTCCACGCGCATGCACATCTTCACGCACCTGAAGCCCCAGTCGGACGGGAAGACCGGCCTCGGCATCTACGCCGACGGCATGGTCGAACATGACACCCAGGTCGGACAGGTGCTCGCGAAGCTCAAGGAACTGGGCCTCGACGAGAACACCATCGTGATGTACTCGACGGACAATGGCGCCGAGACGTTCACCTGGCCGGACGGCGGCACGACGATGTTCCGCGGCGAGAAGAATACGCAGTGGGAAGGCGGCTATCGCGTCCCGACCATGATCAAGTGGCCGGGCGTCATCAAGCCGGGCACGGTGATCAACGACATCGGCGCGCACGAGGACATGCTGACGACGCTCGTCGCCGCAGCGGGCGACAAGACGGTCAAGGACGATCTGCTCAAGGGCCGCAAGATCGGCAAGAGCACCTATAAGGTCCACCTCGATGGTTACGATCTCGGTCCGGCGCTGAAGGGAGAGTCCGCCTGGCCGCGTAAGGAATTCATTTACTGGACCGACGACGGGCAGGTGGCCGCGCTGCGGTACGACAGCTGGAAAATCACGTTCCTGGAGCAACCGGCCGAGGGCCTGAAGGTCTGGCAGGAACCGTTCATCGCGCTGCGCGCGCCCAAGCTCACGAACCTTCAAATGGACCCGTTCGAGCGCGCCGAGGAAGAGAACGCGATGGGTTACCAGCGCTGGTATCTCGAACACATGTTCGCGATTGCGCCTGCGACCGGCTACGTCGCCGAGTGGTTGCAGAGCTTCAAGGAGTTCCCGCCGCGCCAGAAGCCGGGCAGCTTCAACCTCGACCGAGTGATGGAAGCGGTCACGAGCACCTCGAGGCAGTGACGCCAGCGCCAGGACGTTGAAGAACCCTCGGCGCCCGTGACGGGCCGGCTTGCACCCCCCACCCCCGCAGGTCGATCCCGTCACGGTGCGCCGTGGCACCTCCGTTGGCGATATCGAGATGCTGGAATGGACGACAGCGGGAGCATGCCTGCCACCGGCAGTCCAGCATCGGTCGCCTCGTCAGGCCTGGTTCATCAGGTGCTCGCGGAACTTGTCCCGCAGGTCCTTCTTGCTGATCTTGCCCGTCGCCGTCATCGGCAGGCTCTCGACGACGATCACGTCATCCGGCAGCTGCCACTTCGCGAAATGCTCCGCAATGTGAGCGAGCACCGAGTCGCGCGCAGGAGTGCAGCCCTGGCGTGGCACGACCAGCAGGAGCGGGCGCTCCTCCCACTTTGGATGCTTCACGCCGATCGCGGCGGCCATGAGCACGTCCGGGTGCCCGCAGGCGCAGTTCTCGAGATCGACGGAGCTGATCCACTCGCCGCCGGACTTGATCACGTCCTTGGCCCGGTCGGTGATCTGCAGGTACCCGTCCGGGTGGATGCACGCGACGTCACCGGTGGCGAACCAGCCATCCGCGTCATGCGCGGCACTGCTCTCGAGACGGAAGTAACCGCTGCAGACCCACGGACCGCGTACCTTCAGTTCGCCCGCGGATTTGCCGTCCCAGGGGAGCTCACGACCGTGGTCGTCCACGATCTTCATCCGCACGCCGAAGATGCCGCGACCCTGCAACGCCTGGACCCGGTAGCGGTCCTCGGCCGGAAGCGACTCCAATTCGGGCCGGAGTGATCCCACCGTGCCGAGGGGGCTCATCTCCGTCATGCCCCAGCCCTGCATCACCTTCACCCCATGCTTCTGGTCGAAGTCGCGGATCATCTGCAGTGGCACCGCCGAGCCGCCGACCAGCGTGCGGGTGAGCGTCCTGACCTTCACGCCACTCTGGTCCAGGTAATTCAACAGGAGCGTCCAGACCGTCGGCACGCCGGCGGCGATCGTCACACTTTCCTCGTTCATCAGGGCCACGAGGGTTGCGGCGTCTCCCATCTTCGGGCCGGGGAATACCAGCTTCGCCCCGACCATCGGCGCGGTATACGCCAACCCCCAGGCGTTGGCATGGAACATCGGCACGACGGCAAGCGCGACGTCGGCACCCGTCAGCGCCATCGCATCCGCCATGCAGCCGGCGTAGGAATGCAGGACCGTCGAGCGATGGCTGTAGAGCACGCCCTTCGGGTGCCCCGTCGTCCCCGACGTGTAACAGAGCGAACTCGCCTGCCGCTCGTCGAGATCCGGCCAGTCGAACTGCGCCGCGTGCCCGGCGATGAACGACTCGTACGACGTCAGCGTGCCCGCGACCGCGTCGGGCATCGAAGCATCGCCGGTGAGCACGATCACCCGCTCGACCGTCGGCAACTTCCCCTGTATCGGCCCGAGTGCCGGCAGCAGCGTCGGGTCCACGAACAGCAGCTTGTCCTCGGCGTGATTGACGATGTACTCGAGCTGCTCCGGGAACAGGCGCGGGTTGATCGTGTGCAGCACGGCGCCCATGCACGACACCGCGTAGTAGAGCTCGAGATGTCGATAGTCGTTCCACGCCATCGTGGCGACGCGGTCGCCGGATCGGACGCCGGCGGCTGTCAGGGCGTTGGCGAGTTGCCGCGCGCGACCGAACACGTCCCGCAGGGTGCACCGATGGCGCGGGTTGTCCACCGTGACGGACAACACTTCCGCGTTCGGATGATTCCTTTCCGCAAACCGCATGATCTCGGTGATCAGCAGCGGCCCGTCCATCATCAGTCCGTGCATCGGCCATGCCTCCGTGTTGTGGACGACATAGGCTAGAGACTAATGCGCGGCAGGCCAAGCACCGCGCAGCGGCTACTGCGATCGCGTGTCAGCCACCCTCTGGGCCCCTGTCGCCATCAGTTCGGCCCAGCGCGGGTCCCGGCGGACGTCCACCGTCGGCGCCCAGCCCATCGAGACCGCGCGCTCGACTTCCGCACGCGCATGCTCGCGTTGTCCCGCGAGTTCGTACGCCAGCGCCTGCGTCAGAGCGAAACGGGGCCCATTGTCGAAGCCTGCGCTCGCAACACGTTCGAGCGCCGCCAGCGTTCCCTCTGCAACTTCCCGGGCCCGCGCAGAATGGCCCTGTTCGCGATGCGCCCACGCGAGTGCGTTGGCCAGGTCGGCCTCGCGCCCGATGTCGGCCAGCCGGACCCTCGGTGCCCCTGACGTTCCGAACACGTGCTCCAACAGTGGGATCGCCCGGGCAGGGTCCCCCGTCAACACGAGGGCAAATCCCTGGAACTGCTGCCACTCGCGATCGGAATCCGCCGCCAGCGGTGGCTTTGCCGCGGATTGCCGGTGACGTTGCTGGCTCTCGAGGTATGAAAGGACCGCCGAAGGCCCACCTATCCGCAGATGAGCCTCGAGCGCCAACCACAATGTTTCCCCTCGATCGATCGTCGCGGGGTCCTCGTGAGTCGCGAGGAGTGCTCGTGCTTCGTCGTTGCGGCCGATGCGCGTGAGCATCGCGCCAGCAGTCACCTGTACGTCGCGGCCATTGTCTTGCGCTGTAAGGCGGCGGATCCAGTGCAAGGCGTCCTGGATCTGTCCCGTGTCGATCGCATTCTCGGCCAGTTGCGCATAGACATACGACGGCGATCCCGGCCGACGCGCCAGGACCAGGAGACGTTCCCGAACGGTGGCATGGTCGCCGCGTGCCATCCGGAAGTTATTGGCGTTATAGACGGCGACCGGATTCAGGGGATCCAGTGCCAGCGCCGCCTCGGCCTGTTCGGACGCGCGTACTATATCGCCGCGCTCCTGGTAGACCGTGCCGAGCCAGGTGCGCGCTTCCGGCAGGGACGGATCGAGGCGAACGGCGAGTTCAAGGCTCGACTGTGCGGCATCGAGATCGCCCAGCTGGTCGCAGGGCGCGCGGCACAGTGAATATTCCTGCATGGCCAGCAATCCGGCAGCCGCGTGAGCTTCCGCAAGCCGCGGATCGAGTTCCAGTGCTCGACGCACCGCCTCGCGAGCGCACGCGAGCGCAGCCCCGGCGTCGTTTGCAGACTCGTCGGAGAGCGTGATCGAGCGCTGGGTGGCGAATGCGATCTGCAAACCACAGGCCACGGCCAGCAGCGCATGTCCCGGCGCAAAATCCGGCGCTGCGGCGACCAGGTCCGCGGCGTCGGCGCGGAGCCTCGACGCGAATCCCGGGCGTCGATCGCGAAGCTCCGATCGCGAGAGCAGGTACAGCTGCAGCGCTTCGAAGGACAGCTTGCGCGCACCGTCCTCGTCGCGCCCGATGTGCCGGGCTTCGTGGACCGCCGCCGCGGCAGAATCGGCCATTCCACCGAGGTTCGGCGGATCAACCTCGAACTCGCGGGACCAGAGTCCGGGCCCGAGGGGACCGTCGAGCCGCAGCCGCACGTGCTGCCGACCCGCCCCGGCGTCCCGAACCGAACCCGTCAGTCGCAGTGACGCAAGCGATTCATCGCCGGCACTCTCCCGCAACGAAATGCCCGGCAGTCCCTGCAGTCTTTCCCGCAACGCCGCATCGATGTCCGCACCGTCGGTGGTGGCGGGATGGTCGAGCCCGCTGAACTGCAGTCGTACGTCGGAAGGTGTGTCGTGTCTCGAACCGCCCCGCGCATGGTCCGTCGTGACGGGGCGCTGCAGGAGTGCTGGGACAGCCAGTGTACACACGACGACCAGCGCACCCGTGAGGACCAGGTGGCCTTTGCGGCGCTGCGGTGAATCCAGGACGGCCGGGCTCGCCAGGGCGGGCTCGGCCGCGGGCGGCATCGATTGCAGGGCCTCCGGCGCGACGATCAGGCGGTAACCCTTGCGCGGAATCGTCTCGATGTAGCGAGGCCGCTCGGCTTCGTCGGCAAACGCGCGGCGTAACTTGGCGACGGCCTTGTACACCGGATTCTCGCCCATCGGCCGGTTGTGCCAGACCCTGCGAATCAACTCGTCGCTGCTGACGACCTGCCCGCTGCACTCCACGAGGACGAGCAACACGGCCATCGTCTTGGGCTCGAGATCGATGCGGGCCGCACCGCCGCGCCCCACCAGGCGGTCCGCGCCCGGTTGAACGACGAATTCCCCCAGCCAAAAGTCAGTAGAGGCCATGGGGCGGGCAATTCCCGTGCTCCGGAAGGAAAAAACCAGTGTTTCGGCAGAACTTTGCTCCCCGACTCTTGCCACAGTCAACGTGTCCGCGTCCGCACCAGCGAAGGACAGGCTGCGGTGCGGCAATTCCAAGAATGTTCGTCATGCAGAGGGGAACCACTCATGGATAACTCGAAGGATGTACGTCCCCGGACAGTTCTTGCCCGGATCTTCGCCGGGACCGTGCTGGCGGCGCTCGCGGCCGGTACCGCCGCGCATGCCGACGTGACCGTCTACGCATCGGGACTCAACAACCCGCGCGGTCTCAAGTTTGGGCCCGACGGCAACCTCTACGTCGCCGAGGCCGGAACGGGAGGCTCGACTCTCCCGCCCGACGACCCGGCGTGTGTCGTGATTCCCCCGGTGGGTCCGTACCTGGGCAGCGCGACGGGCTCGCGCATTTCCAGGATCGACGGCTCCGGCAACCGCACGACGGTCGTGGACAACCTGCCTTCGAGCCAGACCAGCCCTGCCCTGGGCAACCTGGTCAGCGGCGTCGCCGACGTCGCCTTCGTCGGAAACACCCTGTATGCAGTGCTCGCCGGCGCGGGCTGCTCCCATGGGGTGCCGAGCATTCCGAACGGTGTCATTCGCGCGAACCCGAATGGCAGCTGGACGATGATCGCCGACCTCGGCGCCTACCAGAGGGCCCATCCCGTCCAGCATCCAGAGGAGGACGACTTCGAGCCCGATGGCACCTGGTACAGCATGATCGCGGTCCGCGGCGATCTGTACGCTGTCGAGCCCAACCATGGCGAAATCGTGAAAGTGACGACCGGCGGCAAGATCAGCCGGGTCATCGACGTTTCGGCGAGCCAGGGTCACGTGGTGCCCTCGGCGATCGCTTACCACGGAAATTTCTACATCGGCAACCTGGGGCCCTTCCCGCAGGACGCCGGATACTCCCGCATCTGGAAAGTCACGCCCAGCGGGCAGATCAAGCTGGACACGGCTGGGTTCAACATGGTGCTTGGCCTGGCGTTCGACCGGCGTGATCGCATGTACGTGCTGGAGGCCTCCGCGGCTCCGGCGCCGACGCCGGGGACGGGTCGGGTGGTGCGGGTCAGCAGCGACGGCAAGACGCGCGAGGTCATTGCCGACGGTCTGTTCTTCCCGACCGGGATGACGATGGGTCCCGACGGAAATCTTTACGTCTCGAACGTCGGCTTCGGCCCGCCGCCGGTGGGGCTCGGCGAGGTCCTGAAGATCGAACTGACAGACTGAGACTTGCTGCGGGGTGGCACGCCCGGCGCACGGACTCCCCGGGCGCGCCCGCCCCGCGTTTTCAGAGAACTTCCAGGGTACCGTGCCCGCCGGTGAGGGAGATTCGCGCGTACTCACACCGGCCGTGGCCACGCTGGGCCAGGCTGATCGCGATCAGCCAGACCCGCACGACCTCGCGGGCCGACCCTCCGAT
>Ga0079037_100001197_pt1 | contig 13212 bp, 9 predicted proteins | sample Mud3Dept4metaG_FD_71479 | JGI IMG/M metagenome (GOLD analysis project Ga0079037, IMG submission 71479) | Freshwater wetland microbial communities from Ohio, USA, analyzing the effect of biotic and abiotic controls - Mud 3 Core 4 Depth 4 metaG | ecosystem: Environmental > Aquatic > Freshwater >... | reverse complement strand
TGCCCTATTGTCACTCCAACACCAACAGAAGCTTCGACGCTAATATTGCCATGTCCATATTCTCCCTGTACGCCAACACCACCCCAGAATGTTGTTTCATGCTTATTAAAATCGCGGCTTACTGACCATAAAAGACCTTCTCCTCCCGAAAGCTTTACATGATCACAACTCAACTCAAAAGAAAGAGCTCCAAAACCGGCTCCGATTCCTTTCTCCCCAAGCGGGCAGGGACCTTTTTCCTTTTTTGGTATTTCAGGATCTTTAATCTCCGAAGTTGCATCAGGAGGTTGAGGTTCAACACACTTCAATTCATTATAATGCTGTGCAATGCCGGGCAATTCCATTCCCATTCCGGCAACATTCTCCAAATGGGTCAGTATGACCAGCTCACGATATACATTCATCAGTTCATTTAAGCTCGGAGCATATACTTTTTCCAGAACCGGGTTGGTAAATGCATAAAAATCATAAGCCGCTTCCTTAAAGGCATCAGAAACGCCCTTGTAAAGTTTATGGAGACCTGTATAATTTATATCCAGTTCCCCTTTTTGAAGCAGGCATATCTCATATTCTACTTCACTCATTTCAGCTTTTACAGGTACCATCCTCTTTGTCACCTCAGCTACACAGGCATCATTATCCCCACAGGCAATCTCTTGCTTCATAAGCTCTAAAAGCCGGATATGTAACCTATTGTGTCTTTCACCTAATTGAGTCACTCGGGGTACATCTTTCATAATTAAATCAGAAGCCTTTCCGGCAGCCTCTGTTCCCACTTTAAGCGCTTTGCCATAATTGCTGTTTTCTCCTAAAAGCAGTACTGCAGTCTCATAAAACATAAAAATCTCTTTTGAGAAGTCCCTGCTGAAAACAATTGAATTGTCAGGATCCTGCTGTGCTCTCATGTTTTGTTGCGAAACAACCTTCAGAAGCGACTGATATTGTTCAAGTAACATCTGCGTCCTCGATGATAATTTATCATGATAATCTATCAGAGAGGATCCTACCTGCTCCATGGTAGCTTTATTTTCAGAAACAGGCAGGTCGGGCATGCTGAAATCACCTGTTTGCCCTTTTTCAGAAGAAAGAGGCTTATCCTGTTCCTGCGACTGGCTTTCAGTCCTGGCCTCTTTAGCTTTCTGATAAGCCATTATTCCAACAGCTGAGTTGCATCCGGCCAGGGCTTTCCGTAAATACTTCAGGGCAAGCGGATGATTCCCATTGCACTCGTAGATTAAACCAAGTCCCAGCTGGGGTGAAGGCATCTCAGGTGCCAGAACAGCAGCTCGTTCGAACATCACCTGCGCATTGACCGGGTCACCCATTTCCCGGTAGACCCATCCCAGATTGGTTACGACCAGGGCAATATTGGGCTTTAGTTTATCTGCATACATGAGCACCCGAAGGGCTTTAACATATTCGCCCATGTCTTTGAGCGCAACGCCAAGGTTATTGGCAGTAAGGAGATCATCCGGATCTTTTGAAGCGCTCCAGGCGGTAGAGTATATCGTGGCTGATCCGGCGCCTTCCATCATAAATATTGCACCCATATTTGAGCCATCGGCAGGCTTCTGAGCTGATTCCAGTATCTTTTTCAGTCCGGGAAACCCTTTGCCGACTCGTGGTCCATAAGCAGTCATAAGGGATTTTGCCAGGGTAACATATCCCTCCCGTGTAAGAGGGACAATATTCGGTTTCGTTGTCTGAGCTTTAGGACACATGCCTTCAGAGCCAGCTGTGGGATCAGGAATCTCTGGGGCAGGCTTATCATCATTGCCATACTTCTTTTCCATTGAATCCATCCATTTTTGAAGCGCATCCATTTCAGCCTCAGTCAGCTCTTGTCCGGAATTGGCCTTTTCCATAAGACGCTGGATATTTTCAGGCTGAGCAATGCAGACGATGCTCAGAAACAATAAACCAAAGAGCAGAAAATATTTCATGTGATTTGTACTATTTAACATGCAGCAATGATCTACATCCGTATGCCTCCTTTATTCGCAAGATGGTCTATTTATTATCCCCGCCACGGAGGGTAGTAATAAGAATAACCCCGTTGGCACCTCTCGATCCGTAAACAGAGGCAGAAGCGCCTTTTAATACTTCTATTGATTTGACATCCATCGGAGAGATATCACCAATTCCCGGAACTATCATGCCATCCACAACAAACAGCGGTTCAGTGCCTAACATAAAAGATGTAGCATTCTGGATCCTTATACTGGTACCATTTACCTCTACTCCGGGTATCTGCCCGTTTATCATTTCATAAATATTGCTGTAGGTCCGGTTTCTGTTATCCTGGCCTTCCATCTTATTTACCTGGGATGTAATGTTCTTTCTCCTTACCTGTCCATATCCGACATTGACCATTTCATCTGACACCTTTCCCGCTTCCGGTGGAGCTGAAGATATTGCACCATCAAGCTTAAAATCAATTACACGGTTCCCGGTTATCTCACCCTTTCCCGATCCGATTCCGGGTGAGATAACCAGTACTTCCTTCGCCAATGGCGATACTCTGACCCGATAAATCCCCCTGGAATCAGTAACAGAATTCGTCTTCACATTATCAATAAATATTAATGCACCCCTGACAGGTCTCATGTTTACATCTGTCACGATTCCTGAAATAATTATTTTCTTCCCTTGTTTCTGTGCAAGGGTTATGGAGGAGATGAGGAAGGGAAGAAATGCCAGCAAAATTATTTTCGATTTCATACTCAATGTGTTTGATCATTCAAAATTACTGTTTTCTTGTATCATAATCCATTATATATTTCAGGGTTGTTATAAAAGTTTTACTTTTGCCTTCTGTCACGAAGACGGAAGACGGAAGTTGGCAGTTTGCAGTTGGCAATCAAAAAACTCCGGTCTTCGGACTTCGGTCTTCGGACAGATTAAATAAAGATTACAGAAAAATGAAGATCTCATACAACTGGCTAAAGGATTACCTTGATTTCGATATTGAACCGCATAAACTCTCAGTCATCCTTACCGGACTCGGACTTGAGGTGGAAGCCATGGAAGAATGGGAATCTGTCAAAGGCGGACTGAAAGGTGTTGTTATCGGAGAAGTCCTTACATGCAAAAAGCATCCTGCCGCTGATAAGCTTACTGTAACAACCGTTGATATCGGGGCACACGAGCCCCTGCAGATTGTCTGCGGTGCTCCGAATGTTGCTCCGGGTCAGAAAGTTCCGGTGGCCATTGCCGGTACATCGGTCTTTAAGGGAGAAGAGAGCCTTGAGATAAAAAAATCAAAAATCAGGGGGGAGATCTCTGAAGGTATGATCTGTGCAGAGGATGAGCTCGGTCTGGGAACCCTCCATGAGGGTATTATGGTCCTTGATAAAAATGCAGTTCCGGGCACTCCCGCCTCTGAATATTTTAAAATCGTGAAAGATTTTGTTTTTGAAATAGGCCTTACTCCCAACAGGATCGACAGTGGATCACATTTCGGAGCTGCACGCGACCTTGCCGCATACCTGAATATTAATGAAGGATTAAGCAAAAGGGCTGTACTTCCTTCGGTTGAAGGTTTTAAACCGGATAACAATGACAATCCGTTTGAGGTGATTATTGAAAACACAGTTGACTGCCCAAGGTACACCGGCATCACCATAAGCGGAGTTAATGTGAGCGAATCGCCTGAATGGCTGAAGAATAAACTGAAGGCCATCGGGCTTAATCCGATCAACAATGTTGTCGATATCACCAATTTTGTTCAGCACGAGATCGGCCAGCCCTTGCATGCATTCGATGCCGACAGGATCGACGGGAAAAAGGTGATCATCCGTAACCTTCCCGATAAATCAAAATTCATAACTCTTGACAGTGCAGAAAGAACTCTTTCCTCAAAAGACCTGATGATCTGCAATGTTGATGAAGGGATGTGCATCGCCGGTGTATTCGGGGGGATAAAATCAGGTGTGACTGAAAGTACAAAAAACATCTTCCTCGAGAGCGCATATTTCAATCCTGTTGCCATCAGGAAAACCGCCAGGAGGCACGGGCTTAGCACTGATGCATCGTTCAGGTTCGAAAGAGGTGCCGATCCCGAAAGAACTGCATGGGCGTTAAAAAGGGCAATATTGCTGATAAAAGAGATTGCCGGAGGAAGAATATCCTCAGACATTGTGGATATTTATCCTGAAAAGATAAACAGAGCAAATATTAAAGTCAGCTATAAAAACATCGCAAGACTAATTGGAAAACTGATTGACCCGCAGGTCATAAAGAAGATTCTCGGATTGCTGGATATCAAGATCCTGAGTGAAAAAGGCGATGAAATGGCTCTCGAAATACCATTATACAGGGTTGATGTTCACCGTGAAGCTGATGTTGTTGAGGAGATCCTGAGGATCTTTGGATACAATAACGTTGAGATAGGTGATCATGTAAATTCAACGCTTTATTATCCCGACAAGCCTGACAGGGAAAAGCTCCGGAATATTATCGCCGATATGCTTACTGCAAACGGTTTCTCTGAAATAATGTGCAATTCCCTCAATCCGGCATCGTTCTATGAGACCGGCGATTTTGACAGGGATCAGCTTGTAATGCTGGCCAATCCGCTCAGTTCCGATCTGAACGCAATGAGACAGTCCCTTCTTTACGGCGGACTCAGTTCAGTTGCATGGAACCTTAACCGGCAGAATTCTGACCTTAAACTGTATGAATTCGGGAACTGCTATTTTTACAAAAAATCGCACAGATCCATTCCGGTAGTTGAAGATTATAACGAAAGAATATCCCTTGATATCTTTATATCAGGCAACAGGGGCATGCAGAGATGGAATTACAAGACCTCTCCCACTGATTTCTATAACTTAAAAGCCTTTGTTGAGATGGTCTTTTCACGTTTGGGCATGCAATCCGGTGATCTGCAGACAGGTGAAAGCAACAAAAAATACTTCTCGGAATCTGTTACGTATTTATATGAAAATAAACTAATTGCTGAAGCCGGAAAAATTTCCGGGGAATATCTTATCAAGTTTGATATAGGACAGGATGTCTATTATGCAAATATTGACTGGGACTTATTGCTGAAACTTATAAAAAACAATACTGTTTCGTACCGTGAACTTCCCAAATACCCGTGGGTACGGAGAGATCTTGCACTGCTTCTGGATAAGGAAGTGAAGTTCGGACAGATCAGGGAAATTGCCTTCAGGACAGAAAAACATATTCTGAAGGATGTTGATCTTTTTGATGTTTATGAAAGTAATGACCTTGGCCGCAACAAAAAATCATACGCTGTAAGCTTTGTACTGAGGGATGATCTGAGAACGCTTACAGACAGGACAATAGAAAAAACCATGAACAACCTGATCGCTGCTTTTGAAAAAGAATTGAATGCCAGGATAAGATAATGAAGAAGTCAAGGATCGAGCTGATGAAGGGAGATATAACATCCCTGGACGTTGATGCTATAGTAAATGCAGCAAATAACACCCTTCTTGGAGGTGGCGGTGTGGACGGGGCTATTCACCGGGCTGCAGGACCCGAGCTCCTTGAAGAATGCAGAGGATTGAGCGGATGCGAAACTGGCAAGGCTAAGATCACCCGGGGATATAACCTTAAAGCAAGGTATGTAATCCATACGGTAGGACCCGTATGGTACGGAGGTTATCGTGATGAAACGGAATTACTTGCTTCATGTTATCATTCGAGTCTTGCGCTGGCAAAAAAGAACAGGATAAAAACAATTGCATTTCCAGGGATCTCTACCGGTGTCTACAGGTTTCCAAAGGAACTGGCAGCAGTGATTGCAGTAACCGAGACCAAAAGGTTCCTGAATGACAGCTCGGTTCCCGAAAAGGTGACATTCGTTGCCTTTGACGATGAGAATTACAAAATATACCGAAAGCTCCTGGATCAATGAGCTCTTTTTTGAAATCCGTAAAGAATTATTTCTCCCTTGTCAGATTCGGTCATACAGTTTTTGCTATGCCATTTGCACTCATTGGCTTTTCACTGGCCGTATCTGAAGAAAACCAGCATTTCAGCCTCAGATTGCTCCTTCTGATAATTCTCTGCATGATCTTCGCAAGGAATGCTGCCATGGGATTCAACAGGATAGCAGACAAGAAGTTTGACGCACTCAACCCCAGAACGAAAAACAGGGAAATACCTGCAGGTAAGATAAGCATAAAAGCAGCCGCTGTTTTCGTTATTGTCAATTCTGCCCTGTTTATTGCCACAGCCGGTTTTATCAATAAGCTGACCCTTTGCCTTGCACCGGTCGCGCTTCTGATTATCCTTGGGTACAGTCTTTCCAAACGGTTTACATCATTATGTCATTTTATCCTCGGACTGGGATTAAGCCTTGCTCCCGTGGGTGCATATATTTCCGTAACAGGCTTTTTTAAACTTCTGCCGGTAATTTATTCCACGATCGTAATAACATGGGTAAGCGGTTTCGATATTATTTATGCTCTTCAGGATGATGAATTCGACAGATCAAACCGGATCTATTCAATCCCTTCGGCTGCGGGAAAAAAGAAAGCCCTTATAATTTCCATAATTGTTCACATAATCACGGTCATTGCAGTGATACTGGCAGGATATATCGGGAAAGGAGGATTGCTTTTCCTGACAGGAGCCCTGATCTTTACCTCATTGCTGATATACCAGCACCTGATTGTAAAGCACGATGACCTGAGCAGGGTGACAGTGGCATTCGGCACAACCAACGGCATTGCAAGCATTCTCTTTGCATTTTTTGTCATCCTTGATCTCTTCCTCAGACACCGGTAACATTAAATATTATAAGTTTGTTGACTGATGTAATATTTTTTTTTGTTACTTGCTTCTGCCTAATTTACATATATATGCCTGATATAGTTGTTAAAGAAGTTGCTACCAGGAAAGAACTGCGCGACTTCATTTATCTCCCTGAGAAAGTTCATAAAAATGAGTCCAACTGGCTTCCACCAATTTATATGGATGAATGGGAGTTATTCAACAAAAAGAAAAACCGTTCCTACCAGTATGCAGATACTGTCTTCTATCTTGCTTACAGGGATAGTGATAAGAAGCCTGCAGGAAGGATAATGGGTATAATAAACAGAAGATATAACGAGATCAATAATGAGAACCATGGCCGGTTTTGCTTCATGGAATGTTACGAAGATCCTGGGGTGGCACATGCTCTACTGACAAAAGTTGAAGACTGGGCACGTCAAAAAGGGATGGAAATGGTTGTCGGACCGCTCGGCTTTTCGGACAAAGATCCACAGGGCCTTCAGATTGAAGGATTTGAATATCCCAAATTCATAGTTTCAGCCAACAATTCACCCTACCTGCCGGCATTGGTTGAAAAGGAAGGGTATGTTAAAAAGGTCGACCTGGTAAGTTACAGGGTTAAAATACCTGAAGAATTGCCTCTGATATATAAAAAAGTACTGTCCCGGGTAGCCAATAATAAGGAATACAGAATAATTGAGTTTTCTGCCAAAAAGGAGCTTAATCCATATATAATTCCCGTGCTGGAACTTATGAACCAAACTTTCATGGAAATATATGGTTTTGTTCCCCTGAATGATAAGGAAAAAAAACAAATGGCCGATCGTTATATGATGATTGTTGATCCCAGGTTTGTTAAGCTTGTTATTTCAGGAGAAGAGGTTGTGGGATTTGCCATCGGAATCCCCGATATCAGTCCTGGCATACAAGCTGCCAGAGGAAGGATGTTCCCTTTTGGCATTCTAAAAATCATGAGAGAGGCGAAGAGGACCAGGAATTTGCTTATGATGCTTGGCGGCGTAAAGAAACCATTCAGGGGACAGGGTATTGATGTCCTGATGGCTGTCAAGATACTTGAGTCTGCCATCAGGCATAAGATGGAAACAATTGACGTTCATGTTATTCTGGAGACCAACAAACGAATGAGAGCTGAATGTGAAAGAGTTGATGGCCAGATCACAAAGAAGTTCAGAATATATCAAAAAGTCCTTTAGAACCTGAAAATAAAGGAAAATCCCAGAAGTTCCTTAAACTGAATTCTTGCAGACTTCTTTGGATTGCCAAAGCTGTCCAGAATTGGATTTTTATCCTTATCGAGGGTCGGGGTCTTTGTGTCATCATCAAAAATAAGGTGAGTGTTGAACCTTACATCAGTAAACCAGTTCAGGCTTGCAGTTGCAATCATTTCCCAGTCAATATCAATATTTTGCGGATGGTTTATATAATTGGTGAACAGCTGGAGCCTGTTAAGAATTGTCACTGTTTTATACGGTTTATACTCATTGGATATCATGAAGCTTATCCCGGGCTCGTTTCTTGACCTCTTATCCTTTGCGATACCATATTTTGTCTGGTCAATAGCTGCCGTATCAGGTACGAATGTTCCCTTATATGACAAAGGTGAGAAGTTAATTGAAGTTTTCTTATCAGGCTTATAGTCAAGCCCTAAACCAATGGTCAGGATTGCCGGATTCATGAACTTCGATGCCAGGGTCTTATCGGTTGATGTATAGGTATAACCTCTGGTTAATTGTGTCTTAAACAATAATATAGCACTGAAATCAAATTTTCCAAAAGCCTTGTGATTTATCTTGGAGTTGGTCTCAAGAAGGTCCAGGTTCTTTCTCACTCCTTTATCTCCCGAGGCGATCAGTCCGTACTTTAACCTTCCGAAATTGTTTGATGATATATTCAGTTTTTTATTGGTATAGTCAGCATAACCTGTAATATCAAGTGATGTCGATATACTGTTTTCGCCACCCTTAACCCAGTTGGACATCGCTGCCTGGTTAAGGGCGAATGCTGCTTCGGACCGGTATTTCCAATACTGGGATTTTACTGCTATTTTCTTAACAGCAAGTAATTTTGACTTATCAATTTCCTTCATTTCAATACGCGCATCGGAATAATTTCCCTGCCTTACGGGCCTGGCAAAACTTATACCATTTTCGAGATAAATACCGATAGTGTTCCTGGGTGACTGCGCTCCTATCCAGACCGTAACTGAATCGTCCAGATCGGTTTTAAGCCAGTATCTGTACATCATTCCCGACCTGGAATTCAGCCAGACAGGTGTAACAACATCCCCAACCCCGGTAAAATTAATTATGCTGGAGTCGCGTGCCTGAACATAATCAAGCAGTGATTGCACAGCTGCCTTTATAGAGTCGCTCTGGTAAGGATAATCATAATAGGTGAAGGGAAAATCAGGAAAATCAGAGGTAACCTCATTAAGAGTATCAACAACCACAAGGATTGTCGTATCTTTTAATCCTGCCACCGGCCTGACACGTGAAACAGGCTCGGGTATTTTAAGATCAATTGAATCCGTTGATTCACGACGGACCTTTTTCCTGGTGGTGTCCGCGAGGGCAAGGGAATCAACCGGAATCGGAGCCACAGGAGGAGTTATCACCGGAATCTTCAGCTTCAAAGGTTCCCATATATAAAACTTGTCCCAGGAAACATCCAGTGAATCAAACGGATATTTCCTTATAAAAGCTTCAGCGGAATCATACGGCAGATGAGATGCTTCAAAGACCAGCTGGCCAAGTGCTATCCTTAAAGGATCACGTACATCTTTCCAGTATTTTGACTGTGCTCTCTGCCGGAGAAATCTTATTGCCTGGTCGGTTGAAAGTAAAATTTCAGGTCTCTTCCTTTGTTCATTGAATATTATCCCGTTTTTCCTCAATGAATCTCCAACCTGTCCCGGAAGAGTGCCCTCTTTTGAAGCTTGCTGTGAAATACCTGATATACAGATACTTACGAACAAGACAACAAGATAGCTCTTAATATATTTTAAATGCATTCTGACTTTTTTTTTGTAAAATTTTCCGGGTTGAATATATCACAAATTACTTATTATTTTTACCACTCATTTAATCCCCGGGAAAATGTTCCATATTCTTTTAACGGAAAAATACCCGGTTGATATATACAGGAGTATAAAAAATCGCGATTTCTTGAATAATATTTTCTGTGGATAGTAGGGGCGTTGCATGCAACGCCCCTACATCAACATTTACATGTAAAGGATTTAACAATGTTTTTATTTAACCGAATAAATCATTTCCTTTGAAGCGCTAAAATTTCAAAATGCAGGATCTTACAACTGGCAGGGAAGGGAAGCTGATATTCCAGTTTGCAGCGCCGATGCTTATCGGTAACATATTTCAGCAGTTGTTCAGTGTTATAGATAGTATTATAGTAGGCAACTTCATTGGTAAAGAAGCTCTTGCAGCAGTTGGAGCTTCATTCCCGGTCATTTTTATGATGACATCCATGATGATCGGGCTGGTTATGGGTACAACCGTGGTTATATCTCAATACTTCGGAGCAAAGGATCTGGACAGGGTAAGGAGGGCAATAGATACGATGTATATTTTCACTGCCGGAGCATCAATAGCTATCACTGCTGCAGGAATATGGCTGTCAGAGCCTCTGATGCGCTTATTGGGGCTCCCGGAAGAGATTATGCCTCAGGCAATAACATACATCCGTATCTACTTTGCAGGAACAATAATCTTCTTTGGCTACAATGGTACCAGTGCTGTCCTCAGAGGTCTGGGGGATTCGAAAACTCCTTTGTACTTTCTAATTATAGCTACTATCGTCAATATAATCCTCGTCCTTCTCTTTGTGGCAGTCTTCAAATGGGGTGTTGCAGGAGCCGCTTATGCAACACTGCTGGCAAACGGCATTGCATTCGGCCTTGCCGCTTACTGGCTTAACAAGACACACAAGCTGATAAGGATCGCAATTACAGGTCTTCAATTCGACAGGGAGGTCTTCCGCCAGAGTGTACGGATTGGATTGCCTACAGGTATACAACAGACCCTTGTTGCATTGGGAAGCCTTGCATTACTGAGCATCGTCAACAAATTTGGCACCAACGTGATAGCCGGATTTTCAGTCGCGAGCCGGATTGATTTCATTGCAATGATCCCGGCAATGTCGTTTTCACAGGCTCTGTCAACCTTCGTGGGACAGAATATCGGAGCAGGAAAAACAGAAAGGATAAGGTCGGGGCTTATTTCTACCGTTAGAATGTCCGGAGGTGTAACAATAATATCTACAGTTGTCATTCTTCTGTGCGGGCAATTAATAATGAGCCTGTTTACAAAAGACAGTGAGGTGATCAGAATCGGGACCCAATACCTGACAATCGTCAGCATCTTTTATGCCTTCATTACACTGATGTTCATATACAATGGTGTTATGAGGGGGGCAGGAGACACGCTCCTGCCTATGTTCTTTTCACTAATCTCTCTCTGGATCATCAGGGTCCCCCTTGCTTATATTTTATCGGGAAGAATAGGAGTCGCAGGCATCTGGTGGTCAATCCCTGCCGGATGGTTCATTGGTCTTGCACTGTCATTCCTTTATTACAAATCCGGCAACTGGAAGACGAAGGCAGTTGTAAAATACGCCGAAATCCCATAACTTTAAACTTTATACCCAATCCTACCGGATATGATAAAATCGATGACAGGTTACGGAAAATCCGTAGCCGAAATTCCCCAGAAAAAGATAACTGTAGAAATAAAATCACTCAACTCGAAACAGTTCGACCTTAATGCAAGACTTCCCTGGCTTTATAAGGAAAAAGAAGCTGAAATAAGAAATATCATAAGTCGGAAACTTGACAGGGGGAAAATTGATCTTAACATATCTTTCGACATAATGGACAGCGAGATCATTCCTGTCATAAATAAAACGGTTGTAAAAAACTATTTCAACCAGATTAAAGAGATATCTGCCGAACTGGGCATGGGATCTGATGAGGAGCTGCTGTCAACAATTCTGAAGCTTCCCGATGCACTGAAAACCGAAAAACAGGAGCTGTCTGAGGATGAATGGATGCTTGTGAGTGAAAAGTTAAATGAATCTATGGAACTGCTCGATGCCTACAGAATTGAGGAAGGCAGAACGCTTGAAGCTGACCTTGAAGGATGCATAGGCAGGATCCTTGATTTCCTTGACGAGATCAAAAAATTCGAAGGGGAAAGGATTATCAGGATCAGGGAGAAGCTTAACGCTTCACTAAATGAGTACTTTGGAAGAGAGAATGTCGATATGAACAGGTTCGAACAGGAACTGCTGTTCTACCTTGAAAAGATTGATTTCAATGAGGAGAAAGTGAGACTGAAAAAGCATTGCGAATACTTCTTGGAAAAAATTGCTTCTCCTCCGCCAAACGGCAAGATCCTCAGTTTCATAGCACAGGAGATAGGCCGTGAGATAAATACAATCGGCTCTAAAGCAAATGACGCATCCATCCAGAAACTGGTGGTAATGATGAAGGATGACCTGGAAAAGATCAAGGAGCAAACTCTTAATATACTGTAATTTTATGATATAAGATTTTGCCACCAAGACACAAAGACACAAAGGTTCACGAAGGATTTGCCTTAGTGTAACTTATTGTCTTAGAGCCTTTGTGGCAATAAAACTCCCTGAATGCTATAACAAGATTATGAAGGATAAACTGGTAATTATTTCAGCTCCATCAGGTGCCGGTAAGTCAACAATTGTAAAGCATCTCCTGGATAAGGCGATCAAACTTGAATTTTCAGTCTCAGCAACAACAAGACAACCAAGGGGGAATGAAAGAAACGGCAGGGAATACTATTTTCTTTCTGTCGATGAGTTCAGAAAGAGGATAAGGGACGGGGATTTCATTGAATGGGAAGAGGTTTATAAGGACCAGCTGTACGGAACTCTGAAGGAAGAGATCGACCGGATACTGGAAAAAGGCAACCATGTGCTTTTTGATGTTGACGTTAAGGGCGGGATAAACCTGAAAAAGATATTCGGACATAAGGCAATTTCTGTTTTCCTGATGCCGCCTTCGAAAAAGGAACTTGAAAAAAGGCTTCGACAGAGGGGAACGGACGATCCATTAAAAATTAAAATGAGGCTGTCAAAGGCACAGAAGGAGATGAAACTGGCGAACCAGTTTGATAGCATAGTCATCAATGATAATCTGGAACAGGCTGTGAATGAGGTGTATATCATCGTAAGTAGTTTTATTAATAGTTAGTTAGTATTTAACCCCCTTCCCGACCTTCCCCCAGGGGGGAAGGTGAAATTAAAACCTTTCCCCCTTGGGGGAAATCAGAAAGGGGGTAAATTAGAAACAATTAACAAATGAAAGTCGGACTCTACTTTGGATCTTTCAACCCAATTCATATCGGCCATATTGCCATTGCCGGGTATATGACTGAGTTCACACCCATG
>Ga0079037_100001196_pt1 | contig 13213 bp, 13 predicted proteins | sample Mud3Dept4metaG_FD_71479 | JGI IMG/M metagenome (GOLD analysis project Ga0079037, IMG submission 71479) | Freshwater wetland microbial communities from Ohio, USA, analyzing the effect of biotic and abiotic controls - Mud 3 Core 4 Depth 4 metaG | ecosystem: Environmental > Aquatic > Freshwater >... | reverse complement strand
CCCACCTCCTCGCAGGCCTTGCGCTTGCCGCGGACGTAGATGGCCGAGGCCGGGTCGTCGCCGACGCGGACCACGGTCAAGCCGGGGATGCGCCCGGCGCGCACCAGTTCCTTGACCCCCACCGCCACCTCGGACCGCACGCGGGCGGCCACCTGCTTGCCGTCGATGATCATGGGAGGCGAAGTATAGCGTCCCTCGCGAGAGGGCGCGCTATGATCCTGCAGCGCGGAAGCGCCAGGAGATCGCCATGAACGTCCCGGCCTGCGAGACCTGCAACACGCCCCTCGACGAGCAGCGACGCTGCGTCACCTGCAGCGCGGCCGGCGACGGCCTCAGGCTCCTGAGCCGCTCCGGCTACGCCTCGGTGAAGGAGATGATGGAGCTGCTGGAGCGCGAGCAGTTCAGCCCCGAGATCGAGCAGGTGCCCCCGCGCCGCCCGGAGGAAAAGGTCCGTCCGCTGTGGAACCTCTACGTGCCCGACGCGGAGGTGGGTGGAGCGACCGAGTTCCTGCGCCGGGACTGGTCGGAGCTCCTGGCCGGTCGCGAGGCCGCTGCCGCCGCGGAGCGGGGCCTGCGGGGGGTGGACCTCGACGCGGGCGGCGAGGTCGAGTGTCCCGCCTGCGGCCACCGGTTCGTCGCCAGCGCCGACCACGCCGATTGCCCCGACTGCGGTCTGGCCCTGGGCGAGCCCTCCGACGCCGCGCCCGACGAGGCCGAGCACTGACGGCGGCGGTGATCGCGGTCGCGGTCGCGCCTCCGGGGCCCTGGCGCCGCCGGTGAATACGGGGAGGGCCGTTCCCGTCGCTCCTGCAACAACCAGGAGCGCGGCGATCGAGCCGCGCCGAAAGGGAGAACCCGATGAAGCGCACCATGAAGATCGTCGCTGGACTCGCCGCCCTCGCGCTGGCCGTTCCCGCCTTCGCGGGGCAGGCGACCACCGCGCAGGCCCCCGCCGCGCGGAACCGCCCGGCCAAGAGCCACTCGCACAAGGTGGCCCAGGCCGATGCCAAGAAGGCCGAGCCCAAGAAGGCCGAGCAGGGCAAGGAGGCCGCTCCCGCCAAGAAGTCCGAGGAGAAGGGCGCCGCCAAGACCGGCAACGCTCCCGCCGCCCCGGCCAGCCCGGCCCCGGCCAAGCAGTAGCAAGGCGTGGAGTGGCGCGCCGGGGGTGTCGGTCGCCCCCGGCGCGCTCCTCCCTCAGGGCCGGACCAGGAGGGCGGTGACGAGGTCGGGCCTCGGGCCCGGCCCGGCCAGGAGCCGGACCAGCTCCTCCGCCTGGGCGCGGGCCACCTGCTCCAGCAGCGCTCCCGCCTCCCCGGCCTCCGCCAGCCGCGGATCCCCGACGGCCTCGAGCGCGCGGGCGGCGGCCGCCAGCTCCGCGGCCGGGATGGGCGCGGCGGCGAAGGGGCGGCCGAGCCGCTCGTTGGCCAGGGCGGTGAGGTAGAGGGTGCCGAGCCTCGCCGGGGCGGCGGGCTCCGTCCGCGGGAGATCGAGGCCAAGCCGGCGGGCGAGCGCCGCCAGGCCCTCGGCCAGGTCCAGGGCCCGGGCCGTCCGCTCGACCTCGGCGGCGGAGCGGAACGGGCGGGGCTCGTGGGCCGCGGCCGCCGGGCTCCCCCATTCCTGGCGCGGGAGATCGAGGCCGGGGAAGTAGAGCGGTCGGCGCCGGACCAGGGCGGAAATCGCCTCGCCGAGCGGTGGATCGAGGAGCGGCGCCTCCCGCGATCCGGCTCCCCCGGCCTGGAGCAGCCGCTGGGCGCGCCAGGAGAGCTGGAGCACGCGTGCGAAGCCCGCCTGGAAGACGCGCTTGAGGGGCTGCTCCGCCAGCGCCACGGCCGCTCGGGCCTCCTCCCCGCCCGAGAGCGCCTCGAGCCCCATCTCGATGAAGGCCCGGGCCGAGGCGACCGCTTGCCGGACCATCTCCGGGTCCCCGGGATCGACCTCGTCGGCCACCATCACCGCGTTGGCCGCGGCGGCCAGCTGGCCCTCGAGCCGGTCGCGCGCGGCCGGCTCGAGCCGGCCTGCGGCGCGGTCGAGCAGGGTCCCGGCGCGGAAGGCCGCCAGGAAGAATCCCGGGGGCCGATCGGGCAGGCCGGCCGGGGCCCCCGGCCGGGCGGGCGACCGGGCGAACCAGGAGAGCGCCTCCCCCCGGTCCGGGAAGCCGAGGTCGGCCAGGCGGCCGGCGCGCCAGCGCGAGGCCGACTCGGCGAGGTCGCTGCGGAGCTCCCAGCGCAGGGCGGAGAGGAGCCGGGTGGCCATGAACGGGTCCTCGGCGTAGAGGTCATCGAGCAGGCCGCGCACGGCCACGTACTCCGCTCCCCCCACCGAGAACTCCACCACGTAGCGGCCTTCCGGCGTCCGCATGAACCGGGTCGACCGGATCTCCGGATCGGGCTCCTCCTCCAGGTCGTGAAGCTGGATCGTGCCGAGGAGGACCAGGTGAAGCACTTCGGGGTCGAGCGCCTCGAGCTTGCTCCTCCAGCCGGCCTCCGCCTGCGGCCCGAGCTGGGATCCGGCGCGAGCGGCCCGCAGCCAGGGGAGGATGCGCCGCTCGTCCACCTCCGCGCCCCGCCAGGCCTCCAGGTCCAGGAAGATCCGGAACTGCTCGGGGGAGGCCAGCGGGACCAACTCCGCGGCGTCGGCGAGCCCCACCTCCCGGATGGTGAAGTAGAGCTCGTCGGCGGGCAGTGACTGGACCAGCGCCTCGGGGTCGGACGCCTCCAGGATGAGATCGACGCGCCGCCGCCCGCTCGCCCGCGCCAGCGCCTCCCGCGCGAGCGCGAGCGCCGCCGGGTCAGGCGCCGCCTCGCGATTCCCGGTGGTCACCGGCCCGCTCCCGCGGGGCGACGCGGCGGGAGGCGCCGGCCAAGCCGCTCCAGCGCCGGGCGGACGCCGCCGCCCGAGGCGGCCAGCGCCGCCCGGGCCGTCGTCTTCGCCACTCCGGCGAGCTCGGCCACGGTCCGCTCGGCGCGGAGCCGGAGCTTCCGGCTGACCGGCCGCAGGTCGACCAACCGGCCGCGGTGCACCGCCCCGAGGCGGACGAAGGCCGAGGTGGAGAGAAGGGAGAGCGCCATCTTGGTCGCGGTGCCGGCCTTCATGCGCGTCGAGCCGGCCACCCGTTCCGGGCCGGTGTCGAGCACCACCCGGTGGTCGACCGCGGGACGCGCCCGCGGATTGCTGGTGAGGAGCCCGGTGCGCGCCCCGGACGACCGAGCCGCCTGCAGCGCCGCCAGGACGAACGGGGTGCCGCCGGAGGCGCTGATGCCCACCAGCAGGTCGCGCGGCCCGAGCCGGAGGCGGCGGACGGCGGCGGTTCCGGCGCGGCGGTCGTCCTCGGCGCCCTCGACGGCGCGGTGCAGCGCCCGGGCGCCGCCCGCCACCAGCGCCCGCACGCGCGCGGGCGGGACGCCGAAGGTCGGCGGGCACTCGACGGCGTCGAGCGCCCCGAGGCGTCCCGAGGTGCCGGCGCCCGCGTAGACCAGGCGCCCGCCGCCGGAGAGCGCCCGCGCCGCCTCCTCGGCGAGTCGCGACAGGGCCGGCAGGGCGCGGCCGACCGCCCGGACCGCCTCCCGGTCGCCGCGGTGCAGGCGCGCCAGGAGACGCGGCGTCGGAAGGGCGTGGAGGTCGAGGCCGTCCGGGTGGAGGCGCTCGGTGGCGGACGCCCGGCGCATGAGCGTGTCGCCTCGTCGGCCCCGCGGGCCGACGCGCGACGTCAGGCCCGCGCCGAGGCCTGGGCGCGGCCGCGCCCGGCCTTCGACACCCGGCCCGCCTTGAGGCAGCGCGTGCAGACGCGGACGTGCATCACCGTGCCGTCGACGTCGGCGCGCACCGAGCGCAGGTTGGGCAGCGAGCGGGTCTTGCTCTTGTTGTTGGCGTGGGAGACGGTGTTGCCGACGAGCGGCCCCTTCCCACAGATTTCGCAGCGGCGTGCCATGGTAAACCCCGAAAAGAGCGCGGGATATTACGCAGCCCCGGGAAAATTGCAAGCTACTTGCGTTTACCCTTGCTGCCGAGGAGCCCCGCCACCCGCGCCACCACCTGCAGCGCGGCCTGGAACTCACCCTCGAGGCCCAGGCCCGGGACCACCTCGCGGCCGGCGCAGAAGAGGTTCTTGAGCGGAAGTCGCGAGGGTAGGCCGCAGACCCCGAGCGCCGAGACGGGCTGGGGGCGGTAGAGGGGATGGGCCGCCCGGAAGGCGGGCGCACCCACCAGGGCCGGCGCCGACTCGTGCAGGAGATGGCGTTCGAAGAACGGCACGGCGTCGGCCACCGAGGAGCGGAGACGGGCGACCTCGCGCGCCAGATCGTCAGGGCCCGATCCGGAAGGAACGAAGGACGCGGCGCAGATGACCCGCTCCCCGGGCACCGGCTCGGCCGCCCCCTTGCGCGTGCCGCGTCGCGCCGGGAGCACCTCGGCGAGGACCGCCCCGTCGGCACCGCGCGGCTCGTCGGCGCCGGGCGCGATGAGCAGCGCCTCGCCGAGCGGCGGGGGCAGGGCCTCCGCCCGGACCACCAGGTTCAGTGCCAGGAGCTCGCGCACCGGCGCCACCTTCTCGAGGAGCGACCGCAGCCGTCCGGGCGCGCCCGCCGGGAACAGCCCGAGCAGGTGGCCCGCCTCGATGGACACCACGAAGGCGCGGGCCACGCAGACGTCGTTCGAGCCGGCCAGGCGCACCGCGGTGGCCCGCCGCCCCTCCAGCTCCAGCGCCCGGGCCGTCGCCGGGCCTGCGTCACCGCCGGCGAGGTCGCCGCGCGACTCGACGATGCGGCGGCGCAGGAGATCGCGGAGCGCCTCCGGGCCTCCGGCCATCCGGTGGGTCCCGCGCAGCGCGCCACCCAAGAGCCGAACCAGCCCCAACGGCGCCGGATCGCCATCGAGGTGCCCGAGGAAGCGCTGGAACGAGAGCAGCGCGCGCGACAGCGGATGGGACTCCAGGCCCTCCAGGGGCCGGGCCTGGTCGAGGATGGCGGGGGGCGCGCCGGGAGCCGCGGCAGCCGCCCGCCTGGCCCGGGACATGGCCCAGCGCTCGCGCAGCCCCTCCGGTGGGAGCGGCGGGATGGCCTTGAGAAACGGGCCGGCGGCGTCGAACTGCCGCTGCAGCTCGGCCAGGGCCGCCTCCAGGCGAGCGCCGTCGGCCGGCCACTCGCGGCGGAGCTCGGCGGCCCGGGCCGCCGGCTCTCGCGGGAGGTCCAGGCGGTGCCGCGGCAGGACGATCTGGAGCGTCGGCGAGACGGGCTCGAGGAGCCGCGCGGCGTCGGAGGCGAGCCCGAGCTCCCCCAGCACGGCCTCGGCGGAGGGAAGGGAACGGAGCTGCGGGAGGAGCAGGGGCGCCGAGGGCAGCAGGTAACCGCCGTCCTCGTAGCTGCCGCCCGGAGCCTCGTGCTCGACGAGCAGCACCCGGTAACCGCGGCGGGCCAGCAGCGCGCCGGCGGCCAGGCCGCCGACGTGGGACCCGATGACGCAGACGTCGTAGGCGCGCTGCGTGGAGGGCGGCTTGAAGGCTTTGGCCAAGGCGGGTGCAGTCTACTCGACCGGGGCCGATATCAGGATCGGCCGTCACCGCTCGAGCAGCGGGTTCGCCAGGGGTCCGGGCGGGGCCGCTGCGGCGCGCACCGCGACCCGGCGGCCGGCGACGGACAGGCGTCCTTCGGCGAACCACTGGATGGCCTGCGGATAGATCCGGTGCTCCTCGACCAGGATGCGCGCCGACAGCGACTCCTCGGTGTCGTCGGGCAGGACCGGCACCACCGCCTGCACGACGATGGGCCCGGTGTCGCAGCCTGCGTCGACGAAGTGCACGGTGCAACCGGCGAGTCGGACGCCGTACTCGAGCGCCTGCCGCTGGGCGTGGAGGCCGGGAAAGCTGGGGAGGAGTCCCGGGTGGATGTTCATCACCCGCGGGCAACCCGCCGTGGCCGGGGTCGGGCCGAAGGCTTCCAGGAAGGAGGGGGAGAGGATGCGCATGAAGCCGGCCAGGCACACCAGGTCCACCCGGTGGTGGCGGAGGCGCTCGGCGACCTGGGCGTCGTAGGCGGCGCGGTCGGCGACGCCCTTGGACGGGACCAGCTCGGCTGCCACCCCGGCGGCGCGGGCGCGCTCCAGCGCCCGGGCGCCGGGGACGTTCCCGATCACCACCGCCACCTCGGCGTCGATGCGGCGTGCGGCGCAGGCGTCGAGGATGGCCTGCAGGTTGGTCCCCGACCCGGAACACAGCACCCCGAGCCGGATCACGGCAGCACCTCGCAGGTGGCCTCGCCCTCGCCCCGCTCGATGGAGCCCACCAACCAGGCCTCGACCCCGCGCCCGCGCAGGACCTCCCGCGCCCGGTCGGCATCACCGGCCGCGGTCACGAGCACCAGCCCCAGGCCCATGTTGAAGGTGCGGAACATCTCGTCGCGGGAGACCTGGCCCTCGCGCGCCACCAGGTCGAAGATGGGGGGACGGGGCCAGGAACGCTCCTGCAGGACCGCCCGGACGCCGTCGGGCAGGTTGCGCGGCACGTTGCCCGGGAGGCCTCCGCCCGTGACGTGGGCGATGGCCTTGACCGAAACGGCTTCCAGGACCGCCAGCACGTCGCGGGCGTAGATGCGGGTCGGCTCGAGCAGCGCCTCCCCCAGGGTGCGGCCGGAGAGCGCCTCCATCCGCGCGTCGAGCGGGTGCCGCTCCAGCAGCGCCCGGCGTGCCAGCGAGTAGCCGTTGGAGTGCAGGCCGCTCGAGGCCACCCCCAGGACGGCGTCGCCCGGGACGACGCCGCGGCCGTCCACGATGCGGGAGCGCTCGACGCAGCCGACCGCGAAGCCGGCGAGGTCGTACTCGCCCGGCTGGTAGAACCCGGGGAGCTCGGCGGTCTCCCCGCCGATGAGGGCGCAGCCGGCCTGCCGGCAGCCCTCGGCGATGCCCTTCACCACCTGCGCGGCCTGCGCGGCCTGGAGCTTCCCGGTGGCGAAGTAGTCGAGGAAGAAGAGCGGCTCGGCGCCCACCACCGCCACGTCGTTGACGCTCATCGCCACCAGGTCGATCCCGACCGTCTCGTGCCGATCGGCGAGGAAGGCGATCTTGAGCTTGGTTCCGACGCCGTCGGTGCCGGAGACCAGCACCGGTTCCCGGTACTTGCGGACGTCCAGCGCGAAGAGCCCGCCGAAGCCGCCGATGCCCGCCAGAACCTCGGGTCGAAGGGTGGGCCGGGCGTAGGGCTTGATGAGCTCGACGAGCCGGTCGCCCTCGTCGATGTCGACGCCGGCGTCGCGGTAGGTGAGGGCCATGCCCCCCCGCTTACCGCGCGCGCGCGCGCCCTGCAAGCGCAACCCGCCGTGCCGCCGGACCGCGCGTTGACAGGTCTCGCCGAGGTCGGCTAAGCACCTGCGAGCGCGCCGCGAGGGCATGGGAGCCGAGCCACAGCTGTTCGAGCGATTCGGCCGGGAGTTCCCGGCCGGCACCGTGCTGTTCCGCGAGGGCGAGCCCGGACGGGAGATGTACGTCATCCAGGAAGGGAAGGTGAACATCTCCAAGCGCGCCGGGGAGATCGAGAAGCTGCTCTCCGCCCTCGGCCCCGGCGAGTTCTTCGGCGAGATGTCCATCCTGAGCGGGGCGCCCCGCTCCGCCACGGCCACTTGCGCCGAGGACTCGCGGCTGCTGGTGATCGACGCGCGGACCTTCGAGTCCATGGTGCGGGGCAGCGCCGAGATCGCGGTGCGCCTCATCAAGAAGCTGGCCGAGCGCCTGCGGGATGCCGACCACCAGATCGCCAACCTCCTGCTGCGGGACGCCGAGAGCCGGGTGGTGCACTACCTGGCGGTGGCCGCCGAGAAAGGATCGCGGTCCGCGGTCGGCGTGAAGATCGACGTGAGCGCCCGCGAGCTCCCGGCCCGGGTGGGCATCCCGCCGGAGCAGGCCGAGGAGGTGCTGCTCGGTCTGCTCAAGTCCCAGATCGTCTCCGTCTACCCCGATGCGATGGTGGTCCCCGATCCGGCGCGGCTGCGCCAGCACCTGGAGGCGCTCCAGGCGCGGAACCGCTCCGGGGAACGATCGTGAGGCTCGACGTCCTCGGCTGCTCCGGAGGTGAGCTGGGGAGCCACCGGGCCACCTGCTTCCTGCTCGACGGCGTGCTCGCCATCGACGCCGGGGCGCTCACCTCCTCGCTCTCCCTCGGCCAGCTCTCGCGGGTCGACGACGTGCTGCTCACCCACTCGCACCTCGATCACGTCAAGGACGTTCCGCTGATGGCCGATCTGCTGGCCGGCCGCCGCCGCCGCCCGGTCCGGATCCACGCCTCGGCGGCATGCACCCGCACGCTGCGGCGCGACGTCCTCAACGGCCGGGTCTGGCCCGACTTCACCCGCATTCCCCATCCGCGCCGTCCGGTGCTGGCCCTCGCCCCCTTCGACCGGGAGCGGCCCTTCCGCATCGGCCGCTACCGGGTGCAGCCGGTCCCGGTGCGCCACACCGTCGAGTCCACCGGCTTCGTGGTGGGCGACGGCCGGACGGCCTTCGCCATCTCCGGCGACACCGGCCCGACCACCCGCTTCTGGCGCGAGCTGGGCCGCACCCGGAACCTCCGCGCGGTACTGGTGGAGACCAGCTTCCCGAGCAGCATGCAGGAGGTGGCGGAGCGGTCGGGGCACCTCACCCCCCGCGACCTCGCCGCCGAGCTCGACAAGGTGGACCTGGGCGGCTGTCCCGTGTACCTGTATCACCTCAAGCCCGCCCACGCGGCGGAGGTGAAGCGCGATCTCGCCGCCCTGAGGCTCCGGAACGTGCGCGTCCTCCGGCGTGGAGAGCGCATCGCCGTCTAGCAGGTGACCATGGCCTGGTTTTCCAAGAAGGTGAAGCCCAAGTCCCCGGCCCCGGGCGCTCCCACCGCGCCCACTCCCGCCGCCAAGGGCGAGGGGCTCTGGAACAAGTGCGACGGGTGCGGGGAGATCGTCTACCGGCAGGAGTGGGAGCGGAACTGGAACGTCTGCCCGGTGTGCGGTCACCACGACGCGCTGCCGGTGCGGCGGCGCCTGGAGATGGTGCTGGACCCGGGGACCTTCGAGGAGCTCGACGCCGGGCTCGCCCCGCAGGACCCGCTCGGTTTCACCGACTCGAAGAAGTACCGCGACCGGCTCCGGAGCACCTACAAGAACACCGGCCTGCGCGACGCCTTCGTCTCCGGGGTGGGTGCCATCGGTGGGCGGCCGGTGTCGGTGGGGGTCTTCGCCTTCGAGTTCATGGGCGGCTCGATGGGCTCGGTGGTCGGCGAGAAGGTGGCGCGGGTCATCGACCGGGCCTTCGAGAGGCGCACCGCCTGCGTGGTCTTCAGCTCCTCCGGCGGGGCCCGCATGCAGGAGGGCATCTTCTCGCTGATGCAGATGGCCAAGACCTCGGCGGCGCTGCACCGGTTCCGATCGGTTCGCAAGCCCTACGTCTCGGTGATGCTGCACCCCACCACCGGCGGCGTGGCGGCGAGCTTCGCCTGGCTCGGGGACGTGATCATCGCCGAACCCAAGGCCCTCATCGGATTCGCCGGGCCGCGGGTCATCGAGCAGACCATCCGCGAGAAGCTCCCGGAGGGCTTCCAGCGCAGCGAGTTCCTGCTCGAGCACGGGATGATCGACGCCATCGTGCCGCGCCCGGAGATGCGGGATCGGCTGGCGCAGATCCTCGGGCTCCTCGGCTGACGACGGCCGGTTCCGCGCCGCCCGCGGGGACGGGCTCCCGGGATGGACCGCACCCACCGCTACCTCCAGTCGCTCAAGCCCCTGGCCATGCGCTTCGGGCTGGAGCGCGTCGACAGGGCGCTGCGGGCGCTGGGCCGGCCCGATCGCGACCTGGCGGTCCTCCACGTCGCAGGGACCAACGGCAAGGGATCGACCTGCGCCATGGCCGCCGAGGCGCTGAGCCGGGCCGGCCACCGGGTTGGCCTGTACACCTCCCCGCACCTGGTGGAGTTCAGCGAGCGCATCCAGGTGGACGGGCGCGCCATCTCCGACGCCGCCCTGGCCGGCCGCATCGAGGAGGTCCGAAGCGCCTGCCCCTGGCACGAGTCGGGGGACGAGGCCGAGCACCTCACCTACTTCGAGTTCGCCACGCTGCTCGCGCTGCTGCACTTCGCCCGGGAGCGGGTGGAGGCGGCGGTGATCGAGGTCGGGCTGGGAGGGCGATTCGACGCCACCAACGCCGTCACGCCGCGGGTCTGCGCGGTGAGCCGCATCGGCCTGGATCACGTCCAGCTCCTCGGGGACAACCTCGCCGCCATCGCCCGCGAGAAGGCCGGCATCTTCAAGCGGGGGGTTCCGGCGGTGGTGGCACACGCCCAGCCGCCCGAGGCCATGGAGGCCCTGCGCGAGGAGGCGGAGCGGCGCGGAGCCCCGCTGACGGTGGCGGAGCCGACCTATCCGGGGGCGGTTGCGCTGCAGGGTCCGCACCAGCGGGGCAACGCCGCGCTGGCGGCGGCCGCGCTCCGTCTCCTCGACCGGTCCGGGGTGCGGGTGGGGGAGGAGGCGCTGTCGGCCGGAATCGCCGAGGCCCGGTGGCCGGGGCGGCTCGAGGAGGTGGGCGGAATCCTGCTCGACGGCGCCCACAACCCCGACGGAGCGGCGGCGCTATCCACCGCCCTGGAGGTGCTGCACCCGGGCCGTCCGGTGGAGATGGTCTTCGGGGTCCTCGCCGACAAGGACCACCTGGGCATGCTGCGGGCCCTCGCCCCGCGGGTGCGCCGGCTCCATCTGGCCCCGCCCGACTCGCCGCGTGCGCGGGCGCCAGAGAGCTATCGGGACTTGGCCGTCTCGCTCGGCTACGGGGTCGACCAGCACCCGGACTGCGCCTCCGCGCTGGCCTGCGCCCGCGCCTCCGCCGGGAGGAAAGGGCTCGTCTGCGTCGCCGGCTCGCTCTACCTCGTCGGCGAGGCGAGACGTCTCCTCGGCCGCTGACGGGCCGGGGCACCCCGAGCCCGGGACTACCCCGATCGTCGATATCGCCCTGGAAGGGCTCGGTTTTTTTGGCGCTTCCGCCCTGCGTGCTATCCTCGCCGAGACCCTGGAATGGAGCGCCCGATGCGTCTGCGTACCGTCCTGTCCGCCGCTGCCGTGGTCGCCGCCACCGCGACCTTCTCGCAGTCGGTCGAGATGAACGCCATCACCAAGGTGGAGGTCCAGGAATCGGCTGGAACCACGGTCGTTTCCATCACCGGATCCAGGCCGCCGAACTTCACCACCTTTCCGATGATGGACCCCCCTCGATTCGTCATCGACTTCTCCGAGGCGCGGCTCAAGGGGGTATCGGAGGGGGTGTCGGGGGCCGGAATGGTCCAGCAGGCGACCTGCCTTTCCTACGGGAGCGATGCCAGCGCCATCGTCCGGGTCATGCTGACCTTCAAGGACGAGGTGGACCCACCCGACGTCCAGACTGTCGGCAACACTCTGGTGGTCAAGGTGAACCGGCCGGGCGCCCCGCTCGTGGCCCAGGCAGCCGCGCCGCCCCAGGCCCGTCAGGCCGCGGGGTCGGAGCAGGCCGCGGGTGCGCAGGCGGCCGCCGCCGAGAAGGCCAAGGCCGAAGCGGCGGCCGCTGCGGCGTTGGAGCAGGCGCGGGTGGAGAGCGAGAGGGCCCAGGCGCTGGCGGCGGCGAAGGCGAAGGCGGAGGCCGAGGCCAGGGCGGAGGCAGAGGCGCAGGCCAGGGCGCAGGCCGAGGCCAGGGCGCAGGCGGAGGCCAGGGCACAGGCGGAGGCCAGGGCGCAGGCGGCCGCGGCCGAGCAGGCGAGGGCGGAGGCTGCTGCCAGGGCCCGCGCCGATGCCGAGGCGGCTGCGGCGGCGCAGACCGCACACCAGGCGAAGGCCAGGGCGGAAGCCGAGGCCGTGGCGGCCGCGGCGGCGGCCGAGCAGGCCAAGGCCGAGGCGGCGGCCAAGGCCCGCGCCGATGCCGAGGCGGCCGCGGCGGCCCAGGCGGCAGCGAAGGCGCGCGCCGACGCGGAGGAGGCCACGGCGGCCCAGGCAGCGGCCAAGGCCCGTTCCGATGCCGAGGCGGCCGCGGCGGCGCAGGCCGCCCAGGCGGCGAGGGCCAGGGCCGAGGCAGAGGCCACGGCGGCCGCAGCGGCGGCCGAGAGGGCCCGAGCGGAGGCGGCGGCGAAGGCCGGCGCCGACGCCGAGGCGGAAGCGGCGGCCCAGGCGGCGGCGAGGGCGCGCGCGGACGCCGAGGCGGCCGAGCGGGCCGCCGAGCGGGCGCGCTCCAGGGAAACGCCGCCAGCGGTCGCCACCATCGCGCCGCCGGGGCGGCCCGAGCCCCGCCCGGCGGTCGCCGCGGGTGCCCGGGGCCCGGCGCGGCGCAACCAGGTCCGCGAGATCGGGTTCAAGCAGTCCGCCGACGGCTGGCGCGTCTTCGTCCGGACCGCCGCCGAGCCGCGCTTCGTCATCCGGGAGGCCGGGCCGAGGACCATCCGGGTCGAGTTCCCGAACACCCAGGTGCTGCGCCGGAACGACACCCGTTTCCTCGACACCTCCTTCTTCCCGTCCGCGGTCGCCATGGTCTCACCGCGCCGGGAGGGCGCGGCCTACGTGGTGGAGATCACCCTCAAGCAGATGGTCCCGTACCAGCAGAAGCTCGAGGGCGACGTGCTGGCCATCGACTTCGAGCGCCCCGCGGGCCTGCGCTCCGGCGACGGCCCGGCTCCCGCGGCCGGCGAGCGAGCCGCACCCACTCCGGCCAGGCCGGCCGGGAACTAGCTAGCCCGGGTGGACCGGCTCCTCGTCCTTCTCGCGGCCGGGCTCCTCGCCCAGCCGGGCGCGACTGCGCCCGCGGGCGCCTCGTTGCCCGGACCCGCCGGCCCGGTCGAGGTGGACGCCGGTAGCATCCGCTACGACGCGACCTCCGGGCGCTACCTGCTGTCGGACGGGGTGGTGCTCCGGCGCGGCACGACCACGGTGCGCGCCCGGGCCGCCACCTGGGACCCGGGACGTGGCGAGGTCGAGGCCACCGGCGACGTGCTGCTCTTCTCCCCGGGCCGCGCGGTGGCCGCCGACGGGATGCACCTGGTGCTGGACGGCCCGTTCGAGGCCCAGGAGGTGGTCGCCTTCTTCAAGGGCGCCCCGCTCGATCTCTCGGGCTGCGCCGACATCGGCGAGGCCGAGCGGCGCGAGCGCAACCGCCTGTCGATGCGCGCAGCCCGGGTGGAAGGGGAGGGAGACCACTTCACCGCCGAGTCGAGCCGTCTCAGCCTCTGCGACTGCCGGGGCGGCGCGCCCTCCTG
>Ga0079037_100001195_pt1 | contig 13213 bp, 10 predicted proteins | sample Mud3Dept4metaG_FD_71479 | JGI IMG/M metagenome (GOLD analysis project Ga0079037, IMG submission 71479) | Freshwater wetland microbial communities from Ohio, USA, analyzing the effect of biotic and abiotic controls - Mud 3 Core 4 Depth 4 metaG | ecosystem: Environmental > Aquatic > Freshwater >... | reverse complement strand
TTACCGGGGATACGGTACCGGGTGTCGTCGCTCAGAGAGTGGAATCGGCCAGCATGATCGTCAAGGTCTCTAATACTGGCCCAGCTACTACGTTTGTGGGCACAGTTGCCAATGTCGGCTCGACGACGTTCGATTTGACGACCACTGCCAATGCGTTTGGTTACGTCAGCTTCCTGTGTCTGCGCGGCACGACAACCCCGCTCGTAGGCAAGGCTGGGGTCTATACGACTCCAGCCAGTACGGGTAATGCTTCGATGAGCCTCGGGCTGTCAGTAGCTCCTAGTGTCCTGTTGATGGTTCCATCAAGACAAACGACTACAGGCTCACTTGCATCTGATGATACAGCGGGAGCCATTGGTTTTTATGTGGGTGCAAACCGCTCCAGTTCAGCTTCCAGTGTTTATGGTGGTAAAACTGCGCAGATTGATGTAGGTGCAGATCCTACGGCGGCGGATAGAAAATACGATACGACTCGTTTTTCCACACTTACTACCGCTGGCGCGGATTCCGTCGTTGCTACATTGAATGCGTGGCAGTCAGATGATATCCAGCTTAACTTCAGCAACGTAGGTGGCGGACAGCAGAAGTGGGTGTATCTTGCCTTCGGCGCTGCTGACAGTGCTATTTCTATCACCAGCTTCCCGTCTGAAATTGCTAATGGACTGCAGGTTACGGTTATTGGGACAGGTTTTGGTGCTTCACAAGGTACGGGTAACGTCTACCTGAGTCCCACAGATTCAATTGCTGATGCTGATAAGGTTACACAAAGCATTGTCAGCTGGAGCGATACCAGCATTACCTTTACGGTAACTCGCGGGTCGCTGCTGTATAACACTAACCTGTACCTTTTTGTGAAGGAGAACGGTGGTACATCGAATGCTAGTGGCTCAGTAACCCAGATCAAGCCGGGGGTTACGTTGGTCTGGGAAGTATAGGGCGGTATAGCCCATGGCAATTCAATTCGTCGGTAGAGTCGGGTCAAGTCGTAGTGGTAACTCTAACGATACCACAACCCTGTCTCTTACCGGGCTGACGGGCGGAATTGCCTCTCAAGCCGCTGAAAATGACTTTGTCGTTGTTACTGTCGGTATTGGTTCGCAGGGGCGTAACAGTACTTGCGCTATTTCCGGTTGGAGTACGCTCGGGACGCAGTTAAACCCGAATACGCAGACCTATGACACTTCGCTTCAAGTGTCGTACAAGCGTATGGGGTCTACGCCAGATACGTCTGTCACGATTCCAGCGCAGGGTAACGTCGCAGATGCCCAGTCGTATCAGGCCATGGTGTTTCGCGGTGTCGATGCCACGAATCCGTTTGATGTCACCAGCGTATCAGCGACGGGAACGGGGACGGCGAACTTTGACCCAGCAGCTATCACGCCGACGACCGCTGGGGCATGGATCGTCATCGCGGGCGGCGGTGCTAGTAACACGCTAGCCGACCACACGGCTCCGACCGACTTCTCGACCAACTGGACTCCCAACAGCGGGTCGGACACCAACGACTGCGCCACTGCGATGGGGTACTACACTGGCTGGACTTCCGGTCAGTACAACCCCGGTGCGGCTGGTGGGAACACGGCTGGATCGACGGCATCGTGGGCTGCGTGGACGATGGCTCTCAGGCCCGCTGCAGAACCCGCGTCGATTACGGTTGACGTCGGTACGCTGACCCTGACGGGTCAGGATGTAAACATCTATCCTGACGGGATTACGGTCGCAGAAGCGACGCTGACCCTGACGGGCCAGACTGTTGATCTCTACTCGGGATACACACTTCCAGTTGAGGAAGGCACCCTGTCCCTGACGGGTCAGGATATAAACATCTATCCTGACGGGATTACGGTCGCAGAAGCTACGCTGACTCTGACGGGTCAGTCGGTACTACTTAGTAATCAAATCATCTATGACCCCGGTGTCCTGACGCTTTCTGGTCAGGACATTACGCTGACTGTTGAAACAGGTATTACTTTCCCTGTTGATGTCGGCACTCTGACCCTGACGGGGGAGGACGTTGGCCTCTACATTGGCTATACGTTCCCAGTCGATGAAGGCACGCTGACCCTAACTGGACAAACTGTTGACCTATATAAAAGCGACAGTATCACGGTTGATGCGGGGTCACTGACCTTAACCGGACAAGATGTTACCTTTACTAATGCGTTAACGGTCGATGCTGGCACCCTGACCCTGACGGGTCAGGACATTACGCTGTCCAAGAGCGACAGTATCGCGGTGGATGTCGGTACCCTGACCCTGACCGGGCAGGAGATTGGTCTGTCAGTCGGTTATGTGTTCCCGGTGGATGCCGGAACGCTGACCCTATCTGGCCAAGACATTACTCTAGCAAAGAACGAGAGCATCACGGTTGACGTTGGCACCCTGACCCTGACAGGGCAAACCGTTGACCTGTATGCCGGGTATACGATTCCGGTTGACGTTGGCACCCTGACCCTGACGGGTCAGGACATTACGCTGTCCAAGAGCGACAGTATCGCAGTCGATGTAGGTACCTTGACGCTGTCTGGCCAGACAGTGTCTTTTGCCAATACGTTAACGGTTGATCCAGCGACGCTAACCCTGACTGGGCAGAGTGTTGACCTATTTGTCGGTTACACGTTCCCAGTCGATATCGGTACCCTGACGCTAACAGGGCAAACCGTTGACCTATACAAGAGTGACAGCATTACCGTCGATGCTGGAACGCTGACGCTATCTGCCCAGAACGTCGGCATCTATAGCGGTTATGCGCTGATCGTCGACAATGGAAGTCTGACCCTGACGGGTCAGGACATTACGCTGTCCAAGAGTGACAGTATCGCGGTTGACCCCGGAACGCTGACTTTGACGGGCCAGAATATTGGCCTATATGTCGGCTACACGTTTGCGGTAGATGTTGGGACACTGTCCCTGACAGGCCAAGCTATCACGCTGTCCAAGAGTGACAGCATTGCAGTTGACGCTGGTACCCTGACCTTGTCCGGTCAGGATGTGCCGTTCCAAGCCGCCCTTGCCGTTGATCCGGCAATCCTGACACTCACTGGGCAAAGCGTCGGACTTTCTTTAGATTATGTATTGGCGGTAGATGCTGCGACCCTGACTTTGTCAGGTCAGGATGTCACTCTCGACTACAGCACTTCTCAGTCCATCACAGTTGATGCCGGTACGCTGACCCTATCAGGGGAAAATGTCGGTATCCGGGCAGGGGATGGGATCTCGGTCGAGTATGCCAACCTGTCCTTGACGGGGCAGTCGGTCGCGAGCATTGCGACTAGCCCATACGACACTGGTCAGCTGAGCCTCATTGGCGAAACGATCAATCTGTATCCCGGTAGGCGGATTCAGGTAGACGCGGCTACGTTGTCCGTAGCAGGCCAGCTAAGTACTTATGTCCTGTCGATGCCACTTGTTTCGGCCAGCTTTACGCTGGAAGGGCAGGAAGTTGGCCTTACGCTCGACAGACGGATCTCGGTTGATGCGGGTACGCTGAATCTCGCTGGGCAGGAAATCGGTCTGATAACGGATACGGCGGGGGGCATCGCAGTTACCCCGGCGATCCTGACACTCAGTGGGCAAACGGTTAGTGGGAAACACTCGGTCTTCTATGACCCGACCTCGCTACAGCTTGTTGGGCAAAATGTCGGACTAGCGATTCCCACTGTTCTGTCCGTGACTCCTGCCACGCTTGAATTGATTGGGCAGGACGTTGGTGGATATGGTGGAGGAATCGACTCGATCACGGTCGATGTTGCGACACTGGATCTAGTTGGTCAGGAAGTTGATGACTATACGACATACTTCTTTGACCAAGCGTATCTCTCATTAGTTGGGAATGACGTTCAACTTGTTTATGCATACACCGTTATCGTTAGTGGTGTTACTGGGACTGGTCAAGTAAATAGCGTTGATGCTCAAAACGCCTTCCTTATCACAGGTGTTGAAGGTACGGGGTCGGTTGGAACTATCGATTTCGTCACTGTTGATGGGATTATGCCATCAGGGGTATCTGCAACCGGTACAGCAGGTTTGGTTAAAACTAATGTCGGCACCTATGTCGACGTCGTTTTCCAAGGCTGGGATTCATCGGGATTTGGCTGGGGGCAAGGTCCGTGGAACGGTTCCTTGCAAGCACTCATGCCCTATGGAACGGGGGGTGTCGGTGACGTAGTTGTCAACTGGGGTGATTCAGCCTTGCCGACCGGCCTGACAGGAACAGGCTCGATTGGCAGCGTCTCGATTGAATTCCCGTACCCCATGACCGGCGTTACTGGTACGGGTACGGTGAATGATGTCCTTGTCGAAAACGACACATTCGCTATCGTCCAAGCCATCAATCTTACGGGCACGGGTAGCGCGGGAACGGTCACTGTTGAAGCTATCTGGGACAACACTGTTCAAGTTACCGGGCTTACAGGAACCGGCCAGCTGGGCAGTGCAGATGCTATTACCGACAATTCACAGTCAATCCTTTTGTCAGGAGTTACTGGAACAGGTTCAACAAGTACTGTTTTCTTAGAACAGGTTGTTACTATAGATATTCCCGGTGTTACTGGAACTGGGGAAGTAAACACCGTAACCCAGAATTTTTCGTCGGTTGTTTATTTATCTTTCTTGTCTGGATACGGCTCCGTGGGCAGGGTAGGCGGCTGTGCCTCGTGGAGCGTAATCAATGACGGTCAGACTGAAAACTGGGTAGCAGTTAATGATGGACAAACCGATAGCTGGAATGAGATAAATGACGCTCAAGACAACAACTGGGCGTCTGTCGATGATTCCCAAACTCCTATTTGCCAAGTCGCATAAGGTGACCCATGCCTAGCACCTATTCTCCGAATCTCGGTTTCGAACTCCCCGCCGCTGGCGAACAGGCGGGTACTTGGGGTACGACGGTCAATACGAACATCGGTACCCTGATTGAACAGGCCATTGGCGGCATTGCCGTTGTGCAGATAACAGATGGTGCAGATACCACTGTTACTATTCCAGATGGTGCCACAGGCGTCGCTCGTAACATGGTTCTCGATCTAAGAGGATCTTTGACAGCGAACCGTGTTCTGCTTGTCCCAGCTAAAAAGAAACTGTACTTCATCCAGAATAATACTGATAACGGATATTGGGTTACTGTCAAGGTTTCAGGCCAAAGCGGCGTCGCTGTTCCCAACGGTAAATCCGTTGTGTTGTTGTGCGACGGTGTAGATGTTTACGTTGCCACAAACTACTTACTTGGCGACATTAGCGGGAATGCCGCGACGGCTACATTGGCAGTAACAGCTACCACTGCACTGGCCTGTAGTGGTAACGCTGCCACGGCGACGACAGCGACAACGGCAACGACGGCTTCATCGGTCACCAACGGCGTCTACACCAATCAGTTCTATCCTGACCCGGCATGGATCACATCTCTTAGTTCAACTAAGTTGTCAGGGTCAGTCGCGATCACAAAGGGTGGCACGGGGGCTAACGATGCTCCGTCAGCCAGAACTAATCTGGGTGTCCCCTCCCTTACGGGTACCGGTGCTAGCGGAACTTGGGATATCAATATTCTTGGTAACGCAGCTACTGCAACCTCTGTGGGGAGTTCTGGAAGTTTTACGATGTCACTCAGAGAAGGTTCTACTGGTGGCACAGTAATCGCTAGTGGCATGGCTTATTGGGTAAAAATGGGGAAAATAGTTCATTTACGTATACCTCAGTTGTATGCAACGTCTTCCCAACAGTTTATGTTCTTGACCGGAATGCCTGCAGACATCGTTGTGGGAACACTTTCAACTTTATCGGCACAGCGATGTATTCTCGCTGGATTGAATAATACCTCCGATTGGTTGACCGCATGGATATATGAAGGTGCTTCCTATCTGGATCTAAGAGTTGGCGCAGCACCAACTAATTTCACAGCTTCATCTGGAAGCAAGGGTACTTCGGGCGAAAACGTCATTACCTACATGATTTCTGATTGACCATGACCCGACGTACCCAGACCAAGTTGATTGTCGTGCATTGCTCGGCTACTCGGCCCAGCATGAACCTTACGATTGACACGGTACGCGAATGGCACATCGCTCGGGGCTGGGGGGATGTTGGGTATCATTTCTTTATCCGACGCGATGGCACGGTTGAGTCTGGGCGGCACCCTGATGACATCGGCGCACATGTAGCGGGACACAATACCGACTCGGTGTCGCTATGCATGGCGGGTGGACTGGACGAGCAGGGCAACTCGTTCTTTAACCGCCCAGACCTTTTTACGCCTGCGCAATGGGAGTCAGCCAAGGCTCTCATTAATGTCCTGAAACGGATGTACCCATACGCGCAAATACTGGGTCACCGCGATCTATCCCCTGACCGTAACCACGACGGGAAGATCACTCCTGACGAATTTTTGAAGACCTGTCCCGGCTTCGATGCCAGCGTGGTCTTCAACAGCGAATACTAATGGAGGATCAGGCATGGGACTCAAGCTTTCGGACAAGGCGAAAAGCGTCATCAGGACCGTGGCTCCTACGCTCGGCGCTTCTCTCGGCGGGCCGTTGGGCGGGCTGGCTGGTAATGTTATTGCTGCTGCTCTTGGCGATGCGAGCAGTAAGGATGTGGAAGATGCACTTCTGACTCAGAAGCCGGAAGCCCTTCTCGCCCTGCGGCAGGCTGAGCGTGACTTCGAACTGAAGCTGGAAGAGATGGGTATCGACCGTGAGCGAATCGCCATGGCCGACCGTATTTCGGCTCGGGACATAGCCAAAGTCAACATGAAGCCCCAGATGGTGTTGTCTGGTGTGTTTACTGTTGGATACTTCATGATTTTCTGGTGGTTGCTCGCAGAAAACGTGGAGTTGAATATCAGGCAGTCGACGATGGTCAATGTCCTGATGGGTGTACTCACTGCCGGTGTGATGAAAATAATGGATTTTTGGTTCGGGTCGACGGCAGGGTCTACGTTGAAAAGCCACTTGCTTGCGGAAAGCAAACCAGCAGAAACAAATTAACCATGCCACTGACTAAGCTCAGCTTTCGTCCCGGCATCAATAAAGAGTCCACTACGTACGCGAACGAGGGGACTTATTTTGACTGCAACTGGGTGCGGTTTCGGGCGGGCTATCCTGAAAAAATTGGCGGCTGGCAGAACCTGTCGCATGTCAACACGTTCAAGGGGATTGCTCGTTCCCTGTTCGCATGGACGAACTACGCCGCTGAGAAATTGCTTGGTATCGGTACCAGCCAGAAGTACTACATCGAGTACGGTTCCCAGTACTACGACGTAACACCACGGCGTACTGCAGCGATCACGTTAGCCTCAGACCCCTTCGCAACGACCAACGGCAGTAAGCTGATTACTGTAACCCATTCTTCCCATGGTGCAGCGGCAGGTACGTATGTCACATTTGCTGGGGCTACCAGCGTCGGTGGCATCACCGTCAGTGGAGATTACGAGATCCTGACCGTTCCAACCGGTGGTACGTACACCATTGCTGCGGCTACAGCTGCTAATGCTACGACGACGGGTGGCGGGGCATCGGTTACAGCAACTTATGACATCAATGCCGAAAGTTCTGTTTTTACTCAGATAAATACAGGCTGGAGTGCGGGCGGTTATGGTAACGGTGGATGGGGAGACTCATCTGGTGTAGTACTCCTTCCTACAATAATCTCAACCCCGCTGCGACTCTGGTCGCAATGCCTGTACGGCGAAGACCTGATCATGGCTCCGCGTGGCGGGACGGTCTATTACTGGGATGTCGATACTGATGCATTTCCTCGGGCAGTGACGGTAGCCTCCAAGGCCAATACGCTTGGAAAAGTGGCATATGACGGAGTCACTGCAGGCGGTACCTCCAGCAAAATCATCGTCCCTGACACAACCGGCATCGACATTGGCGCATATGTAACCGGGACGGGAATCCCCACCGGGACTTACATCACAGCGGCGGATTTTGTTACTAAAGAATTTACTCTGTCAGCAGCAGTGACGACGGGGTTCCCCGCCGGGTTCTATACATTCAGCCACGTCGGTAAAGCAGTACCGACCAAGACGGAATACGTACTGGCAGCGGACGCCGCCAAGTTTATTGTCTGTCTCGGGTCAAACCCCTACGAGCCGGGGAATTTCTCGACCTCGTATGATCCAATGCTGGTGCGTTGGTCAGATCAGGACAACTGCTATGAGTGGGTACCTGCAATCACCAACCAGTCAGGTGAATACCGGTTGAGTATCGGTACGTATCTTGTCGCGGCGCAAAACACCCGGCAGGAAATTCTGGTCTGGTCGAACGCCGCTTTGTATTCGATGCAGTACCTCGGACCTCCCAATGTATTCGGATTCAATTTGCTGGGAGACAATTTGTCGATTGCCTCGCCCTCCGCAGCGGTGACTGTCAATAACATTGCGCTGTGGATGGGCTACGACAAGTTCTATATCTACTCGGGACGAGTCGAAACTCTACCCTGCTCATTGCACCGGCATGTCTTCGGCAATTTCAACCGGGATCGGGTATTCCAAGTTACTTCAGGCAGTAACGAAGCGTTCAATGAAGTCTGGTGGTTCTACCCATCCGCTGATAGTCAGATCAACGACCGCTACGTTGTCTATAACTATCTTGAGCAAGTCTGGACGCATGGCGAACTAAGCCGTACGGCATGGTTGGATTCGTCCCTGCGCCCCAACCCAATGGCGGCGTTCTCGTCACAGACGACGTTTCTCAAGAGTACATTGACTACGGATGCGACCAGAATCGCAGTGCAGGACGCTTCTTCGTATCCGTACAGCGGAACGGTATTGATCGACAGTGAGCAGATTGCGTATTCAAGCCGCTCTTCCACTGAGTTGATCATCTCTGCCCGTGGGGTAAACGGTACAACGGTAGCAGAGCATCCGACATATACCTACGTGTTCAGTGGCATACCGAATCAGGTCATGTATCACGAGGTGGGTACGGACGATGGCTCCCTACCGAATCCGCAGCCGATTGAAGCCTACATCGAGTCTGCTGACTTCGATATCGGGGATGGGCATGATTTCGGGTTTGTCTGGAGGCTTCTGCCCGACCTGACGTTTGCGGGATCCAACGGCACTGGCCCGCATATCGAATTGGAAATGCAGGCGCGGACGAATTCAGGTAGTGCATACCGGACTAAGACACCCCCTACCGTAACGCGGACGGTAACCATTCCCATTGAGGAGTATACGGGGCAAGTCTATATCCGTCTTCGTGGGCGGCAAATGAAGCTGAAGGTCGCCTCTTATGAAACCGGCATCGCATGGCAGTTGGGGCAGACCCGAATCGATATCCGCCCGGATGGGAGGAAGATCTAATGGCTGACACTCGTAACGTCGTCCCACCCAATCTGCCACTGGCCCCCGACAAATACGAGCGTCGTTGGCAGGATCAGTTCTTGTCGATCCTCCGATTGTATTTTTCCTCGGTCAGCAACTCGCTGAATGCGGCAACCAAGACCCCGAAGGACACGCTGGAGCTAACTGACGGAGTAGTGACTCCGATCATTCCGGGTGGACGCGTGGCGCTGTACATTGATCAGGCGGACGGCGACCTGAAAATCAAGTTCAGCGACGGCACAATTAAGACTATCATCACCGACTGAGTATCTGGGCAGGACAATACATGAGCAAAGAGATCAAAGCTGCTGCACGGGGTCTTGCCTCGCTCGGACGTGGCGAAGACAAGATGCTTGTCCACATGACCCCCCGCGAAGTACAGGGGCTGCAGGCGCTGGCGGTTGCCTCGGGGGGTACCCTCACCGTCAATCCGCATACCGGTCTGCCGGAAGCTGGATGGCTCAGCACCATTTTGCCGATGGTCGCTGCGGGGGCAGCAACCGTCTTCTCCGGGGGTACTCTATCGCCGCTGGTAGCGGCAGCGTGGGGTGCTGGTGCGGGAGCTTTGGGAGCCAAAATCGAAGGCGAAGATCCGCTTATGGGCGCTGCGGGTGGTGCATTAGGCGGAATGGGTGGAGCAGGGCTTACTAGTGGGATAATGAACGCAGGAACAGGTGCGTTACAGGCTGGCTTAACATCACAAGTCGCCCCAGCCGCAACAGGTACGGCTATGGGCGCAGCCCCAGCCGCCGCAGCCCCAGCCGCAGCGGGTACCCAAGCTGGAATACAGGCGCTTCCAGAAGCTGCTCGGATTGCGGCTTTGGATACAGCGGCGGCTAATCCTTCGGCACTACGTGCTGGCACGATGGCTATTAATAATGTAGGAGGGGGTGTTTCAGGTACTCCACCTATATCCTATGCTGCTGAACTTCAAAAAGTGACTCCTCCCAGCCAGATTTGGAGCGGCGGCGAGAAGTTCGGTGCTGGTATTAAATCGCTTACGCAGCCGAAAGTAGCTACTGACATTTGGAAAGGACTGGGAAATAAAGAAAAACTTGGAGTTGCGTCAACGGCTTACGGACTAGCAAATTCTACTACTACATCAGGCGGTGGTAAGAATTCGCAGCCGTTGTACTACCACACTACTGGTAATATTGATCCTATTACTGGCAGGACGACATTCGGTTCTGGTTATTGGAGCAAAAACTACGACTACTTGAACCGGGGCATGTACGATCCTAACAACGAGATCGAGGATTCCCCGACCTACAAGTACCCTTCGGATGCCTACGCAGCAGGCGGACCCGTTGGTCGGTACATTCAGGGTCGTGGCGACGGGGTTTCGGACAAGGTTCCGGCGGTCATCAAGACCAAGGGTAAGGGTAAGAAGAGCAAGGGGCAGCCTGCGGTATTGTCGAATGGCGAGTTTGTCATCCCGGCACGGCATGTGGCTGAAATCGGTAACGGATCTTCCGAAGCGGGAGCGCAACGTCTGTACGCGATGATGCGCCGCATCGAACAGCGCCGGAAGGCGACATCGTTCGGTGAGGACTCCAAGGCATACAGCGAACTGCCAGTCTAGGAGAACGACGATGTCGTCAGGTGGAACAAGACAAGGATCAGGGCAGAGTAGTCCGTTCGCTGGGGGCTATTCCCAGTCCCGCGCAGAGGGTGCGCCTACGCAGACAAATCCGATTTGGGGAGCGCAGGGGCAGGGGCAAGCATTTGATCCCCTGAACCCGAATACGCCTCCCTCCCAGTCACAGGCGATACCGCCAAGGATGCAGGGACTTATGGGTTTGATGGCTCGGATGAATCAGCAGAATCAGCCGTCCCAGCCGTCCCCATCGTTATTCAGCCATATACAGCAGATGGGCGGGATACCGGGGCTTTTCGCTCAGGCGCAACAGCGGCGTCAGGGGCAACAGTGGGGACCAAATGGATCACAGATACCCCCGTGGCAGCAGCCGCAGCCGATGTCGATGCAACAACCGCAGCAGATGATTCCGTGGCAGCAACCGCAGCAACCGCAGCAGGTACAACCGTACTATTTGCAGCATACTTAACTATTAACCATGGCATTCGAAATCAGCTACGTTCCGAAGGGTAATCTCTCTTATGTGCTTCCTGCAGTTCTGCACTACATGCACAAGTCGGAGTATCGTTCCAAGGGGCGGTCTAAAGTTGATGACATATTGGAGTTCTTGCTGAATGGGAGCATGTTCCTGTTCGTCGTTTATGACACTGATGATGGAAAGATCTACGGGTACACGATTGGCAAGATCCGTCCGTACCCGCAGTTCAACATGCTATCCATGAAGTACGCCGCTGGTGAAGTCGGTGTCATGGAGAAAGTCGAAGACCAGATGCACGCGTTCGTTGAAAGTTTCGCCAAGTCAGCGGGCTGCGCAGGAATCGAATTCGTAGGGCGTCGTGGTTGGCAGAAGACCATGGAACGCAATGGCTATACGGCAGACACGATTGTCTACGAAAAATTTTTCGAGAGGGCTGACACATGAGCAGCGGCGGAAGTAAACAACCTGCAAATACCACCCAGACAACTTCGACTATTCCGAAGTTTGCTGAACCGTATGCAATGGATATGTTTGGCAAGGGGCAGTGGCTTACCAACCAGCCATATACCCCCTACCAAGGACCGCGTATCGCGGGGTTCACCGATCTGCAGAACCAAGCCTATACAGGTCTTGGTGGAATGAATGTCTCCGGGCAAACCACCGCCGCTTCCGGGCTGGCGGGGTTGGCTGGACTTGAAGCAGGGCGGCTGGCGGGGCAGGGATACACTCCGGGTACGTTTGAAGCCCAGCGAATGACAGCCCCTGCGGACGTAGCGTCGGGGCGATGGACCGACGCAGGCGTGTCGCAGAGCTACATGTCTCCCTACATGCAGAACGTCGTCGACGCCCAGCAGCGGCAGGCTTTGCGGCAAGCGCAGATTGCCGATACCCGGCGTGGGTTCAATGCCGCGACCTCAGGTGCATTCGGTGGTTCCAGAGGTGCCATCGAGAACACTGAAGCCCAGCGTAATCTCGGCATGCAGCTGGGGGACATACAGGCGAAAGGATTGCAGGACGCCTACTCGCAGGGGATGCAGCAGTACACCACGGATGAACAGCGCCAGCTGCAGGCAGGCATGGCGAACCAGCAAACAGGGCTGGCAACCGGCATCCAGAACCTTCAGGCGGCAATAGAAGCTGAACGAATGGGTGAGCAGTCGCGGCAGTTCGGTGCCGGATACAGTCTGGATGCCCTCAAGCAACAGCTGGCCGCTGCCGGTGTACTGGGCGGTTTGGGTAACGACCAGTATAACCAGCAGTTGGGGATCTACGGCGCTCAGCGTGAAGCAGGTAGGGAACAACAGCAGCAGGCGCAACAGGAACTGGACATCCCGTATCAGGAGTTCCTCAACGAGTTGAACTACCCGTACCAGCAGATTGGCTGGATGTCGAACTTACTGCATGGTCTGCCAACCGATCAGTCTTCGACCATGTATAAATTCCCGAATACGACAGCACAGAATCTCAGTTCGTTGGGCGGTCTGGCCAGCCTTTATATGGCGGGGAAGGGTTAAGCCATGAACAACGTGATGCCTGACCCGATCAGTTCAATGGGACGTGCTGTGCAGGCGAAGACCAGCAACATGACACCTGAACAAGTCGCCCAAGTTGACCAGCAGTATGCGCAGATGGGGCTGACATCCATCAACGACGTCATCACGCTCAAGCAGCAGCTGGATCGCCTGAAGCAGGCGCAACAGGCGCAGGCACCGCAGGCAACCGTGGCACAAGATTTGATGCAGCAGATGCAGCAGATGAACGGTATCGCGGCCCTGCCATCGAACGTCGGTAGTCCACAGGCGTATGCCCGTGG
>Ga0079037_100001194_pt1 | contig 13215 bp, 10 predicted proteins | sample Mud3Dept4metaG_FD_71479 | JGI IMG/M metagenome (GOLD analysis project Ga0079037, IMG submission 71479) | Freshwater wetland microbial communities from Ohio, USA, analyzing the effect of biotic and abiotic controls - Mud 3 Core 4 Depth 4 metaG | ecosystem: Environmental > Aquatic > Freshwater >... | reverse complement strand
TCCACCTGGAACACGCCGATCGTGTCGGCCTCCTGCAGCATGCGGTAGACCACGGGGTCGTCGGGGGGCAGGTGGGCCAGATCGAGATACGTGCCGGTTCCCGGGTCCTGGTGCCTGGTTCCTGGTCCGTTCGGGGTTCCTGGTTCCTGGTTCCCGGTGCCTGATCCGTTCCGGGCTCCCGGTGCCTGGTGTGCGATCACACGGCCCTCGTCCGGGTCGGAGGCCGGATTCCGTCCGTTGATCACCGTGATCGCGTCCTGCAGCGCGCTCATCATGCCGAGGCCGAGCAGGTCCACCTTCACGATACCCATGTCGGCGCAATCTTCCTTGTCCCACTGGATGACCACCCGGCCGGGCATCGCAGCGGGCTCGAGCGGCACCACCTCGTCGAGCCGCCCCTGGCACACCACCATCCCCCCGGAGTGCTGCCCGAGGTGCCGGGGCAGGTCCTGGATCCGGCGCCACAGGCCGGCGAAGGTGCGGATCGTCTGGTCGTTCGCGTCGAGCCCCGCGTCGGCGAGGTGCCGCAACAGCGTCTCCTCCGGGTCGCTCCACTCGAAGGGCGAGATCGCCGTCGCGAGGCGGTCCACGGTGGCCGCGTCGATCTCGAGCACCTTCCCCACCTCGCGCGCCGCGCTCCGCCCGCGGTAGGTGATCACGTTGGCCGTCATCGCCGCGCCGAGCTGCCCATACCGTTGGTAGACATACTGGATGGCCTGCTCGCGCCGGTCGCCGCTCGGCAGGTCGAGATCGATGTCGGGCCACTCGCCCCGCTCCTCCGACAGGAACCGTTCGAAGAGCAGCTCCATGCCCACCGGGTCCACCGCCGTGATGCCCAGGCTGTAGCACACGGCGCTGTTGGCCGCCGATCCGCGCCCCTGCACGAGGATCCCGTGCTGCCGGCAGAAGTTGACGATGTCCCAGACGATGAGGAAGTACCCGGCGAGATCGAGCTTCTCGATGAGATCGAGCTCACGTGCGATCTGCGCGCGTGCGCGATCGTGATAGGGCCGGTACCGGTCGCGCGCGCCCACTTCCGTGATCCGCCGCAGGAAGGAGGCCTGCGTCTCTCCCGCCGGCACGGGATAGTCGGGGAAGCGGTAGCCGAGATCGGCCATCGTGTAGGTGAGCCGATCCGCCAGGTCGCGCGTCGCCTGCACCGCGTCCGGCACGTCGTCGAAGAGCTGCGCCATCACGTCGGGCGCCTTGAGGTAGCGCTCCGCGTTCCACGCGAGCCGCCGCCCCGCCCGCGCCAGCGTGGTCTTGTGGCGGATGCACGTGAGCACGTCGAAGAGCGGCCGCTCGTCGGCCGCGGCGAACCGCACGCCGTTACTGGCCACGACCGGCACGCGGAACGCGGCAGCCAATGCGCACAACGCCTGGTTGTCGGCCTCCTCGTCCCGCAGCAGGTGTCGCTGCAGCTCCACGTACACGCCGTCGCGCCCGAAGACGCCGACGAGCCGATCGAGCAGGCCACCGACGCCGTACGCGCTCGCGTCGAGCGCCACGCGCCCTGCGAGTGCCACAAGTCCGGCGGTGTGCCCCTCGAGGTCCTCGAGCACGATGGCGCCCTCACCCTTGGGCGCCGCCAGCTTCATGCGCGTGACGAGCCGGCACAGGTTGCGGTACCCCTCCTGGCTGGCCACGAGCAGCGGCAGCCGCCACAGCGTGGGCGGCCGCGTCCGGCCGCTCGTGTGCACGGTGATCTCGGCGCCCACGATGGCGCGCAGGCCCGCCGCCTTCGCCGCGAGGTGGAACCGCGGGATGCCATACACGCCGTCGCGATCGAGCAGCGCCACGGCGGGATAGCCGAGCGCCGCGGCCCGATCCACGAGTGTTTCGGGCAACGAGGCGCCTTCGAGGAACGAGAAGGCCGAGGCGGCGTGGAGTTCGATGTACGTGGTGCGGGACACCGAAGTTTCGCTTTCTCTTCGCTTCTCAAAGTATAGGGATCCAGCGGGGCCCGATCAAGGGCCGGAGCCAACCCGAGCCGGATGCCGACCGAACGCACCGTAGAATGACCGTGTCCGTGTCCGGGTCTCCAGATCGCCCCGTCTCCCGATCGCCGCGCTCCAGCCGGCAGGCTCGCCGCCTGCGCCGCCATCAGTCCCTGGGAGACCTCGCCGTCTGGGCGGTGCTCACCTCCGGTCTGCTCGCCCTGCTCGTGGCGGTCACCTTCGCGTGGCCCCCCTTCAAGCGAATCCTGCTGCTCGCTGGCTTCTCAGTGCTCCTCTCCTACCTGCTGGCGCCGCTCGTCGACTGGTTGCGGCAGCACGTCCACCCTGGCACCACCACACTGTCGGGGCCTGTGGCCGTCGCGCTCACCTATGTCCTCATCGCCGTGCTCGGGCTCACCGGCTGGGCGATGGCCACCCCCTGGCTGCGGGGCGTCGCCTTCGACGTCACCACCGACACGCGCCACTTGCTCCACACGACGACGGCGAAGGTCCGTGCCATCGATGGCGGGGTGCTCGTCGGCCTGGGGGTGCCCCCTCCGGTGAGCGATCACCTCGCCACCGGGCTGTCCGCGGTCACGGGGCAGGTCGAGCACCACGCCGAGACCGCGATCGACGAGGTGGCCGAGCACGCCCCGTACTTCCGCTGGTTCGGGCTCGCGCCGCTCATCGCCTTCGTGCTGCTGATCGACTGGCGAGGCTTCGGGCGGACCGCCGTGCGTGCCGTTCCGGCAGGCCACCTGCGCTGGCGCGCCGTGGAGTTCCTCGGCCACGTCAACTCGGTGCTCGCGGGCTACACGCGGGCGCAGCTGCTCTCCTGCGCCTTCATCGGGGTGACGTGCACCGTCGGGTTCGCCCTGATCGGCGTGCCCTACTGGTTCGCGCTCGGGATGTTGGCCGGACTGATGGAATTCCTGCCCCTCATCGGTCCGCTCGCCGTCGCCCTCGTCGCCGCGAGCATGGTCTCGGGGTTTCCGTTGATCACGCTCCTGGGGTTCCTCGGTCTGCTCCGGCTCGTGCAGGACTACGTGGTCTACCCGCGCTTCGCGGGGCACCACATGCACCTGCACCCGGTCGCCGTGGTGGCTGCGGTGATCGTCGGCGGGAACGTCCTCGGCCTAGCCGGCGTGCTGTGCGCGGTGCCGCTCGTGGGGATCCTCTCCGTCACGCATCGCCATTACCGCGAGTACCGGGAACTCGAAGAGTTCCTTCGCGAGAACCGGCGTGACACGCTGGCTGGCGGGACGGCCGGCACGGCGGGGCGCAGCACGGTCGCGGCGGGCGCCGGCGCGGCACCGCTCCCCGTGGACACCGCGCCGACGGCTCCGACGATCGCCGCCGCTGCAACAGGCGGAGGGGCCGCAGCGAGTGCGACGGCTGGCGCAGAAACGCCGACGGATGGAGAGGCGGCGCCGGGCGGGGCGGCGTCGGCAGCGCCGCCCGGCAACGACGCCTGATACGGCGACGGATTACTTGGGAACGCCAGGCCCCCACACGCGGCCGTGCAGCCCGTGACAGCTACCGCAATCGGCGATCACCTCACCGTAGATGGCCGCGCGGCCGTTGGTGTCCTTCGTCTGGGCGGCCTTGTCTGCGAGCTGGTGCACCTTCGCCTCGTACGCCACCACCTCGTTGGTCAGCGCCGGGTCCGTCGGCAGGTTGCGGCGCGTGAGCGGCGATGCCTTGAGGGTGGCCGCCCCGTCGGCCCATATCTGGTCGGAGGCTCCGACGAGACCGCGGTAGAGCAGGTCCACCGCGTACTGGTGCTGCAGCATGTGATGCTCGGTGTCCTTGCCCGGTGCAGGCGCGGTGGGCATCGCCATGTCGGGCCGCAGCCCGATCGCGGCGTGGCAGCTGCCGCAGGTGGCAACCATGCGGCCGGTGGCAGCGCCAGCGTCCACCAGGGTCTTGGCGACCATCGCCTCGCGGGCGGCCTTCTGCATCTCCACGAAGAGCGGCTTGTTGGGCGACGGCAACCCTTCACCCGCCTGGTGCTCGGCCAGCCAGCGTGCCGGCTCGCGCACATCCTCCAGATCGCCGCGGACGATGGCCTGCTGGACATCGGCGACCTTGGTGAAGTGGTCCTGCATGTGCGGGGCCTGCCCCGCGGGGGGCGCCGGCTGCGCGGCAACGAGCGCGACGAGCGACACGAGGGCGATCGGGATGACGGCGGAACGGAACGGAGACATGGGCCACACTCCCAAGTCGTGAGGGCAGCGACATTGTTCCTCCCGGCCCGCGTCCGGTCAAGCGCGGGGCGGCTGGGGGCGGCGGCAGGACGCGCCGGTAGAATGGATGCCCTCGGGAGCCTGCATGAGCGAGACACCCTGTCCCCCCACTCCGCCCCCTGCGATTGACCCGTTCCGGGAGTGCCTGTGCATGGGCCTCGGCCCGGAGCTGACGCGCTTCCTGCGCGGCCTCGGCCCGCCGGAAGAGGCCTGGCGACACCTGGGGTGGGCCAGCGTGGAACTGCTGAAGGCGCTGCGGGCGCTGATCGATCAGCGCATCGAGACGTTGAGCCAGCAGGCCGCCGCCACCGTCAATCCCACGTCCCCGCCAGGAACCAGCCGTTCGTGATGCGGTCGCGGAACACACGATAAACCCCACCGGCCACGGCAACGTCCCACTCGTCGCGATCCCAGGGCCGGGGCGCGCGCCTCGGCCGTGCCGGATCGGGGTTCGCCGCGCGCCACCACTCGCCCGAGGTGCGCCAGGGCCCTGACGCCTCGAGGACCGCCGTGCCGTCCACGCCCGCCTGTCGGCCTGCAATCCGTACCGGGCGCCCGTCCTGCACCATCACCTGGATCGGGGCAGGGAATCGCCGGCGGCGCAGCAACGCCGCCGGCTCGGCCGGCATCCTCGCCCCCTCGTGCGCGACCTCGTCGGGCCCGTGTGATTCCGGCGGGGGCGGATCGCTGGCTTCCGGGGCGAAGGCCGCCATGTCGAAAATGCCCGGGCGGTGGGAATCCACGAGACGGGGAGCCCCGCAGCGGCCAGCACCCATCAGCGCCCCGAGACGGGCCACGAGTGTGGACACGCGATCCGGTGCAGGCAGCGGCCGGCGCAGCAGCGAGTGCTGCACGATGCGGCCGGGTGCGGGCTCGGCGACGAGCTGCACGCGGTCGATACCCGCGGCGGGCGGGTGCGACTCGAGATCGAGCAGCACGAGCGTGCGCAGCACCTTCGGGTCGCGCATCGGCACGGGCAACTCGAGCCGCCGGTGGTGCACGGTCTTGTTGACCAGGGCGAGCCACACGTGGAGCACCACCGCGCCACGGTCGCGGCGCGCCAGTTGCGCGCAGAGCGGATCGAGCAGGCGCGCGAGCACGAACGACAGGGGCTCGAGGCCCTCGACGGGCCAGTCGAGGTCGAAGTGCTGCTCGAAGAGCTCCTCGTCCTCATGGCGCACGAGGGGGCGATCGTCCTCACCCCGGGCCCGCTGCCGCCACCGCAGGCCCGTCTGGCCGAGCCGCTCGAAGAGATCCGCGGGGGGCAACGCCGCCAGATCGCCCAGGGTGTGCACGCCCCAGCGGGCCAAGGTGTCGAGCACCGGGTCGAGTGCTTGGCCGGCGCCAGAGCCCGCCAAAGCCGGTCCCGGCGCCATACGGTAGTGCCGCCCGCCGCCCTGGGCCCGCCGACGACGGGGTCCCGAGGCCGGCTGCAGCACTGGCTCCTCGAGCGCCAGCAGCGCGGTGATCGGCAAGGGGGCCAGGGCCGCTGCTTCCCGGCCACGCGGCACCACCGTGACACCCGGCCGGGCGGCCGCCGAGAGCAGCGCCGTCGTGCGCGTGGCGGCAAGGGCCACACGCACGGGCGTGCCGCGGGCCGCCGCCACCTCGGCGAGGTGCTGCCCGAGGGCGGGCGGTCCGCCAAAGAGCCGCGTGAGCCCCGCGGCATCGGCCAGCACGGCGCGCGAACCCGCCACCTCGACCCGTGGCGAGCAGTCGCGCGCGATCGCGAGCACCCGGTCGAGCGGCGTGCCGCATCCCGGCGCGTCGAACAGCCCCGGGGAGAGTTCTTGTCGCCCAGCCCTGAAGAGCTGGGCCCCGGCCTCTGGTCCACCAGGCTGGGCCACGGCCCCCGGCGCGGAAGCCGGCGCTGGCACCTCGCGCAGGAACAGGCACGCAAACCACGGATCGGGCAGCGGCGTGTTCACCCGGCCTCCGCGACCGGCACGTCGATCAGCACGTCGCGTCCCCCCTCCGGCCCGCGCTGCGCCCGGACCACGCAGGCGCGCGTGCCGAGCCCGCAGAGCAGCCGGGCCCGCGGCCCTTGCCCCCGCCAGCGCCCCTGCGGCGCCGCCGAGAGCGACACGGTGAGGCCGCGCGGCCCGCGCGCGAGCGGCTCGGCCCCGACGATCACGCACGCGGCCTCCTGCCCCGCCACCATCCGTTGCAACCGCAACCAGGTGGTGAACGGCACCCCGCGGACCACGGCCCGCGGCAGCTCCGCCAGATCGAGCACGACGAGCCCGAACCCGCCGGCCGACAGCACGAGCGCCGTGGCCTTCACCGCGCGATCCAGGGCCTCGGCGAGCACGGTGTGCTGCGCGCGTCCGCCCAGGCGCCCCCCGCCTCGCGCCCCGAGGGCGGTGCCCCGCACCCAGAGCCAGTACGGCCAGTGCGGCCCGAGCGCGGCGGCCGGACCAGGGTCGAACACGTCCAGCGTGTCCACGAGCGCCACCAGTTCGCCCCGTCGCGTCGCGGCCGTCAGGCTCGAGAGCGCCACCCGCCAGCGCCCCGAACAGGCCGGCCCGACGATTTCCGACACCTGACCGCGCGGCCAGCCGCCACCGAGCCGAGTATCGAGGGCCGCCAGTCCCGTGGGCGCCATCGCCGCCTCGTCGGGCAGCGGGTGCGTGGAGGTGAGCGTGCCATCGAGCTGCCTCTTCCGTAGCAGCGCCTCGAGATCGGTCCGGGCCAGTTGCGTCACGGCCATTGGAGTTTCGCCTTTTCTTCACCTCATGATTACACTTTTTCTTCGCCCAATCAAGGGGTTCCGTCACCCAGGCCCACGGCTGGCTCGGCTACACTTGGTCGCACCGATGTCCCGACTTGTCTTGAAGTTCGGCGGTACTTCCGTGGGCCACGCCGATGCCCTGCGCCAGGCCGCCGCCCTCGCCCGCGCCGCCCGCGCCACCCACGACGTCGTCGTCGTCACCTCGGCGATGTCGGGCGTCACCGACCTCCTGCTCGCTTCCGCCCAGGCCGCCGCGGCCGATCACCACGACACGGTGGCCGACATCGCCGGCACCCTTCGAGCGAAGCACCTCGAGGCGGCCGAGCAGCTCATCGCCGACCCGGCCGACCGCGCACACGTCGTCGCACGGCTCGAGGACCGCTTCGCGGAATGGCGCCGCCTCGCCGACGCCCTCGCGGTGATCGGCGAAGCCTCGCCCCGGGCCCTCGATGCCATCGCCGCGCTCGGCGAGCGGATGAGCGCGCCGTTGCTCGCCGCGGCGATCCGGGCACTCGGCACGCCGGCCGAGCCAATCGATGCCGCCGAGGTGGTGCGCACCGACGGTGTGCACCAGGGTGCCGCCCCCGACATGGAGGAGACGCGCCGGCTGGCGCAGGGCCGACTGCTGCCGCTGTGCGCGCAGGGCACGGTCCCGGTCGTCACCGGCTTCATCGGCGCCACCGCCACCGGCGCGGTCACCACGCTCGGACGCGGCGGCAGCGACTACAGCGCCGCCATCCTCGGCGCCGCCCTCGACGCCGACGAGGTCTGGATCTACACCGACGTGGACGGGGTGCTCACGGCCGACCCGCGCGTGGTGCCGGAGGCGCGCACCCTCGTCACGCTCTCGTACCGGGAGATGTCGGAGCTGGCCTACTTCGGCGCGAAGGTGGTCCACCCCAAGACCATCCTGCCGGCACTCGAGCGCGGCATTCCGCTGCGCATCAGGAACACCTTCAACGCCGATCACCCCGGCACGCTCGTGGTCGGCGTGTCGGGACCCCGCGAAGAGGCCACGGGCGATCTCAAGGGGGTCACGGCCATCGAGCGCCAGAGCCTCGTCACCATCGAGGGACGCGGCATGCTCGGCGTCCCCGGCATCGCGGCGCGCGCCTTCGGCGCGGTCGCCCGTACCGGCACGAGCGTGCCGATGATCTCGCAGTCCTCCTCCGAGCAGAGCATCTGCTTCGTCGTCCCGCAGGCGGCCGTGCCGCGCGTGACCGGCGCGCTCGCGCACGAGTTCGAGCGTGAGCTGGCGCGGCGCGACATCGAGCGCATCTGGGCACTCGACGAGGTGGTGGTGGTGACCGTCGTGGGCGCGGCGCTGCAGAAGACACCCGGGGTGGCCGGTCGGGTCCTCTCGTCGGTCGGTGAGGGCGGCATCAACGTGATCGCCATCGCGATGGGCTCCTCGGAGTGCAGCATCAGCCTCGTCGTGAACGCTGCCTCCTCGCGCGAGGCGCTGCGCCGCATCCACCGGCTGCTCGAGGCCGACGCGTGAGCGAGGCCGGGAGCGCACCGCCCACGCCGGGCGCCGCACGACGCGCCGCGTACCGCATCGCGGCGGCCCTCACCGACCGCAACTTCCGCATCCTCTGGCTCGGGGCCGGCACCTCGACGATCGGCACCTGGATGCAGAAGGTGGCCCAGAACTGGCTGGTGCTCACCCTGTCGGGATCGGCCTTCTACCTCGGTCTCGACTCGTTCCTCGGCGAGCTGCCCATCCTGCTCTTCACGCTGCTTGGCGGCGTGGTGGCCGACCGCCACGATCGACGGCGGTTGCTGCTGTCCTCGCAGGTGGTGCAGATGCTGTGCGCGTTCGTGCTCGCCGGCCTCGTGCTGGCCGGCGCCGTCCGGCTGTGGCACGTCCTCGCCTTGTCGTTCGTCGCCGGCACGGCGCAGGCCTTCGGCGGGCCAGCCTACCAGTCGCTCATCCCGCAGCTCGTGCCGAGGCAGCACTTGCCGAATGCCATTGCCCTCAACTCGATCCAGTTCAACGTGGCGCGGGTGATCGGACCGCTGCTCGCCGGCGTGATCCTGGCCGCCCTGGGCTCGGCCGCCTGCTTCGGCCTCAATGGCCTGTCGTTCCTCGCCGTCATCCTGGGCCTGCTCCTCATGCAGGTACCCGCGGTGCCGGCCGTCGAGCGACAGGCGCTCACCGCGGAGCTGAAGGAGGGGCTCACCTACGTTCGCCACGAGCGGTCGCTCGTGGGACTCACCACGCTGGCGTTCCTCGCGACGTTCCTCGGACTGCCCTTGCTCACCTTCCTGCCGGTGTTTGCGAGAGACGTGTTCCACGAGGGGGTGGGCGGGTACAGCCGCCTCATGGCCTACTCGGGCGCCGGCGCGGTGGGTGGCGCGCTCGTCGTGGCGTGGCTCGGACGCTTCGAACACATGGGGCGGACGCTGCTCGGCGTCCTCGGGATCTTCGGCGTGCTCATCGTCGGCTTCGCCCTGTCACGTACCGTGTGGCTGAGCGAACTCCTGCTCGTGCTCGGCGGCGCCGCGCTGATCGTGGTCTTTTCGCTGCTCACCTCACTCGTCCAGCTGATCGCCCCCAACGAGCTGCGCGGGCGGGTGATGAGCATCTACATGGTGGCCTTCCGTGGCGGATCACCGCTCGGCAGCCTGCTCGCGGGATATCTGGCCAGCGTGGTGTCGGCGCCTGCCGTCCTGGCAGTAAACGGGGTTCTGATGGTCGGCGTGGCCGGATACCTGCTGTCACGGCCGGGCGGGGTGAAGGAACTGTAGCGCGGTCCACTACAATGTCGAGGTCAGCTCGCGCGCCATGATCGTCCGCGACGCCGGTCCAGACCTCCTCTTGATCACGCAGCCCGACCACGCCGCGGTGGCCGCGCACATCATGGCGTGCTGGCGCGCGCAGGACTTTCCCACGCGGGCAACCCGCCACCTCGCCCTGTACGCCACGGCGCACCACGACCTGGGCTGGGCGGTCGAGGACGCGGCCCCCCGCGTGAATCCCGACACGCGGCGCCCGCTTGATTTCACCGAGGTCGACCGGGCCACACGCCAGGCGCTGTGGCCCCGGGCGGTGGGCGAGATGGCGGAGCGGTCGGTCTACGCGGCCGCGTTGATCGCACAGCACGCCATCACGATTCACCGGCGTTTCTGGTCCGAGCCCCAGTGGTCGTCGTTTTTCGACACGATGGAGCAGCTGCGGGACCGGTGGTTCACCGCCGGTGCGCCGGCCGGCGGCCCCCCGCCCGGTGTGCCGGCCGATCCGCCGCCGGAGAACCGCCTCAGCTTCCTCCAGGACTACGGGATCGTGCGCATGGGTGACCTTGCCTCCCTGCTCTTCTGCACGGCGTGGACGCACACCGAGGAACTCGACGGCTATGAGCTGCGCGCGCGGAACGGCGTCGTCGAGGTGTCACCCGACCCGTTCGAGGGCCGCTCGGTGCCGCTTGCGGTTGTGGCGCGGCGAATCCCGGCGCGCCCCTACGCCGGCGACGGCGACCTTGGCAACGCGCTGGCCGCCGCGCCGGGCGTCACCATGACCGGACGCATCGTCGGCGTCGAGGCCCTCGCATGAGCCGCGTGCTCGTGGTCGAGGACGACCCGGACATCGCCGAGCTGATCGTCCTGTCGCTCCTGCGGGAAGGGCACGAGGCCACGTCGATCGCGACCGGCACCGAGGCGCTCGCCATCACGCGGCTCGCGCCACCTGACCTCGTCGTGCTCGACCTGATGCTGCCGGGGGTGGACGGCCTCGAGGTGTGCCGGCGGCTGCGGGCAGACCGCGCCACGGCGGCGGTGCCGGTCATCATGGTGACCGCGCGGGCCGAGGAGGGCGATCGCGTTGCCGGCCTCGAGCTCGGCGCCGACGACTACGTGACGAAGCCGTTCAGTCCGCGGGAGCTGGTCGCACGCGTGAAGGCGCTGCTCCGCCGCGTCAAGACGGACGTGGCGGCCGGCGCGGTGCTCCGCTACGCCGACCTCGTGATGGACCTCGAGCGCCACGTCGTCACGTCGAACGGGGTGCCGGTGACGCTCACCGCGAAGGAGTTCCTGCTCCTCAAGTACCTGCTCGAGCACCCCGGGCGCGTGCTCTCGCGCGACCTGCTGCTCTCCGACGTGTGGGGCTACAGCTACACGGGCGGGACACGTACCGTCGACGTGCACGTCCGCCGGCTCCGGGAGAAGCTCCCGGCCATCGCGGCGCACCTCGTCACCATCAAGCAGTTCGGCTACAAGCTGAGTGACTTCCGCACTGATGCGGCGGACTGACGTACCGTGCGGCTGCGATTCCTCTGGGTGTTCCCCCCTGCCGTGGCCGCACTGGCGGCCGCCTGCCTCGCGCTGCTCGGCGTGAGGCTGGGCTGGCACGCGGCGGCCTGGCTCGCGCTGGCACTCTTGGGAGGGCTGGCCGCCGGCGCCCTCACGGCGCGCGGCGTGGAGCGGCGGCTCGCCCACCGCGTGGACGAGCTGCGCGAGGCGGTGGGCCGGTATGCCGCGGGCGAACTCGGCGGCCGGCTCACGCACCTGGGCGCCGACGAGTTGACCCCGCTCGCGAGCGCCCTCGACGCGGCGTTCCGGCACGTCGACCGCCGCATGGCTGACCTCGTGCGGGATCGAGCTCGCACCGAAGCGATCGTCGGCGGCATGATGGAAGGCGTACTCGTCGTCGACGAGGTGGGCCGCGTGCAGCTCGTCAACGGGGCGGCCCGCCACATGCTGCGGCTCGATGCAGCGGCCGTTGGACGGCGCTATCTGGAGATGGTCCGGCAGCCGGCCCTGTGCGCCCAGATCGGCCGGGCCCTGCACGGCGAGACGCCGGGCGGGCTCGAGCTGTCGCTCACGCACGACCAGTCCCGCACGCTGGTGACCCGGGCGGCCCCCGTCACGGCCGACGGCCGCGGCGGCGCCGTGGTGGTGCTCCACGACATCACCGATCTGCGTCGTGCGGACCTGATCCGTCGCGACTTCGTGGCGAACGTGTCTCACGAGCTCCGCACGCCGCTCACCGCCATCCGCGGGTACGTCGAGGCGCTGATGGACACCGACCCCGACGAACCGACCGCGCGCTTCCTCGAGATCATCGCGCGACACTCGGCGCGCATGGAGCGTCTCGTGAAGGACCTGCTGCGGCTCGCCCGCCTCGACGCCGGGCAAGAGCGCATCAAACGGGTCGCCTGCGACGTGGAGTCGCTGTTCGACGAGGTCACGGCGGAGCTGGCCCCGGGACTCGAGGCGCGCCGCCAGCAGATCCGGGTCGATATCGCCGCCGAGGCGACGCACGTCGCCGGCGACGCCGAGAAGCTGCACGATGTGCTGCGCAATCTCGTCGAGAACGCGTCGAACTACTCGCCGGAGGGGAGTGCCATCACCTTGGCGTCCTCGCGCGAGGGCGATTGGACGCTGCTGCGGGTCCTCGACGAGGGCCCCGGCGTGCCGGAGGCCGACCTCACCCGCATCTTCGAACGGTTCTACCGGGTCGACCGCGCCCGCTCGCGGGAGACCGGTGGCACGGGCCTCGGCCTCTCGATCGTGAAGCACCTCGTGGAGTTGCACGGGGGCCGCGCGCACGCGGCCAACCGGCCTGGCGGCGGCGCCATGTTCACGGTGGCCCTCCCGACGGGCACGACCGCCTCCCCTGCGCGATCTGCGGCCGGCCGCACCTGACGCAGCGCGGCGCCCGCCCACCTGCACCGACGAGGCGGCGCCGAGAACACGAACGGCCCAGCCTCGCTGGGGCTGGGCCGTTCCGATGACGCCAGGCGTGCTGCCGGTCAGTCGAAGTAGTACGTGAAGGTCGCGAGGATCGGCAGGGCGATGCGGCTGCCCGCGTCGTTGAGGTTCTCGAGGCCGGTGCCTGCGAAGCCCTCCACCTGTTCGGGGCTGCCCTGGAAGCGGAACCCGCTCTCGATCCCGAAGGCGCCCCGGTCTCCCATCTTGAACTGCACGCCGAAGTCGATGCCGGCCATGAACACCGTGCTGTCGTTGTAGAACCCGACGTTCTCGAACACCGCCCCAACCCCAGGCACCGACATGTCGAGCGGAATGGCGTCGAGCATGCGGAACCCGATCACTCCGCTCACGTACGGATCGAACCCGGCGTCGGGCGCGAAGTGCCAGCGCACGCCGCCCTCGAACGTCATGTCCTTGTAGTCGCCGAAGGCGCCGCGCAGCGACTCGCCGGCCACAGTACCGATCTCGATCTCCTCGGCGCCCAGGTTGCCGTAGGAGAAGGCCGCGATGGCTTCCATGTTCGGGCTGAAGCCGTAGCCGACGCCGATGCCCAGCCGGTAGCCCGGATCGTACACGTCGTTGTAGCTGCGGG
>Ga0079037_100001193_pt1 | contig 13219 bp, 4 predicted proteins | sample Mud3Dept4metaG_FD_71479 | JGI IMG/M metagenome (GOLD analysis project Ga0079037, IMG submission 71479) | Freshwater wetland microbial communities from Ohio, USA, analyzing the effect of biotic and abiotic controls - Mud 3 Core 4 Depth 4 metaG | ecosystem: Environmental > Aquatic > Freshwater >... | reverse complement strand
CCGGCAGCCCGGCCAGGCGCTCGAGCAGGCGGTCGACCAGCGCCACCACGCCGGCCTCCATGCGTGCGATGGCGCGCTGGTTGAGCGCGCCCATGAGCAGGCGGCGTACCCGCGTGTGCAGCGGCGGGTCGCTGAATACCAGGCTGCTGGTGTGATGTTCGTAGATCGGCGTGCCGAGTCCCAGGCGCGGCGCAAATTCGACCTTCTTGTCCGAACTGGCGTGCGGGCTGCGGTAGACGGCCAGCACATCGTCGTGGCGCGTCAGCAGGAGCGAACCCGGCGCCAGCTGGTGCAGCGGTGCATGCTCGCGCAGCGCCGCGTAGACCGGGTAGGGGTCGTCGATGAAGCCGGCCGGCGGGTCGGCCAGCGAAAAGGCGCGGGCGGCGTCGCGGGCGTCGATGTCGAGCATGGCGGCCAGTCTAGCGGTGACAGCCCGCGTTGCGGCGGCCCCGCATGGCCCGGGCCGTGGCCGACCCGGGATTGCGTCTGCTGACGCACAGACGGTGCCGGCGGCAGGGGCTACGTTCGCACAGCGCCTGCAGCGGTGTCCGGGTCGGGCATCCAGCGGCCGGCAGACGTCTCCCCTGGACGCCAACGATCGCTCCCAACCTCGTCGAAAGCACAACCATGAAAAGAATCTCGGCGATCTGCCTGGTGGCGCTGTCCCCCGCCCTGGGGCTGGCGGGCATCGTCCCCGTCGCCGGCACCGTCGCCGGCAGCGGGCCCCATGTCTGGACCTACAGCCTGCAACTGTCCGCGGACGCAGGCGCGAATGCCGACCGGGCCTGGACCCGGGACCCGGCGCCGCCCGCCGACGAGGATGCCGGTGGCTACTTCACCCTCTTCGGTTTTGCCGGTTATGTGGCCGGCAGTTGTGCCGGCCCCGCCGCTTGGGCGTGCACCGTGCAAGGTGCCGTCGATGCGTCGGCGAACGAGGCGGCCAGCGACGATGCCGAAACGGTGAACCTCACCTGGGCCTATGTCGGCGGGCCGGTGCTGGGTGGCCTGCCCAGCGGCCGGAGCCTGGGCGATTTCTCGGCACAGTCGCTTTACGGCGCCCGCGGTCCGCTGCGCTTTGCCGCGCGTGCCGTGACCAACAACAGCGGGCGCGCCGGCTCGATTTCCGATGGCGCGGGCCAGACCGAGGGCCCCGCCATGGCCGCGAACGCCTTCGCCGCCGACACCGGGGCCGTCGTCGGGGCCCCCGCGGTGAACGAGGTCCCCGAGCCGGACTCGCTGGCGGTGGCCGGCCTGGGCCTGGCTGCGCTGGGTCTGGCGCGCCGCGGTCCTCGTCGCCGCCCGTCGAGCTGACTGTCGACGCGGTCGCTCCGGCTCAGGGGCCGGGGGCCACGACCGGCGGCAGGGCGATGACGAAGACGCTGTCGCCCGCCAGCGCCGGCCAGTGCAGCGCCTGGTCGACGGCCAGCAGGCGCGCACCCGCCGCGGCCAGGCCGCTGGCCTCCAGCGCCTCGTCGGCTGCGGCGCGCAGCAGCACGAATCGCATCGTGCGCCCGTCTCGCCGCAACGTCAGTTCGGCGCGCGGCCAGTGCGTGGGCAGGCAAGGCCTGAACGACAGCTCGCCGGCATGCAGGCGCAGGCCGAAGAGGGCTTCCACCGCCGCGCGGTGCAGCCAGGCGGCGGCTCCGGTGTACCAGCTCCAGCCGCCGCGCCCGGCCCAGGGCGGCTGCGAATAGACATCGGCCGCCACGGCATAGGGCTCGAGCCCGTAGGCCGCACCCTGCGCTGCGCTGGCCGTGCGGTGGGCGGGGCTCAGCCAGGTGAACCAGCGCCAGGCGGTGTCCGCGCCGGCATCGGCTTCGCGCTGTGGAAGGCCCGGTGTGGTGGCCAGCCGGGCCTGCGCCATCACCGCCCACACGCCGGCGTGCGTGTACTGGCCGCCGTTCTCGCGCACGCCGGCGGGGTAGGCCTGGATATACCCGGCGCTGGGTTGTGCATGCACCAGCGGCGGGTGCAGCAGGCGCACGACGCCGGCGCCGGCGTCGGCCAGCTGCGCCTGCACCGAGGCCATGGCCCGGCGCTGCCGGTGCAGCGGCGCCACGCCCGAGAGCACGGCCCAGGCCTGCGCGATGAGGTCGATGCGCGCCTCGGCGTTGTTGTGTGATCCCAGCGGCGTGCCGTCGTCGAAGTAGGCGCGCGTGAACCACTCGCCGTCCCAGGCCGTTCCCAGCAAAGCGGCGCGCCAGCCCGCGGCGGCGTCTACCCAGCGTTGCGCACGCTCCGTCTCGCCGCGCGCGCGCGCCAGCGGCGCGAAGCCGGCCACCAGGGGGCACAGGAACCAGCCCAGCCAGACCGATTCGCCGCGTCCCTCGGCGCCGACGCGGTTCATGCCGTCGTTCCAGTCGCCGCTGCCCATCAAGGGCAGGCCGTGGGCGCCGACACGCAGGCTGCGGTCGATGCAGCGCGCAGCGTGTTCGTACACCGTGGCGAGTTCGGCGCTGGTGCGCGGCGTGTCGTAGATATCCTCGGCGTGGTCGGGGATCGCCAGCCCGTCGATGAAGGGCACGGCCTCGTCGAGCAGCGGCGCATCGGCGGTGGCCTGCAGGTAATGCAGGCAGGCATGCGGCAGCCACAGCAGGTCGTCGGAGAAATGCGTGCGCACGCCAGCGCCGCCCGGCTCGTGCCACCAGTGCTGCACGTCGCCCTCGGTGAACTGGCGCGAGGCGCAGCGCACGATCTGCGCCCGCAGCAACGCGGGCGCGGCCCAGGCCAGGGCCAGCGTATCCTGCAGTTGGTCGCGGTAGCCGGTGGCACCGCCGGCCTGGTAGAAGGCCGCCTTGGCCCACAGCCGGCACGACACCACCTGGTACAGCAGCCAGCGGTTGACGAGCGCGTCGAACAGCGGATCGGGCGTGTGCACGGTGGTGGCCCTCTGCAGATCGTCCCAGCCAGCGCGCGCGGCATGCAGCCGCACCGCCGGTGCCACCATCGCTGCCGCCGCGGCCAGTTGCCGTGCCGCCGGCGGACTGCCGGCATAACCCAGCAGGAAGGTGCAATCGGCGCTCTCGCCGGGCGCCAGCAGCAGCCGCGTCGACAGCGCCGCGCAGGGGTCGAGGCCGCTGCCCTGGGCCTGCAGCCAGTGGTCGGGCAGCACCGGGCGGCCGCGCGCGTCGAAGCATTCGCGGCGGTCGCAGGTCCAGTCGTGCAGCACTTCGGCCGCGCCCGCCAGTGCCAGGAAGGCCGTGCCATCGCCGAAGCCGGCCGCGCATTCGCGCTGCGTGGCCGTCAGCACCAGCAGCTCGCGTGAGGCCGCATCGTCCAGTGCCTGCCGATGGCGTGTCGTGTGCACGGTGTGACGGTCGTTGCGGGCTGCGCCCATCAGCCACTCGGCGATGGCGGTGATGCGCAGGCGCTGCGTGCGCCGGCCGGCGTTCGAGATGCGCAGGTGCACCTGCTTGACGGCGCTGGCCGGGTCGACGCACCAGCTGGCACGCACCATCACGTCGCCCCGCTGGTGGGCGATCGTGGTCGCGCCCTGACCGTGCGTGACCTGGTAGTGCAGGCGTTCGTCGCCCCAGGCGCCCGGCGCCGCGTTCCAGACCTCCATGCTGCGCAGGTCCTGCAGCAGCAGGGTCTCGGAGGCGGTGTCGGCGACCGCGTCGTTGCTCCAGGCGGTGAGCTGGTTGAGCCGGCTGTTGAGGGCCCAGGTGCAGCCGCCGCCGGCCTCCGACACCAGCGTGCCGAAGTCGGGGTTGGCCAGGACGTTGATCCACGGCCGCGGCGGCCGGGCGGCGGCATGGACGCGGAACTCGAATTCCGCGCCGTCACCCGAGAACCCGCCCGACGCTGCCGGGGCGGCCGTGCTGCGCGTGCAGGCCGGCGTCAGCGCCTGCGTGGCCACGCCCTGGCGCGCCTGCAATGCGTCGTCGTGGCGCTCCGCCCAGGCCTGCACATGGTGCAGCAGCGGCCGGCCGTCGGCCTGCAGGCTGACGCGGGCCACGCCGCGCAGGGCGGCCAGTTCGCCGGCGGACAGGTCCTCGGCGCCGAACAGGTGCAGGCCCACGCGCTCTGCCGCCGGCTGGGCGGCGCTCTCGGCCTCGTGGCGGTCACGCAGGACGCCGATCTCGCGCTGCAGGTCCATCTGATAGCTCGCCGGTTCTGTATTCACCACCACCAGATCGCAGGCCAGGCCACCGTAGGCCCACACGCGCAGCGCGCGCGCCAGCGAGCGCAGCAGCCCGAGGCCGTGCGGTGCACCCGCCGACACCAGCAGCAGCGGCCGCTCGCCCGACAGGCCCAGCCGCCACAGCAGGCGGCGGTCGCAGGCCGCGCCGGCGGGGGCCGTCTGCTCCCGCGTCAGCCCCAGCAGCATGGCGGTGCTCAGCAGCTGGATGGCGGCCAGCTCGTCGGCACCGATGCGCAAGGCGCGCAGGCGGATGCCGGCCAGCGTGGACGACATCAGCGAGGCACGCTGCAGCAGGTTGGCCTGCCGGTATTTGTCGATCACCGCGCGCAGCGTCGCGCCGTCGTCGCAGGCGGCGGTGGCAAACGTCAGCCGCGCCTGGCCGCCCGGCGGGATCAGAACGCGCACGGCGAGCACGCAGACCGGGTCCAGACCGGTATCCATGGCCCGTGCCGCCGGCGTCGCCGGCAGGGCCTGCAGCGTGGCCTGCGGCCGCGCTGCCGCGTGGTTGCGGCCGAGCCAGCGCGCGCGGTCGGTCTGAGCGCGCAGTGCCACGGCGTCGGGCTCGCTCTCGGCGAGAAAGTGCGCTGCATGCAGGCCGCTCTCTGCGGCCAGCCGGGGGGTGCGCTCGAAGACCAGCGCCTGCGCGGCCGGCCGCCACTCGGCGCGCACGAAGAGCTTGCTGAAGGCCGGGTGGGCCTCGTCGGCCCGACTCTCGGCCAGCGTCACCTCGAAGGCCGAGACCAGTTCCAGGTCCAGCGTCTGCGTGCCGTGATTGCGCAGCTCGACCTGGCGGAACTCGATATCGTCCTCGGGGCTCACCCAGACGGTGATGCGGGTGTGCAGATCGGGCCAGCGGGCGTCGAGACACACGCGGTCGGCGTGGAAGACGCTTTCGTAGTGAGCGGCGGGGTCGGGCGCCGGGTGCTGGGTCAGCGAGACCAGCCCTTCATCCGCCCGGCGCCTCAGGTAGAAGAAGCTGCCGTATTCGTCGCGCAGTGCATCGTCGCGCCAGCGCGTGATGCCCACCGGGCCGCGGCGGCTGTGGCCGGCGCCGTTGGCGCGCAGCGCCACGTGGTAGCGGCCGTTGGACAGCAGCTGCGTCGGCTCGACGGCCTGTACGCCGGGCAGCACCTCGCGCTGCAGCGCCGGCGCGCGGCGTTCGGCCGGCGGCGGCGGGGCGACGGGCGGTGCCGGCAGCAGCGGCACCTCGCGCGGCGCACGTTCGTGCAGCAGCGAGGCGACGGCTTCGATGTGGGCGTTGGCCATGCCCCAGCGTCGCGCCACACCGTCCAGCAGCACGTTGGCCAGGGCGACGATCGTCATGCCCTGGTGGTGGGCCATGTAGGTGTTGACCGGCGTGCAGCGGTGGCCGCCGATCTGCCGCGCCGGGGTGAAGTCCAGCGCTTCGATGAAGCCCATGCGCCCGCGTGCCGCGAGCGCCTGCAGCGCCTCGACATTGCGGCAGGCTGCAGACGCATCGAGCTGCGCGGCCAGCGCCGTGGCGTAGGGGGCGATCACCAGCTCGTCGGGCGGTGTGCGGCGCAGCGCCAGGCGCGGCACGCCCTGCGGCGCGTACTGGTAGGCCAGGCTGTGGTCGCAGCCGGCGTGTGCCGATTCCGAGATACCCCAGGGCACGCCGTGCGCGTGCGCAAAGGCGATCTGCTCGCTCAGCGCAGCGAGCGTGGCGTCGTGCAGCACGCTGCCGTGCGGCTCGGCGAGCACCAGAGTCGGCATCAGGTACTCGAACATCGACCCCGACCACGAGCGCAGCCCGGCGGTGGCGCCGGAGGCGTAGAACGGCCGGCCCAACGCGGCCCAGTGGCGTACCGGGACATCGCCCTTGGCGATGGCCAGCAGGCTGGTCAGCCGCGACTCGGAGGCGATCAGGTCGTAGAAGCTGGCGTCGAGCTGCTGCTCGGCGACGCGGTAGCCGATGTGCAGCAGATGGCGCTGCGGATGGTAGAGAAAGGCAAAGTCGGCCTCCCAGGCCAGCTGCTCGCACTGCTGCGCCACGACGTGCAGGCGCGAGGCGCTGTCGTCTTCGCCGGCCGTGCGGGCGAGCTCGCGGCAAGCCTCGGCCACCGTCAGCAGGTGGCCGCTGAGGTTGCCGCTGTCCACCGTGGACACATACATCGGCAGCAGCGGCGCGCCGCTGGCGGTGTCGTACCAGTTCAGGAAATGGCCGCGGTGGCGCTGCAGCGTGACCAGGCTGGCCAGCGTGGCCTCCAGCCGCAGCAGCAGTTCCAGCGTGCCTATCCAGCCGAACTGCCGCGCACAGGCCGCGCTCAGCAGGTACAGGCCGATATTGGTGGGCGAGGTGCGGCGTGCCAGCATCTCGTGCGGCGTGATCTGCAGGTTGTCCGGCGGCAGGTGGCGGTCTTCGGCCGTGACGACGCGTTCGAAATAGCGCCAGGTGTCGCGCGCCACGCCGTGCAGGCTGGCCCGGTCCTCGGCGGTGAGTGCCGCACCGGCGTCGGCGGCCGGCGGCCGGCTGGCCCACCACGACCACAGCGGCGCCGCGGCCCACAGCGCACACAGGGCCGCGGCCCAGGCCGGCGCCGCGGCGCCGGCCGCCAGCAGCGCGCCCAGCAACGCCAGTGCCAGCGCCGGCACGGCGCGGTGCTTGCGCCAGGCACCGGCCAGCGTCGTCTGCGCGGCAGCCTCGGCGGCGGCCGCGGTCGTCCACTGCAGCAGGTGGCGGCGGCTGATGGCCATGCGGTACAGCGTGCGGGCGATGGCATCGCCCGCCAGTACGGCGTGCTGCAGCAGAAGCGCCAGGTGCCAGATCCCGCCGCACAGCGCGCGCGCCAGGTCGGCCGCGGTGGCAAGGTAGAAGTGGCGCTTGGCGATGTCGTCGCGGCTGGGCGCGGAGCCGGCCACCGCGCCCATCAGCGGGCCGGCGGCAAAGGCCGCCAGCACCAGCAGCACGGCGCTCGCCGGCGCCAGCGTGCCGGCGGCCAGCACCAGCAGCAACAGGGCCAGCGAGGCCGGCGCCACCAGCGAGCGGCGCAGGTTGTCGAGCATCTTCCAACGATTGACGGCGCGCAGCGGGTAGCGCCGGTGCTGCAGCAGGAAGGGCAGCAGCTGCCAGTCGCCGCGTGTCCAGCGGTGCAGGCGCGAGGCCGCGACCTCGGCGTGGAAGGGCGCGTCCTCGATGAACGAGACGTCGGTCACCGCCGCGCAGCGCGCCAGCGAGCCTTCCAGCAGGTCGTGGCTGAGCACGCGGCCGTCGGGCAGCCGGTTGCCGAGCACGGCGTGCACGGCCTGCACGTGCAGCAGGCCCTTGCCGGTGAACGAACCTTCGCCGAAGACGTCCTGGTAGACCTCGGAACTGGCCGCGCTGTAGGGGTCGATGCCGGGCTGCCCGGCAAATAGCCAGTGGTAGGGCGTGAGTTCCTGCGGCGCCGGCAGCGGCGTCACGAGGTGCGGTTGCAGGATGCCGTAGCCGCTGCGCACGCGGCGGCCGTCGGCGCTGAGCCGCGGTGCGTTGTGCGGGTGCGCGGCCACGCTCACCAGCTCGCGCAGACGGCCGGGCGGCAGCTGCGTGTCGCTGTCCAGCGTCACCACGTAGGCCACGCCTGCGGCGATGCGCGAGTCCTCGCCGAGGTCGATGAAGGCCTGCCCTGGCACGCCGGCCAGCGCGGCGATCAGTTGCTCGAGCTTGCCGCGCTTGCGCTCCCAGCCGATCCAGCGCTGCTCGGTGGCGCAGTATTCGCGGCGGCGATGCAGCAGCAGGAAGCGCGGTGCCGCGCCGGGCGCCGTGGCCGCGCTGGCGTTGAGCCGTCGGATCTGCTGCACGGCATGGTCCAGCAGCGCTTCGTCACCAGGCGCCTCGGCGGCCGCGGCATCGGCCCAGTCGGTGAGCAGGGCGAACTGCGTGTGCGCCTCGGGGTTGGCCAGCGCGTGCAGGTGCAGGCGGTGGGACAGGCGATCCGTGCCGGCGGCGCTGGTCAGCAGGGCCGGTATGACGACCATCACGCGGTGTTCGGGCGGGATGCCGGTGGCCAAGGCGAGGCGGGGCATCCGGTGCGGGCGCACCGATTCGCTGATCAGGCGGTGGAGGATGGCCACCACCGCCTCTGACGCCGGCAGCAGCATCAGCAGCGCGGTGAGTGCGCCGGCCCCCGCGGTGAGGCTGACACCGTGCCGGTTCAGCATCCAGGCGACCAGCGCGATCGTGCCGCCGCCCACGCAGGCCAGGTACAAAGGCAGGGCAAGCGTCCGCCAGGCGCGCCGCGCCAGCGGTGCCAGGCCAATGCGCTGGCCCAGGGCCTGCACCAGTTCCGGCCGGCCAGCGCCCTGCAGCCAGTAGCTGGCTCGCTCCCGGGCGGGATCGGGGGCGGCACCGCCCGTGTCTCCACGCCGCATGAGGACCAGCATGGCGCGCGCCACCGCCAGCTCGCTGAGGCGGCTGCGGCGGGCCAGATGTTCGATATCGTGCAGCGTCTGGTCGCGCGTCGTCGTCTGCTCGGCTGCGAACAGGGGCGAGGTCAGCATCAGCACCATGAGGGGGCTGCAGCGGGCGATCAGGTCGGGCCAGTCGGCATCGCCGATGGCACGCAACGAGGTCACGGCGTTGCCGACGCTCAGGTTGTCGGCGGTCTGGTCGGCGCCTTGCTGCGCCTGCAGGGCCGGCAGCTCGGCCCGATGCGCCTGCAACCAGGCCGATACCGGCGCCGGCAACGGCGCCTCGGCCCGCATGTCGCCACCAGCGCCGCGGTCGCGCAGCCGTTGCAGCACCTGCACCACGAACGCAGGGCCGGCGCCGCGTTGCGCCATCAGGGCGTGCACGCGCTCCAGCGCCAGGCCCGACCCTTCGACGACGCGGTCGCAGCACAGGTTGGCGACATCGCGCGCGGCCTTGTGCGTGGCCACGCGTTCGGCCAGGCGGCGCAGGTTCTCCACCAGCACCACACGCAGGGTGGTGGGCAGCGCCCACAACTCGCCGAGTTGCAGCTCGCGGCTGTCCTGGTAGGCGGTCAGGTAGTGCACCAGCAGGTCGCCGTCGAAGGCACTGTCGGTGTGCGCCACGAAAGCCCAGGCCACGCCATAGACCCGCGGCAGCCCGGCCAGCGGTTCGGCCTGCAACACCGGCAGGCGGCGGAAGTAGCTCAGCGGCAGCCCTTCGCGGATGGCGTCGAGCTGGGTCTCGATGAGGTGGAAATTGTCGAGCAGCCACTCGGCCGCCGGGCTGATGTCGTCGCCCGTCGCCGCCTGCTCGCCGATGTATCGCAGCGACTGCCGCAGCATGCGGATATTGCTGCGCAGGCGTGGAAAGAAGCTGGCTCCGCGCAGGCGGGAACGCGCCGCAGCATGGGTCAGGCCCAGGCTGCGGCCGTGCTGGGCAAAACGCTCGGGGCCGAAGATCTCGGAGCGCAGCGGCGGCGCCACGGCGCCAGCGGCGGCGTCGAGCAGGCGGCACAGCTCACGCGGCGCCTCGGGCAGCAGGCTCTGCAGGCTGTCTGGCGACAAGGGCTAGGACACCAGCAGCACGATGCCCAGCAGCGCCAGCACCAGAGCCACGGTGGTGACGAAGCGCGGGGCCACCGCGCCGTGCAGTGCCTGCACGGCAAGCTGCAGGCCGCCGAAGCGGTTGCCGCTGGCGAGGCACGCCGAGACATGTGCACCCAGCAGCGTCAACTCCATCGGCGTCGTGTCGGAGCTGTCGCCGTCGCAGGCGGTGCTCCAGCATGGCCCCGTCGCGGGCGACGGGCCATCGGACCGGGAACCGGCCGCCCTCATCGCGGCCCGGATGCTGGCGTCTCCAGTCGGCGATCGGGTTCGACGGCGAGCGCACGGGCGCATGCGGCCTTCGCGGCGATGCCGCCGTCGGATGCGGATTGATCGCCGGCGCGCCGGGAAGGGGTCGGTGTTGCGGGTGGGACGACCGATGACGTGCGCGCCGCGAAGCCGCGCCTGGGGGTGCTGGACATGATGTGCCTTCGTGGTGCGTGCTTGTACGACCCTGCACAGGGCTGGCGCCATGCCGGGGGTGTGATCTGCACCTGTGGGGTCCTTGTACGGGGTGGCGCGCGACCTGTCTGTGCGTCAGCGAACAGCCGCACGTCACGCCGGCCCGGCCACGCCGTCGCGGCGCGGGTGATGCTGGCCGTGCGGGTACGGGACGTGGCGTGGCGGGTCGGCGACGATGACTTCGCCTGCCTGATCGTCGACGCCGTCGCTGGCGAGCAGCTCGGCGTGCGGGCACGCACGCTGTTCGACGCCATGGCCGCCAGGCTGCGTGCCAGGCAGCGGCAGCAGCCCGTTGCATTCTTCGACCGTCAGACAGACCTGTAGTCCGCAAGACGTGGCCTGCACGCGGGCGAACGCGGCGACATCGCTGCTAAGCTCCCGCCCATGTTCACCGGCATCGTGCAGGGCATCGCCCGCGTCGAGGCGCTCGCCGACCGTCCCGGCCTGCGCAGCTTCACGCTGCGCTTCCCACCCGGCTTCGGCGCCGGGCTGGCCATCGGCGCCAGCGTCGCCGTCGACGGCGTGTGCCTGACGGTGACCACGCTGCCGGACGAAGGCGCGGCGACCTTCGACGTCATGCAGCAGAGCCTGGCGCTGACCACCCTGGCGGGCCTGCACGAAGGCAGCCGGGTGAACGTCGAACGTGCGGCCCGCGACGGTGCCGAGATCGGCGGCCACCCGCTGTCGGGGCATGTCGACTTCCTGGCCCGGGTGCTGCAGGTCCGGCGCCCCGAGAACAACCACGTGCTGCGCATCGCGGTGCCGGCGCCGTGGATGCGCTATGTCTTCGCCAAGGGCTACATCGCCGTCAACGGCGCCAGCCTGACGGTGGCCGAGGCGCAGCGCGAGGCCGGTGGCGCAGGCTGGTTCGAGGTCTGGCTGATTCCGGAGACCTTGCGTGCCACCAGCTTCGCCGAAAAGGCCGAGGGCAGCCTGCTGAATATCGAGATCGAGCGCCAGACGCAGGTCTTCGTCGACACCGTGCGCGAGGCCATCGACGAGCGCCTGGGTGCGCTGGTGCCGGCGCTGGAGGCCCTGCTGCGCGAGCGCGGGCTGAGCCTGGACGAGGTCGCGCGGCCGCTGGAGCTGCCACCGCCGTGATGCCGCCGCCCGGCGCGGCCCCTGGACCCACGGACCCCGACCCATGGCCATCCCTCCCGGCCCGCCGCAGTGGCACTCGCTCGACGGCGAGGCGACCGCCGCGCATCTCGAGACCGATCTCGGCGCCGGTCTGAGCGCTGCCGCCGCCGCACAGCGGCTGGCGCAAGGCGGCCCGAATGCGCTGCGCGAGACGGGCCGGCGCCATCCGCTGCTCATGCTGGCGTCGCAGTTCACCGATTTCATGATCCTGGTGCTGATCGCCGCCGCGGTCATCGCCGGCATCGTCGGCGAGCCGCAGGACGCCGTGGCCATCGTCGTCATCGTCTTCCTGAACGGCATCATCGGCTTCGTCCAGGAGTACCGCGCCGACCGCGCGATGGCGGCACTGAAGCAGATGGCCAGCCCGCAGGCACGCGTGATCCGCGACGGGCAGGCCGGCACCATCGACGCCATGCATCTGGTGCCCGGCGACCTGGTCGAACTCGAAGCCGGCAATATCCTGCCCGCCGACCTGCGGCTCACCGAACTGTCCTCGCTGAAGGTCGACGAATCCGCGCTCACCGGCGAATCACAGCCGGTCGTCAAGCAGCTCGCAGCGCTGGACGGGGCCGACCTGCCGCTCGGCGACCGGCTCAACCTGGCCTACAAGGGAACGGTCGTCACCTACGGCCGCGCGCGGGGCCTGGTGGTGGCGACCGGCATGAAGACCGAGCTGGGACGCATCGCCGCGCTGCTGTCCGGCGAGTCCGGCAAGACACCGCTGCAGAAACGCCTGGCGCGTTTCGGCCGCCATCTGGCGTTCGCCGTGCTGGCCATCTGCGCCATCGTCTTCGTCGCCGGCTGGCTGCGCGGCGAACCGCCGCTGCTGATGCTGCTCACCGCCGTCAGCCTGGCGGTGGCCGCCATTCCCGAGGCGCTGCCGGCGGTGGTGACGATTTCGCTCGCGCTGGGCGCGGCGCGCATGGTGCGGCAGAACGCGCTCATCCGCCGCCTGCCGGCGGTGGAGACGCTCGGCTCGATCACCTACATCTGTTCCGACAAGACCGGCACGCTGACGCAGAACCGCATGCACGTGGACTGCGTGTTCGCCACCGGCGAGATGCGGTCGCGTCTGCCCGACGCGGCGGGTTCGCCGTGGCGCGAGCTGCGGCTGGCCATGCTGCTGTGCAACGATGCCACGGCCGGCGCCGACGGCCAGTTGGCCGGCGATCCGACCGAGACCGCCTTGCTGGCCGCCGCACTGGCGGCCGGACCCGACAAGGACGAGTGGCAGCGGACCCTGCCGCGCGAGGCCGAACTGCCGTTCGACGCGGAGCGCGCGCGCATGAGCACGCTGCACCGCGACGGCGAGGGCGTGCTGATGCTGGTCAAGGGGGCGCCCGAAGGCCTGCTCCCGCTGTGCACCGACCAGCTGCACGCCGGCAAGACGGCGGCCGTCGACGTCGCCGCGCTGCAGGACGAGGCCGAGAGACTGGCCGCGCAGGGCCTGCGCGTGCTGGCCTTCGCGCTGAAGCGGTTGCCGCACCTGCCAGCCGTGCTGGACGCCACGGCGCTGGAGAGCGGGCTCACTTTCATCGGCCTGGCGGGCATGATCGATCCGCCGCGCCCCGAAGCGGCCGCTGCGGTGGCCGCCTGCAAGGCCGCCGGCATCGTGCCGGTGATGATCACCGGCGATCACCCCGCCACCGCGCGGGCGATCGCCGCACGGCTGGGCCTGATCGAGGAGGGCGCCAAGGTCCTCACCGGCAGCGAACTGGCGCGCCTGTCGCTGGCCGAGTTCGAGCGCGAGGTCGAGACCGTCCGCGTCTACGCGCGCATCAACCCGGAACAGAAGATCGAGATCGTGCGCGCCCTGCAGGACCGGGGCGAGTTCGTCGCCATGACCGGCGACGGCGTGAACGATGCGCCGGCGCTGAAGCGGGCCGACATCGGCGTCGCGATGGGCAAGGGCGGCACCGACGTCGCGCGCGAGGCGGCGCACATGACGCTGCTCGACGACAA
>Ga0079037_100001192_pt1 | contig 13221 bp, 32 predicted proteins | sample Mud3Dept4metaG_FD_71479 | JGI IMG/M metagenome (GOLD analysis project Ga0079037, IMG submission 71479) | Freshwater wetland microbial communities from Ohio, USA, analyzing the effect of biotic and abiotic controls - Mud 3 Core 4 Depth 4 metaG | ecosystem: Environmental > Aquatic > Freshwater >... | reverse complement strand
TTGAGCCACCAGAAGAAGTGGAGAGGGAGTTGAACGAAGAGAAGATAATAACGTCAAAAGAGCGTGAAACGCTCGTAATTTTAGCACAGGAAAAGGGTTTAACTTTTACAAATAATGGGAAAGGAGTAAAAATCCCGACTGGGCTTTCTGAGTTAATTAAAAAAGAATGTCCAGGTAAGGACAGCAGAACAATGACTTATGCGGATTTTAATAAGATTAAAGACGCATTAGAATCTATTGTATCAAAAACAACCAACACAAGAGAACCTGGCGAGGAGGGGTAATGTTAAGAGTAACAGAAATAATAGCACCGCTCACGCAAGAGAAGTTTAATAATATCCCAACCTACATGTTAGATATAAAACGTGACGAGGGGATTGCTTATCATAAGCGTGCCGAGCAGTTACTGAAAAGTAAAGGCTCGACACAGGTTGGGAGTATGGAATACCTTCTTTTGGAAGGATTGAAGCGGATAGAAGTTGATAGCAACGGTCAAACAGAAGTAGAATTAATCAACAATGAATTTATGGGACATTGCGATTATATTCACACAGTGCAAAAAGTAATCTGTGATTGGAAGTTCACGATTGATTGTGCCACTGAAACATCGTTGCAGTTATGTGGATATAATCTGCTTGCTGGTGGCGATCATAGGCTCTTTTGTTTCCACTTCATTGAAGGAAATCATGGACTTATGGTTTATCAAGTCAATCCAAATTGCGTTAAGCTTTTGACTGATTTTCTTGTTAAGTTATACCAAAACCATCAGTTAATATTGGACGATGATTTTGCTTTAATTGATATTAAAAACGAGTGGGAACAGATACAAGAGAATAATAATATCTGGCTACCTGCGGTTGTTATTTATCACCCGCTTACCATTACGGATGATAAAGCCGCCGAGGTAGCCGTACAACGCATATTAGCATTTAAGGATATAGAATCTTTTATAAAGTCTGAACGTGTTAACCTGATGCGTTACATGCAGGATTATAATCTCCCAAACCTTGAGTTTGAAGGTGGTAAGATTAGGTTGCAAAACAAGAAAGTACCAAAATACGAACTGACACTTGACGCACAGATGCGTATATCCGCACTGAAAGACAGGATGTCTGATATTGAAAATAAAATATTAGAAATTAAAGAGCAGTACCGAATAGACGATTATGTTACGCAACATATCGTCATTACGGAAAATAAAAAAAACAAGGAGAGTATATAAATAATGCCAAACTATAATAAAGTAATACTAATAGGTCATATAACTAAGGATTTAGAATTAAAGTATAGTAATGATGGAATGCCTATTTGCAGTTTTAATATTGCAGTAAATAACGGATATGGTGATAAAAGAGAAGCGGTATTTATACAGGTAACCGCATTTAAAAAGACAGCTGAAAACATTAATGAATATTGCAAAAAAGGAGACGCTATATTAGTTGATGGATATATAAAACAGGAGAACTGGGAAGAAAAAGATACAGGCAAGAAGCGGTCAAAGCTTGTAGTTATCGCCAATACGGTACAATTTATGAATAGCAAAAAAGATGGTACCGACGAAAGTAAAGATGCTGGCGAACCAGTCAAAGATAACGACATATCATTTTAACTAAGTGGTTAAGATGGTGATTTTAAGGCGAGCAACAGGCAAACTGTGCCGCATACCAAAAATATAAGGAGGAAACGAGTATGGGCTTTAATATGGATACAAAAACAAAGATTCTCCATGACTTTTCAAAGGAGGTGGATGCAGATTTTGTTGTGGCGGTAGTGGTCAAGGATGGGCGAATGACAATGCATGGCATTTCTCACAAAACGGACCAGTATTATGATGCAAAACAATTCGCAGAATTCGTTGAAGCGGCTATTGTGGAGGTAAACGCCAATATTGGTGATAACGAAGAGGAGGCAGAAAATAATGAATGAAAAGTGTTTTAACAGTATTAACCAAGACGCTGGTACAATAGAGGCAATCATTGACCAGCCGTTTACGGTGCAAAGAGGTAAGGGTAAAGAGGCATACACACCACAGCCATCTATGCTCTCAAAGTAAGAGCGGATGGTAAGGCTTTTGAGGTATGGGAATGTGAGGTTATGGTAGACGGTGGATTTACGTCGCCAAAACTTATATCCTCGTGCTCATATTTAGAGGACATAGAGGGGGTGTGGAAGGCACTCCTCAACGCTCAATCTAAGGAGCGGATAGCTTTGTTGGTTCAAGAGGCGACTCTGAACGCAAAAGAAAAAGCTAAGGAAATTAACAATAATCAATTAAAGCTGTTTGATCCAAATATCTCACCAAAAGAGAGAGTCGAGAAAGCCGCAAATATATTGATGAAGGCTATAGATAGGCAAGCAAATAACCGTAAATCCTGACCGTAAGACAGGTAGGGTAGAGGTGTAAAATGGAAAACCAGCCGCACCAAACAAATAAACAAGGAGGCAAAGATATTGACTATGGTTGAAAAGCATAATAAAGAATTTCCTTACACACAGGAAATAAACGGGAAGGTAATTTGTTTACCGAAAGGTTACCTTACGCTGGGGAAACTTAATGCTTTTTATAACGTCCCAACGTGGGCAAATGATATTTTTAGTAGACAAACATCATTAAAATGGATACGAGAATATCATTCGCAACAGTATAAAAAACTATTATTGGATGGTGCGGGAATTGCTATTTTGGATTTCCGTATTAAAAAGAATCAGGGCATTAAGTCCAAGCAGGCGATGCTTATGCGTGACATAAATTACAAAGAAATCTTTGGGGTGGAGCAGGCATTAGAGGTACACCCGTGCTTCTTTGATTCTATATAGCCGCACCAATAATAAAAAGGAGAAAAAATATGTCAGCAACCTTTTCAATACAAGTAACACTGCAATGCGAAGATTGTGGTGAAACGATTGAGTATTTTGACGATATGAATGAGCTTCCAATAGAAGCTATAAAATCTGCAAGAGAATATAACAATAACAATAATAACTGGTCTTGTGATACAGAAACAGACTGCGATTATTGTGATAACTGCTCAGAAGAAAGAGCAGAATTTGGGAAGGGGGGAGAGGATGAAGATAGATAACATTTCTATTGGAATTGTTAAGGTAATTTTTATTATAATGGCGATTATCTGCTTTACTTTTTATTTTATCGGTAAAACAGAACTGGCTAATAATATAATATGGTGGCTTGGGTTAGTTCATTTAGTAATGGTAGATGTAAGAATAATAGCCGAAGTGGTTGTGTTTTTTGGTAATGAATATAGGAAGAACGATGAGGAGGGCAGTAAAGATGAGTAAAAACAAAGATAACTTAAAAACAATAAAATTGGTTTTGTGGTGCTGTCAAGACACGGCAAAACAAAATAATGATAATAATCCCTTAGTGCAGATTGACATAGCACTTGGCTGTGTCAAGGATTTAGAGGAGGTATTAAATGAAAGCAGAACAAGCATATAAAGAAATTCTTGATGTGCTAAAGAAGCACAAAGATGTTTGCATCTATGACGTAAGCGAGTTAGATTCTTTAGCAAAGAAACATTTGTTTGCCATTGAGCTAAGAGAGAAGTTCGGCTTGAACATTGAACTACACGACATAACGTCATTAGATTATAATAGGCTTGGCGAACATGTGTCTATCGGTATGTGGGGCACAAAACACGATAGAAAAATATCGTGGTCTGATGACGGAAAACAACCTGAAAACGAATTGCTTTTAGTGATTAGTTTCCCTTGTGGTGCATATATCTTTGGCAATAGTTCAGCGAATGATTATCCGACTGAACTATTTAATGAGTTTTTTGAAGAACTAAAAACTTATAATCCAAAATATACAGATGGACACAACCACACCCTTTATTTCTCAACAGAGAATGCCAGTAAAATATTTAATGAGTTTCAAAGGATATTAAGAAAATATCACGAATTAAACACGATAGACGCAAAAAAAAGAAAGATTAAAAGGTTGCAAGAAGAAATTGCTAAAATAGAATGTACTACAGAAAATAACAAAGGAGCATCAAATGAACCATAGCTACCGACCTCAACCAGATTTAAAGTGTTGCGGGAACTGCGATTATTTAGAGAGTGACTATCAAGGACAGATGTGTAGACAAGATGGGTATAAAAACTATGTGTCCAAACATGCAATCTGCGACTTAGGTCAAAAGGACGGAAAGTTATTTAGCGAGGTGAAAGATGGAAAATAATTATCACGTACAAGAAGAGTTAATTTTATGGCGACCATCGGATAGGACGTGTTGTAATTGTAAAAATATGTATGCTACCGACAAAACCATATATACCGATAAGGTTGAGTATAGATGTAATTATCAAAAACAATTTATTAAAATGAACGGAATTTGCGATATAGGGATAGAACAATTTAAGAAAAGAAGAAGTTTAACGTTACAAGAAATGTGGATGGAACGAATAAAGGAGCAACCATGACTAACTTACAAAAACTTAAAGAAAAAATATGGGAACTTATCCCTGAGATTAGACCATATAAAGTTGATGATTTAAGGGTTGGGGATAAAGTAATTTTTAGGGATTATTACTGGGTTGTAAGTCAAAATTCTGGGAGTTATATAAAGCTTATATCTCCTGATTTTATTAATGACAAAAAACATAACTTTCTTTTCGCTAAAGAGATAATAAGCAAAGATGCTTTTTCCTTTTATCCTTCTTCTAAAACACAAGAAAAGGAAAAACTGGAACTATACCCGATTACCATTATCGGTCGGGACATTCGCCTGGCGGATATTCTAAAAGCTTTACATAAACTACAAATAGTATTTCCAGAGGATATATATAGAATATTTATGAATTGGGATTTATCTAACGACTTCATTGACCTACAATCCAAACCCACGATTGATTTGTTGTGTGAAGTGATGGGGGTAAAAGCGGATGAGTAGAACCCATTTACCAAAATTAAAATTCTCAAACAAAATAGCAAAAATAGTTATGGATATTATTTCAAAAGAAGTTATATACGAGAAATATATATTAAAATTATCTTCGCATAATAGACACGTTTTATTTTGGATAATAATAAAGGTGATAGATGGAAAATATCCCAATAGAGAATACGATTTTAACATTTCGGACTTTATATATGCTGTTATAGATGCGTGCATAAGTGCACTATAAATTTAAATGAAGGTGGTAAAGTGAAAAAAATGAGAATTAACCATACAATGTGGAGCAATGAAATCAGACAGCAGGTTTTTAACTCTTCTATTTTTGCAGGACTTGTTATTAGTAACCTTAACCATACAATTAATAATAGTTGTAATACAGTTATAATGCCAGATGAACATGCCCTTAACAATGGATACTATGATAAGACAAACGATATTGAGATTGTATTGGATAGACATAAGCGAGGGACCTGTGTTATAAACTCTTCTGACATTGCAAAAGTACAATCAGATTCTAATCTGTGTAACAGGATTATTGAAGGAATGTTTGGATATCCAATGGCTAATATAATTGATAATGAGATATACGACTTTATAGAGTCCTCATTATATACACAAAACGTCGGTGCAAATGGAGGTAATTATGCCGACAAGAACTATGCGGTTATAAGGAATGCTATCCAAAAGTTAGACGAGTCGAATGCGCCAGAGTCTGACAGGTATATGATTATATCTCTAAAACAAAAGAATGCTATGCTTGGCATAGAAAAATTCGTTTCAGCTGATAAAATAGGCGACTCAAATGTAATTCGCAAATGGCTCTTTGGACAGATTTACGGCGTACCTATATATATTGTTCTAAACACTTATAATAGATGTATAATGTTCCATAAATCTGCTTTAGCAGTTTGTATGGCACCACCAAAAGTTAGGTCTTTTACGGATATAGACACCCATGAAACAAAAATAATAGTAGATATAAGATATGGTTTTAGGATTTTAAATAAGGATTACATTGTCAAAATAAGATAATTTTTTTTAATTGACAAATAGTGAAAATTTTTATTAAAGGAGTCTTTATGGCAAAGAATAATTACATTGAAATTGATACGTCATTTTATAGCTCCGCTAAGTGTGTAAGACTTGAGAATAAAATAGGTTCTGATGGAGTGCTTGCTTTAGTTCGTATATGGTTATACTGTGGTATTGACACACAGGGGCGTGGGAACTATGGCGAGCTTAACGACATGTCTGTCTATGAAATTGCCAAAAAAGCGATGTATAAAGGCAATGCACAGGCTTTTATTTCAGTATTAACAGGCGAGGATGAACCAGCGAATAAAGCACCTGATATTTGGCTTGAAAGACGTGGTGAAAATTCATACTACGTGCATAAATGGCACTTTTATCAATCTCACATTGTGCAATATGCAGAATATTGTGAAAAAAGAAAGCAACAAACAAGTGCCGCCGGGAAGTCTTCCGCAATGAAAAGACGCGAAGAATGGCTATCAAAACAAAATGAGCGGGCTGTTATACATGGGGACCAAGAAACAAAACAAGATATTTTATTTACTGAAAATTTAGAACCAAAAAAAGACGTTAAAAAAGAGAAGATTGACTATCAGTCAATTTTAGATTATTTAAATAAGATTACTGGCCGTAAGTTTGAATTAACAGAATCATTTAAACATAAAGTAAACGGTAGGTTGAAGGATGGGTATAAGATAGAAGATTTTAAAAAAGTTATTGACAACATGACCCACAAATGGAAAGGTGGAGAGTTTGAACAGTATCTGCAACCAGATACTCTCTTTAGTACTAAATTTGACGGTTATCTTAATATGTTACCAAAAACATATCAAAATAGTGCAAATCCAGTTGCACAGGAACAAACTAAAAAGTTTATTCCACCTGTTAATAAAGAGTATGAAAAGCAAAGAATCGCTGTTAAAGGTGATTTGTTAAAAGTTGATCCATCAAGCATAATTAATGGGCTTAATATTCAAAAAGGAGATTTAAAATGATAATAACAGATGGTAAATGTTTTATATTGAGATGTAACAAATGCGGGAAACACTTTTATGGTGCTTTTAAAGAAGAGTTAAAATCTGTTTTAGGAAGAGCATTTATAAAATCGTGGATTATTAACAATAAAAATGAACATATTTGTTATATATGCGCAAAAAAGGATAAATAATGTATAGTAATAAACCATTTTTACCACCACAAAACATAGAGGCAGAACAATATGTTTTGGGGTCTATCTTTATAGACAATAATAGTATAAATGAGATTATTGATACTATTAAAGAAGATGATTTTTATAAACCAGAACATCAAAAGATTTTTTCTGTTATGCGTGAAATGTACAATAAACAAGAACCGATAGATGTAATAACATTAAACAATAATCTTAAAATCAAAAATCTTCTTGAAAATGTCGGTGGTACACAATATATAACGTTATTGGCTTCGTTTACTCCAACATCTGCTGGAATATCTCATTATGCAAAGATTGTTTCCGATAATTATATTTTAAGAAAAATTATTGTCTTTGGGAATATGATAGTTTCAGAAGCAAAGGAGTCCCACGAAAATGTAAATACATTTATAGATCAGATTGGTGGGAATTTTTACGATTTAATCGTTAAGAATCAAAAACATTCCCTAACGCATATTAAAAAGTCATTAGCAAAAACTATTAATTTCATAGATGAAAAAAATAAACGCTATGAATTTGACGGGATAGAGACTGGCTTTAGAGATCTTGACTTAGCTCTTTGTGGTGGCTTTAATGGTGGCGAGTTAATTGTTATTGGTGGACGACCAGCCATGGGGAAGTCTGCATTTGCAGTTAATATCATTGAAAACATTATAAATTCAAGCAATAAAAGAATCGCATTGTTTTCTCTTGAAATGTCAGAACGACAGAATATAATTAGGATTTTATGTTCTATGTGTGGGATAAACACTCGTTTTATAAAAACAGGCGAGATTACTAATGACCAATTTAAAAAGTTATGTTCTGCAGCAGAGATTTTGTCTCATTCAAATTTATATATAGACGATACCTCTGGTAATTACCAGACAATAGAATCTATTCGTTCTAAATGTCAAAAAATAAGAGTGGAGTCTGGGCTTGACCTTATAGTTATTGATTACTTACAACTCATTGGTAGTGGTAAAAATGAAAAGATAAGGGAACAGGAGGTTGCAAAAATGTCAAGCGGACTTAAATGTCTTGCAAAAGATTTTAACGTACCAATAATTTTGCTTTCTCAACTAAATAGATCTTTAGAAAGTAGACCAGACAAGAGACCAAAACTGTCAGATTTAAGAGAATCAGGAGCAATAGAACAAGATGCAGACATAGTCTTATTTTTATATAGAGACGAAGTTTATAATCCAAATAATTATAGTAATAAAGGAATCGCAGAACTTATTATCGCCAAGAATAGAGAAGGGGAAATATGCACCATCCCACTGTTCTTTAAAAAAGAAATTACTCGTTTTATAAATACAGAAGTGTAACGGGTTTTATATATTGAAACCAATAAAAGTAAAGGAAGCAACATGAAACGCCAAATAATGTTAGTAACCATGTTCGTAACCTCGCTAAATAGAGTGAAGGAGTTGGAATCGGAAGGATGGAGCTTAAACCTGCAAGGATACCGTAGAGGTCTTGACTGGGAGTTGTTTATGATGGTAAAAAATGAGAGATATAACGAAACGGAATTAAATAAAAGGAGACTTTATGAACGGATACTCTAAAACAAGAATAGGGAATAAAACATATCAAACACATAGATTAAAATTAAATGTAAGCGACAAAAATATTATAGTACATCATACGGATAAGAATCCAAAAAACAATGATTTAAATAATTTACAAATTATGACAAAAAAAGAACATATACGTATTCATAAAGGGTGGAAGATTATATCTGGAGTGTGGGCAAAGCCTTGCAAAAAATGCGGTAAATTAAAACCTGAAACTGATTTTTATATTAAAACAAAAGAAGTTAACGGAAAAGACGGTATTTCCACGCATTGTAAGGAATGCACAAGTGAAATAAATAATCAAAAAACACAGAAAAAATAAAAATAGATTTATTTTAAAATAATCCTTGACATACATATTAATATATAGTAATATATAGGAATGATTACAAAAGGGCTAATAGAAAAGATTGCAAGCCACTACAAAACGCAACAAGAATTTGCAGATGCGTTAGGGGTGTCATTAATAACGGCACGTAGAATATTAAAGGGCAAGCCCATTAATAGACTACTTACAAGAAACAAGATTCTAATGCTTGCAAAGGAAAGGAGCTGGAGGTAAAATGAAATCCTTTTTATTTAGATTATTTTCCCTCTTTTTTATAACGTCAAGGGTTGTGACCTCCCGAGACGCAATTAAACTGTTATTACAGTTACCGTCGGATACAATACTGAAACGTTTTTATTTTGAAACCTCAGAGTCTCATCAATACAAGATGAGCTTTTACACGCACAAAAAGGGTATTAGAGTAAAATGAAAATTGAAAAACAAACCAAAACACAAACAAAGTTTAAAAGTAAGGATTTAACTATAAAGTATGTAATATCACTTTTACGGGACCTGCCACAAGAAATGGTAATAAAAGATTTTTATTTTAAAGCTGATGGTCATTGTATTTATGATACAGAGACTCTACATAAAAAATTTGGGGAATTTTAAAATTTAAAAACAATATTGGAAATACAATATGACTAAAAAAGAATATATTCTTTGTATTCTTGTTAAATTAGCTGGATTGTTATCTGGAATTGAGATAGCAAGGATTATCTCTAAAGATAACTGCAATATATTATATTATCTGGAGCCTGTATTTTATTATTTAGCAGTTTTAAAAATTATAGATATATATAAAGAGTATAGGAGTATATAATGAAAGACAATTATATAACACAGCAGGAGTTTGTTAACCTCGCCAAAGACTTTAATGTAAGAAGAATGACTGTTGGGATTTCAAAAAAAAAGATGGAATTGATAAGTGTAGAAAGGTCTGATAAAATTTGTTGTAGTGATTTATTTATTGATATAGCGATGGGAACCATAAAAGAATATGTCGTTTGTAGAGATTATGGAGAATATATAAAAGATAGTTTTTATAAAAAAATATATAAAATGATTATAGCAAGAGAAGACCTATTAATTTTAAATGAAAACGAATGCTTATCTGGCGATTTAATAGGCAAAACAGAGGAGTTTAAAACAAAATGAAAACTCAAACATTTATTTTGTGGTCTTTAATGTTGATGGTAATCCTTTTTACTATCACGAATAACCTTGAAATTCGCTCACTAAATGAGAGGATAAAAGAGACGGAAACGCTTATTATAAGCGAACCGTCGGATTATGAAGAACATAAGTTAAGTAATGAAACAAGCATTATTTTATTACAAGTACAAATAGAGGAAATAAATAAAGACATATACCAGATTAGGCAGAATCTGGATATGATGAGGAAATAAAATAATGAAAAGATGGGAATATTTGGAAGTTAAAGAGCCAAAAAGATTACAAATAGATGAATTAAATAAATTTGGGGAGGTCGGATATGAACTGGTAACCTTCCAAGTTTCTTTTTTTATAATAGGTATAAATTATTATACTTATATTTTTAAGCGGGAGGTGATGCGAGTGAAGAAAACAAAGGGTAAAAAGTAAATTCAAATAGGTGGCAACTCCAAGAGTGCTAACGTTGCCACTTATGAGTGCTTGTCAGGTTACAACTGAGGTTAGTTTAACAGTTGCCTTATGGCAAGCACTCACTGATAATTATCGGCGGGGACTGAAACACCCCAACCCACACTGTCCGCAAGGACATCCCCGCCGCCCAAATAAAGAAGGGTTAAAAAGATGGACATATTAGGCTTTAACGTTATAGTTGATGATAAAATAACTGATAATTCTGTGAAGTTTGGATATTTGTATCAATCGGTAAGGTCTGTAGGTTGGAATACGATTAGAAGAGAGATAATAAGAGCAATTGATACAACATATCCACCCTCTATAATAACTGACGTTAATGGAGATTTTATAGGGATACAAAACGGAGAAATTATATCATCAGAGGATATAATATTAATGGACTGAAAAATAAAGTATTATTGGTGTAGTAGCAGTACTTTTTTCATTTTACTCCCGTCAAAAGCAGGGGAGTAACACTCTCCTGCTAAGACGGGCAAACAAAGACAAAGGGAGACATTAAATAATGGCTGGTGGCGTATGTATTATAGAAGACTGTGTCGGCTGTCCACGTCTTACGGTCTGTAAGCAGAAAAAAGCTATTGACTTTAAGACAAAAAAGCGTAAAGATGATATTATTAAAGCAATTATTCTACCCCGCCGACTAAAGGCTTACGTAGAATGCCTTATGGGATTAGGTAAATACCCATTTTGTTAACACCAACAAAATGGTCTGGAGTAATTATGGCAACAATAGAAGATATGAACGATGATTATTTTTTTTAACGAGGGATTATGATTTCATATGAAAATGAAATAGAAAAAAGGAAACAGTGGGATTGTACGGAGTGTAGCGGGATCCAAGCAAGGCTTGGGAACGTAGAAGAAGCATACAGAACCCTCTTTAGGAAACAAGAAGAACTATTAATAACAACTCAAAATGAGTTGAAAGAAATGAAGGAAGCCTTCAATAAAATGTCATTAGAACTGGAAGGCTATAAAGGAAGGGTAATGGGCGTAGCAACGGTTATATCCTTTTTAACCAGCTTCGGCGCCTATAAGTGGTTTAAATAATGTCAAAAGAAAGTATTAAAAGAGCATTATTAATGTCAATAAAAAACTTACCAGAAAGAGAAAATTTTTCTTTCTTAACCCCCCCAAAAAAAAAGAGAACATCAACACCAGAAGGACTGGTATTGCACTGCATTGAGCAATACCTTTGCATTCTAAATCAACAAAATAAAATAAGAACGTTTTGGCGGAATAACGTTATTCCGCCACCAGCTATTAAGGACGGGAAGTGGTGTCCACGTAAGATGCCGAAATACTCCCCTATTGGGATGTCAGACTTGACTATTATACTTAATGATGGTCAACATATCTACCTTGAAATTAAAGCTGACAAGGGGAAACAATCCGAAAGTCAGCAATATTTCGAACAGCAGATTAAAGGTTGCGGCGTCAAATACGTCGTTGCACGGTCAGTTGAGGACGTGCAGAAGGCGGGGATAAAATAGATGGCATATTGTAATGACTGTGAGTTTTTAAAAGAAAATGGGCATATATACCAATGCGAACAGAAAGGATACACATCGGTAGTAAAAAGCACCGTTGACAACAATAAGGCGCCGAACTGGTGTCCTATAAATAAAGAAGCTGATAAGGAGAAGGAAAAAGAATCTCAAAAAACACAAAAAAAATGTTCGCAACTTGAAAAGCTCAGAAACTATAAATCTAAGGGTGGCTTTAACAGAGCCTCAAAGAAAAAAGTTAATTTAGAGGCTTTAAAAAACAAGTCTATACTTACAGTCATAGAAGCCGCAGTTGAATTATCGGCTTCCGAATCTTACGTAAGAGAACATATCCATAGCGGTGAAATAACAGCATATACATTATATCGTGGCGGATTTAGGATAAAAAAAGAAGACCTTTTTAAATTTTTAGAAAATAAAAAATTTATACCAAAAGAGAGGATAGAAAATGGTTAACCCAGTGTTATTGGCTTGCCTACCACAATTAGTAGAATTAACAAAATTTATAATTGAAAAGATATTAGAGGCTGAGCAGAAACACTGTTCAGGCAAGGAGAAGAAAGCAGAAGTAAACTCTTCACTACAAAAATATGTCCAAGAAAACGACATAGACTTTTGTATGAATTATCAAGAGTTTGTGGATGGAATAGTTAAAAATTTAAATGAATCAGGTGTTTTCCGTCATCATCATACAGAGGAGATGTAAAATAAGCGTCACTAAATCTGAAAATCGCAATGATGTTGCGGAAACCGCTTGACGGTAGCCTTAACGGGCGTAGGATTTAGGACGCTTATTAATTAAAAAAAATGAAAGATATTCAATTAACAAAACATTTTAAATTATCAGAATTCTACAAGAATTTTGATAAGCTTAAGGTTACGGATGAGCTGATAAACGACAGGCTCTTCTGTCTTTCTCATTTCCTTTTAGAACCTATTAGGGAGTATGCGGGGTGTCCTATAATTATAACCAGCGGGTATAGAACCAAATTAGAAAACATTAAAACACCAGGTGCGGCGGCAAGCAGT
>Ga0079037_100001191_pt1 | contig 13227 bp, 14 predicted proteins | sample Mud3Dept4metaG_FD_71479 | JGI IMG/M metagenome (GOLD analysis project Ga0079037, IMG submission 71479) | Freshwater wetland microbial communities from Ohio, USA, analyzing the effect of biotic and abiotic controls - Mud 3 Core 4 Depth 4 metaG | ecosystem: Environmental > Aquatic > Freshwater >... | reverse complement strand
CGAGCCGCGGATCGCGAACTCGCCCGGGGCGGCCACCTGCGGCACGCTCGCGTAGCCCGCCGCGGTCAGGCGCAGGCGGAACTGCTCGAGGTCGAGCACCTCGCCCAGGGCCAGCGACAGCGCGTGGCCGTCGACGAACGCACGTGGTGGCAGGCGCTGCAGCGAGGTGGCCAGGTCGGTGACGACCAGCCCCGGGCCCATCGCCGGCAGCTTCGACAGCACCCGCAGCCGCTGCGAGATGATGTCGGGGTGGGGCGAGAACTGGTCGTAGGGCAGTGTTTCGTAATCGGGAAAGGTGAGGATCGGCAGGCCGGGGTCCGCGAAAAACCGCAGTTCGTCCTCGAGCCGAGCGACGCCGGCTGCGTCACGAGCGACGACCAGCAGGGGGCGGCTGAGTGCGGCCGCGGCGCGTGCCAGCTGCAGCGCTGCGGCGGCGCCGGCGAGGTTGCGCCAGAGCATGCGAGGCTGGCCGTCACGGGGCGGGACGGGGACGTCAGACATTAAGTTAAACAATTAGTTACGAGCAGATCCTCAGATCCGCTCTAGTTTCAGGCGGTGGGGGTCGCGGGGATTCCGGTCAGGGCTGGGTCGCCGACGGACGCACCGCCACCGTGTGCACGACGTGCTGGTACTCGAAGTACACGACGAACGACGGATACACCCAGCGCGTGATCGGCGGCTGGCCGACGGCGGCGTATTTCTCGGCTGGGGCGCCGAACCGGGCCTCGACCTGGGCCATGCTCATGCCACGCGTGGGCAGCGCCGCGGCGGCTTCTGCCGGGGGCGGCCCGGCCATCTGCAGGTTCTGGGCGAACGACGGGGCGAGGGCCAGCCCACAGGCGATGCCGAACGCAGCCAGCACAGTCTTGCGCATGATTCCGACCTCTGCACGGTAGCCGTAGGCGATATTAGCACCCGCCATCCGGCTGCGGACGTGACCGGCTGCCGGAAACGTGCAAAGCCCGGCGCCGGCGGGTAGCCTTGCGGCCTTTCGCGCGAGCCCCGATGTTCCACCCGCTTCCCATCTTCGTCGGCCTGCGATACGTCCGGACCCGCCGCCAGGGGTTCTTCGTCTCGTTCATTTCCTGGGTGTCGATGCTGGGCGTGTGCGTGGGCGTCGCGGCACTGATCACCATCATCTCGGTGATGAACGGTTTCGAGGGCGAACTGCGCACGCGCCTGTTGTCCCTCACCGCCCATGCCACGCTGCAGGGGCCGCCCGCACTCATGCAGGACTGGCGCGCGGTCGCGGACCGCGCGCGCTCAGTGGCCGGCACGACCGGGGTGGCGCCCTACGCCGACGTGCAGGCGATGATCGGGCGGGCGGGACAACTGCTGCCCGTGCTGCTGCACGGCCTCGATCCGGTCCTCGAGGGCGAGGTGTCGGACGTCGGGCAGCACATGGTGCAGGGCCAGCTCGCCGACCTCGTTCCCGGCGAGCGACGCATCGTCCTCGGCCGGGTGATCGCCTGGCAGCTCGGCGCCGACGTGGGCGACGAGATCACCGTCATGGTGCCGGGACGGGAGCTGATCAGTTCGGGCGGGCGCCCGCGCCTGCAGACCTTCACCGTGTCGGGCGTCTTCGAAGTCGGCCTGCAGGAGCACGATGGCGGCATCGCGCTCGTGGCGCTCGAGGACGCGGCCGCGCTCCGCGGCGGCGAGGCGCGGCCGGGAGGACTGCGGCTCAGGTTCGACGACGTGATGCGCGCGCCGGCACGGGCCGCCGCCGTGGCGGCCGCCGCGGGCGAGGGCGCCTCGGTGCGCGACTGGACGCAGGAGCACGCCGCGTACTTCCGTGCCATTCGCATCGAGAAGACGATGATGAGCCTGATCCTGATGCTGGTGGTCGCAGTGGCGGCGTTCAACATCGTCGCGGCGCTCGTGATGGTGGTGAACGAGAAGCGCTCGGACATCGCGATCCTGCGCACGCTGGGGCTGCCGCGCGGCGGCGTGGTCGGCGTGTTCTTCACGCAGGGACTCGTCATCGGGGCGATCGGCACGGCGTTCGGCGTCGCGCTCGGGTTGCTGCTCGCCAGCAACGTCGGCGCGATCGTGCCGGTGCTCGAGCGCGTCTTCGGTTTCCACGTGATGGACCCGACCGTCTACTACATCACCGAGATCCCGTCCGAGCTGCGGGCGGAGCAGGTGGCCACCATCGGCGTGTCCGCGTTCCTGCTGACCGTGCTCGCCACGATCTACCCGGCACTGCGCGGCGCGGCCACTGAACCCGCCGAAGCGCTGCGGTACGAGTGATGAGCGGCGTTCCCTACGAGCTGCGCATCGGCCGGCGCTACCTGCGCTCGACGGGCAACCGCTTCCTGTCGTTCATCTCGCTGATCTCCATGCTGGGCGTGGCGATCGGCGTCGCGGTGCTGATCGTCGTGTTGTCCGTGATGAACGGCTTCGAGCGCGAGCTGCGCAGCCGCATCCTGAGCGTCACCTCGCACGCCACGGTGATGGCCTTCGGCGAGGGCCTGCCGGACTGGCCGGCGCTGCGCGACGCGGCGCTGGGCCATCCGGGCATCGCGGCGGTCGCACCGTACGTCGAGGGTGAGGCACTGCTGATCGGCGAACGTGAGGACGGCGCGTCCGTCGCCGTCCGGGTGCGCGGCGTGGATCCCGGGCTCGAGCGCCAGGTGTCCGCGCTCGGCGAGCGCATGCGCAGCGGCAGGCTCGACGCGCTCGAGCCCGGGGCTTACCGGATCCTGCTCGGCGCCGAGGTGGCGGGCCGGCTCGGGGTCGCCGCGGGCGACACCGTGGTGCTCGCCATCGCGCAGGGCACGGTCACGCCGGCCGGCGTCGTGCCGCGCATGCGCCGGTTCACCGTGGCCGGGGTGTTCTACTCGGGCATGTACGAGATCGACAACGGGCTCGCGCTGGTGCACATGCGGGACGCGGGCCGGCTGTTCCGCATGGGTGACGGCGTCACCGGGCTGCGGCTCGCCATGCATGACCCGCTGCTCGCGCCGTCGGTGTCGCGCGAGGTGGCGCAGGCGCTCGGCGGCGGGTTGTGGGTCGAGGACTGGACCGAACGCCATGCCAATTTCTTCCGCTCCATCGAGCTCACCAAGCGCATGCTGTTCTTCATCCTGCTGCTGGTGGTGGCGGTGGCGGCGTTCAACATCGTCTCGACGCTGGTGATGGCGGTGAAGGACAAGCAACCCGACATCGCCATCCTGCGCACGCTCGGCGCCAGGCCGGGCAGCGTGCTCGCCGTGTTTGCGACGCAGGGGACCGTGATCGGCCTGCTCGGCACCCTGGGCGGCGTGGCGCTCGGCGTGCTGTTGTCGCTCAACCTCGAGCGCCTGGTGCACGGCCTCGAACGGCTGCTCGGCACGCAGTTCATGGACGCGAGCGTGTACCTGATGAGCGACCTCCCGGCCCACGTCGAGGCCGCGGACGTCACCCTGATCGCGGCGACGGCATTCGCGCTGTGCTGCCTCTCGACCCTGTACCCCGCATGGCGGGCGGCGCGCACCCAACCGGCAAGGGCACTGCGGCATGACTGAACCAGCGACACTCTCCTGCGAGCGCGTGAGCAAGCACTTCGTGGAGGCGGGCCATCGCCTCGAGGTGCTGAAGGACGTGAACCTGGTCGTCGAGCGGGGCGAGACGGTGGCAATCGTGGGCGCCTCGGGCTCGGGCAAGACCACGCTGTTGCAGATCCTCGGCGGGCTCGACCTGCCGTCGAGCGGCATCGTGCGCATCCGCGGCGAGTCGTTCGCCGATCTCTCCGACAGCGCCCGCGGCACGCTGCGCAACCGGGCGCTCGGCTTCGTGTACCAGTTCCACCACCTGCTGCCGGAATTCACCGCGCTCGAGAACGTCGCCATGCCGCTGCTGGTGCGCCGCCGGCCGGTGGCCGAAGCGGAGCAGGAGGCGCGGGCGCTCCTCGAGCGGGTGGGGCTCGGCGCCCGACTCACGCATCGCCCGGCGCAGCTCTCGGGCGGCGAGCGGCAGCGGGCGGCCGTGGCCCGCGCCCTGGTCACGCGACCCCAGCTCGTGCTGGCGGACGAGCCCACCGGCAACCTCGACGGCGCCAATGCGCGGGGCGTGCTCGAGCTGATGCTCGAGCTGAACCGCGAGCTCGGCACCAGCCTGATGATCGTCACGCACGCGCCCGAGCTCGCCGCACGCATGCAGCGCGTGCTGGTGCTCGAGGACGGCCGCCTCTCGCCCGGCTGAATCTGCACGATCGCACGCGATAAGCGGCTGGCTCCGGGTGGCGGGGCCTCGCAGGCTGCTGGCGGGAACAGTCGGCAGGTGCGGCGGTGGTTGCGACGGCGTTGGCGTGGCTGCTCGGTGCGTGCGCGCTGCTCGGGTCGGGCGATCTCCCGGGCCCCGGCGCCGTGGCCGCCGTCTGGCTCGCGTGCGCGCTGCCGGCACTGCTGTTGCGCCGTCCGGCGCTCCTCGCGTTCGCGGCGGGCTTCTCGCTCACCTGGCTGCAGTGCGCCGAGCGCCTCGATGCCCGCCTCGCGCCCGCACTGGAAGGCGTGCCTTTGACGATTACCGGCACCGTGGCCTCGGTGCCACAGTCGGTCGGCGGGGGATATCGCTTCGAGTTCCTGACCGATCCGCGGGGCGGCATGCCGCCACGGATCGAGGTGACGTGGTACGAGCCGCAGTGGCGGCCGCGCGCGGCCGAGCGCCTCGAGCTCGAGGTGCGGCTGCGGCGCCCGCGCGGATTCGCGAACCCGGGCGGCGCCGACTACGAGGCGCGCCTGATGCGCGAGGGGATCGGCGCCACCGGCTACGTGCGCGCGGCAAACCGCGTCGGCGGCGGCTCGCGCAACGTCGTGCAGGCCCCGGTGCTCGTGGCGCGCGACGAGATCGCGCAGGCGCTGCGCGCGACGCTCGGTGAGCGCCCGGCCACGGGCATCGTCGCCGGCCTGTCCGTCGGCCTGCAGGACGCACTCAGCCCCGGGCAGTGGCGGCAGCTCGCGCGCACCGGCACGAGCCACCTGATGGCGATCTCCGGCATGCACATCGGCATGTTCGCGGTCGTCGCGGGGTGGCTCGCCGGACGCGTGCAGCGGTGGCGCCAGCGACGCGGTGCGCGTGGCACTGCACGCGACGCGGCCGTGATCGTGGGGAGCGCTGCAGCGCTGGCCTACGGGGCGCTTGCCGGATGGTCGGTGCCCACGCAGCGCACCGCGATCATGATCGCCATCGTGGCGTTCGCGTTGCGCGCACGGCGCCGCATCGGCGCGGGTGACGCGCTCGCGCTCGGCGCAATCGCGGTGCTGGTGCTCGAGCCACTGGCGCCGCTGGCCGTCGGATTCTGGCTGTCGTTCGGCGCAGTCGCGGCGATCCTGCTGGTCACTGGTGGGCAGCTCGGGCGGTCCGGCGTTGTGCGCGGTTACGCCCAGGCGCAGTGGGCGGTCAGCGCGGGTCTCGTACCGGTCCTGGCCGGCAGCTTCGGCGCCGTCTCGATCGTTTCGGTCGTCGTCAACATGCTCGCGATCCCGTTGTACACGCTGGTCGTCGTTCCGCTCGTCCTGGTCGGCACGGCGCTGCTGATGGCGTGGCCCGCGCTCGGTGCGCCCCTGCTCGGCGGCACGGCATGGCTCATCGAGGCGACGTGGCCACTGTTCGCGGTGCCTGCGCAGTGGTCGTGGGCGAGCTGGGGGATCGCGGGACTCGAGCCCTGGGCATGGCTCGCCCTGTGCCTCGGTGCGGCGGCAGCGCTGGCACCGCTGCCGGCGATCGGACGCCTGGCCGGATTGGTGCTGGTCGTCGCCGCCTGCGCCTGGCGACCCGTGCCACCGGATGCGGGCGCCGTCCGCTTTACGATGCTCGACGTGGGGCAGGGCCTTGCCGCCGTCGTCCAGACGCGGCATCACGTACTGGTCTACGACGCCGGACCCGCCTTCCGCAGCGGCAGCGACGCAGGTGCGATGGCGGTCGAGCCGTTCCTGCGCCACCGCGGGCTGCGGCAGGTCGACGTACTGGTCGCGAGCCACGACGATCTCGACCACGCCGGCGGTGCGACATCGGTGGCAGGGCTCCTGCCGGTGCGTCGGCTGGTCGCGAGCGGCGCGACGCTCGATGCCGTGGGCGCAGTCGAGCCGTGCCGCCGCGGGGAACGCTGGCAATGGGATGGCGTGGTGTTCGAGTGGCTGCACCCCGGGATGCGGCGTTTCGACAAAGACAACGACAACTCGTGCGTGCTGAGGGTGCGCGTGGGCAGGCACACGGTCCTGCTCACCGGCGACATCGAGCGCAGCGCCGAGGCGGAGCTGGTCGAGCGTGGTGGCGTCGCTCGCGCCGACATCGTGCTCGTGCCGCACCATGGCAGCCGCACCTCGTCGACCGCCGCGTTCGTGTCGGCCACGCGGCCGCGCTGGGCGCTGGTGCCGTCGGGTCATCGCAACCGCTGGGGATTCCCGAAACCCGACGTGGTCGAGCGCTGGCAGTCGGCGGGTGCCGAGGTGCTCGTCGGGTCGGCGACCGGTGCCATCGAGTTCGAGCTGCATCCGCAGCGTCCGATCGCACAGCCAACCCTGTGGCGCTCGGCGCAGCGCAGGCCCTGGCGCGACCCCTGACGCGCGCCGTGGGTCGCCCGCCCGGGTCCCATGCAGTATGATCCGCGGGGTTTACCTGGGAGCACGGGCCGGGACATGTTCGAAATCGTGATGGCCGGCGGCATCGTGATGGTGCCGATCCTCCTGTGCTCGATTCTGGCCGTCGCGATCACGCTCGAGCGGCTGTGGACGCTGCGCGAACAGCGCGTCGTGCCGACCGAGCTCACCGACAAGGTCTGGCAGTGGGTCGAGAACCGGGCGCTGTCGGACAAGCAGGTGATGGCGCTGCAGCAGCATTCGCCGCTCGGCAGCGTGCTGGCCGCGGGGCTCGCGAACCGCCACCGCGAGCGCTCGGTGATGATCCAGGCGATCGAGGACGCCGGCCGGCACGTGGTCCACGACCTGGAGCGCTTCCTCAACACGCTCGGCACGATCGCCGCCATCTCGCCGCTGCTCGGGCTACTCGGCACGGTCACCGGCATGATCCGCACGTTCAAGGCGATCACCGTGGCGGGCATCGGCAACCCGGCCGCCATGGCGGGCGGCATCGCCGAGGCGCTGATCACCACCGCGGCGGGCCTGCTGGTCGCGATCCCGGCCCTGGTCGCGTATCGCTACCTGCGCGGGCGCGTCGACGCGCTCGTGATCCAGATGGAGAAGGAATCCATCAAGCTGATGCAGGCCATCGACCGCACCAGCGGCACGCGGCCCTCGGTCGCGCAGGACGAATCCGCGTGAGGTTCCAGCCGCGCCGTGCCGAGGAGCCCGAACTGAACATGACGTCGCTGATCGACGTCGTGCTGCTGCTGCTCATCTTCTTCATGCTCTCGACGCGCTTCATCGACGAGGGCCGCCTGCAGTTGCGCCTCCCCGAGGCGGGCGTCGAGCCCGACGCCGTGCAGCGCGACGCGGTCGAGATCGAGGTGACTGCGCAAGGCGGCTATCGCGTGAACGGGCGGACGCTCATCAACAACAGCCGGGAGACGCTCGCGGCGGCGATCGGCAAGGAGGCGGGCAACAACCGCGCCATCCCGGTCACGATCCGCGCCGACGCGCGCGCGACGCACCAGAGCGTGGTAACGGCCATGGACGTGGCCGGGCAGGCCGGCTACCGGCAGATCAACATCGCCACGGTCAACGATGGGCAATAAGGGCGCCATCATCAAGGCCGACCTGAACATGCCGTCCGGGGCGCTGGTGACTTACCGCCGGCTGCTCAGCTACCTGCGGCCGCACCTCAAGGTCTTCCTGGTCGGCGTGTTGGGCATGACGATCTTCGCCGCGACCGATGCCGGCTGGGCGGCGTTCGTGAAGTTCTTCCTCGATGGCACGTTCGTCGAGAAGGATCCGCGCATGGTGTGGCTGGTGCCGGTGACGCTGGTGGGCCTGTTCGTGGCGCGCGGCATCGGCGACTTCCTGCAGACCTACTGTCCTGGCTACGTCGGGCGCAGGATCGTCAAGACTCTGCGCAGCCAGATCTTCGACCGCTACCTGCACCTGCCGGTGTCGTTCTTCGACCGCCAGGCCTCGGGCGTGCTGTTGTCGAAGCTCACCTACAACACCGAGCAGGTCGCCAATGCCACCACCGACTCGATCACGGTATTCATCCGCGACACGCTGACCATCTTCGGGCTGATCGGCTACCTGCTGTACCTGAACTGGAAGCTCACGCTCATCAGCCTGGTCGTGGCGCCGCTGGTGGCGGCGCTGATCCGCCGCATCAACACGCTGTTCCGCCGCTACAGCATGCGCATCCAGAACTCGATGGGCGACGTCACCCGCGTCGCCAAGGAGGCCATCGAGGCGCCGCGCGTGGTGAGGGTGTTCAACGCCCAGGACTACCAGGCCGGCGTGTTCGAGCAGGTGATCGAGCACAACCGCCGCTCGCACATGAAGCTCATGATGACCAAGGGCCTGAGCAACCCGATCGTGCAGACGATCGCCGCCTGCGCGCTGGCGGTCGTGCTGTACCTCGCCACGCTCGAGGCCATCAAGGGCAGGATGACGGTCGGCGAGTTCACGTCGTTCATCGCCGCGCTGATGCTGGTGACGGCACCGCTGAGGCGGCTGGTGAACGTCGCGGGCCCGCTGCAGCAGGGCATAGCGGCGGCGCAGAGCATCTTCGAGGTCATCGACACGCCGCTCGAGCCGGCCGGCGGGCAGCGGGGGATCGAGCGTGCGCACGGCGAGGTCGAGTACCGCGACGTGCAGTTCGGCTACCCGGCTGCGGTGGATCACGTGCTGCACGGGGTGAGCTTCCATGCACGGGCGGGCGAGACCATCGCGATCGTCGGGCGCTCCGGCAGCGGCAAGTCCACGGTCGTGAACCTGCTGCCGCGCTTCTACGACGTCTCGGCGGGGTCGGTGCTCCTCGACGGCCAGGACGTGCGCGAGTACCCGCTCGAGCGGCTGCGGGCGCAGATGAGCCTGGTGAGCCAGGACGTGGTGCTGTTCAACGACACGATCCGCAGCAACATCGCCTTCGGCTACCCGGCGACCGACGAGGAGATCGAGGCCGCTGCGCATGCGGCGCGCGTGATGGAGTTCGCGGCGCAGATGCCGCAGGGTCTCGACACCGTGGTGGGTGACCGGGGGGCGCTGCTCTCGGGCGGCCAGCGCCAGCGCATCGCGATCGCGCGCGCCTTGTTGCGCAACTCGCCGATCCTGATCCTCGACGAGGCGACCTCGGCGCTCGATACCGGTCTCGAGCGCCAGATCCAGGAGCAGCTCGAGGCGCTGATGCGCAACCGTACCACGCTCGTGATCGCACACCGCCTGTCGACGGTCGAGAAGGCCGATCGCATCCTGGTAATGGACGGCGGCCGCATCGTCGAGATGGGCACCCACGAGGAACTGCTCGCCCGCGACGGACAGTACGCGGTGCTGCACCGCCTGCAGTTCAACGAATGAACGGCGACGCCGCGCTGCAGCGGCTGTGGTACGGGCCCCGCTGGATGAGCCTGCCGTTGTGGCCGCTGGCGTGGCTGTTCGCTGCGGTCGTTGCGACCCGCAGGCGACTCTATCGCGCCGGCTGGCTGCGTGCGCAACGCGTCGCCGTGCCGGTCATCGTGGTCGGCAACATCAGCGTAGGTGGCACGGGCAAGACGCCGGTGGCCGGCTGGCTCGCACGCGCCCTGACGCAGCGCGGATACCGTGTCGGCGTGGTTCTGCGCGGGTACGGTGGCCGCTCGACCCACGGTGTGCAGGTGGTGACTTCCGACGGCGACGCACGCGAAGTCGGCGACGAGGCCCTGGTGCACGCCCTGAGTGGCCCGCACGTGGTCGTGACCGGCGCCGATCGGGTCGCTGCGGCGCGCCGGGCTGTCGCTCAGGGTGCCGAGGTCGTCGTCTGCGACGACGGGCTGCAGCACCTGCGACTCGCGCGCGACTACGAGGTTGCCGTGGTCGATGCGCAGCGTGGGCTGGGGAACGGCCAGCTGTTGCCGGCCGGGCCGCTGCGGGAACCGCCGGCGCGCCTCGAGTCGGTCGACGCGGTGGTGTTCACGGAGCGCGGCATGCCGGTGCATCCGGTGCGGGTGTTGCGGCGACCACTCACCGTGGCGGCGCGGCTGAGTCTCGGAGATGCCGTCAATGTCGGCAGCGGCGAGCGCCGGGCACTCGATTCGTTCCGTGGTCGCGTCGTGCACGCCGTGGCGGGAATCGGCCATCCGGAGGCGTTCTTCGCCGCCCTGCGTGTCGCAGGTCTCGAGGTCGCGGCCCACCCGCTGGCGGATCACGCCGCTCTCGATCCGGGCCGGCTCCCGTTCCCGTCGGCCGCCACGGTCCTGATGACCGGGAAAGATGCCGTAAAATGCCGTTCATTCGCCGGCGCCGACTGGTGGTTCGTCGAGCTCGGGGTGCACCTCGAGCGGGCCGCGGCGAACGACTGGTTGGCACAGATCCTCGAGCGCGTCGGGCTGACCGGCGCGGGAGTGAACCTTGGATAGCAAACTGCTCGATATCCTCGCCTGTCCCGTGTGCAAGGGCCCGCTCACGTGGCATCCGGATGCCCAGGTCCTGGTCTGCCGCGCGGAGCGGCTTGCCTACCCGGTGCGCGAGGGCATCCCCGTGATGCTCGAGGAGGAGGCGCGCAAGCTCGGCTCGGACGACCCGCTGCTCGCGGAGTAGGCGTGGGCTTCCACGTCGTCATCCCCGCCCGCTATGCCTCGACCCGCTTGCCGGGCAAGCCGCTGCTCGACATCGGCGGCCAGAGCATGATCCAGCGCGTCGTGGAGCGCGCCTGCGCGAGCAGTGCCGACGAGGTGCTGGTCGCCACGGACGACCAGCGCATCGCCGCCGCCGTGCAGGATCCGCGGCGGCCGACGCAGCCGATCGCGGTGATGACCGATCCCGGCCTGCCTTCGGGCACCGACCGCGTGGCGGCGGTGGCCGCGGCCCGCGGCTGGAGCGACGACACGGTGGTCGTGAACGTGCAGGGCGACGAACCCTTCCTGCCGCCGGCGCTGGTCGCACAGGCGGCCGGCCTGCTCGCGCGCGACGCGGCCGCGGGCATCGCGACGCTCGCCACGCCGCTCGCGAGCCTCGAGGAATTCCTCGACCCGAACGTGGTCAAAGTGGTCACCGCGCTGGACGGGGCCGCGTTGTACTTCAGCCGCGCGCCGATACCGTGGAATCGCGAAGGCGCCCGGGACGGGCTCGGCAGCCAGACCGAGTTCGCCGGCGCGCTGCGGCACGTCGGCCTGTATGCCTATCGCGTCGGCGTGCTCAAGCGCATCACGCGCCTGCCGCCCTCGGGTCTCGAGCAGCACGAGAAACTCGAGCAATTGCGCGCCCTCGAACACGGCCTGCGGATCGTGGTGGCGCGGTGCGTCGAGCCGCCGGCTCCCGGCGTCGACACCGCCGCCGACCTCGAGCGCGCGCGTCTGAGAGTCGCCGCCCTGCGTTGAGCGGCGGCCGGAGTCTGCAAGCATGAATGAAGTCATCCACATGGCGTTCGGCATCACCATCACGCCGTGGAAGCTGATCGGCTACCTCGGCGTCGCGCTGTTCGCCGGACGCTGGTTCGTGCAGATGTACTACTCGCGCAAGCTGCGCCGGCCGGTGGTGCCGACGCTCTTCTGGCTGATGAGCATCTCCGGCAGCCTGCTGCTGCTGTCGTACTTCATCTTCGGCAAGAACGACTCGGTCGGGATCCTCTCGAACCTGTTCCCGGCCGGGGTGGCCTTCTACAATCTCTACCTCGACCTGCGCCACAAGCGCAATCGGCAGGACGCCGAGGCTATTTCTTCAGGCTGAGCGTGCGCCGCTCCGCGGGCAGCAACCCGCGCAGCTCGGCCGCTGTGAGTTCGCGCCATTTGCCCACCGGCAGCGTGCCGAGGTGCACGTGCATGATTCGCACGCGCTGCAGCCGTCGCACCCGGTACTCGAAGTGCTCGCACATGCGGCGGATCTGCCGGTTGAGCCCCTGCGTCAGCACGATGCGAAAGGTGTTCTTGCCGACCTGGGTGACCCTGCAGGGGTTGGTCACCGTGTCGAGGATGGGCACGCCGGCCGCCATGCCGGCGAGGAATGCGGGCGTGATGGGCCGATCGACGGCCACGATGTACTCCTTCTCGTGCTCGTGCTCGGCGCGCAGGATCGTGTTGACGATGTCGCCGTCGTTGGTGAGCAGGATCAGGCCTTCGGAGTCCTTGTCGAGCCGGCCGATGGGGAAGATGCGCTCGGGATGGTCGACGAAGTCGACGATGTTGCCCGGCACCTCGCGGTCGGTGGTGCACTCGATGCCGATCGGTTTGTTGAGCGCGAGGTACACGCGCTTCGGCTTCGGGCGCGGTGGCTGGCCGTCCACGCGCACGTCGTCGCCCTCTTCGACCTGCGTGCCGAGCACCGCGGGCGCGCCGTTGACCGTCACCCGGCCGGCTTCGATCCACTGGTCGGCCTCGCGCCGCGAGCAGGCGCCGGTCTCGGCGAGGAACTTGTTGAGCCGCATCGCCGCCCGCTTCAGCCGCCGGAACGCTTGACCGTGTAACCGAGCCGGCCGAGCTCGGCCACCAGCGTGTCGCGGTGGTCACCCTGGATCTCGATCACGCCGCCATCCACCGTGCCGCCCGACCCGCAGCGCTTCTTGAGACGCGTGGCAAGCGCCTCGAGCGACTCACCCGCGAGCGGCACGCCAGTGATCACCGTCACGCCCTTGCCCTTGCGGCCCTTGGTTTCGCGACCGACGCGCACGATGCCGTCGCCCGTCGGCGCGACCGCCATGGCCGGTTTGCTGCGCTTGCAGCGGCAATCGGTGATCGGGCGTGCGCATTCGGGGCACAGGCGCCCCGCGCCGGTGGAATAGACGAGTCTCGAGTTCGACATCGGTGCAACGGTGGCGTGGAGACGGCCGCTAGTCTGACACCGCGGACAAAGCTCTCCAAACCGTCGACGCCGGAGCGTATGCTGGACCGCACAACAACTCGATCATCCGCAGGGGGCACCATGAACCGACGGGACTTTTTCGTATCGTCGCTGGCCGCCGGCTTGGCCGCGTCGCTGGCGCAGAGCAGGGCGCTTGCTGCGGAGGCGGCACCGGTCGCAGCCGACATCCAGGCAGCCACCGGCGGCGGTGCCAGGGTGACGCTTGAGCGGGCCGCGCTCGAGGAACTGCGCACCAGCCTGCGCGGAGCGTTGCTGCTGCCGGGCCAGCCGGGCTACGACCAGGCGCGCCGGGTGCTGAATGCATCCATCGACCGGCATC
>Ga0079037_100001189_pt1 | contig 13233 bp, 13 predicted proteins | sample Mud3Dept4metaG_FD_71479 | JGI IMG/M metagenome (GOLD analysis project Ga0079037, IMG submission 71479) | Freshwater wetland microbial communities from Ohio, USA, analyzing the effect of biotic and abiotic controls - Mud 3 Core 4 Depth 4 metaG | ecosystem: Environmental > Aquatic > Freshwater >... | reverse complement strand
AGTATTCCTATACCTTCAACTTCTGATCAGCGACTTCTTGCCGGATCGTCACTTCGTAGGCTCCGCGGATGGGCGGCTTGGCATAAAACGGGACAAATCGGGCGACCTGTTCCTGAAAAAAATGGCTCCGTTCGTTCGCCAGCATGTCTTCCTTGCTCTCCCAGAAGGTCAGAACCACGGACTCGCCCGTCTTGGGGTCGCTCATAAAATAACCTCCCCTAAAACCCTTTTGCTCCCGGCACAGGGGGATGACGACGTCCTGGAACATCCGGGAAGCCTCGGCAATCTTATCCATCTTAAGCCGGCTCTTGAGGACGCGAGCGAACATGAGATCCTCCTCTCTCTGACCCAAAACTCCCAGTCACTCTCCGGATAGTCCACCCGGGGAGGAAGACTCCACAACCGCTCTAGACCAGGATCTCGTTACATTCCCGGACCCGGCTCAGGCTGATCTCCGGGTTGAAGGTCCAGGAGTACATGTTGACGGAGCGGAAATAGGGGAAAAAGTGGGCCCGGTAAAAGGGTCCCTGCGGATAATAACCCTTGGTCCATTCGATCGCCCCGATGAAGTCCTGCGCCCGGATATACCGCAGGAACGCCTGGACGAACCGGTATCTTTCATGGGGAGCCAGACCGGGATAAGCCACATGGTTGATCCAGGCCCAGCGCTCCTTGGTCTTGCCGAGATGATCATGGCAGATGAAATTGATCGCCCCGGCGACCCGCCCCTCTTTCTCCCAGATCAACGTCTGCGCGACATCCGGGCAATGAAGCTCCCAGGCCAGTTCATCGGATTCCCAGGATCTCGCCAGCTCGATCTTACCCCGATAGGCGTTGAAAAGCGTCAGGCATGAGTCCAGGTCCTCGGGGCGGTATTCCCGAACGGCGGTTTCTTCTCCTTTTCGCGGTTTCCTATCCCCACCGATCAATTTGGCGGCGGCCTTTTCCCAGGTTTTGAGACCTTCCGATTCATCCACCCGCCTCAGGTCCAGGATCCGGGCGATCACGCGAATCCTTTTCATCCATTCCAGGCGATTCCCCTCGGCTTGCAGCTTGCGGAGCATCAGCGTGGAGCGGTGCCCGGTCTCGAAAGTGGACAGGGCGAAATCGTACTTATACTTCTGGTTGACCCGGAGCGCCTCGTTGATGATCGCCAGGGCATGCCCCTGCCGCAGCAACTCTTTCCGGGTAACCAGGAGGCAACTCCAGGTCCCGCGATAGATCCGGCCCCGGAATTGGAAGGTATGGGGAACGTTCCCAAGGAAAGAAACAATCTCCCCTTCCCGGTAGGCCGCGATGAGATGGTCGTTGTCCTTTGTCCGGCCGAAAAGATAGCGAAGGAACGCCGGACGGTAAAAATTAGGAAAGGAAGAGATGCCGTATTCGTCCCGCCAGGACGAGTGGGCCATCTTCTCCAGGCCCTCGTAATCCCCGCGAAACGGCTCGAGGGAGAGTCCGGAAACGTCGGCCATCTCAGTTCGGTTTATTGTGACCGTTCTCGCCCGGCTTGAAAGTTTTGTACTTGACCGGCAGGGCGGCGTTTTTGCGCCAAAACTTGAGCTCGGTCACCTTGTAAATGCTGCGCTTGCGGACGCTCAGGATGCCGACCACGCGGTCCTTGTCCCAGTACTGGTAATCGTGCGTGGAGATCGTCGGCGGAGCCTGGGGATGGGAATGGATCGATCCGATGTAGTCGAGGTCGCTCGCGGCGACGATTTTATCTATCTTTCCATAGTCGGGGATGACGTAGTCGTAGGTCGCCTCGACGACCGGCGGGATGACGATCTGCATGATTTTGAAGGTCCGGTTGGCCAGGCGTTTGCCGAGCATGATGCCGTAGACCTCGCGGGGATAGCCCCGGGCCGCCCGCCTTTTGAATCGGTTGAGGTCGCACTCGTTGATGAAAAGTCTCATGGGCGAATAAAGGTGTTTAATTTCCCCCTGTCCATCGGTGGGTGGGGGTTCTATGCTTATACCATATCCGGCCTCCCTCCGTCAAACCGAAGGGGCCCGGGAAAGCGTGCCGGAGGCGCCCGGGTGACGAAAAAATTATGACTAAATATATTATTATCAATAATATGCATTTGTTTTGATGTCTCCTCCCCGGGTCCGGGGGTTCACTCCCAATAAAGCCGGGGATATTTTTTTAAATTATTGATATTAAATAACTTATATCACCATTAACTCCTCAAGGCCCTGCGGGCCACCCGCGAACGATGAAAATTTCCCTCCTCTTGGGGAGCATTTCGGTTTCTGCCCCTCTTTTTCATTGATTCCGAACATCCCCTTGTCTATGATGAAACGAGCCAGGAGGTCCGATGAGTCCAAAACGCGTTATTCTGCGCCTTCTCGGGCCGGTCCTCACGGCCCTTTTGCTCTCCGGGTTGAACTCCGACGGAAGAGGCAGGCAGGTAGAATCCGCCGGAGAGCCGGAGCTTTGCCAGGGCAACTACCTCAGCGAACCGGCCGCCCGGCACCAGCTGGCCGAATTCGCCCGAGGGTATTCGACGGCCGCCCAATGGGAAGCCCGGGCTCGGCGCGTCCGTGAGGGCATACTGAAAGGGGCGGGCTTCCTTCCCCCTCCCCGAAAATGCCCGCTCAACCCCATCGCCCACAGCCGACGGGACCATGACGGCTACAGCGTTGAGAATGTCGCCTTCGAAAGCCTGCCCGGCTTTTTTGTGACGGGTAACCTCTACCGGCCGAAATCCGGAAAGCCCCCCTATCCGGCCGTCCTGTGTCCCCACGGTCACTTCACCTACCCCGGAGGCGGGGGCCGGTTCCGTCCGGACATGCAGCTCCGCTCGGCGATCCTGGCTCGGATGGGGGCCATCGTCTTCTCATACGATATGGTGGGCTGGGGGGACTCGACGCAGACGACTCATGATCATCCGCGCGTCCTGGCCCTGCAGCTCTGGAACGGCATCCGCTCGCTCGACTATCTGGAATCGCTGGGCGGGGTCGACATGAAGCGCATCGGCATCACGGGCGCTTCCGGAGGCGGCACGCAAACTTTCCTCCTCACCGCCGTGGATGAGCGGGTGAGCGTGTCGGTACCCGTCGTGATGGTCTCGGCCCACTTTTTCGGGGGCTGCAACTGCGAGAGCGGGATGCCCATCCACCGGAGCGGATTCCACGTCACCAACAACGCCGATATCGCCGCCCTGGCCGCGCCGCGGCCGCAGCTCCTCATCTCCTGCGGCGAGGACTGGACCAAGAACACTCCCCAGGTCGAGTTTCCCTACATCCAGAACGTCTATCGCCTGCTGGGCGCCGCAGACCAGGTGGCCAATGTCCACTTGGCGGATGAGGGCCACGATTATGGGCCGTCCAAGAGGGCGGCGGCCATCAAGTTCTTCGCCATCCACCTGGGTCTCGACCTCAGCCGGGTCGCGAACCCGGCCTGCTATGAGGGAATCGATGAAAGCGGCGTCTCTATCGAGCGGCCCGACAGACTGCGGGTTTTTGACGACAGACATCCCCGGCCGGCCCCAGCCCTTAAGGGGGATGAGGCGATAACGGCGGCGCTCGAGGCCAGGTAAGAGACCGTATTTTCCCCCTGGCCTTTCCCCCCGACCCCCCAAGAGGGGTTCTTGCCGGCGGGACGCAACGTTCTCCGCCCGGCCCGCCTTCTATATAGAGAAGTTGTGTATTATAATTGAATGATGAAGGACGTTTTTTTCAAGGGAAAGTCGGAGGTCCGGAATCACGGCCTCGCTTTGCTCATCTCCCTCCTTGTCCACGCCGGGATGCTATACCTTCTGGCCGCCCATTTCGTCTCGGTCCGGATCATCGAGATCAAGGAACCGGTAACCTCGGTCATTATCGTTCCGCCGCCTCCCCTTGAGCTCCCCAGGAGCGCCCGGAATCCCGCCAACCTGCCCGCCATAATAGAAGGTTTCCCCGAGTTCCTGCCGAGCCGGACGCTCCCCGGCGAGGCTAACGCCCCAGGCGAGGAGCCGGCGTCCCCGGAGGAACCCTCGGAGGCCGCGGCGATCGAAGCCTTCGAGCCCAGGTTCAGCCAGGGATTCCGGCTGGACCAGACGCCGTCCGGGAAGCCGGGTATCGCCTCCGGCGACAAGCTGCGCCTGCCGATCCCGGATCGCAAGAAAGCGGGCGCCGACGTGCTGACCAGGACGCCGCCTCCTCCCAAGGATATCGACTGGCGGAAGTATCTTTCCTCGAACTCGACGGGCGGCCGCTGGTCCTACCGAAGCAGCACGGTCGGCGGGAGGCGGGTTCGGGGAGACCTCCGCGGCCGGATGACAACCTCGGCTTCGGTTAAAAGATACAACCTCGCTCCCTGGGCCAGCAAGGTCGTCGAGGTCATCCAAAAAAACTGGGACATCCCTCCCACGCGTCCGGTCAACCCCGACGCGGCGGTCGAGATCATCATCGTCCTTCAAAAAAGCGGGCAGGTCTCGACCATCGAAATGATCGCCTCATCGGAAGACCGGGCCTTCGACCAGGCTGCCCGGTTCGCCGTCGAGCTGAGTTCACCCCTGCCCCCGCTGCCGGATGATTTCCCTTCCGCAAGCCTCGAGATTTCATTCGTCTTTTCAGTCCAATGACCAGGAAAATCGTCTGCCTCGCGCTTCTGGCCGCTCTGGGCGGCGCCCGGCCGGCCGTTGACTGGCGAACGGATCTCGCCGCCTACTTCGGCAGCGAGAAGGCCGGCGATTGGAGCGGAGCCGTCGGCTTCCTGACCGGGCAGTTCGAGTCTCTGAGTGAGGAAGACAAGCCTGTTGCCTGCGGGATGCTGGCTTATCTCCATGGCCGGCTCGGGGACAGGCAGAATGAATACCGGAGGCTTGGAGAGTATTTCGAGAAATACGGCGCCGTGGGCATGGGATATACCTTCCTCCCCCTGGCCACGCGGAACGGCGTGCTCCGCTATCTACGGGAATGGCAGCTTCGCTATCCCTGGGTTCTCAAGATCGGACTCATCTCTCCCGGCGGGCCCGCCCAAGCCAAGCCGTCGTCAAACCCGCCGGAAAACATCCTCCTCGGGGTGGAGATGGCGGCGGATGTCTACTACAAGCTGACGGATGGTGAAAACGTCCTCAAGGGAGGCCAGTTCCGGCGGGGCTTCAATTCCATCCCCCTGCGGGCGAAAAAGCTCTTCCGGGAGCCTGGAGCATTCCCCTACACCCTGGAATTCAAGGCCGGAGATCTTGTGGTCCGCCGCGAGCTCGTCATCGGGGTGCAGATGGAGCGTCAGGGGACGCTGGCGAACCCCGCCGAAGCCGCCGCGGGCGCCGAGTTCATCCTGGAGATGTTCTTCGGCCAGGAGCTTCTGGCTTCGAGCCGCAAGACCGCGGTCTCGCTTAAAGAGATGGCTATCGAAGTCCCGCCGCCGTCCGGAAAATATGATCCCTTCGGCCCAGGCTACCAGAACGACCCAAAGCTCCCGAGCGGAGTTCCCATCATGGCCGTCCCGGCCGCTATCATGGAGGCCATCAAGGCGCTGAAGAAAAAGGACGAAGTCGAGCCCGTGCCGCCGGTCGAGCTGAGGCCGGAAATCGTCTTTCCCTACATGCTCCCGGGCTCTTCCGGCGAAAGCATCGAGGTCCGGGCCCGGCTCTCGCTGGGCCTACGGGAGATGAGCTTCCTTTCCTATTCCCTGATCGACCGGCGCGGAAAGCCGGACTCGCCTTGATTCCCGGCCGACGCTAGAGATAAAACCGGTAGATGATCCCCATTCCCCATTCGGTCCCGCCCAGGTTGACCCGGAAACCCGGATTATCGGTCTCAACCTTGCAGAACTTGAGGTAGGCCTTGACGGACAGCGCGGAGGTCAGGTGGAGATAGCCTCCGCCCGTCACATGGAAGCCGGTCCGGCTGCCCTTCACCGATTCTATGGGGAACGTCGCGGCATAGGTCTCTTTATAAGAAATATATTCGATGCCCGGCCCGGCGAAGATGGCAAATCGGCCGGTGTCGTAGGAATAGCGCAGGGAAAGAAACAGGTTGGTCAGGCGGAGGTTGAGTGCCTCTTCCGTATAGGAGGTCCGCCCTTTCCTGGAAAGAGTCCGCCCCCCCGCGGAGAAATCGACGCCGTGGGGTTCCCGAACCGGGAATCGCATGGTCAGCTCGCCTCCAAGGAAGGGAGCGCTTTTCCCGTACAGTTCCTGGAAAACCTCATCCTGCAGGAAATAAATGCCGCCCAGAAGCCCCACCGTCAAATACCTCTCCTCGTCGGGCAGCAGTCTGATGCGGGTCTGGGTCTGGGCCCGGGCCCATGAGGAGACCGCCAGAGCCAGGCACAAGAGAGCAGCCGTTTTTCTCAAATCTGCCCCTTCGTGTTCCTGCTCCGCCCGCCGCGCTGGAGCCTGACAGCCGGATTCCCGGCGTTGACCGTCGTGACCGCCGGATCGCTCTCGACGCCCAGGCTGTCCACCGCCGTGACGGCGAGGCGGTAAGCCCTGTTCCTGTCGATGTTTCTCAGCGTATAGGAATAGTCGCTCGCGGAGACTTCCGCCAGCAGGCTTTGGCCAGCGTTCAATTCATAAACCCGGTAGTTCTCAACATCGTCATTCAAGGGGTTCGGCTCCCAGGTCAATTCGATCAGCGTCTCATGGAAGAAGAGGGCTTTGTTCTCGACTTTTTCGCCGTGGAGGTTGAGGGGCGGGGAGACAGAGGCCACCCCGACTTTCTGGCCGGGCGCAAGCCCAGGGTAAACCCGCTGCGTCCCATCCTGGAAAGTCACCTTGAGGTCATATTTGGCCCCGCCGGCCGCCGACACGCCAAAGTGGGCGATGGGCAGGTCTTGCCCCAAATAGCCGTATTCTCCCGACATCTCCCGATGCCCTTTTAGGGAAGCCGGCACTCCGACCTTGCCGGCCTCATAGAGGTCGAGCTTGGCGCCGAAGCCGCCCGCATGGCCCCCCGTATCGCTCAGGATTTCCGCTTTCAGCCAATCCGAGTTATTGAGGTCGTTGCGAAAAAGCCGGTTGGACCCGGTTTCATTCGTGACGTAGATGTCCAAGTCGCCGTCCCCATCGAAATCGGCCAGGGCGCAGCCTCTGGGGCCGGCGATGCGGAGTGAGGCCTCCAGTCCCGATTCTTCGGCCGGCACCAGGGTAAAATTCCCCTGCCCATCGTTCTCGTAAACGTTTTCCCCGGAGAGATAAAGGTCGAGGTCCGTGTCGTTATCAAAGTCTCCGAAGCTCGTGTGAAAGCCTTCGATCGGCCGCGTCCAGCTTATCACCTGGTAGGAGGAGTAGGCGCCGCCGGCATTCCTGTAAAGGTCGATCCGGCCCGTGCCGACGACGGCCAGGTCGAGGTCGGCATCGTTGTCCATATCGGCCCAGGCGATGCCGTTATCGAATTCGCCGTAACCGGTGGGCAGTCCGATCTCCGCCCCGACGTTCAGGAAATGGCCGCTCCCGTCGTTCCGGAATACAGTCGAGGCGGGACCCCACATGGCTTGGGCGATGTCGATATCCCCGTCACCGTCATAGTCCCCCGTCGCAACCCCCTGGCTGAACCCGGTCCAGTCGACGCCCCGGTATTCGGGAGTGAATGTCCCGTCTCCATTGTTGACATAGAAGTTGAGGAGGCTCCGGGGAGGCGAAGGAAAGGGATTGAGCGGGTCCGAAACGAGCAGAGGGTTGGTGAAATACAGGTCGATGTCTCCGTCCCCGTCGAAATCGGCGGCCGCAACGCCGCTCGTGGTCAGGTCGACGTTCGGCGCCGGGTGGATCGTGGAAGTGATATCCTCGAAAAAGCCGTTTCCGTTATTCCGGTAGAGATGGTTGCGGGCCGGAGCTACTCCTGCGGAGGCCGTCGAGGCGAAGAGGTCGAAGTCCCGGTCCCCGTCCAGGTCGACGAAGACGGCACCGTGGGTCCCGTAGGGATAGGCGTCCGCCACCCCCCGGCTTCCGGCCTCGTCGATAAAAGAGTCGCCGTAGTTGATAAAAAGGTTGTCGGGGATCGAAGGAAGGGCTTCGGTTCCTTGGTTTTTGACGAATAGATCGGCGCGACCGTCTCCGTTCACGTCCACCCAGGAGGCCCCTTGCCCGCCGAAATCGGGGGACCCCCGGACTCCGAAACGGGCACTGACTTCAGTGAAATGGATCTGGCCGAAACATAGCGCGGACACCCCGACGAGCCCGGCGAGGAAGATGCCGCCGCGCCAAAAGGAGAAACGCAGAGAACACCGTCCGTCCATTTCCCAACGCTCTTTTCGTCAAGCCCGATTTCGCCAGAAGTGTGACAGCAACAGGCGGTTTTGTCAAGGTTGCCCGGGGGCCTTATGATCGCCTGGCATAAGTGTTCGCTGTGCTGCCAGGCTAAAATGCCCCCCCGGAGGGCGAGGGCGGATTTCAGCCCTCCATCACGTAGCGGTGGTTGCAGCAGTCGTGCCCCTGCATCAAGGTTTTGGTCCGGATCATCTTCAGCTTGGGGTTGAAGCCGCTGGCGGAGGCGTAGTCCGGAAAGCAGATGGTCGCGAAACCGATGTCGGCGGCGTTCATCCCCCGGAAGGTCTTGGCCCAGAGGCACTCCGTAACCTTGATCTCGAAAGCCTTGGGGCTGTCCTCGACGATCGAGAGGGAGAGCACGTTCTTCCAAAAATGGTCCGGGTTCTTGAGGGGAGTCACAAAAGCGGCCAGGTCGCGCTTGGGCAGGGCCTTGGCCGCGTTCTGGATGCCTATTGAAGCGGCTTCGGAAGAGCCCTTTTTCAGGATTTCAACGAATTTCTCCCGCCCCCCTGCCTTGGCCAGGACGAGCATCAGCGGGATGAAGCTGTCCCGGTAGGCGAAGTTGAACATATCCTCAAAAGTCACATTGGCATTGACCAGGAACTTATGCTTCTGCGCCGGAGCCTGGGAGGAAGGCTTTACCTTTTCTTTTTCTTGTCCCCGGGCCGGGAGCGGACCGCCCAGGCAGACCAAGGCTCCCGCCGGCCAGACGGCGCGCAGGAATTCCCGCCGGCCCTTGGAAAGATCGGTTGTTCGAGGCTTCATCCGCATCTCCTTTCTCCGGTCGCTCCCATCTATGGTAATCAGGCGCTGACGGGATGTCAATTCGGGCGGAAGCCCGGGCCATCGTCCCGCCCTCGCCCCCACGCTTGATGACACCCAGTCGACCGAAAATGCCGTTTCTCAAGAAAAGGGGGGCCGGGTCACTTTAATGGGCGCCGCGCCCGAAATCGAAAGGCCTGACCGGCCGGCTCGATAGAGACGTCCCGGAATCCGGCCGCTTCGAGCCTCGCGCCGAAGGTCTTCGGGTCGACAAGGACCATCGTATCGCCGATATGGATGAGCCGCATGCTGGGGCTCGGCAGGCTGTCCGAGCCGGCGAAATGGCCCCCCGGCCTAAGAACTCGGAATACTTCGTGGAGGATTCTGTCCTGAAGCTCACGGGACGGCACATGGTGCAGCATGGTGAATGAAACCGCCCCCGAGAACCGGGCGTCGTCAAAAGGGAGTGACGATGCGTCGCCTTCGAGGACGGCCACGTTGCTGTCCTGCAGGCGGAGGCGGAGGGATTCGGCCAGGGCGGGATCGATTTCGACAGCCGTGACATGCTCGGCACTTCGCCTGAGAATATCGGTGGTGAGCCCAGGACCGGGGCCGACCTCCAGAACCTCCGGTCCAAGCTCCAAACCAGCCAGGACCCAAGCCATTCTCGGACCGATTCTTTTCCGCCAGCGACTCGACCGGCAAAACCAAAGATGAAAACGGTTCATTTTTCCTTGCCTCCTCGAGTCCCGCGGTGAAAGAACAATACCGGGCACCCGGCGATTATCTCAGATCCAGACATCGGAGGGAGCCGTCTTGTCCCCGCCGGCTGCGCCGGTGTTGACCGTCCCGGCTGCCTCCACCAGCAGGACCTGACATTCTTTCTCGGCCGAAGTCTTGTGGGGAACGCCTTTTGGAATCACGATCATCTCTCCTTTGCAGACGGGCACTTCCCCCTCCCGGAAGTGGACGACCATCTCGCCGTCCCAGACCAAGAAAGCCTCGTCGGATTCCTTATGGTCATGCCAGACGAATTCCCCCTGCAACTTGACGAGCTTGAAATGGTGATCGTTCATCCGAGCGATGATTTTTGGTGACCAATGCTCGGAGAACCGGGAAAGCTTCGCCTTAATACTGATCGTGTTGGTCATGGGATGCTCCCCTCCATCGGCGCCCGGCGCCGTTTTAGACGTCGATTCTCAGGATCCGATAGTCGGCGTCGACAAAACCGGCTTTCCGGTACGCCTTGAGGGCGCGCTCGTTGTTTTTGTGCACATAGAGCCTCAGGTCCAGCGCCAGATCATGTCTGGCGGATTCCCTGACCGCATCAATCAGCACCTTCATAAGCCCGCGCCCTCGATGTTCGGATCGGATGTACAAGCTCTGAACCCACCAATAATAGCCCGCGTTCCAATTGCTCCATTCCTTAACGACGGAGATACTCCCCGCGATTTTCTCCGAGCGGTCCTGGAGAACCCAGTAGACCGCCACCGACTCGTCGTCGAGCGCGGCCCGAATTCCTTCGCGGACTATCGGGCGGCTCTTCCTGAGCCCTTCGGCCTCCTTGGCTTCCCGGAGCGTGAGCTCAACCAGCTCCTCCAGATCCCGCCGCGTCGCCCGCCGAACTGAGAAGTCCATAATTTGTCTTTTTATTTTAGGGAAGTCCGTGCTAGACTGCAACCCCGGCTTTGGGGCCGGCAATTGAAGGATTCATCGAAGGAGGACCTATGAGGAATCATAAGAAGCTTATGATGATGTCCCTGGCTTTCTTCCTGCTCTCTTCCGTCCTGTCCGCGGCCGCTTCGGTCGAGGGAAGCCCTCAGCCGGGCGCGCCCGTCTATTTATACAAAACCACCTTTGTGCGGGCGGCGCCGGGGAGGCTCCTCGAGCTCATCGACCTCTACAAAAACAGGATGGCCGTTTATGAGGCATCGGGAGACGAGCGCCCATTCTGGTGGCGTCACACCCAGGGCGACCAGTGGGACCTCATGCTCCTCTTCCCCATGGGAAGCTACACCGAATATTATGCCCAGGAAAAAGTCTCCCGGCGGAAGAAAGCCGCCGAGGCTTCTCCGCTCTCTCCGGGCGACTTCCAAAAGAAACTCGACGCCTGTTCCTCATGGCGGGAAGACGTCTTTGTCCTGGGGCCTCCTCTCGAAACGGTAAAGAAGGAATTCGCAGGAATGGCCTACTTCCACATCGAGATCTGCGTCGCTCTTCCGGGGAAACAGGCGGAACTCTACAAGGAACGGGAGATGGAAAACGCCTATGGGGTCGCCACGGGGCGGCCGGAGAACATGATTTTCATACGCGACCAGGGGGCCGTCTGGGATCTGTATACCCTCGGGTGCTACCGGGATCTCAAGCACTGGGCCTCAAGCCCGGAATTGACCAAGGAGCAGCGCGACTTGGCGGCAAGGAAGGCCGGGTTCAACAGTTCCGACGAGATCGGGCCCTACTTGAGAACGCTGATCGACATGCACCGGGATACGATGGGCGTGGCCATCAAGTAAACCGCGGAAACCAAAAATGGGGAGGGTCCTATTTTTCCCCCGCATCCACTTCATGTGCTCCGGGTCAATGGTGTCGTGTCTCCCTAGGAGGAGTCTGCGGCGGGGATCATTAAGACGATCCGCCTTGGGATTCATATCCGGAGGAGATAGGAGACCTTCAGGGTGACGGAATAGCCGCCCACCCGGCCGAGGAGCTCGTTCCGCTCGCTCTTCTTCAAAGAAAGCTGGACGATGTTGCCGGCCCCGAAGTAGTACCCGACGAGGAAATCGAGGCTGTACTGGTCGTCCCTGGTCTCGCCGAGGAGCCGGGCGTTGAGAAAGAGGCTCCGTGTAACCTGGTAGTGGAGGGCGGTCTCATAGGCAAGGCCTTTGAAGGCTTCCTCGCCGGTGGCATCGACGACCTGCCGGATCCAGTCGCCCTCGAACGACCACTCCAAGTTGCTGCGGGGACGCAGCGTCAGCTGGCCCTCTATGCTGAACTGGGAACCAGGAGAGACGGCGGTGAATGCCTCGTTGTAAATGCCGCGTTTCTCCCAACCTCCTTCAAGGCTGACCTCTTTGAGGAAGCCGCCGCGCTCCCAGCTGAAGTCCACATTGCCGCCGTAAGTCTTGATGAAGTCCGCCGTCCAAGCCAGCTCATCGCCCTCATCGACGATCTGATACTTGCTCTTGCCAAGCTCCAGGCCGCCATGGATCTCCAGCCGGTTGAGGAATTCCGTCCAGACGAAGAACTCCAGGTTGTTCCCGGTCAGGTTCCCATGGGAATCCTGGTCAACGCGGCCGCCGATATCCAGGCTGAAGCGCTTGAGTGCTCCCTCGTTATAGCGCCAGGCGTAGCCGGTCATGAAGTCGAAGGACTGGATGTCGACCTGATCGATGAAGCCGGTCCGGATAGAGACATCGTCCTCGATCCTCTGGAATCCCGACATGATCTGAAGGCCGGCGTCCGGCTCCCTTTGGAACTGAAGCTGATGGATCCCGTTCTTCGAATTGGAAACACCTTCGTTGAAGGTGAAAGCGCTCATTCCCCTGAGGTAGTAGATATCCTTGAAGTTGAAGTTGTAGTCCAGGGCGACATTCTGGTTGCGGTCTGCCCCGTCGTGGATCCCGGCATAATAAACCCCGACCTGGGAGTTCTTAAAGATATCCTTCTGGACGCGGACGACACTGAAAAAAGAGTCGCCGGCCTCCTCCTTGTTGAGGGCGCCGAGGATCCCGAAACCGAACCCGCCCGTCTTCCCGGAGACCTTGGCCGCGAACTTCGGGTCCCGGATGCGCCGGGAATAGAAGAGGCTGAGGCCCTCGTCATGATACTCGTCTCCCGAGGAAAGGGTGAAGTAACGGCTGCCCTCGGTGAAGAAAGGCCGGTTTTCCTGGAAGTAGTTCTCGTAGGGCGAAAGCTGATAGATGAAGGGATCGGACTCGACCTCGCTGAAGTCGGGGCTGGCCGTCGCGTCCAGGTAAAGGTTGGGCTGGATGCCCCACTTGGCGTCGAGCCCGAAGGCCGCCTTGTTGTCTTCCGCCCCTTCCCACTTCGACATCCGGACGCCCGAATAGGGGAAGAATTCCAGGTTATAGCCGGGCCGGACGCCTGAGAGTCCGCGCATCTCGCCGGTCTGCTGGAGTTTCGGCAGGTCGCGGTCGACGTCGGTCCAGTAGTCGGTTTCGTTCAGCCGATGGATGTACCTTTCGAAGTTGACTCCCCAGACCTGTTGGTCCGTGGCGGAGAAGCGCAGCGATTTAAAGGGGACGGC
>Ga0079037_100001188_pt1 | contig 13236 bp, 16 predicted proteins | sample Mud3Dept4metaG_FD_71479 | JGI IMG/M metagenome (GOLD analysis project Ga0079037, IMG submission 71479) | Freshwater wetland microbial communities from Ohio, USA, analyzing the effect of biotic and abiotic controls - Mud 3 Core 4 Depth 4 metaG | ecosystem: Environmental > Aquatic > Freshwater >... | reverse complement strand
TTGCCGCCGACGTCCACCATCGCCGGTTGCCGACGCTCGTCCACGTGCGTGAAGTCGTTGCTCATCCGCCGATGTAATGCATTTCGATCCTGGTGAGAGGCTGCCCGCGACGGCGCAGCGCCTCGCGCTGCTCGCTGTAGCGATCCGTGCGTCGTGTCCAGGCGGTGCGCAGCAGCGCGGCCAGTTCCGCGTCCGTCGCGCCCGAGCGCAGCGCAACGCGCAGGTCGGTGCCGGCGGTCGCGAACAGGCAAGTGTAGAACATGCCCTCTGACGACAGTCGTGCCCGCGTGCAGTCGCCGCAGAACGGTGCGCTCACGGAGGAGATGAAGCCGATCTCTCCAGCGCCGTCGTCGTAACGGTACCGCTCGGCGACCTCGCCGCGGTAGCCGCCCGGCTGCGGGGTCACCGGCCAGCGCGCCATGATGTGGCGCAACAGATCGGAGGAGGGCACGACCTCTTCGGCGCGCCAGGCGTTGCGGGTGCCGACGTCCATGTACTCGATCAGTCGCACGATCACCGGCGTGCCGCGAAAGCGCTCGAGCAGCGCCGGCACGGTGTGGTCGTTGATGCCGCGTCGAACGACAGTGTTGACCTTGACGGGCGCGAGGCCGGCCTCGAGTGCGGCCTCGATGCCTTCGAGCACGTGTTCGAGGCCGCCGAAGCCGCCGCTCATGCGAGCGAACACCTCGGGGTCGAGCGAGTCGAGGCTGACCGTGACGCGGCGCAGGCCGTTGCCTTTTAGTTCCGCGGCATGCTGCGCGAGCAGCACGCCGTTGGTGGTGAGGGCGAGGTCCTCGGCTCCTTCGATCATCGCCAGCTCGCCCACCAGTTCCGCGAGCCCCGCGCGCAGCAGCGGCTCGCCGCCCGTCAGCCTGATCTTGCGCACGCCGAGCTCCACGGCGGCGCGCGCCACGCGTACGATCTCGTCGAAGCCGAGCCGCTCGCTCGTGCGCAGGAAGCGATAGCGCTCGTGGAAGGTCTCCTTCGGCATGCAGTACGGGCAGCGGAAGTTGCACCGGTCCATCACGGAGATGCGCAGGTCGTGCATGGCGCGGCCGACTTGGTCGCGCGGACGCGCCGGCGCCAGATGCGCGACGACCTTGCCGGCAGGTGCGGGAGCTTCGGGCATGGGCCTCACCAGCGATACAAGGCGGCGACGTGGCCCGCCGCGTACTCGGCGGGGCCGGGTTGCAGCTCGACAAAGCCGTCGGTGCCGAGCAGAGACACGAAATCGCCCGAGCCTCGAGTTGGCCTGGGCAGCGCCACCGTGCCGAGCGTCGGGCTCGAGCCGAGCTGCACCGGCAGGAAATACCACAATGCAGGCGTGACGCGAAAGGGTGCGCCGAGGGTGACGGGCTCGGGCGCCCGCGCCGCGAGCCCGCTGGCGGCTTCCAGCCCCGGCACGACGTAGCGTACCAGGCACACCAGCGCCGAGACGGGATTGCCCGGCAGTCCAAACACCGCCTGGCCCTCGGGTCCGACGCCGAACCACAGCGGCTTGCCGGGCCGCTGCGCGACGCGGTGCAGCACCTCGGTGACGCCGATGTCGCGCAGCGCACGCGGCACGTGGTCGTAGCGACCCATCGAGACGCCGCCCGACAACACCAGGACGTCGTGCGTGGCGAGGTGAGTAGCCAGGCGTTCGCGGAGCACCTGCGGATCGTCCGGCAGGTGGTCCTCGGCGACGCGATGGTAGCCGCGCAGCGCGAGCGCGCCGCGCAGCGCGTGGGAATTGGAACTGCGCACCTGCCAGTCCTCAATCGGCTCGCCGGGCTCGACGAGTTCGTCGCCGGTGGCCACGATCAACACGCGCGGCTCGGCACGCACGTTGGCGCGCGGCAACCCTGCCGAGGCGAGCACTGCAAGTTCGGGCGCTCCGAGGCGGGTGCCTCGCGCGAGCAGCAGGTCGCCTTCGCGGCAGTCCAGCCCGCGAGTGTGCACGTTGCCGAAAGGCTCCGCCACGAAGTCCGGCTGCACTTGCGCCCAGCCGTCGGCCACGCTGAGGCGCTCGACCGGGATCACGCAGTCGCTGCCCGGCGGCAGCGCCGCACCCGTCATGACCTCGAGGCAGGCGTCGGGTGGCAACGGTTGCGGGCGCTGGCCGGCGGCCTGAGTGCCGGCGATGCGGAAGCGCCGTTGCCCGGCGCGCCACGCCTCGCTCGCGATGGCGATGCCGTCCATGGTGACGCGGTCGAACGGCGGCTGGTCGCGCTCGGCGCGCACCGACTGCGCAAGCGCTGCGCCGGCGAGCGCGGCCAGTGGCCGCGATTCGAGCGGCAATGGCTGCACGCGCCGGCGGATCAGTGCCTCGGCTTCCGCGGGTGTCGGCAGTGACTGCACGGGGGCTCGTCGCTGGGCGCGGGTTGGGCGCGCAGGGTTGTTGCGGCGAGCCCGTACGGCGCGCGCTTACTTCTTCTGCGCGGCGCTGTACGCCTTCAGTTCCTGGCTCCAGCGGTCGGCGACGGCCGTGAGCTCATCGAGCGCGGCGTTGTGCTTCTTGGCATGCATGGCCTCGATGCCGGCCTTCTTGCCCGTGTAATCCGGATCCATGTTGTCGAGCGCGGCGATCGAGTCGGCCTTTTCCTTCTCGAGGCAGGGCAGGTAAACCTCCTGCACGCTCTTCGAATACTCCTTGACCTGGGTCTGGGCGGCCAGCATCTCGTCCTTGGTCGCCTTGCCGCCGTTCGGAAGCGCCTGCGGCGCCTGCGGGTAGATGCAGGCCGCGTGCGCGCCGGCACCGAGGGCCAGCGTCAGGGGCAGGGCAAGCAGGGAGGTTGCAAGCTTCATGGTCTGGGTCCTCGCAAGGCGACGGGCCCGGCGTCCGGCCGGGGAAAAAGTGGGCGCCGACTATAGCAGAGGCTCCCCCGGGAGCGGCTATGCTTGGCGCCCCCGGGGAGCTTCTGCAACCGGTCGGAGGTGATTCGACATGGCAGTGTCCGACCCGCCCGTGACCTACGGCGCGAGCACGCATGGCTTGCGCGGTGATTACGCCGACATGCGGCCCGACTACACGGTCAACCAGGACTACGCCAAGTACCGCGAAGTCGATCAGGACCGGTGGTGCCGCCTCTACGCCCGTCAGATGCGGTTGGTGCCCGGCCGGGCCTGCCCCGAGTTTCTCCGCGTCGTGGACACGCTCGGCTACGCGGCCGGCATCCCCCGCTTTGAAGAGGTCAACGAGCGCCTCGGCCGCGCCACGAACTGGCAGGTGGTCGCCGTGCCGGGGTTGCTGCCAGAGCACGTGTTCTTCTCCCACCTGGCCCAACGCCGTTTTCCCGTCACCGTCTGGCTGCGGGACGAGCACGAGTTCGACTACATCGTCGAGCCCGACGTGTTCCACGACTTCTTCGGCCACGTGCCGCTCCTGTTCGACCCCGTGTTCGCCGACTACATGCAGGCCTACGGCCGGGGCGGGCAGAAGGCCGAGGGCCTGCACGCGCTGGAGTACCTGGCACGACTCTATTGGTATACCGTGGAGTTCGGCCTGGTCCGCAGCGGGGGCAGCCTGCGCATCTACGGCGCCGGCATCCTGTCGTCGCCCAGCGAAGTGAGCTACGCGCTGGCCAATCCCGCGCCGAAACGCATCGGCTTCGACCTCAAGCGCGTGATGCGCACTCGTTATAAAATAGACACTTTCCAGCAGACGTATTTCGTGATCGACGATTTCGGCCAGCTGTTCCGCGAGACCGCGCCCGACTTCACGCCCCTGTATGCCGAGATCGCCGGGCTGGATCCGTACCCGGCCGACACCGTGTTGCCGCAGGATCATTTGTTCGAACCGGTCGAGGACTGACGATGAGCAAACCTTCTCCCGCCGCGGTCCCCGCGCTGTTCACCCTGGGTCATTTCATCGCCGGCCGGCACGTGGCGGGCATCGCCGGCCGTGAAGGTCCGGTGTACAACCCGGCCACCGGTGCGCTGCGCGGCCACGTTGCCTTCGCGACTGCCGACGAGGCTCGTGCTGCCATCGCCGCCGCCGAAGCCGCGTTGCCCGGCTGGGCCAGCATCACTCCGCTGCAGCGCGCGCGCGTCATGTTCCGCTTCAAGGCACTGCTCGAGGCCCATGCCGACGAGCTCGCGCTGCTGCTGACCTCCGAGCACGGCAAAGTGCTCTCCGATGCCCGCGGCGAAGTCACTCGCGGCATCGAAGTCGTCGAGTTCGCCTGCGGCATACCGCAGTTGCTGAAGAGCGAGTTCACCGAGAACGTCGGTACCGGCGTCGACAGCTGGTCAATCCGTCAGCCCGTCGGCGTGTGCGCTGGCATCACGCCCTTCAACTTCCCGGCGATGGTGCCCATGTGGATGTTCCCCGTGGCGATCGCCTGCGGCAACACGTTCGTACTCAAGCCCTCGGAGAAGGATCCCAGCGTGCCGCTGCGCATCGCCGAGTTGCTGAAGGAGGCGGGGCTGCCCGACGGAGTGCTCAACGTCGTCAACGGTGATCGCGAAGCGGTGGACACTCTGCTGACCGATGCGCGCGTTGCCGCCGTGAGCTTCGTGGGCTCGACCCCCGTCGCCGAATACATCTATCGCACCGCCTCCGCGCACGGCAAGCGCGTGCAGGCGCTGGGCGGCGCGAAGAATCACATGGTGGTCATGCCCGATGCGGACAGCCGCAACGCCGCCAGCGCGCTGGTCGGTGCTGCGTACGGCTCGGCCGGGGAGCGCTGCATGGCCATCTCCGTCGCCGTCGCCGTCGGCGATGCCGGTGACCGGCTGATCGAGGCCGTGACACAGCAGCTCGCCGACCTCAAGGTCGCGCCCGGCACCGTCGATCGGGCGGACATGGGCCCGCTCGTGACGCGCGAGCACCTCGAGCGAGTGCGCGGTTACGTGGATCTCGGCGTCCAGGAAGGGGCGGAACTCGTCGTCGATGGTCGCGAGCTGCGCGTCACCGGTCACGAGCAGGGTTATTACCTCGGCCCGTGCCTCTTCGATCGGGTGAAACCCGGGATGCGGATCTACCGCGAGGAGATCTTCGGGCCGGTGCTGTGCGTGATTCGCGTGCCTGATCTCGAGGCTGCGCTCGAGCTCGTCAATGCCCACGAGTTCGGCAACGGCACGGCGATCTTCACCGCCAGTGGCGAAGCCGCGCGTTCGTTCACGCAGCGCGTCCTGTGCGGCATGGTGGGTGTGAACGTTCCAATCCCCGTGCCGATGGCGTTCCACTCGTTCGGTGGCTGGAAGCGCTCGCTGTTCGGGCCGCTGCACGTGCATGGGGCGGACGGCGTGCGCTTCTATACCCGGCTCAAGACCGTCACTGCCCGCTGGCCCACGTCGGCCCGCGAAGGTGCGCAGTTCGTGATGCCGACCATGAAGTGATCGGTGGCGGGCTTTTCGTGCTCTTTCGAGCGCGGCGGTCCTGTAGACTCCCGGCTTCCCGCGCGCGGCCGTAGCTCAGTTGGATAGAGCATCAGGCTTCGAACCTGAGGGTCGGGGGTTCGAATCCCTCCGGCCGCGCCAATAAAATCAATAGTTTGTGTACAGGGCCGCGGGGAGTCTCGCCCTGTGTGAGCGTCATGCGAACAGCGCGTACGGTCCCGCCGTGCGGCGCCGTTGCGGCTGCCGGCTGAGCGGGCGGGGCGGCGGGCAGCCGGCCGGCGGCATTCCCGCGATCCGTCATCGGCCGGACGATCGAGCGCCATTCCTGTTCTCGGTGGCCAGACGTCGTTCCCTTGCCTGTCGCAGGTTGTCCGCGGCGCGTGCGTGCCCAGGGTCGAGCTCGACGGCGCGGGATAGCACGGCCTCGGCGTCGTCCCAGCGACCCGTCTCCATGTAGGCGACACCCAGGTTGTTGAGCACGCGGCCACGATCGGGTGCGCTGCGTGCCGCCGCCTCCCACAGCGCCACCTCGCTGCGGTAGTCGGCGTTGCGGGTGAGGGTGACGATGACCAACAGCGCCACCACGCTCCCGAGCAACGCCGGGCCTGTGCGCCTGAGGCGGGCGCTGGCCATGCCTGCGACGAGTGCCGCGCCCGCAAGCGCCGGATAGAAATGCCGCTCTGCGATCAGGTCGTGCCGCATGTGCAGCAGGTAGACGGGCGCGATGAACACCAGTACCCAGGTGAGTCCGAGCAGCCACTCCGGCTGGGCGTGGCGTCGCCGCCAGGCGGCGTAAATGACAAGGCCGAGCAGCGCCATCAGCACCATGCGCGTGGGCCAGGTCAGCGTCAGCGCGACGTCCGGATCGATGCTCGGATAGCGAAACAGCAGCAGCGACTCCACGAAGTGTCGCAGCGCGATCAACAGGGTCGGCGCCGCAGCGCGGTCCGCCGCAATGCGGGCCGCAGACTCGAGCAGGGCGCCGTAACGGTCGGAGGACAGGAGCCACGCACTTGCGAGCAGCGTGACCCCGGCGATCGCGGCCGCGGCAGCACTCACCCCGCCCAGGCGCTGCAACGTGAATGCGGGCGAAGGGCGGTCGAGTCGCGCCCATTCCCACAAGGGCAGCAGGAGCAGCGCGGCGAGCATCGTCTCGCGGCACAGCACGGCGGCAACGAGACCGACGATGGCTATCGCGCGGCGCCCGCGCATCCATGCGCCGAACGCAAGGAAGGCGAACAGGCTGCCGAGCGCCATCGAGCGGCCACTCAAATAGGTGACCGCCTCCGTCGCGAGCGGATGCACAGCGAAGATCAGCGCGGCGGCAAATGCCGCTCGCTCGACCGCGGCCGGCTCGAGACCGGGCGTGCAGGTGCGATGCAGCGTGCGCAGTGTCGAGTACAGCGCCAGCACCGCGAACGCGTGGATCATGATGCTCCCGAGGTGGTGGACCAGCGCGACCTTGCCCACGTGCTCGCCGAGCGCATGCGTGATCACGAACGTCAGCTTGGTGAGCGGCCGCACGTGCGCCATGACGCCAGCCCACCAGGCCGCCAGTGACCGCATGCCGGGGTCGACGGCGATGGTGGCGTAATCATCGAACTGGAGCGGCCCGGCAGGCGCTTGCACGTATGCAAGCGCAACGGCGACCAGCAGCCACGCGCGTGCGTGTCTCACGAGCCCGGCGCGGTGCTCGCCGCTGCCGACCCGTACTCGAAGCCGTGCTGCAGCAGGCGCCGCGCGCCGTGCCAGCGATCCTGTGCGCCAAGCAGCACTACGGTCACCGTCTTCCTGCCCTGGCGCGCAGCCACGATGAGCGAGGGTCCCGCCTGCGCAGTGATGCCGGTCTTCAGGCCGACGACGCCGCTCTCGCGGGCGAGCAGCGCATTCGACGTGCGGGCGGGGTACGCACGCTTGCCATCGGCGGTTGTGATCGTGATCGACTGCTCAGCCGCCGCGGCAGCAATGGCCGGGTGGGCGAGGGATGCGTTCGCCAGCAGCAGCAGGTCAGCGGCGGTGGTCGACTGCCCGGGCCGGTCGAAGCCGCAGGGATCGGCGAATCGCGTGGCTCGCATGCCGAGCGCCGCCGCGAGTTCATTCATGCGCCGGACCGTGCCGTCGACGCCGTCCGGGCCGTGTTCCGCCAGCGCCATGCACGCATCGTTCGACGACGCCACGATCAGGGCACGCAGCAGGTCGCCCGCGCGCACGCGATCACCGGCCCGCAGGCCAAGGCGCGCCCGCGGCATTGCCGCTGAGCGCCGGCTGACGGTGACCACCTCGTCGAGGACGCCGTTCGCACCGCTCCCGGTGTCGACGCTACTGCCGGCGACGACGAGGCCAAGTGCGAGCTTGGCAAGACTGGCTGGCTGGCGGGGAAGGCCTGCTTGCCACGCAGCGACCAGTTTGCCGTCCACCTGCACGGCATACGCCGCCGCCTGCCCCTCGGGCAGCGGCTGCGGGTGCGGGTTCCTTTCGGCGGCCCCTGCAACCAGCAGGTAGAGGCCGGCGATGCCGAGCGCGCCGGCGCTAGCCGCCCGTGAGCTGTTGGACGGCAAGCGGGCAGCGCGCCGGGCACAGCGAATCCTCGGGAGCCGGCCGCGGGCGTGCGGGTGGACAGTAGTCCAGCGTGAATTCGCGTCCACCGTTGCGCTCGATCTCGAAGGCGGCACGCGGGCACTTGGCGGAGAGTCTGCGCAGTTGTTCGAGCGCAAACTCGATTTCGCCCCGGTAGCCCATCTTTTCCTCGTTGGCAACGGAGACCAGCGATTGGCCGTCGAAGTTGCCGGTAAACATCGATACGATCGGGCCGAAGAAGCCCCCTTCCTTGATTGCGTCGCGACGGGCCACGCACTGGGTCTGGTGCACGCGTTCGTGCCGCAGCAGGGATTCTTTGACGCACGCCGTCGCGGGCGGTGTCGTGAACACGATCTCACAGCCGTCGTTGGTTTCCGCGGCCGACGTCCTCGCCTTCAGATCGACGATCGCGTCGAGCGCCTCCTGGATGCAGGGCTGCATGCATTGCTTGTACAGCGGCCCGGTCCACAGGAGGGGCTTCTTGAGCTGCTCCCGCTCGAACTTCTGGATGCGCGCAATCTGTCGGTCGTACTCGGCGACCGCGGCACGCGCCTCGCAGATGCGATTGCGCAAGTCGCGCACGTCGTCGCAGCCGCAGGCCTCGCCCTGCGCCGAGGCACCCCACAGCAGCGGTACGATGGCAAGCAGGAATCGGCGCATGGTCAGCCTCCGCCCAGCACGCCCTTGAGGCCCTTGAACGCGCGGTTGACTTCGTTGATCACCTGGTCCTTGGCCTGGTCGCCGGCGTCCTTCTTTTTCGGTGCCTCGGTGCCGGATGGTGCCTGCGCCGGGCCGGCGGACTTCGGAACGTCGCCGGCCTTCTTCACCGGTTGGCCGCCCCAGGCAAAAGCCTGAATTTCACCGGTGCCGTCGGGTCGGGCACTGATCATGTCGCCAAACGGCTTGCCCTCGCGGTATTCGCCGACGTACAGGCTGCCGTCCGGCCGCTTGCGGATGACGAAACCGAAGGGCTCGCCGTCCGGGTTGAGGTACCCGCGGTCCACGCTGCCGTCCGGGTGGCGGACCGTGCCGTAGCCGTCGGGTCGACCGAATCTGGTCCATCCCTCGAACACGCGACCGTCGGGCAGGGTGATGCGCGCCTCGCCGTCGCGGAGGTAGCCGTTCTCGAACACACCTTCCTGCATCGTGCCGTCACCGAGACGGCGCTTGCCCGGACCGACGAGACTGGCGCCGTCACTGAACGTGCCCTCGCGCACCTCGCCGTCGCTGAAACTGACCTTCCCCTTCTGCAGGCGACCCTTGACGAAATCCCCCTCGAAGCGCGCGCAGTCCCAGGTCAGCTCCATGCCCTTGCCGGTAAAGTCATCGCGCGGCAGGGGGACGGGATCGCAGTTTGTCCCGGCAGCGCCGACGTCCCACGGCAGTAGCAGCAGAGCGGCGGCACACGTGAGCCAGCCCGGTTTGACGCGCACAGTGCATCCCCCTTGGTTTTCGGCGATGTTACGGCAATCCGCCACAAGGTTGCCACCGATCGGGCGGACGCGTCTTGCCGGGAACGCGCTACTGCTCCCTTGGCGACAGCATCGGGCTACTATCCCCACACAGCCAGGACACGCAGGGGGCGAGAATGGCCACGCCGACCGTGCTGATCACGGGCATCGCCGGATTCATTGCCAGGCACTGCGCAGCGGCAATGCTCCAAGCTGGGCCGCGCCATGAGTTGAGAATGGCGTTCATCTCCGCGCCCGAGGTTGCCGCCGCAATGGCGCAAAGCCGCATCGACCTGAAGCTGGTCTGCAGGGCAGTCACTCGGGGCCAGCTGCGTGCAATCGAATAATTACGCCATGGAAGCAGAGGACCTCGAGTACGTCGGATTCTGGCCGCGTGTCGGCGCGGCGCTGATCGATACGTTGCTGGTCGTCGTGATCTGCGCGCCGCTGCTGACGGCGATCTACGGTCGGCAGTACTGGACCGCGGAGACCCAGGTCTGGGGCCTCGCGGACATCCTCCTCAATTGGGTGCTGCCCGCCGTCGCGGTGGTGCTGTTCTGGATCTACCGGCAGGCGACCCCGGGCAAGATGGCGATCGCGGCGCGGATCGTCGATGCCAGGACCGGAGGGGCGCCGACCAAGGGCCAGCTCGTCGTCCGATACCTGGGCTACTACGTTTCGATCGTGCCCCTGATGCTCGGCATCATCTGGGTGGCCTTCGATCCCCGCAAGCAGGGCTGGCACGACAAGCTTGCCGGCACCGTTGTCGTGCGGCCCAGGCGTCGGGGTCCGGCCGCGGTGCGGTTCGAGTCCGCATCGAAATAGGGTCGGCGAGTTCGTGCGGGTGGCGATGCAGTCGAAGGCGGCCGGTCCAGAGCTGTAGATCAGCGGCACGGCCTGGTCAGCATCGACCGGGGAGGCGGGGCGAAATGTGACCTGCATCGCTGGATCGTGCAGCGCCGGCGCCCGTAGGCTCCTGCGGCAGGCCAGGCAGGACATATTCTTGTCCACGGGGTGACGACTGCATCGAGGCACAAGCACATGGATGAGTACTGGGCCACAAGAACCGGGCGTTGGCGCCGGGCCATGCAGGGACGGTCCGGGCCGTCGTTCGCTGCAGAGCTGTTCGAGGTTATCCGCAGCGACATCGGCAGCGGCGCCCTGCCGGCGGGTGCGCTGCTGCCAACGGCCGAGCGCGTGGCACGGGAACTGATGATCTCGGCGACGGACGTGCACGCTGCGTATGGACGACTGCTGGCGGCAGGTCTGGTCGGCGAACGCAGCGACCATGAGCTGTATATCCCGGGGCCGGCGGACGGCCCGCAGCCTACGGTGGGCGATGCAACGCAGATCCGCTTCGAGGCGGCGCTGCTCACAGCTGTGCGCGAAGCGGCCGCGCATGGACTGAGCGCCACCCAGGCGACGGGCATGTCCAGGACTGCGATGCTTCGGGTGGGCGCAAGGCCCGGCCGACGCGACGGACCGCGCAACCGGAAATAGTCGCCGGTGCTGGCGCGATGACGCTCCGGGAGTGCGTCGACAACCCAGTCCCCTGCGTAATCGTCAGGAGGCGGGCATCGCCCCGCGACCGCTGCTAGACTCAGTCCGGATCAAAAAAACGAGGTGGGAGGAACCCGTCATGCCGAAGTTCGTCATCGAAAGAGAGATCCCAGGGGCCGGCAGCCTCTCGCCCCAGGAGCTTCACGCCATCTCGCAGAAGTCCTGTGGGGTCATTCGCAGCATGGGTCCTGGCGTGCAGTGGGTCCACAGTTACGTCACGGACGACAAGATCTATTGCATCTACGTGGCGCCGGACGAAGCGGCTGTGCGGGAGCACGCGCGGCAAGGCGGTTTCCCTGCCAACAAGGTGTCCCAGGTCCGTTCGGTCATCGACCCCACGACTGCCGAATGATCCGGAGCCCCCGGGCTCTCGGGCTCGTCCCCTTGCCGCCGCCGGCGGGCGTCGATCCTCCGGATCGTGGGCGCGCGGTCGCCGGTTTCCATTGCATCCGGCGCCGGCCCGAGGAGTGACTTGGCAGGAGGGCCGTCTGCCCTTACCCTTGCGCGCCCCGCGACGACCGCCGGATTCCCGCCATGTCGAACGCCGCCAGAGACCCCTCCCTCGGCACGCTCCCCGCGCTGATCTTCAGCTCACGCTGGCTGCAGCTCCCGCTGTACCTCGGGCTGATCGTCGCCCAGGGCGTGTACGTGTTCCTGTTCCTCAAGGAGCTGTGGCACCTGATCCACGACGCGCCGACGCTGACGGAGCAGGGCATCATGCTGATCGTGCTCGGCCTGATCGACGTCGTCATGATCTCGAACCTGTTGGTGATGGTGATCGTCGGTGGCTACGAGACGTTTGTCTCGCGGCTGAATCTCGCCGGTCATCCTGACCAGCCGGAATGGCTGAGCCACGTCAACGCCAGCGTGCTCAAGGTAAAGCTCGCGATGGCGATCATCGGCATCAGTTCGATCCACCTGCTGAAGACCTTCATCGAGGCGGGCACGATCGGCGGCGTGCCGCTGTGCGGCACCGTCGCCGGCATGGCGGCAACGCAGGCCATGGCCGGCGTCGGCTCCGCGAGCAAAGGCTGCACCACCGTCACCGCGGCCGGTGTGATGTGGCAGACCATCATCCACAGCGTGTTCATCCTGTCGGCGCTCGGCATCGCATGGACCGACCGGATCATGGCCCAGGGATTGAAGTCGGCCGCGCAGCACTGACTCGGTACAGCCGCACGACGGCGAGGGGTGGCTTGATGAAGAGCAAGGGAACGCTGCCCGTCGCGCTGGTGTCGCTGTGCATCGGTGCGGCACTGGCGTTCGCGGTCATGCAGGTCCCGTCGTTCAGGTTGTGGTCCACGCACCGGGGCGACGTTCGGTCCACCGCAAGCGACGAGATCATGGTGATGCGCACGCCGGGCGGGCTGCTCGAAGTGTCGCGCATCCAGGCGACCGAGGAGTTCGATACGAAGTTCGTCCACACGCTGGTGGGCATTCCGGTCGGCGAGACGGTGCCGCGGATCCGCGTGCCGGCCGTGTATCGCTACCACATCGAACTCGCGCCGGAGTGGCGGGTGCTGCGCACCAGCGAGACGTTCACGGTGGTGGCTCCTCCGGTGAAGCCAAGCCTGCCCGTGGCCGTGGACCTGTCCCGAATGGAGAAGGACGCGTCCGGCACCTGGGTGCTGTTGCCGTTCACCGAGACCGACGCGATCGACGACCTCGAGCGTCAGCTCACTGCCAGGCTGGCACGCAAGGCCGTCATGCCGGCCTACATCGAACTGCAGCGCGAGCACGCCCGGAAGACCGTCGCAGAGTTCGTCCGCAAATGGCTGATTACGCAGGTCCAGTGGCAGTCGGTGTCCCGCCCGAAGCTCCGGGTGCTCTTCGCAGACGAGCCGGTCGGTTCGCTCGACGCGGTCGTATCGTTCCGAAGCCCGTAGCGGGGCGGGTGAGCCCGCAATATGTAAAAAGGCCGGGCCGGGGGGGGAACCGGGCTCGGCCTTGCTGGCGTTAGGTCAGCTCAAGGCAGCCGGCGCGATAGGGTGCGCCGGCCGCGAGGGGCGGACCTCCGACTGGAGGAGGATCCAAAGGGCTCCGCCCGCTCATGTCCCGTGTCCTCAGCCGCCAGCGGGGTTGACGCACAGGACCCAATTCCTTTCTACGCGGACGGTACGCCGGGTGGCAGCCCCGAATCTACGTATGGCGGCTGCGGATAGAGAGAAACCGCGACGCATGCCGCACATGGCGGTCACGGCTGCTACCCTGCACCGACCTGAATCCGCACGAAGGCGCCGCATCCATGCTCACCGTCCATCACCTCGAAACCTCCCGTTCGCAGCGCATCCTGTGGCTGTTGGAGGAACTTGGCGTTCCCTACGAA
>Ga0079037_100001187_pt1 | contig 13242 bp, 31 predicted proteins | sample Mud3Dept4metaG_FD_71479 | JGI IMG/M metagenome (GOLD analysis project Ga0079037, IMG submission 71479) | Freshwater wetland microbial communities from Ohio, USA, analyzing the effect of biotic and abiotic controls - Mud 3 Core 4 Depth 4 metaG | ecosystem: Environmental > Aquatic > Freshwater >... | reverse complement strand
GGAAGTGAAAGCTGAAGGATGAAGCTTTCTGATAGGTTAGGGTCCAAGGGGAAGGAGTAGATTAAATCAATCAGTAGGGGGTAAGGATGACCCAGGAACGATTAACTTAGGAGAAGGATATAATTGTAAAGGAAAGGAAAAAAAGAAGATTAAAAGATATGCATTTCTATACTGAAAAGTATTATTATGGTTATAAAGGAACCCATTATTGATGAAAGTTTTTGCCAATATGTTTCGGGTTGCATCCATAATCCCCAAATTAAATATGCGGTTATGAATGGTAATAATACAAATATTAATTGATACACGTATTCTTTATATTCTGATTTCATGTTATCCCTCTATCTTCTATTCTATAGTCTCGTTCTTTCAACATCTTCCAAGCATTTAACCAAAACAGTTTATGTTTTGAATTGTACCACTTTATAATTAATTTCATATCTTCTTTTGTTGCTGGGTTCATGTTACCTCTTTATCCTCAACAGGACAATAAGTATATTTATAACACATAGCAGTTTCATCTCCTTGATTGTTTGTATCTTTAAGACACTTTTTACAAATATGTCCTTTTCTATTTCTATCTCGGACTTCTTCAACGGCCCATCCCATTTCCTTATTCTTTTTTGGAATCCAGAACCTCAATAAATCAGATGGTGTAAATCTCTTACGGAACAGATTTGATAACCTCTTAGTTTCATCCTGGAGCCTCTCAAAGCTTTCATCATCAAGTCTAATTGTGTGTTTATCTCTTCTCATTGTACCTCTCGGAGCAATTCGTCTATTGATTGCACAAATATACATTTAAAATACAACGCATTTCTATCAACAGCCCCATATATTATTATTTTTTTATTTTTTGCATATGCATATCCTAATTCTACATTAGCACCATTGAAACAAACCGGGGTATATTGAGGTGCAATTAAAATTAAAATATCTGCGTCATCAATACCTTTAAAATCTCTTTTTGCGATATTTTGTATCAATGGTAATGAATACCAATTTTTATCAGTTCCTCCAATTCTTTTTACATCATCATGCCACCACACGCATGTTATATGATGTCCATAATCCATAAGGATTTTATATATCTCTTCTACTTTATTTTTAAAAGAAAATTTGCTTGCTAAGTATATTTTCATCTTTTCATTCCTGCTGATTTCAAAGCTCTTTCTTTTATCCAGAATAGATTAATATCCATCTGTCCTTTCTTTGAATAAATATAATTCCATACATTCATTTTAATCACCTTACATAAATATTGGTACAAACCGACATTTAAATCGCTTTGCGTATATCCGTATATAAGTATTTGCTCCTTGATATATTAACGGATTCACTTTATCTTTTGTATTTGGTATATCTATTATTGTTCTAAGCTGCTCATTATTATGTATAGTATCAAATTCAATGTCGCTTACCATTTTAATCATCCCTATCAAATCTATTAAATTGTTCTTCTTTCTGTTCGTTGTTCTTTGCACCGATTCTTGTCAGGTACTCATCAAGGGTTTCGTTATCCTTCATGTTAATCATCCTGAATATAAATGTTAATCAGACTTTCAAGATGTTCTCTATTGAATTGCGCCCAGTGTAAGCCTAACTTTTCTTCTTCTTCTTTCTGATCTCTTGTTCTAAATAATTCTTCTAATCTGTCCATAGTTACCTCGAATGCTATATGTTCTGCATACTCTTTTTGAATTTCCTCTTTATTTAAATCCAAATAATATTAATAATATTGCATACACAATTATAATACTATACATTATAATAGTGTTATAATTTATATTAATATGTGGTTGTCCATCTCCTAACATATAATCACTTATTTATTCTATATCTGCAATATAGTTTCCTCAAAAAATTAATATTCTTCTGTTATTTCTACGATGTGCCCTGTTTGCATCATGTGATTTTCTGCTTTATCTTCAATATTATTGCTGTTAAAGCTGTTAGCTTTCCAGGTGCATGTCTGACATGTTGCTATCTGTAAGGGTAAATTGTTTGTCATATTTTTCATCTCTTTTATTTTATAGGAGGTGCTTAGGTTAGCCGGAGGAGTTCCGCATTGCCTAAGCAATACTAAGAATGTAAGCCATACTATATAAAGATTGGCTTACAATTTACATGATATTAAAAAAGAGATTACTTTCTTTTTCTTGATGCTATTGCTATTGCGATTATAGCCAATAACAACGAGAATTGAGAGTAATCTATTGATGTGTTGATATTACTTTCCTGCGTTGAATTTGGAAGGCATCCTGTGATATTTAGGTCAGCGTAGCTTTCTCGCCATTCATAGTGATGGAACCCATTAAGATTTAAGGAATAGTTCGTACCTTTTGGAACTATGAACCATTTTGACCTATTGTTTGCAGGAGCAGTAGTTCTAACGTCATCATCCTGTACACGTACTCCATTTATGAAAAAGTCTATATCTACATCAGAGGGGACAGAAGTATGTCCATAAATCCATATATATAATTTTCCAATAGTATTATTATATGTTACTCCGCTTACTCTTTCCCCGGTTCCCATTATTGGAGCTTTATCTGTTGAGTTCCATATAATGTCCTCATAGCAACCGGGCTGTGGACTTCTTACAATCGAATTAACAAGAATAGTCCAATTTATAGATTGAGATAGATTATAAGTTGAATTGTAAGCAGTAACATTTAAAGTATAGGTAGATAAATTTGAAAAGTTTACTGAAAAGTTATTAAAGTTCCTACTTTGATTAACTCCATTCAGGAACCACGAATATGTATTTATCACTATGTTTGGAGTAACATTAAAATTTACTGATGTAAATTGATATACGGATAATAATGTAACATTTGTATGTGTATAATTATTACTCCAATTTAATGATATATTAGAATAGTTTTCATTCCTATAGAATGTTACATTAGGTTCCGGATAACTATATGGTTTTACTGCTGACCAATTTATTGTTAGTGTTTGAGGATTCCCAGCGGCATCTATCCTATAAGCTAAAGTAAAATTCATGGGGATGCCTGTTGTCTTTGTAGCTGTAGAATTAAAATCTATTCTGCCCGTTAAAGTTGTGGTATTGCCTTTTAATTCAAAATAATGAGTTTTTGTATCTGGAAATAATGGAAAATATGAATATAATCCAGAATATCCCATCTCATAATTAAATGTACTTTCTTGTGAAATCATTATATAGGGTTCTGTAAAGGGGCTTACAGCGCTTGAAGCTGCCATAGCTAATCGAGTAAATTGACCGTTCAAAGATGAAGTATTAGCTACCGTGATACTTGAAAATTTCCCGGTATCCCAAAATAAAGAAGAATTTGGGTATAAATTAACGCCATTTGTTACACTTCCCCCACCATAGAATTGATTGATAAAAGTCTGATATGGGTCGCTTAAGGTTAGATACGCATCAGTTTGATTTACATATTTTGCTATTTGGACATTTGTGTTATTTGCACAGCTTAACCTTATCCAGACATTTGAATTGTTTGTCATCTTCTTTTCACTCCAATGTGAAAGGAGAGATAGATTAGATTCTAATACCCATCTATCTGAATTATTATATGCTGTTGTGATATTTATAATGTAGTTATCGGTACAATTAGTTACATTATAAATTTGTTTAGTTTCATATGCCGTTGCATTATACCAGGGATTAAAGAGTTTATTGTATCGGATAGAATAGTCTTTTAACTTTCCATAAATACTATATTTATTTCCATTTCTTTGAATAGATGTGAGGACTATGTTGTTTGATCTCTCACCACTGAGATTTATAGCAGTTTCCATTTGAGATTGAGTTAATATGACAGGACTTGAAATATTAGCAACGAAACTATTGAAATCAATTTCTTTTACGTCAATAAAGCTATAATTGAAGCTTACTGCTGATTCTGCTGGAAATGCGCCATAAATTAAAATAATCAATAAAAATAAAAGTTTTCTCATAATTATTTCTCCATTTTAGTGTTATTTTCACATACTGATATATTATAATAATTTATATAATTATATCTACTTTGATTTAAATGATCTTCATACATTTTATGTGCTTGGGTATTGATCTCTTTTTGGTCTAATCCAACATGGAGAGTATAACCGCAAACAATTCCAATAAATAAATATAAAGTACAAATTATTAATAGTGCTGTTTTAGTCATAACTCACCCAACCTTTTACAATTTCAAAGCTATCATAATAACCATAATAGGGTTTTGGATCAAAAATCGGTAGCTCTTTGACAAGATTAAAGTTTTTATACAGCTTTTGCTTTATATAATGCTGATGATCATCTGGACATTCATCGGAATTACATTTTTTTAATATATTTCCTTCGAGATGATATTTTTCACACACTATTTGCCTTTGCATCAAGGTACGATATTGATGTGCCGTATCTGCAAATGTCTGACTGGAAGAAAATGAATCAGATTTTCTTTTCCTGATTTGCCTGAAAAATTCAGCTAACCTATAACACAATCCTTCTACACTGTGTTTTGTACAATGTTCTAAAATCTTATGGTTATTGTGGACCATAGCATGAATCTCATCCAATATAATGAGTGCGTAATCAGTTTCGAGAACTTCCTCTATATTATCGGGAGTAAAGCGAGTATATGGGATACCACATAATTTAATATTGGAATATATAGTCCTATTTTCATCAGCGAGCCATCTTTCAATTACCTCACCAACCATGCTTATAGTTTTTCCGTTTCCAATATTATCGTCGCTTGGAAGTCCAATATACAAATAATTCATTATCCTAACCTCGATAGAATGCCTCTATTATTATTTCGATTCATATCTTGGAGAATTGTATCTTTGCCATTTGCCTTATCCAGAGCCTGTATATATTCATCCACTCTGTTTCTATTAAGGCAATGCCGTCTAACAAGAAACTCTTTAAGGAAGTCCTCGAAAAGGTCAACTTTAATTCTAACATCTTGAGGTTCTTCAATAGCTCCGAGATCACATTTTTTAGTAACCATTTCTTTTATTCCCCGGGATCTTAATCTTTCTTCGAGAGACTTTAATGGATTTCTGGCAAATGTGATAGCTAATGCATAGTCGAAAGTCTCATCTTGAAGCGTATCTTTTGTTAGCTGAGAAAATACATCATTATGGTCATCAGCTAATTTTCCAACCGCTTCATGATTCATCCGGCTTATTTCAACCTGAGGATTATCACTTTGAATATCTTTCTTTTTTGCATTTATAGCATTTCTAATGTCATCTCGTGATAGATTATTTCCTAAATTATTTCCATCTTTAGTCATATTTTACCTACTGAATAACGGTTACATCGGGGACTGTTGCAGGGGGATGGTCATAGAGCCATTGAACTAAGGGCGCTATCTTTTGGATTTCATAGGCACAATATATGGCTACTATAATAGATATAACCAGACCAACAGCACAGAGGATAAGCGCAATATTCTTATTTTTAGCATAAAGAAAGTCATAGCTTTTATTATGTAATGCAGTCTTAATCTCTTTTACCTGCATTAATATTTCGTTGTTATTATCTTCTCTGTTGATATACTGAGGTATTGCATCGTTTTCATGGAGTATAAAATGTAATCTCCGCCCCCATTTTAAAATGGCATATCGAGGATTGAGATCGTAATCGAACTTTCCGACTGTGGTAAGATAATCTGGTTTCGGAACTACTTTCCATACATCTTCAAAATCTGTTGCTTCACGTCTTAAATGGCATATTACGTATTTCTTATTGAATGCCATTACAGTTAAAAAGTTCTTTCCTTGTCTTGTGAAAAACAAGAACAATGTTCCGATCACGATCACAAATATTGAGATAATCATTGAGATTATCAAAACTGGGTTTACCATATTTTATTCACATCCTGATTTAACGAGTTTTTGAATTTTACTGTTTGATTTGAATCTATAGGCTATTTTTATCCTATTCTTTGGTTTCATTCCTATTCTCATTCTAAGATAGTCCATATAACTTATCATATTACATTCTCCATATCGTTCTCCATAGGCGATGCAAATACCATGAACGCAATATATAAAAGGTTCACGATAAACATGAATACATACCACGCATCAAGTTCTGTGACTGTGGTAAGCATAACGGTATTGAATCTAATTTCAATTAAAATTACTGTTGCCAATCCTATTTGTGGTAGTATTTTATGGTCAAATATATATGTTAATATCAATACTACAAAAAATATTAAAAGTCTTTCATCTATCATTTTTTCACCTGAACCCTCTTATGTACACTGCTATTGCTGTGAGGATTCCTACGCCAATAAGAACCCCTACAAATTTTAAATCTGCTGGCAAGATGCCAAGCATAATAATCATATCTGCAAACATATTAAACGGCAATTCAACCGTTTCAACAACTATTGAGAACCCATAATAAATTATGTTTCCAATGCTGATTATGCTTGCATACCATGAATCAGATTGACCTGTTGTATTTCCTGCATTTGAGATTTTTGTGAAATCACTGGTAAGTTGATCACTTGTCTGTGCTACATGGCTTGCGCTACTATCCATTACTGAATAAATAGTAACGGCAAAAATCATAAACGCCAATATTCCAAAAATTGAAGTGGGAATACTTACCATATTCTCACCTGAATATTTTGAATGCAAGAGCAAACAATAGGATGAATAATACTATTATCCATTTTGGAATATATTCAATTCCTGCGGCTACTGCTGATGGGTCTAAGCTAATCGCTGAAAAGAACCCGAATGGTACAAATCCGAATATTAACATTACCATTGCATTGAACTTTGAGATTAATGCACCGATAAGCATTATAAAAGCAATAATGATCAATGCAAAGAAAAATCGTGTTAGGTTATTCACTCCAAGCCCTAACAATCCGACCCACCCATCATAAATTCCAACAGTATGAGATTTTGAGTTATTATCTGTTGGAGATCCCCAGCCCTCCCCGGGCGCTGGAACTAATGGGGGAGTAACCGTTGATGATGTCGGAGATGTTACAGAATAATTTAGAATAGTAAATGTGTTTGTTGCTAATGTGGCAATACTTAATGTGCTTGTATTAAGTTCTGTTAAGCTTACCTCCCATGTTCCGTTAGGGGTCCAAGGCAATACAGAGCCGTTTATGGTTGCCTGAGTAAATAGTACTCTTCCACTGATTGAACAATTAAACGGAGCTAATCCTGGAAGATACACAGGAAAAAATAAACTATCCTCGAATTGAGTACACCCTGATGAGAAAACATCAAGTGTTTTACTTCCAATATTAGCACCATTGGGGTCTAAAATGTTAATGGTCCATGTGTATAAATTCCCGAAATATGCTTCTGCTGGGAGCATGTTAAAGGCAAGAGAATAGGAAATATCTATTGGAGTTGTATTTCCATAACTGGAATAGATTGATGAAACTCCCGAATGAGTATAAGTTAATTCAGGAAGTGTAACATTTACATTTGAACTGCCAGATTCATAAAATTGTGTGGTGGAATAATTATTCGTAGCTGTATTTGAATATAATATTATGGGTGAATATCCAGATAATGAAAGTCCATTATTTAGATACCATGAACCTGATGTTAATGATGTGGATTTAAGAGTAAAATTATTTAAATAGAAAACTGCTTCGTTACTTAAGAATGTTATTCCATGATTATATCTATAAATTAAATAATTTGGAGTAGTTATAAATCCCCCACTGTTAAACAAATCTGCTGATTGTGCGAATTGATGACATGGACAGGAAGTATGCGAGGAGTTAATATTTACTATAACAAATGAAGTTGCTTTTCCTTCAACAATAAATAACTCTAAAGTATTATTTACAACTGCAAAATATGCAATGTTGGTAAATGTATATGTTGCATCAGCAGTGATAGTATATACGGTTTCAACAACGAGGTCATTTAAAGAAAATCTTTTAATAGAATTTGTTGACGTTTCAAAGAAATATATATATCCGCTTATTTCATTGAATTGTGCAATATTAGCAGACGAATATATTAATAATACATTTCCCCCTACTCCCGTATCATTCGCATTGACTTGATTAGTTACCGATCTAAGTTGATCTCTCTTTATCCCCTGTGTATCTGAAAAATAAAGGTATCCATCTGAAGCTACCATACCATACGTTAAATTATGCACCAAATCCCATTTTACTAAATTCGTAGCACCACTTGACCCGAGAGAATAGCCAATAGGCTCCACTATGGTACAATATTGAACTTCACAAGCGATATACACATTACGATTTGAAGTTATTCCGAATGTGGTTAATTCATCGTTAAAATATCCATTTCCTACGCCAATAGACCCTACGGCTCCATTAAATGACGGAAAATCTACCGCACTACCAGAAATAACAAAAAGATTATTTCCAACAGTAAAGAGCATCAACAATAGAATTGTTCTCATTCCAATTTTAGCCCAGTATTCACTTTTTTCTAATACTTTTGACATTATCATAATAACTAATCCTGTACAGAGTAATTTAACTATTAAAAACTGTAAAGGATTCTGTACAAATCCTTTCATAAATCCGTTTGCTTCATATCCAAGATTATGCGATAAAGCATAATCAGTGGTTATAAAGTCTAAAATTCCAAGAATAAAAAAAAGAACAGAAAAAATTAAAAGGTGAGATTTCGTAACTTGATCACACCTTTAAGCATCCATCATTTTCAGGATGACAACGATCACAGCTACGATAATCAACAGGAATGCAAGTACGCCGAATGTGGTAATAGATGACCATATCGCACCAGCGCCAGAACCCCAAGCAGTGGTTACAACTCCTGCCGTGTTATTGAATACACCGGGTAATACTGCGGAACCCAAGGTCAAGATTACAACTATGGCGATTATTGCCATCACAGGCACAAGAATTAATGTACCCATTGATACTGCAGCGTCATCTTTTCTTATTGATCTCATCTTTTCGATTTTAAGTTTATCCATTTTATTTTCAAGATATTCAGATAGTTTCATTAAAAACCTCTTACGTTAAGATTATAATTATTCATATATATAGATTTCTATGAATTCACTTCCCTTACTTCTATCACCCCCTGTTCACCCCAATCTAATATTCTAAAGAATAAATCGGGTTCTTCATCAACACTATATACGTTTGAAACAGTACCACTATTACGGATTATAACAAATAATCCAGCTTCTTCGTCAATCTCAACAGCATAAATATCAGGGGGACTTGTCATTTTTTAAACCTCTTTCTTAAATTTTGTATATCTTCTTTAGATAATATTCTTGTTGTCTTTTTTTGGTCTGATAATCTTTTATTATGCTCGTTTATACTTATCTCTGTTTGTACTGTTTTTTTAGCTGTTAAGATTGTTGTTGTATCTTTTTCTTCTAATCTCTTAAGAACATATCCACTTAAGCCATTAAATGATGCAATAGGCAAAGAATGTATTATCCTATAGGTTCCTTCCCCGTCTTGTGTTGCATTCTCATCAGGAAGAACATAAGAACCCACAGCAACCACATAATACCAATCAGTCCTAAGTTCTCCAATAGTTACTCCATTCTCTTTTATTACTTGATTGTCATATAACCCATCATTGAGATAATAATATTGAAGTCCACCGTTTCTTGTTTTTACACAAAAAGAAGGATTGATTTTAGATAAAAATTCCTGAGATGCTTTCATTTTTCCTTTTTCTACATCAAGGTCTAAAAACATCAATCCCCCAGTAAGAGCATAGATACCGACATTCTGCCCGGATTTCAATCTTTTAATTGCTTGATAAGGTTCTAAACGAAACGAAAGATTATTTTTCAAGATGGTTCCTGAGGGACATTCAGGGTTCTTTCTATCTTGCCTTATCGGGAACAACCAGGTATTTTTTAGTTGTTCTTTCGATAATTTCGAGATAAAAAGTTTAAAATCATTTGGATTTGTAGCGGTCATTTTGAACCTCAAAGCTTTCTTTAATATCTCCTCGAATGTCTTTACTATAATTATTTTTCTGTATTTGAATATCTGGAATGTATCTTTCTGATCTTATAGATTTTCTAACAATAAAATCTGCTTCGGGAATTATATTTGATTTATCCCTATTATCTCCTTTTTCTTTATTACATTTCGAACAAAGAAGTTGTAGATTTCCTTTATCATATGCTTCAAACCACTCCCATTCTCTTTTTGATCTTGAAACATCATGTCTATGTACTCCGTTAGGAATAATATGATCTAATTCCATCGAGTGAATTTTTTCATTTTCATCAGTATATTTTCCACTTTCATCACAAGGCAATCCGCAAATTGCACATTTAAAATTAAAAAGAAGATAAAAATGTTTTCTTATTAATTCGTAATTTTCTTTCTTGATAGGCATAATTATCTTAGTACAATATATTCGGATTCCTTGATATATCCATTTTCTTTTTTCCATTCAAAAAAAGAAAGGTCTGGATTATGCCGCCTTCCAACTGTAGCATAACATACAGATTCATACTGAGCATATAGTTTTCTATTTTCTCTTGAACCTTTAGACGGCATATTTACCTCTATTAAATCTTTTGTTTGATTCATTTACCCAAGATTCGGGGGTATTTATTATACTAAGGTACTCCGAAAGTTTCATGACCTTAGGCAATCTTGCTTTATCTAAAGCTTCAAAAAAGAATTTATCTTTTACTTGTAACATTTTAATCTACCTCATTACGATACACATCACCGTTAAACCCAAGAGATTTAAAACCTCTTTTTATCATTTCAGTCTGAGCAGTTTCAAGAACATCACCCCAATCCATCATATCATTTTTCTTAATTCCTGAGCCTGCTCCGGGTCGCCTATAGAGTTTACCATTAATCTCTACTTCGATATATCCCCTTACTACAACTTCTTTATCAAACCATTTAGTTTCTTCTACCTGAGCAGTCCACTCAAAGAGAAAAGCTATATTTCCCTCTTGTTTCATCACGTTGCCTTCAACGTAATTAAACATCTTGAAATCTGCATCGGTAAGAGTTTTTTTATCTTTTCCCGCTGATGTGGGTAATAAGAATCCACGCCGCTTAGAAACAAGATTTTTTGGAGTTTTCTGGAATAAGAGGATACGATCAAAAACAGAAAGATTTTTCCATTCTTCCAAGTCCGCAGGAGTTATTATTCTCTTATCAGAAAGAATATCTGGAATTGAATTAATCAACGATTTAGGTAACTTTTCAATTTCCTTATCTTCTTTGTTTTCGTTCTTTTCAACTTTTTGAATTTCATCATTATCGTTTCCTAATCGTTCTCGATTAAGTTGTGTTATTATCCAATCGGGTAATATATCAAGTGGTACACGATCTGCCGCTTTCATCTGAAAGAATTGTCTTGCTGAGCCTGAAACTTCATAGTAGAATGATTTTCCATCAACCACTCTGACATAAGTTTCTCTCTTTGCACCTTCTTTTTTAGTCCATCCTTCGAGAATATTCATGATTTCTTTACCTCACGGAATAGAATATTAGATACGACTAATTGTAACATATAAGCCAAACCAATAATAGCAAAACCATACATTATATATGCAAATATAATTTGGCTATAATAATTATATATTGTTGTTGTTTTTCCAACATACGTGACTATTGTAATATCTAAAAAAATCTCAGAAAATATTAAACAACAAATCCATAATATAATATTATTTTTATTCATTTATATCATCTCTTCTTTAATTTCTTTTTTTGGGCTTACTCGTGAATTGCATGTGTTACACCTATTTACACTTACTGCAAAAGAACTATGCCCGGGTCTTGCACACATATTATTTTCAGTTCTTGAACTGCAAGGTAAATATTCTTCTTTCGATATTGTTATACTTTCTTTTTCTTTTAATGTCTTTTGTGGTTTATCTGCATAGATCATACCGCTTTCTCGAAATATCACTTTCCAAGCAAGAAAACTATTATAAATATCTCGGATATACCTTTTGTCGATTCCTATAGATACCCTTAACATAGCGAGCATATCTTTTTCATTGATCGGTTCAGTTTCATAGATTAATTGTAGCATCTCCTTGATGTGTTGATATGAAATTTGGTTATTATTTCGTTCATAGACATGCATCTTGATAAAAGCAAGTCTTAACGCCTCATCTACTTTTTCAAAATCCATAACAACCCCTATTCAGGAACTTCTGATAGCACCTCGAAGATACAACCACACGTTTGACATCTATAATCGTTTGTCTTTGATCTCGCTTTAACGTTCTGTCCTTTGCATTCCGGGCATGTTCTTTTTGTTCCATTTGATTTAATTTTTATTTCAGTCATAGTAATACTTACTCTTATTTTATTTCTATATAAACATTATCTTAAGTATCACTCATCAATAAGTATTTATAGAAATAAAATAGAGTAAGATATAGAGCCAAGTGTTTGAGAGGCAATTCATACATTTGCTCTATTATAGTAATAAGGAGAAATAAGATGACATCAAAAGTAAAAAAATCAGAAATGGAAAGAGCATTAGAAGACATAGCAGATAGACTTTTGGGTTTTGATCAGATGGAAAAACATGATACAACGGAAACCAGCCCATATTACTTAATTGGAGCAATTACTGCAATAGTTGAAAGAGGATTGGGAAAAATACAAAAGTAAATGAATAATGAGGTAAAACTATGCACCATACAACAAACTGCTTAAAGCATGGAAAAAGTGATGATTGTCCTGCCTGCAACGAAATACATAAATTAATAAAGGAAGAAAAAATAAAGAAAGAAATAAATAGAATTATGTTTGATTTAATAGAAAAAGAATAAATCTTATATTGCTAAAGAGGTAACATGAACAATCAAGAAGCTATAAACATATTAGAAAAACGTATGGAGAGTATAGCAAAAAGAGCAGAACGAATAATAGAAATTGTACAAGAATATGAGTGCGAATCTTTAGTCTTAAAAACCGAGATGTACGCACTAAGACATGCAATTATAAATTTAAATAAAGAGGTAACATGAAACAAGAAGATAAAAATAACACTTGTGAATATATGGGCTATATAGTTATCATATCGTTCTGTGCAGTTTTTTTCTTAGCTGTATTTTTGTTTCACCCATAACCTTATTTTTTTTCCTTAGCGCTAATTTCTCATTCTTCATTCCATATCTATCCTTCTCCTAAGTTAATCGTTCCTGGGTCATCCTTACCCCCTACTGATTGATTTAATCTACTCCTTCCCCTTGGACCCTAACCTATCAGAAAGCTTCATCCTTCAGCTTTCACTTCC